>ERZ1034855.187-NODE-187-length-33710-cov-24.229030_pt1 | contig 33710 bp, 56 predicted proteins | sample MGYA00520699_ERZ1034855 | MGnify/ENA primary metagenome ERZ1034855 (study PRJEB33766, sample SAMN09781730) | gut metagenome | biome: gut microbiome | host: Homo sapiens | place: Madagascar | study: EMG produced TPA metagenomics assembly of the PRJNA485056 data...
TGCTTACGTATATATTCTGCTATGTGTATATATGCAATGCGTTTAAAAATCTCATTAAGGCATACCCTAAAAACATCTCATTCAGAGTTATTTATTACATTCTGAGGTTTGAGTTTGCGAAGGCATTGCCGAGTTACTGGAAGCCTATTCTTGAGAGATTGAATCACGAATTTGACAAAAACGAGGAGGAAAATAAAGATGGCAAACTGTAACAAACTTGCTCCTTTTATTTTGCACTTGAAGGAAAGATTTCATTGATCGTATCTGCCAGACAAGGCCTCAGAACAAAAAATTCAAAAATGGTTGGTTAAACAGGATTAATGCTTTAGAATATGAAAATGGTTGATAAAATTCTAAGGGTGATTATGGCTGTCGCTGTCATTCTTTTCGTAATGTCAATGTTCTGTAAGTGTACGACCGTAAGGTATGTTCCGGTTACAGAATATAGGGACAGATACGTAAACAAGACGGACACCCTTATGAAAACGGACTCCGTGTGGGTTCACGACAGTATATCTGTCCTTATCAGAGGGGATACAGTATTTAAGGACAAGTATAGCATTAAGTATCGTGATAGATTTGTGTATAGGAATAAATCAGATACCGTTATAGTAAGAGATTCTATACCATACAAAGTTAAAACCGAGAAACAATTATCAAAGACCGATAAAGCATTCTTGAATATAGGTAAGATTGCATCAGTTTGTCTTTTCATAGGCGTTCTCGCATTTTTAGGTTGGATATACTGGAAGTTAAAGCTACATTGAACGTTCTTAGTTTTTTCTAATGTTTTTATTTGGTTATTAGTTGTTTATAAACAAAAAGGGGTGACCGCACGCAAAGTGTAGCCACCCCTTGAACATATAACATGATCAGCGCAGAAGTTATTCGTCAGCCTGGATAAAAGAGATTCCATACTTTTCTGTATAGTAATTCTCGTTTTTCACACGTCTTGTTTGCGAATCGTAATATAATACAGTTTTGTCAACAGTTTCATAGAAATAACAATACTTTTGCCTAAGATGATACATTGCATTTTGTATGCGCTTTGGAGTGATACGAACTTTATATTTCGTATTTTGTTTTAGACCACTTCTTACACGCCACGATTCCATCTTTCTTGTATGAGTAATCTTCTTGCTCAATTTAGAATAGTCGTATGATTTTCTACCAGAAGACCTCCGTTGTCTTACGTATTCATCTATTCTTTTCTGTGTTTCTTCGGTGTGCCTAAGATGATTCTTTGCAGCACACCGAATTATAGTAGTCTTAGCAAATCCTGTAATCTCTGCTATTTCCCTTGAAGACATCATGGGATATAACTCAATTACTTTCTCTGTAAGACCTTTTATTTTAGAGTACCATACCATAAACTAACGGTTATCACCGCTACCATGTAACTTTCCTCTTAATTGGCGAGAGTGAAGTTTTTCATAGTTCATTTTTCCTATATCACTAAGTTTGAATCCAATATCGTGAGAAAGGGTTGCGCAATACCATAGTACATCACCAATCTCTTTGGCAATTTCCAACTTCTTTTCATCTGTAAAAACAGAATCGTTATCACGCAATACTTTCTTAACCTTATCGGAAACTTCACCAGCTTCACCTGTCAATCCCAATGTAGGATAAATGATAGGGTTAGGATAAATAGCAGTCTCTAGAGCTAACTGCTGATACTCGTCTAATGTTAAATTGTTATTTTCCATTTTAATATTTAAAGTTTAAAATTCATGTTCATCACATACTTGGTCACAAGATGATTCATGCTCGTTATTGCTGCACCATCCTACGCCGTAAACGTCTTCGTTGTCAAACCGATGGCAGTTACCACAACATCTTTCTTCTCCTTTCATACGCTGTACTGTTTTAATTAATCTTTCTGCATCACGTTGAACATCTCTTAGCTTGAACGGATGCTTCTTATTGGACTTTATCAATTCGTTAATATACCTACGGGCATTCCAGTGATTTGTTAAACTTATCGCCTTGATGATACGGTGGTCTTTAAAATCGACCTTATATCCCGCTCCTGGTAACATTATGCGATTATAGCAGAGGTAACGAAATATCCAATAAGGCGTATTGTGCCTCATTATCTTCTTAGCTAATCTAATCTTCATAAGCTACTTCTTTATCTGTACTTTTATCTACTCTACCTCTACATACTTCAATTTAGCGAATCGGTAGGAGCGATACACTGCACAAAGATTTTTCACTTTAGAAGTGAAGCACTGAATGCAGCCTGTATAATCATCAAATCCTAAGATGATATACTTATCTTCAATATACCCTGCCACGTATGCACCAATATCTTTACCTTTATAAAGAACAGGCTCTCCACGATACGCATTAAAAAATCTTTATTTGTCATACGCTATCGCTATTTTAGTTCATCAAAGTCAAGCCACTCTATTTTATTGTAGCATTCGTACAGAACTTCAATACGCTGTGTTCCGTCTCCTCTTGTGACAATCCAGACATCATCACTCATTGCTCCATAGTGAAGAGCCGTAGGATTTACGCCACCTCCACTATATCGGAACATTACCCATTTTCTTAATGGTGGCTTCTCTTTCTTTAAGTCGTGCCATAATGATGCAGCATTCACGTAAGGAACGTTTTCTGTATCGCAATCAGTAACACCAACCTTTTCTGTACTGAACGTTACCCCGTTCAGCTCATTGTAATCTACCTCATCTTCATTGCTACAGATATTGAGATAAATCTTCTTCGGTAAATTCTTTATTTTCATTCTACTTAAACTTAAATAATCATTCCACTTTCGAGAATTTTTCTTATAGCTCTACCGCTGTGTCGTACACGTTTTCCACCGCCAATCAAATCTGTATCTAAATAGTCATTTATTTGACTATAAATAAGAGACTCTGGTACACATAATTCAACTTTTTTCTGTTTCATGCGCTACTTGAATTTAATGACAAAAAATTCCTTATCAAGCCACTTATCAGGGCATAAGCCTTTCTTCGGTTTCCCGATGGTGATACTCTCAATCTCCTTTTCAACGGACGGCTTATTACCTTTCGGATAGCCTTTAACGAAGAGAACGTGGGTATATGGCTTCAATATAATTCTCTGCGTATTAATATATCCTTTAAGCAAATCTGTTCTCCCAGCCAAACACGAAGCCAAATCTTTCACATCAGCAACATTGCTGTTATTTTGAAACAATCGTGTTACCCAATATGGTTTAATAACTCGGTATTCTTCCATCTTCTTAGCAGATACAATCATCGAATACCACGGTTCTGCAAGATGCACTGTCAAAACTTTCTTCTTCATACGTTACTTCTCCTTTGCTTTAACATTATACACTCCGTTTATAACTTCTACATCATAACAATCGGGACAATAGTGCTTATCGCCTATCTCTGCCCATTCACTTCCCATTGCTTGCTCTTTTGCAGTACCTTCGTCCAACCAAGCTGCAATGCCATTAAACTCATCAATGAAGGTTTTTCCACATCTGTCACAAATGACAGAGTACATAGTAACTGGCTTAATCATGTTTGCCTCCTTTCTTGATTAAATCAAGTAAGTCTTCCACGAATGCCAAATCAGTAAAAGTATATTCTCTAACTCTAACTTTCCACTTTCCTTGATATGTGTAGCAAGCAATTTCATTTAACATAACGTTCATATTACTATTAACTTTTGAGAATGCGAGAATCTTACCATTATCATTTCGTGGAACTTCGCTAGCAGGGTGAAGCAATCCCTTTAAAGCTTGATTATATCCACGTCTAAAACCATACTCGAAGAAGCATCTATCATTATCCGATAATCTATCGTAGTATTCTTTATCGTCAAGTCGTGCAGCTTCTTCTGTTTTCTTATCGTCTATCATTTTTTAAAGTTTTATAAAGACCTCCACGACCAGTATTGTGCTGGGGCTAAGAAGGTATGTGGGCATAAAGCCTTGACTTACTTTCGCTCATTCTGTGTCGTGGAAGTTGTATTATTCAAAATTTGCTGTAGCCATATTATTTCACTCTCTTGAATTGAACATCCTTCCCGTCTTTTCTATTGCTTGCGCTACAATTAAAATCACCGCAAACATTCCCATAGATATTGCTACTTATCTCATCGAAGAAGCATCCGTTGCATTCTCCTTTCTCGTCCTCGACCACCTTCAGTGTAATCTCAGAACCTACAGGTAAATCTTCCATAAGCTATTGTTCTTTACGTTTTAATTTTTCCTTTTAAGTTTAAGTTGTCTCATTTTTGCCTTAATTGACCCAACAGAACGACCGAGAGCCTTAGCTAGCTGTTCGTCCGTCATATCTTCATAGTTCCTTGCCAGGAAGTTGACCTGTATTCCTGTCCATGGAGTGAAAGAGTTATTTCTGTGCAATTCTCCGTTATAGTCAACCCCATTCAGTTTCAGCCCTTCATCAGCAGCTTTCTCTATGCGCTCCAAGTCACACACCTTCATTGCTATAACCTGGAGTGCGGTATAAATCTGATCCCCGTCCTTAAAATATTCAGCATCCTTATCGGTTATAATCATAGCCGCCACCTCTTTCATAGAGGTGTACATGCCGTACATTGGGCCAAGGAACATTTCGCTCGGCTTGATATTTGCCGTTCCTACTCCGGCATCCTTCATAACATCGTCGTATCTCTGACTCATGTCATGAAGCATGATAGACATATTGTAAGCTATACAAGCAAGCGTCTGTAATCTATGTTCCTTGATGTTGTTCTTAAGAAGAATGTTATCTGTAACATAATACAGATTTCTCACATCATTCTTAAGCTCATCTTCCATACAGTCCGTTATATCGAGCCAGAGGTCATATTGTGATATTTCAGATGTATATTTCTTAAACGTCATAATGAGCTGATTCGAACGAGAGAAAGCTTCTTTGATTCTAAGTTTAAGCTTGAACTTGAACAGATCCTTTCTCTGATATAGTTCGTCATACAGGTCTTTGATAGCCGTCTGAGTTATCGTAGAGAGAGAGCCTATCATGAGATAGTATAAAGAAGTCATTCGGTCAACCGTTTTCTGGTCAGGTACGGCAATCGGTATTCCAGAAAGGACAGGTCTTCTTGATGTGTTTGGATTCCAGTTTTCCATTACTTGTTCTCTCCCCCTCCGTACGTATTCTTATAACTATCAAGCAACTGTGTTGTGTGAACAAGTTTCTTGTTGTAACTGTCGCGTTCTGCTCTTGCCTTTCCGATAAAAACAATGCTAACAATCGTTGATATTACTATTGAAAGTACGACAAACAGCCATGGTAGTTTGTATACCGCCCTGTTGATTGCCTTTCCTATGTTTCTCACTATAACCCAAGAATAGACAACAATGAATACTGCTGCCTGCTTTGTTGTTGCGTTAGTAACTTCTGCGATTTTACTTTTTCTTTCTACCATAATCAACTAATTTAAAAGTATTGGTAATCTTCTGAAAATCTCATTGTCTGGAGTTTTAAACTCCTTATCCCACGTTCTGTAAAGAACATTGAGATTCAGTTTCTTGGCGATGTATTTATAATTATTCTCAAACAAGTCAACATGCTCTTTGAAAACATATAGACGATTACTCTTCCTTGTACGGATGCTTTCTCTTATGTCTTCACGAAGATGTGCCGATGCGTATTTAAGCTGTTCCCAATCTTCCTTTGTCTTTGGTGCGAAATTGATACCATCCAAAAAATTATATCCAAATTTGTTGATGTTAAACACAAATGCGCTACCAGATGTATAAACGTATACATTTTCGACATTTGGGAATTGTTTTTTAAGGTTAAAAGCAAATCTATCGATGTTAATATTGCTCATAAACGGCTCGCCACCAGTAATACAAACGGTATGAACTGTTTTCATTTCTTCTACTGTAGCTACAGGAATTTTGTCTATATCGTACATTTTATTACAACATAGATTGCATTTGTGGTCACAGTTATCAAGAATCATCAAATGCATGATTTCTGGTTTCACTTTTCTTTCTGCCATAATTCTAAAATATTACATTAACAATGTTTTGGTTTAAATTATATGTGACAATCATACATCGTTAGAAGAGTGTCAGGAGGAAGCGATGCAAGAAGTTGTTTCACTTCTTCAATCCACACATCTTTATCCTTTTCGTCTGATACTACGGCAAACCAACCCATTTTTCCACGCTCATACCATTTTCCGTCCTTAACAACTGCGAATACTGATATTTCTTCTACATTGGATATATCCTTAATGCGAGCTTGGTCGCAACGACCTTCTGCCTTTAGTTTCTTGAAGTAATTAAGGTCTTCTCTTGAATAGAACATTGGAAATTTCGGATAGTATAATGGAGCTTCCTTCGATATATCCTTTAATTGAAGTCTTCCAGCATATCTGCCTCCCATTTGATACCAATCCCATTTGGCATCATTATTATAGGTGCGCCAAACGCTGCCATCCTCATGTATCTCAATATTCTCGCTTCCATCATCTATATCCATACGGTAATATTTCACAGCATCCTCGTACATCTGTTCGTCCGTCCAGTTAAGATGCCTTGGAAATTCGTTCTCAATATAATCTGCATGTGCCTTGCTACAGTTGGCAAGATATGCATCTTTATCTTGTAGGAACACATCATAGTAATTCTTTTTGTATTCCTCAATCTCCTTACGTTTCTCACTAATAAGCTGCTCTTTGGTCATGTATAAATGCATAGGCAGCTCTAGATTTTCATCATATTTGGCGAGTTGCTTCTCAGGCTCATCACCAATTACCAATGTTAAAAAATGACTCATATTTATCTGTATATTAATCTTTTTGTAATTCTAAAAATAGTTTACTTATTGTTGCACCATAGCCATGTCTCTGCGAAGGCTCCTGCATCGAAAGCCTGCTCTATAGTGGCATCCGGGTGCGCGGACAGCCACTCTTTCTTAAGCTGGCTAAGAGTCTTCTTCGTCATCGCATTCATAATTATCACGCAATTTACTCGTGTAATAAAAAGCGTTCGGTTCAAAACACTGTTCTTCAACACATTCTGCGCACACATTTGCTGCGCCGTAAAGACGAGGCTGATGTTTACATCTTCTCCTCGTCCATTCACTGCATTTTCCTGGAGTTGCCATCTTTATTACGTTTTGATTCTTTTTCAAGTTTTTGTTTTAGTTCTTCAAGAGGTGATTCTTTCGGATCAACGCCTTTCCTTAAACAATACTCTTCGTAGGATATAGCGTTCATCTTAGCCTTCTCATCCTCTATCTTCTGCTTGTCGAGGTTTCTCTGGCTGTCTATTTCGGCTCTCTTTTCGTATACCTTGCAAAGATACTTGTCGAGGGCGATGAATAGTCTCTGAGGATTCACGGTCTTACCGACATAGATTTCTCCATACTCGCCCATCGAGAACTCGTAAAAGAACCTTGTGAGCTCGCTAGGTGTAACATGGTAGTACTCCTGCCTGATTCTCTGAGCAATCGCCTTAAACTGGTAAGGAGTAGTGACATCGAACGCGCCAAGGACCATAAATAAGTCTATGACCATTGTTTTAATCCACCATTCGCTTGCCCCATCCTTGAAATACTTATCGATTTCCACAAACGAAAGACCGCCGTTCTTTACAGAGTCGTATACCGTAGGAACACTGCTGATTCGCTTCTGAAGAGTCGGGTATTTATTTAAGAACAAAGCGTATTGTGCGCCAAATTCTTCGATTGCTTTTTTATACTCATCCGGCAAGGATTGAGTTAATCTTGTTGAAAGTTCGTTGCTGTTGTTCATAACTATTTACACCATTATTTTTAGGAGCGAACAACCCAGTGTAGTTGTTTCCCATTGAATACTCAACGATAACCTTTGCGTATTCGGGATTTCCGTTCGACATCTTTAAAAGCTTCTTTTTAAGAGCCGCAAGACCACGAGGTTGATACTTCTGACGTTTTTCTTTCTTGTATGCAAGCCACATATCAAGAGCTTCCTGGCAAGGATAAAACTCCTCTTGCAGCCCTTCTTTCTCAAAGTCAGATAAATCTTTTCCTAAGGAGAATGCAGCACCCATAAGAAATATTTTCTGTTTCTCTGCGTCATTAGGAAACAATTCGATAGACTTCTGACGAATATTGCTCGGTAATATCATACTTTATTAAATAAATTATCAACTTTATAATATCTCCAGAAATACCCTTTAATTAGCCCATAACGACCACTGCAACTACCATAAATACTGCATTGGCGTACACCAACTTCATGTGCAGCGTGCAAACCGCTAACAAAAGAGTCAATAAAATTACCATCCTTATCATACCGATATACAGTTTTGTAATGACAAGTTTTGGTCTTCTCGCTTTTTCTTTTACTTTCAGAGATTTTTCTTTTAGTCTCCTCACTTACGACTTTGTTTCTTAGACCATCTATCCTTTTCATAACAGCATTGTGTAGATGCACTTTAGTTAAACTGTTATTCATGTTATCAGTTTTAGTACACCACCTAAGATTTTCAACACGATTATCATTTCGGATAGTGTTGATATGGTCTATTTGTGGATAATTATTAGGATTAGGTATAAATGCTTCTGCCACAAGCCTATGAACAAGAAAGCTTTTTCTGCTCAAATTAACCGTATAATATCCGCAATTATGATTTAGTAATTTGAGTAAACGAGGTTTCTTGTTTCTATAAAAGTTATATGACATAACATTTCCAAGATTTGATACCTTGTATTTTCCTTCATACCCTACAACATCTTTCCATATTTCCTTTGTCATAAGTATTTCTGATTTCGTTGAACTTCATGCTGCATGTGGAGGATTGCGATGTACTCGTCAGATGGAGCGATGTAAACGCCTTGCTCGGCTGCGAACTTCAAGAAACGGTCTATCGCAAGACTCATTTCGTCCTTATTAAGTTCCGTTGTAGAGCGAAGATACTCACGTTCCGCATTCAGAATCTTGTCGTACCTCTTGCGAACAAAAAGCTCATGGTTGCAATAATTCTTGAAATAGGCATCCTTGACCTCTTGCATAGGTAAGCCGACTTGAAGAGCAAAGTATGATATAGCTAAATGACAATAGGCATTCTGATTAAGAGAACGAGCCTTCTTTTCAGTCAACTCTACCATACTTTTACTCTCTTCAAGTTTCTTTACCCTAAGTTTGAATGATTCCAACTCCAAGCTGTTAGATAAATCGTACATCATATCTCAACCGCATTAAACGCTTGTTTTATCATTTCAACCTTACATCTTATCTCAAAAATGCAAGTCATCAGAGTTCCCTCGTTGCTGTGCTTGCTGCTGTGCTGACGGCGGTCCAGGTGGAAACAGATTTTGCTGATTCGTCGGGTTTGCCACGCCAGCAGCATTAGCAGAACTTGCCATAGCTTGTTGTGCTGCTTGTGCGCTAGACTGGGCATTGCCGCTAAAGCCACCACCTTGTGCAGCAGCTTGTTGTGACACCTTAGTAACATTCCAAGCACGAATCTGATTAAAATATCTACCCTGATATTCATGTGCATCAATATCAAAGCTAACGTCAATAACCTCACCGAGGTGAATTCCGAAATTAACAATTCTATCACCTCCAAAAACATCAAAAGCCATCTTTTTAGGATATTGCTCTTGTGTTTCTATCACATAAGTCTGAGACCTCCACTCTCCTCTCTGAGAGATGCCGCTTCTTTCAGGCAAAACGGCAATAACCTTTCCTTGAATTTCCATTATTTTTTATTTAAAGAATTTTGCAAAACCAAATCGGCCAGCTCGTCAAAATAAGCGGCATCCTTGATAGCGGAGTCCTGTTCTCCAGTAACCTTTGATGCTATTGAGCCTTTCTTCATAATCAAGCTATAAAGATAGCCGTCGATTGTATTTGCACCCATAAGAATCCACGATGTGACCGCATTCTTCTGGCCGTTACGATAGGCGCGGCATTCACACTGCGACAAGTCCGCCATCGTCCATGGGAGCTCGACGAACACCACATTGGAAGAAGCCGTAAGCGTAAGGCCTACGCCGGCTGCCTTGATGGAGCAGATGATGATTCTCTTTTTTCTAGCCTGAAAAGAATCAATAGCCCACTGCTTCTGCTGCTGGCTATCGGAACCGGTTACGGTGCAAACCTCATCTGGGAACTCCTTCTTGATTGCACTAACGACATCACGATGCTCGGCAAATACGATTATCTGTTCTTCGGTATCATGGAGAAACTCTATAGTCGCCTTCATCTTCCCTCGCCCGGATATCGAACGAAGGTTCATAAACCTGACAAGAGCCTTCATTCTCAGCTTTTTCCTAGCCTCTTCCTCGGAGCAGCTCTTGTATTCGAGAAGGAACGTGAGCAGGTCTTTCTGACAGGTATCGTACTCTTCCTGCGTTTCCGGGTCGAGGGCGACACTGATGGTCGTTCTGGTCAGATCCGGCAAATCCTTAAGAACATCTTTCTTTTCTCTGCGGAAGTAACACGTTTCGTGTATCTTCCGGTTAAGCTCTTCAAGATTCTCGTTCTCACCGTACCTGTTGCAGAACTCGCCAAACCCTCCGAACTCGTCGTTCAAACGACCGAGGATAGCAAGCTGGCAGGCCAGGTCTGTTGCGTGATTAACAACTGGCGTACCTGTAAGCTCATAGATATACTCCTTACCCTGGCACAATCCCATGATGATTTTAGACTGCCTTGTTGATGGATCCTTGACTCTTGCAGACTCGTCGATAATAACAGACTTGATAATCTTCAGTTCATCACGGAACAGGAAGTTTTTCAGCCGTAACGGTTTCGGGCCAAGGCTTACGACGAAGTATTTTGCGAGCGACTCGTAATTACATATCACTACATCATACAGGTTCATCTTAGTAAGATGATATCCGTATGTCGCATTGACGGAATCGGTAAGAATGAGAGGTCGGAGGTTCGTAAACTTCTTTATCTCTCGTTCCCAATTAACCTTAAGTGCGGCAGGACAAACAACAAGGCAGGGAGTTGCCTTTGCACGTTCAATGGCGACGATAGACTGAACCGTCTTACCAGTTCCCATGTCATCGCCATTGATACAGCGCTTCATGGCAAGCTCCATGCGCACACCTTCTTCTTGATAATCGTATAATTTCGGTTTATCTGACATAATAATAAATTATAATAAACACCACATTCTGAAAGCCCACTCAAGAGCCTTCTCCCTACCACGCAAATACAACTCGTCACCACGTTCAATCTTCTTATAGAATACTTTCTTCTTGGTCTTGGAGACCGCAAAGATAAAGTCCTGGTTTCCGTATCTTGGGTCTATACTGTGCGTAAGGTCCATATACCATGCACGGCTTCTATCCCAATCTACGAAATCGATCTGAGCCTCAAATTGTTCCTGTGACGTAGCTGCGGTGGTCTTCAAATCACCGCCGAACTCGCCGAGCCACCAGTCGAACTTACATCGTACAGGTAGTTCAAACTCGAAACCTTGGTATTCCATCTTCATGTGCGGATTGATGAATGTTTTCTGACCGACCGCATTTTTCAGAACAAAATCAAGAAATCTATCCTTTGTTGCTTGTTTTTTTAAAACTGCAAGTCTGTCTAATCCCCATTTCCAATCCTTCTCTGTGTATTTCTCATCATCTACCGTCATAGCGTAGTGATTACACTTTTCGGGTTCAGTAACGAGAGCATCAACAAGAGTTCCAAGATGGAATGCCTTTCTCTTATCCTCTTCCTTCACGAAGTTGAGTTGTGGGTTCAGAGCGAACTTCAACGCAGTGAGGTCTGAATTAGAGACCTCACCACGTGAATAATAAGGGTCAAACGGTTGCTCTGCCATATTACTTAGCTGTTACCTCATCCTCATATTTGATATAAGGAGAAACGATGTATTCTTCTTCGCTGTTTGCGTGTTTCTCACACGCCTTGCGCATGAACTCCAATCTGGAAGCAAGCTTGTCAGGAGACATCTTGGAGCCTTCAATCGTCCACCACTTCTGAATGATGTCGAGCCAGGCATTCTTGTCGGTAACAACAAGGCGTTTTGTTACCTTGATTTTCTGCTTACCGGTTTCTCCAACGGAAGTCTGGGCAAAGAGCGACTGAGCCTGTGCAGTAGCGTGCTGGGCTGCATTCTCAGCATCACGCTTCTCCTGCTCTGCTGCAAGTTTACGCTGCTGCTCTTCCTTGGCGGCTTCATCAGCCTTACGGACAGCCTCTTCCTTGGCCTTGCGTTCAGCCTCAGCAGCGGCAGCTTCCGCCTCTTTACGCTTACGCTCTTCCTCGGCAGCTTTCAGCTCTGCTTCCTTGGCCTTGCGTTCAGCCTCAGCAGCTTTCAGCTCTGCCTCCTTGCGCTTACGCTCTTCCTCATCCTTGACACGCTGAATCTCCTCCTGCTTCTTGCGCTCTTCCTCAGCAGCCTTACGTGCTTCCTCCTCTTTGCGCTTACGCTCCTCTTCAGCCTTGCGAGCTTCCTCTTCCTTACGTTTGCGCTCTTCCTCAGCCTTCTTGATTTCAAGAAGTTCAGCAATCTTAGAGTCAAACTTCATAAGAAGTTCGTCACGTGTAGTAGTGACGGTCTGCTTATAAGATGCAAGAAGAGAAGCGGAAACCTCCTTGTAGGCTCCATTCATAATCTCCTTGGCATCATTCTCATCAATTTCGGAAGAGTATGAAGGCTTGTTATTAACGAAAAGATGTCCGAGGTCAAGAACATCAGAACACTCTGTAATACGTTTCTTAACTTCATCCTTGTTATCAAGGGTGAGAAGAGAGAAAGCATTATTAAGTGAGTTGATAGCAGCAGAAGAATGCTCAGTAAGAAGATTGTTGAGTGTATCAATAGTGTCAGTATTCAACTTAATCTTAGCCTCTTTGATACGCTCCTGGCGCAGGCGTTCCTGCTCAGCCTTACGCTGCTGTTCTAGCTTGTAGGCAGCATACTCATTGCGCTTCTCCTGAATCTTATAGACAACTGAATCTGTATTCTTGGCAGAGATAAGGCTCTCCATCATTGTAAAGCCCTTGCGGACAATATCGAACACTTGGGTAACGCCCTTACGTTTCTCCGTCATTGCCTTCTCTGTCAGCTTAGCTTTCTTGATAAACTCAGCAGCTTTCTCATCAAGAGCATCATTCATACCAGACGCACTAATATCAGACAGAAGAGATTCACCTGCCTGAACACATGCATCATAAGACTTTCTGTTAGCTTGCACCGCATTTTCTGTATCAGATTTGAGCGTTGCAATCTGTCTTGTAATATTGTTGGCTTGTTGTTGTACCAACTGCAATTCTGTATTTTCTGCCATATATAACAATTTTAAAATGGTGAACCATCATCAACATTTACCTTAACGCCCTTATCTTTAGGTGCGGCGTCACCAGTACCAAAGGCTTCCTGAGTCGGTTTCTGCTGAGTCTGCATGTCGATATCGGCCTGCAAAAGAGCGCCCAGACCAACCTTCAGTTTAGGATAGCCCTTGAACGCATGCTTGCATGTCTTCGAGATAAGGAAGCCTGTGTCGATATCTCTGAAATACGTTCTACCATCTTTCCAGACATAGTTTCCGCCGTAAAGAGCGTTGGCTTTGTGGTCTTTACCTCCGAACTTCTCCGAATACGTACGGAGACGGTCGATACCTTCGCGGTCAAGAACGAAGTAATCGTAGGCATTATTCGGAAGAATAATCTTCACGTAACAAGCAACGATGTATGAATTTTCAGGTCGAGGATAAGTCTTCACATAATCAACAAATTTATGACCGTCACGCTCACCGAAGCGGAAATCATCGCAATTATATACCACTACAGGGTTGTCACAACGAAGAATCTGGCCAGCCCTTTGACGAAGAAGAATTTCGCCATATCCGGTATAGGTAATCTTTGCCGTATATGTCGATTGCTTGGTATTCTCGTCGTAGTTTCTATATCCCATAAGGTAGCATAACGTCGTCGTGCCTTTCTCAAGAGACAGGCCGTTGATCGCCAAATTCATGAATGCGTCATGAATGTTAAGAGAAGGAGCTTTTTCGAGATAACCCTTAAATGATCCGTAGAGAAGCTCATTATTAAACAGAGCCTTCTGTTCTTCAAAGAACACTTCTCCGCCCTCTCCGAACTTCTGATTGTACACCTCAATAAACTTATCTCTTGCCAAGTCGCAAATCTGATTATGAGGCGTTTTATTTAACTGTTCTATATCCATTTGTATAGATTTTAAGAAATTAACTACTCGAGCCAATTAAGGTACTTAAATTGTCTCTGCATATCTAAATCGTGTATAAACGATCTGCTTCTCGCCGGAAGGAGAATTCCTGATACCCTCGTGTATATCACTGAAAAGCTTCCTGCCTGAGCCATTAATGTAGTTCAGCAGGATAGCTTTTCTTGCGACCTCCCGCGAGGTGTTCGCGTCGAGTTTCATGAGGATATCATACTTATTTCTAAGTAATAGGACTTTCTCTCTCGTTTCGGGCGGAAGTTTTAGAATAATGTTATTGATTCTGCTCATTATACCTCCATAATAGGAATCTCAGGACAGAACTTACGAATCTTGTCGAGCTCTGCATTGATGATTTTGTCACGAGACTCCTCGATGATACATTCTGCATCAGCAGAGATAAGCGTCAGCAATGCCATATTGCCTTCAACGTGAGCGATAGTCTCGATTGAAAGCTTCTCAGGCTCGGCGCCCTTGAAGATTGGAACGTTGATAACGAACGATGGAGGAAGGTTAGAGTCTACAGCCTTTTCGTAGTTGTCAGTTACAGATCCATTATCGCTGAATTCCTTCTTGATTGTTGTCTGAACCTTTGCTGAAAAGCTCTTGAGGAGATTGACGAGCTCCATGTTCTTCTCCTTCGTCTCGAAGTAAGAACGGTTGAGACGGAAGAAGTCACCAAGCTGTACCGGCTTCCACAACTTTTCATCGTTGATATGGAATTCCTTAAACTGGCGAGACAGCTGAATGGAGCCAACGATAGTCTGCATCTTGCGCATATCGTTCTCGTTTGTTACAAGGGTAACGGTAAGTTCCTCTCGATTGACCTGGATATGTGTATGCTCCTTGTCAATCTGTTCTGTACCCCAACGCTTCTCAAGGAAAGCATAGATACAAGTAATAACACCATGCACACTAAGATTCAGCGGTTCCTTGACAGGAAGCTTATAAGGGTTCTCATTACCAACCTCACGGATAACAAGCTCCGCAGAAGTCTGTCCCGGAGCAAAATTTACTTGCATTTTTTCATTGTCCATTTTATATAAAATGTCTAAAAGTTAAAACAAAGCGAAAGCAGACTACATAGCCTGCTTATCACGGTTAATTGAGTATACATTGTTAGGGAGTTCGTCACGTGTTGCCGGACGGGAAGAAACAAGATTACCCTCCTTGTCATAGAAGGCAGTCATCTTTGCTTCACGGTCAACGAACTTGTAAACCTTCTCGCTAACCATGCTACCCTTTTGCTTGATTTCCTTAAGGAGAGAAGAAATCTCTTCCTTGATAGGTTTCAGCTCTGCCTTTTTCTGTTCACGGAAATCCTTGATTTCCTCCTCGATGTCTGAGGCACGCGCAGACTGAAGGACAAACAGGTCCTTCTTCTTCATCAGTTCATCAGAGTTGAATCGCTTGATGAATTCCATTTTCTCAACAGAGTCCGCGTTGTTGGCGAGAAAGTCCTCACGTTCATCCAGGTCCTCATACTCATGACCGAGGGTTGCTGAAATTGTTGATTTTTCTTTTACCATTGTGTTATATGAATTAATGTGTTAATACTCGACGCCAGCGTCCACGCTTGAATTTCTTGACTGCGATACTACGCCCATTACTCGCCCTCCTCAATTATTTTCAACAACTCACAGAGACATTCAGTGTCGGGCACCTCTCCGCTTTTTACTTTCTCCTTGAGTTCATCGAGCTTCTTGATCTTGTCGAGGTAAGCGTTCTTCTGCGCTTTGAGTCGCTTTGTGATACCCAGCTCCGGGTTGTCACTGAGGATGATATCCAATGCGACGTTGGCGAAGAGTTCAGTATTCTTCTCCTTCTTGCGTTCATCATCAAACTCGTCTACATCACAAGTAAACTGATTAGTTCCATCGATAACTCTCTTAAGCTCAATGTAATCAGAAGGCTTCGTCGAGATGCCGAATGCACTGTCAACAAGAGCCTGCTTGTCAATTACTACACTGACGATAATTTAGTCTTTGTCCATAATTAAAAATATTTAAAATTAAACTACTAGTCTCCCTTATCCCAACCAAGGGCTTTTGCGATAAACGCACATGCTGCAAATGAAAAAACCGTAAGAAGAAAACTATTCAATAGTATCATCATAATCGAACCATTTTATTAACCGCCTGCCGCAAAACGCTCGACAGCAGAGGTTTATAATCTCCACTGCCGACACGACAAACAATAAAATTAACAAATAAATTATGGTAGTAAAAGCTTTCATTCAATTATTGGTTTATAAATAAACTTAAACTCAAAACCACCACCATGCTTCTTTGGCAAGGCTCTTGTTATCGCCTCGAGGAACACAACCTTAGGTTCTCCACCATGTCTGCGCTTGTTATGCTCGATGATTTTCCGAACAATAAGCTTTCTGACGATGACAAATTCTCGAAAAGAGTGAGTATATTTACTCTTGACATCACAGACTATGATCGTATCACCTTTGCGATAAACGAAATCAGCATGATATATAACCGGAAATTCGAGTAGCTTTTTTACAAGCTTATCCTTTGTTTTCAGGTGCTTTACAACGTATTGTTCCTGCTTCTCGACAAGGACGAACCCTGTCTGCCTGTGTATACAGCTAACATCGTTCTGTTCTTTCAGATAAAGATAGAATCCGAGTTCTTCTTTCGAGTCGAAGGTCATTCCTTCGTGTTCGACTTTCGTCTGCGTTACTCTTACCCCCATTGGTTACCAGCCTCCTTTCCTGGGTTTTTGTATAAGTTGTTAATAGCTTCGGTTCCGTAAACTTGCCACATTCCATTCTGGAATTGGACGAGAAACTGATTCATGTTAGCTTCAAGTCTCCCGTTGGTCATATCTTTCTTGAGATAGACCGTGACCTTTCCGTCAACCGTTTTAATATTCTCTACACACTCAAGCTTTTTGATGTTGCCGAGCGTGAATTTTGTGATTTTTATCTGTTTTATTGCTTTCATACAATACAAATTCTCTCCGATTGCCTACCACGCAAGGCCAGAGAGGGGTGGATAGCGTGGTTATCATATCAAACGTTTTAAAGAATAGCCTAAAACGAGCGAGAGAGGGCTTTGAAAGCTAACTCTCGCTTTCATTCAACCAATAAAATATTAAAAATATGACCTGTAGTAGTGAGGAGCGCAGGATTCGGACCTGCATATAAAAGCCTAACCGTTCAGCCAGCTCCCCGAGTTTTAAAAATCCACCCTGGCTTTCACAAGTTCGGATGGAGTCCTAAATTAATTTTAAGAAATGAAAATTACATTTTTTTGCTAAAAGAGCGCTTATATTTAACTAATGAATAAAATTCTAACCAAAATCTCCTCCTACCTTCACAGGCAAGAGAAGCAAAAATAATAGAACATAAAACTAAATGCTTAACCCATATAATCTATTCGTATGGAAAATACCGTCTTATTGTTGAAGGAGCCAGATTCGAACTGACGTCACCACCTCGTTTCCGCTGGTACTCTACCAACTGAGCTATCCTCCAATGTAGTACTGACTATCTTCACAGATGGCCAGTACCTTTCATCTTCGCACATACTAAATTTTTAGAATCAAAAGTTACTAATAATACAATTTGCTTCAAACAAAATCTGTGCGAGAGGCGGTTTCGAACCGCAGGCACACAAGACTGTGCGCCCCATCAAATGCTCCCACATGCGTACCATCTATCCCAGACTGAGCGCATTTATAGACTTAAAATTATGAATACACGATTACACAAAACACCTTTTGCTTTTAATTTCAAAATCTTTGCAGTAAAATGGGGAGACGGTGCCGGAATCGAACCGACATCTTACCTGTGATAAGAAAGGTATCTTTAAGTTACAGGCTGCGCTACCATTACGCCAACCGCCTCTATGTATAGAATAAATGTGGAACACTTCTTCTTCATAACCAGACTGCAACGTTTTCGTGAGTGCTTACATCGACAATTCTTCGTTCCGATGCAGTTCATCTTATTACTTGATGCAGAATACTGGATTTCCGTATGTCGTGCGTCCTTTCGCCAGGTCACGGCGCTCATTGCGCTCTCCGGTTACTTCTTTTCCACGCATACTATTCTGAATCAATATGTCAAAGAACACTACCGTTTTCAAAACCCTTCCTAATGCAAGATTGTGGATGCCCGGACCACCTACTTTATAAGATTAAAGGACTTACCTTTGCACCATTAAGGGAAATTGGATAAAACGAATTTAAAGTATCGTGGGCTGAACAGGAATCGAACCTGTATCTTATCCTTAGGAAGGATGCGCTCTGTCCGTTGAGCTACCAGTCCGTGCAGACGGAGTTTTCTCTTTCTCCGTCTGTTTCCCATCGCTATGGGAAAAACAAATAATAATCTAAATTCCAATTCACAATGCTATGAGTAAAAATATCACCTTCACAGGCTAACAATAACCAAAAATTTAACTATGTAATGTAGTTACTATATCTTTACTTATACTATATTATTTTCAAACCCTATGCCTCTCGATCATCTTCTTGACATCAGATACCTTATAGAATATGGTATTGCGTACCTTATAAAATGGAAGCACTCCTGTTTCGCGAAGGTCTTTTATAAACTCTTTGCTTACTCCACCGAGGTATGCCAGGATTGTTTTATTGGTCAGGAACTCCTGGTCTGCTTCCTTCAACGAGATGACTTTCTCAACCACGTCGATACCGACCTTTGTGCGATATTTGTCTGACATAAGCTCAATCTTTAACAGATTCTTGTTCTATAGTCGGTATTATACCATGGTTCTTTAGCTCATTATACAGAAATAGCCTACCTTTCTGAGTCCACTTTGTGTGCATAACTGAGCCTGCACTACCGTCACGATGAGTGATAGAAACCGTTTCTGACTGAACATAGCCATAAGGAAGATACTTTGCGTAGAGAATCCATTGACCGCCAACTTTATGCTGAACGCCGAAGTTTCTCAGCAAGACATTAAACGCTTTTGCTGATTGACCGTAGTCTTGAGCAATCTGCGTCGTCGTAACAGTCTCCTTACTCGAAAGGATTGTATCAACATAACTAACCTTTGGCTGCATCTCAGTGACTGTTGCCGAGAGCTGTACAATCTCTTCGTTCTTCGATTCGAGAGCAATCTGCTGCTGTTCTATCTTCTCCTGCTGCTTTGCTGCAAGCATAAGAGCCTCGGAAAAAGACTGAGGAACTTGATACTGCTCCTTCTTCTCTAACTCTTCCCAACGAAGAACAAGCTTTGCTCTAGCCTCGTCATTAAACTTTGTTGCAATATAGAGACATTCTGTTTTCGTCAGCTGATAGCAAGGTCTTTTCTCGCCTTTCTGATCTGTATATTCAACCAGCGTAAACTTGCGCCCGTTAACCTTCTCCCACGCTGCTTCCATATTTCTAATGGCTCGCATAACATCTTTATGAAGCTTTCCGGTTATCTCTGCAATTTCGAGAGATGTCATCGTATCGGTTCTTCCGAGTTTTATAATTTCTTCCATACACTATATACTTATTAATTCTACACAGAAGGAATAGCCTCCACTACCAATGTATGATTCTTGAAGTTCGCCTTGGTTCTGTATCTCGCCACGCCCTCAGGCGGCTCTGTATTACCAATCTGATAAGCGTATTGACGACCAGACAGTATAGCTTTCGCCGAATCGAGAACAAAAACCTCGAATTTTCCAGGCTTAATGTTCAAAATGTCCGTCTTTGTCAACTTTTTCATCTTGCTTGCTTTAATTTTAACATATTATATTTGGAGGGAAGCGAAAAAGTTTGTATCTTTGCAGTGTGAATGTAAGATAACGCACTTTCGGTCGCTTTAGCCCTCCGTTTGTGTCGGTATTGCTTTGTTGCTTTAACCGAATCACAAGTGCAAAAGTACAACAAATGTCCGACATACGCAAATTTAAACGCAAGAAATGTAGGACATTATGCAGTATTTAACACTTTTCTCGGTTTTAGTTACATATTTGAAACTAAAATTAAGGAATTATGGACGACATCATTACAAGAATCAAATCCGTAATTGCTGATAGCGGGCTGACGAGTAATGCTTTTGCTCTGAAAGTTGGAATGAACTCCTCTAATCTGAGTCGAAAGCTAAACGGAAAGGTTCCTATCACGTCTAGGGATTACAGACTTATATGTGATTCCATCGGGGTCAACAAGGACTGGCTTGAAACTGGAGCCGGGGATAAGTACATAGGCGAACCGATTAATGGGAAAGAGACTATGCAATCTATGCTTGGTGTCCCTTTCTACGACGTTGAGTTCGCCCTTGGTTACGACGAGATGTACAACGACACCCCGAACGTGCCAACGAAGTTCATCTCAATCCCAGGCTACGAGAAGGCGGATTTCTGGTGCCGTGCGTCTGGAGACAGCATGAAGCCGGTCATCAGTAACGGCGACATCATTGCGTTGAAGGCTGTCGAGGATTGGCAGAGCTTCCTTCCGATGAACGAGGTCTATGCTATTATGACGACTAACGACCTCAGAACGGTGAAGGTTATCCGCAAGGGTTCGGATGATTTCCACTTCACTCTTCACGCATACAACGAGGAGTACGAGGATCAGGAGATATCAAAGGAGGCTATAACGAAAGTGTTCAAGGTACTTGGCTCATTAAAGGCATTATAATAATGAAAGTATATATAGATGTATATAAAGAGGTGAAAGAAGCGTTACCCTGGGCGACAGAAGACATGATTCGAGAATTCGCATACAAGAGTTGGAAGGCCCAAAACCAAAAACAACCAGAAATAAATGTCGAAGCACCAAAAGTCGAATATAAGAAAAGGGTGAAACTTCAACCAAAACTATATCCTATGTCATCCAAGGTTTGCCATGAGTTAGCCAATTCGCACACTACGAGGTTCAAGCTTTGCGAAGGCAGGAAGATTCGACACAAGTTTATATGTAACCGATGCGGATACGGCAGAAGCTTCGGTTATATAACACCTTATGGGTTGCTTTGCCCTCAATGCGCCGCAAAGAAAGCAGGTGGACGTGGAGCGCCGCATTACATAACAACACCAATGCGGGACTAGAAGAAGTTAAATAATAAAATATACGATTATGAAGAAGGTATTATTAGCAGCAGTATTTGCTTTAGCAGGAGTCTCGTTTTTCTCTTGCAGCAGCAGTAACGATGACGAACCATTCACAATGAATGAAAGAGCCATCACAATACAGAAGGGTGACAAATACACTATCACTCATACAGGTAAGGCCTCCTGGTCTTCAGAAGACAACTTTGTCGCATCCGTAAACGACGGAGAGGTTACAGCTAACCATGTTGGAGAAACCGCCATATACGCTATGTCCGGAGGATCCAAGAGCCAATGCAATGTTACGGTACGAGGTTCATACAATTATTTCAGAGAGCCATTGTGTAAGCTAAACGCGACTCCTGAAGATGTAATGAGGTATGAGACGCGAAGCCTCGACACTAAGAAGAGTGATAGAACAACACTCATCTACTACCCGGCAATGAATGAGAATATCGATGTCGTAGCATATACATTCAAGAACGACAAGCTGGAGAGTGCTTTCGTGGCGATGACAATGCACGGAAACGCATCTCAGGCGTTACAGATGATGAACAACTTCATGAGTGAAAGATATATAGGTGGCGTAGCAAGTCAGGGATACGTTTACATAAACGCTAAGTCTGTGGATGCAGCAAGTAAGCAGGTATTCGTTTCAAACACAATATCCGGATACGAGGGAATAACAGCAGCGTTATACACTCCGTTGAAATAAAGCGTATTTGTCAGCAATATGCAAGTAACAACAAACAATAATTTATAAACAATTGATAATCAGGGAATTATAGAATTAATATGATTACAGTAACGAATTGTGCATTCTAAGTTTGTAAGTCTCTGTATATCAGCTGTAATGAGGAAATAACAATCCGTTTACTTTACAGAAAAATCGCCAAAAAGAGGTATTTTAAGGTAATCTAAGGTCGCTTTTTGCAAGTAATATGCAAGTGAGGTTTTCCTGTAGATGGAAGGATTATAAAAGAAATCATTATTATGAAAGTTTACGTTGAATCAAAGACAAACAAGGTATTTTTCTCTGTTACCCACAAAGGAAAAAGGTTCTATGTCTATACTGGAATACAGACAACAGAGAAGTTTTCTGGCATGATATTTCCGAAGTCAGACAAGTCAGCAAAAGCAAAGACGAGAAGGCTTGCGGAATTATATGCCAGATGTGAGAGTTATGTGCTCGATCATATCGAGGAAGGTATTGATACAATGAAGGAACATCTGAAAGAGATATGCACTGGAGCTGTAAAGACCGACAAGTCTCCGTTTCTCAGTTTTATGCAAGCATTCCTGGAGACGAGAGAAAGACCGAACACAAGAAGAAGCTACGAGAGGACGTACAGGTGTATTGAAGCCTATGATGATAAGTGTAATTTCAACACAATAGATAAAGACTGGCTTACCGGGTTTATCAAGCATGAGATGGATAAAGGAAGAAAGGCCAATGGTATCTCGAACGACATCACACATATCAAGGCAGTCTTTAGAAAGGCCATCGATGATGGAAAAACGCAGAACTTTCCGTTCCACTCAATCAAGCTAAAAAAGGAGGAAACCAGGAAGCGCTGTCTGTCACTGGAACAGATGAGAGAGCTCAGGGATGCCAAATTACACGGCAAACAGGCTATGTACCGCGATTTCTTCATGTTGGGGTTCTACCTCATAGGCATCAATGTTTCTGACCTCCTGACGCTAAAGAAGGAGGATTTCCGCAATGGCAGGATAAGTTACTACCGTAACAAGACAGGTAGATTGTATGATATCAAGGTTGAACCTGAGGCTATGGAAATAATAAACAGATACCGAAGCCGAAAGCCACAGTACCTACTCAGATTCTTTGAGGACGCAGGAACGTTCAGTGTTGATCACTTCACGAACAACCTGAACCGGACACTTAGAAGAATTGGACCGAAAGACCCGAAAGACAGAAGAAAGGCTACGGTCAGTCCTATCGACAAGCAGATGTCGTCGTACTACAACAGGCATAGCTGGGCGACATTTGCATCAGAAATCGGAATATCTCTCGAGATAATAGGTAGAGCGCTTGGCCATTCGATTTGGGAAAAGACCGTTACGGCAGTCTATGTAAGATACGATAACAAGGCTATAGACGAGGCGAACCGAAAAGTCATCGACTATCTGAACGGTTAACAAAGAAAAGAGGGTGTGTCATAAGTCTGTGACGCACCCTCAAGTTGTTTTATGACAAGTATCTATTTATCGAGTTCGTTCAAATCCTTGGTAAGCTCATAGAGTTTATTGGAAATCTCATCACGCCTCTTATCGAAATGATTCATCGCATCAACAAGTTGTCTCGATGTTATCTTGCGTTTGCAGTAATTGACCTTGGCGTGTTCGCATTCCCATCTTTCCATCCACAACATTTCCAGTAAGACGTAGAAGCGGGTAATCCTACCCTTCTTGACGATCTGATGGATTGCAGTATCCGACTCTTTCTCCGCCTCCTTCAGCTTCTCCTTTGTCTCTATCAGCTCTATTTCCAGCTTCTCTTTGCAGCGGTTGGTGTAGCAGACTTCAGAAATGAGAATAGTTACGATGACGAAATCAGCAAGCGCATCCCGGTTCCCAATGAACCCTCCCGCAATACAGAGGCAAAAGCAGACGGCAATGCACACGACGAAGATGTCAATGCGGTCGAAAATCATTTTTAGTCTTTCTTTCATATACTTAAACTTTTAAGTAAATACGTAGATTTTACGTATTTAGATTTTTATTTATATTCGAAATATGGGATTTTCCCACCTTTTAGAATCCAAGCGTCTGAGGAATCTCGATGCCAACAAACTCCAGAAGATCACGGAACCTGTTATCATACCACTTAATCTGGGTCTGAGACTGAAACTTTGGATCCTGGATATTCTGACCGAAGCACTCGAAGCCCTTGTTGAGCACCTTCCACTTCCATGGCTTGTTCTTATCTCTGCTAGGACGTGTAGCTTCATGGATAACACCCTTAGCCATAAGAATTCTGTTGAACGCAACAGGAGTGAAAGGAATGCCGTTTTCCTTAAGAAGGTCTTTCGCAGCGTGGAGCGTAGGTGCGTCTGTGCCGGCATTAATACCCTGTGGAAGTAAACCGACCATACCTGTGTCTTTTCCTATCTCCTGCGCAATTCTCAGTTTACTTGCCTCATTGAGATTAAGAAACCCAACAACCCAGTTGGCATAAATAATTTTCTGTTGAGTCTTCTCTATCTCTGTCATCTCCCCAGAGGCAACCTTATGGAACACTCTACGATAAACCTCAAACACTGGGCGAACCTTGCGAGCAATGAAGTACTCCAAACAAGCGGAAGTAAGATAATAATCTGTTCCACCTCCTGCAAACTTGCCATCATTTGACCGCTTGCCATCTCGGGCAATCGGTAAAAAGTCCACATTTTCAATGAAGTTTGCCTTCAATGCTCTAACAGCTTTGCTTCTTTCCGAGTAAGCCATCTGCCACACATCATCAAGATTCACAGAAAACTCCTTATTCTGCTTATCCAACTCTAAAACACCACGGAAGTAACGCTCGATATCCGATGGGTTACTTGTCTTTGTCAAAGTCATATTACTCATATCTAAATATTTTAAATCTCAAATCATTAAATACCGTTGTTGGCGGCATTGCACTTCTGTCTTCTGCGGAGATTCTTCTTTCTGTTCTTCTCTCGCTTCTTCTCCACCTTTCTTCTCTCTTCAGGAGTAAGCTGAGTAAAAGCGTTCTCCTTCTTCATCAGCTCGATGATAACGTTCTGCACCTTTTCGAGCACAAATTTTGGAGTCTCCGAGTCTCTTATGAATACAGGATGCTTGCCCCTATGGCGGTCATAAAACAAACTGTCGTCATCTCCCTCAATCTTCACGTTAATTCTGTGATTACCGAATGGAGTTATGATGAGATTTGGGCTACCCTTCACGCCTCTCTCAAGAGAACGAGGGACGTGGTGACTGAAATTGTTCTCATCCAACCACGCTTCTAACTTTTTGAGTTTTGTTTCATTCTTCATATTCTTTTTCCTTCTTTTTTCTCTAATGCACATAGTGTATAAGAGAGATTAAACAATACAATATAATCAAGCACTTACTTATAGTGTGAAACCGTCAAAAACAGAAACACTACCATTTAATCGGGCAAATTGCCCAAACTTTGCATCGGAGAGTAGAATCCTCTACCCTGCCTTGCCATTCCCTTCTTGCTAGCTTTTTTGCCGGCATAACCATAGATGATGTGCCTTCCGCAGCTTGCCTTTGCCTTTCTGTCTGTGATAGCATACGAACAAGGAATGCAGACGTACACATTATTGCCTCTCACGAAAGACGGATTGTTTCTTCCGAACTTTGCCAGAAGGTTTTTCACTTGATCCCCACGTCTGCTGTCTGCCATGTGCAGCTCTGCAAATGTAGAGGAAATCTCTTTCTTTCCTTTGAGGCGTTTCTTTATTCCGCTAATTGAGCCATGAGACATCCCAACAGCACTCTCCAGCTGAGAGAAAGGAATGTGTGAGTAGCGACACGAGCGGTTGTTTGCACTTACGTGTGAGCTGTTCGCTTCCATACTTCCTATCTGATGCAGGAAAAGTAACTCGTTGAGTCTGTTGTATATTTCTTTCAGCGTAATCTCTTTGCTTACTTCTATGGTAAACATATTTGCACCCTTGAATACTCTTCCCTTCTTGTTTCGCTTTACAGTATTATCCTTGAAAGAGTTCACTATGAAGCGACCGCCTTCCTGAACTGAGAATAACTCGGAAGACTTGATGGCTTGGAGTATCATTTGTGCTTTTGTATGTCCGATATGGAGTGCTCGCATCAAATCACGTGTACCCATATCAAACATTACGGAATTGCTATGCTGCATCTTGCACCAGATAGCAAAGGCTAGAACGGTCATACGCTTGCTGCGCTCCACCCTGGAACGACCTCTTGCGTACCGCTCTACCAATTCAACTAATATGTGCAAGCATTTCCTCTGCATAGTATAAAAATAAAAGGATTCCAAAAAGTGCAGCACCACTTAATGAAATCCATTTTTCTATTCGGTTCCTTTCGGACACCTACTAAATTTCCTTGCAAATAATACCAACGTGCTGATTGTGTATCAAAGCGTCGATGCAAAGATACATTATTACTTTCATTCGTGCAAGCGTGATTTTTTTGTGTTTTTATATGCCCGTTCAAGTAAAAAGTAAAAACAAAGCTCTCGAAAGTGCTGATTTGGCTAAATGTTCGATTATAGTAAAAACAGGAATTTGTGCTATTCATTAAAGTACTGAATATTTACATTAACCCTTTTTAAGGAAAAAGAGCGCTTTTCGGTGTGTTTTTAGTGGTGACTTTTAATAAAATAGCCGCCCATCTGTGAAGTGATGAGCGGCTAGTTGTATGAGAACCTGCGATTACAGATGCCCTATATCCTCCTTGGATATCCAGGTCCCGTGACTTGGCTGTTTGTCAAGGGTACAACCGGTAAGGTCCTCCACCCCAAGCTCCTTGCACAGGTCCTCGTCATGAAAGTCAGCGTAGCACCACCACTTTGTCTCTTTGGTGGCGGTATCCTGCAATTCTAGCACGACGTGAGGATAAAAATGATGTTCTGTACTTATGACTTTGTACATATAAGTTAAATTCGTTAATTGTTGTTGAAGAAATATTGTTTTCTGAAATAAATCCACTATCTTTGCGCATGTCTTCGGAAGACTCTAATCGAACCTTTATGGAATAGAAATAAAAATAAACTTCCGTTGACTGTCAATTCTTCGGAATTGTGGATTTAAACGCTCATAAAGAGCAAATTTCTACTATCGTAGATGTCAGACTGTAATGGTCTGTGGTAGTCCCGGCTTAGGTCGGGGCTTTTTTTATGCTCCCTCCCAGCACTCAAATTCTCTGCCGCACTCATTATAACCATATAATTTCTGCGCAGCCATCAGACGTGCAACCTCTGCCATCTGTTTACCTGTTAAAGACTTCAGTTCTTCGTTATCGCTAATCAGACCGAAATAAATATCCTGCTGTCTGTGGCTCTCGTTTTGCTCAAAACCTAAAGCTTTATCGAAATTGACTTTCTTACTTGCCATAATATTGACTTATCCGTGATGTCGAGGGCTGAGATGTTTATTAATTGATGTGATCGTCGATGCACTGGTCATGGATAGCATCTGCTAATGTCCAATCAGCCTTTGGATATTCTCCCCAGCCAGCTCCTTCGTTATTGTTAATATACCATAACTCATTATCTTCTTTGACAGTTGCCACATGATACATATTGACACCCGTGAAAAATGAATCCTGGTTATGGTCGTAACATACATCAAAGGAATTATCATCGTTTTCACGATAACGATAACCTGTCTTAATCAACTCTTCTTCTAACATATTTTTCCGCTTGACCGTGTTGCGTAGGGCTTGGTTATTAATTGGCAGGAGCCGAAGCTCCTTGGTTTGGGCTAATCGGGGCTAAATCTTAACGATCATCTTCACGATTTTTGTTACCGTTCTGTATTCAGGAAGTTCGATACCTAAACTCACGAGATAATCTTCAAGGGTTTTCTGAATCCACTCAAGCTTATCGCCTCGATTCTTATTTGAGGACTTGAGGTTGTTAAACTCCGCATCAGCTTTGAGCGACTTCTCGCTTCTCTCTTTCTCTAAAGTCTTTTCCAGTTCAGCTATTCTGTCCTTGAGCTCCTGATTTTCGGAAACAAGCCTGTCATAGCTGGCGAGAATCGGCTTCATCTGATACTCGTAAGGCAAATCTTCATTCATCATTTTCTTCATAATTTCTAATCTGTTGGTTAATAATAGTCAGATTATTATATCTGTTTTTGGTATAAAATCCTCCCCTGTCCTCACGGACAAGAGAGGACACAATTTAGTTATGTTAAAAAAATCATTTTCCACATTTAATAACTTCAAACACGCTATGTTTTCCGTCTGCGGAAAGTCTGTTTCCGTTTTCGTCGCAAGGATGGCCATCTTCGTTTACCCACAGCTTCTGGCCGAATATTTTCTCGGTCATACCGAGAATCTGGAGATATTCCTGTGCTTCGAAAATGACATTCTTGCCATCTTTTTCTGCCTGTTTGAAATTCTCAATGAGCTGACGATTCAAGCCTGGAGCTGAAATGTCGAATTCTTTAATTTCGTCATGATAATGGATATCGAGTATTTCCAGTTCTTCTATCATTTCTGAATTTGTTCCGATTTCGCCTGTCAGAGCCTTCATTACAGTCTCTTTCGAAAGCTTTTCGTACTTCTTGCGGCACTCAGTGACGAGCCTATGAAACTCCTCTTTTGTATAATCTTCTACCATATTCATTATTTTTTTGGTTTAACAATAAGCAGGAGACGGCTATTGGCCACCTCCAGTTTGGCTTAATCCTCATCAGGCTCGTCGTCGTTATCATAGACTCCGAATAGTCTGAGGGTGTTGCTGTCGATTTCCGTCTTTCCGACGATGTATCTCTGGGTCATCTGTATATTCGGTTTCCCGTTTGATAAATGCCCCATCATTACCGCAATCTGTTCCAATGGCACACCTTTCTTCGACAGGTTTGTCGCAAAGGAACGCCTTCCTGTATGAGAAGATACAAACTTGAACTTCTTTCCAGTCTCTTCCTTTCCTGCCTTGAATACCTTCGTGTTCGTATCTATTCCGCATTCACGGCAGATATCACGAAGGGTTCTGTTGAAGGTCATCTCGCTGATTTCTCCAGGAAGAGGTTCAACGCCAGTACCGCATACCAGGAACGGACGGAGCTTCTTGTGGAGAGGAACCCTTACCTCTGTCTTGGTCTTCTGTGCCACATACACAAGAAAGTGCCCGGTGTCATCAATGTTTTCAGGAGTTATCCTCTGACAATCACTATAGCGTGCTCCACAGAGGCATTCCATGAGAAACATGCGCTGAACATATCTCTTCGTCTTTCCCTTTGGGCTGTAATTAAGAATTCTGTCTATTTCCTCATCCGAGAGATAGACTGACTGGACAGGAACAGCCTTCGTTCTGAGTATTTTTCCGAACGTCGGGCTGTTAATCTCCTTCGTCGCGTCATTCTCACGTATCACCGCCTTGATGGTGGCGCATACGGTCTTTGCGGAGTTGGGAGCGTAGTTCTCCTTGATCTTCTCAAAGAGGTCACGGAGGTTGTCGTCAGTGATGTCTTCCCACAATGGCTTGTGGCCCAACAGCTCATCGAACATTCTCACGACCTTGATGAACTTCGGATACTTCCAGATATAAGCTCCATAGAAGGTGTTGTGTCTCCACGCGTTGTCGTGATAGTCTGCAAACCATCCCTGCTTGATAGCGAGTTTATACTTCTGCTGCTGGGTATAGTTCAATAAACTCTCCCAGTCTCTTGTCTTTAAATGTATTTCTTCCATAATTCTAAAATTGGTTTATTAGTGGCAAAGTTACGCATTTTATAAGCATAAACCATACACTTTGCCGTTTTTAACGCTAATTTAACCTTCAAGCTCATCGTTAAGTTCTGATACTATTCTTGCGAGCGTATCGAAGTCCATCCATGTGCTGTCAGTGGCAAGTACTCTTCTCTCGTATTTGTCTACATCCACTAAACGGATAGCAAAAACAGGTAGAGCCGTATAAGTATCTCTTATCGCAATCTTTGTCACCTCGTAGTTTTCTCTGTAACCAAGTACAGGGTGCTTGAATTCTTTTCTAAGGATGCCATGCTCCTTCATAATCTCACGGATAGTACACGCAAGCTCAATCAACGCATAGCTGCGCATACTGTAAATCTTGTCTGTTAATTCTTTCTTATTCATAATCTTAATATTTTGGTTTAAATTGATGCCCACCGTTTCCGGCAGGCTTGTTTGACTATAGCATATCTGCTACCTCTTGTCTTAATTTCTCGACTCTCTCTGCCCAATATACCAATCCGTGCATGTCTGCATCTCCTGTGGCATGGTCAAGACAAAACTGGCAGTTATGCTTTGCTTCCATCAATTCCTTGAATTTTTCGATTTTTTCTTCCATAATCATTCTATTTTATTGGTTAATACTGGGAGCGTGAAACAGAATGTTCCACGCCTTGTTTGGCTTTACACCGGCAGAGACACGATATATTCCTTCTTCTTCTTTCGTGTTCTGCCCGTGACGGAATATCCGCAGATGTTTCTCAGAGAGAGAGCGGCTTCCTTCAGAAAAGGCTCGTTGACAAAGATAATCGGTTTCATCATATTATTCCGTACCATAAACTGATAGTCGGTGAAGTCGAATGGGTCGTCGGGGTCTTCCGATTTCTTCTTCCAGATGCTTACGTCCAGCATTTCTATGAAGTCTCCCTCTGGGGGATTGTTCATATCAAGGAATCTCTTCGGTAGAAGCAAAATTGTTTCCTTTGGTTCATGTGTCAAAAAGAAATCTGAAACAACGCTACAGAATATGTTTAGATTAAACACCTTCGGTTTCAAGCCCTTTGCCTTCAAGATCTCATTAACGTTAACGATTCTTGCTATTGCCATAATTCAAAATTTTTATTGGTTTGACATAGTGGAACAAAAACCGGCGTATCTCACGACAGACCGGCTTTGAACCATTTAAACAAATTTAGTTATGATAAAAGTGGTCAGCCAATTTGGCTGACCTGTTTGACTATTTTACATCTATTTCCACATTATAGTTCAGTTTTACTGTGAGAAAGTCGTTTCCAAGGAAAAATGTGTAGATTAAAGGGTTTGCCATAGTTTCTTCGAGATACTGCGTTGTATGACAAATATTTATGTTGTTTTCTGCACACCCAGTCAATCGTTTGACAATCTCCCTTCCCCATTCAACAGGGTCGTAACGATGCAGCTTTCTGATATACATGTAGTTTCCGTTGATTTCTATCATTGTAGGTACATCTCCAACAAAACCAAGATGGAATCTGTTGCTGATATACGGCTTATCAAAGATTACATCGAGAATTGATTTCTCGACGATATCATTTCCTTCAATGATAGCCTTTACGTATCTTCTCGGATTTACGTTGATTTCTTTCATAATTCTTAATTTATTGGTTTGACATAGAATCGGCTACTGAATCAGTAACCGACTTTTTGGCTATTCCAGTCCCCAGCTTGGCGCTTTGCTTTACTCTATTGATCTAAAGAGCTTCGTAAGAAGGTGATCTCCTCGGGTAATAACCGGAGGAGATCACCTTCATTGCAGAAGCTATCGTTAAGTTTGCCGGGCCGCTGCAATAATAGGTAGCGAACCTTTGTTTTTCAGAGGTGATTACTTCTTCCACTCGTCAATCTTACCCTGGACACTGATACCATTGTCCTTGATAAGCTGCTTGAGAACACCGAGCATTCTCCAACCCTCGTTGCTGTACTCAAGAGCAAGTTTATCAAGCTTGTCCAAGGACTTGATTTCAGACATCTTTCTGCTGCCATTCTTGAATCTTGCTCCGTGGAACATGATAAGGTTGCACATTGTGTAGTAAGCACCAGAACCCTTATAGGCGCTGATGAACAAGTCTGACTGCTTGGTCTTCCAAGCCAGATGCTTGCGAATCTTGTTGAACTTCTTGACAGCCTTATAGACGTCCTCATAAGTGTCCTTTGCATACATTTCTACTGCAAGTTCCTTGAGAGGAGCATATACCTTCTTCTCCAAGTCAGCCACAAAGATATCCTTGTTCTGAAGACGTACGTACGGCATTCCCTTGCAGGTATGCTTGTAAGTCTTTTTGCTGTCATACTTGTTCTTGTAGATAAGGTTGTTCTCGATGTAGTATCTGAGCTTCTCGATGTAGTCCTCAGCAATCTCGTAAATCAGCATACCATTGAACCAGAAGTTTCTGTTTCCTGCATTTTTTGTATCTCCGTGCTTGCTCATTTTCATCTGAGCATACATCTCGCGCTCGATTACGCTCCACTGATACTCATAGCCTTTGCGCTGTAGGATTTCATTGAAAGTATCTCTTCCAGTCTCCATCTGTCTGAGCATGTGGAACATCTGAGACATAACCCAACGACGGAACAGCTTCCAGTTGCTTACGTATCCACCCTCGACAATCTGCTTGCCTACCGCATCGATAGTCGCATCGTCCATATCAACAGGAACTGCTGCACCATTCTCGATCTTGACAAGCTGGTCGTCGCCGAGAGTGAAATAGTTACTTACATCAACACCTGCTGACTTTAGAGCCTCGATACGCATCTGAGCCTTTGTCTTCTTCTCAGCTACTGCGTTCTCTACATTGTTAGCTACTACCTTAAGATTCTCACCAGTGATTGTTACAATCTGTTTCATAATTCTATTATTTTAAATGGTTTATAAAAATTTATTTAACTCTTGTGGATGAGGCTCACTCCCCACCCTTGTTTGGCTCAATCCAGTCTCTGAGGATAATCAGGTCCTTGTCATTCTTGGAACACCAGAACCATGTACCCCATGAAGGATTCCACGTAAGGCGTCCGAGAATTATGCAGAACAGGACATACACCTCCAGTCTGCATCTCGCAACCTCACGTCGCTCGCCGTACATCATATCTTCGTCTGAGAGTTCTTTCTCAGGCAAAGCCTTGAAATAGTAGCGGCGATGCGATTCAGAGCGTTCTGATGGAACTGAATGCTTGTATTCGTGATATAGCTGCTCTATCTTGCTCATTATTTCTTCCTCTGTGGAAGGGTATGTGCCAAGACAGCCATCATACTGCATATCATTCACGATAATCTTACCATTCACTCTACAAGTTCTCTTCTGAAAGTTGACGGTGAACTTTGCACCATCAATAACTGCATTGATAATTTTGTCGTATATCATAATTCTCAATATGTTGGTTAATAGAAGTACGCTCAAGGGATTTGTTGTGTTGCTATATGCGCTCGATGTAAACAGTCGAGTGAATCCTGAGTATCCAGTGAGATTCTCCTGGATACTCAGGAAGATACGGACTGTTTGTCTAAATCTTTCCTTCTTGCGTACTATTCGGCTCACAATAACCTATTCTGGCTCATACTCTTGATAAGTCGTGATGCAATTCACTTTGGTTGTTTGTAGGTACACTCATAGGTCTGTTGCCTTCCTCTATCTTGGCGATTGAGGGATCTTGCAATACGCGAGATTTCTGGTATTACCAGACATATCGCGTTGATACAGAGATCGCGACATAAAGAATTCCTCCTCGTGTACCTCGTTTGGCAATAACGTTGTCTTCATCTGAGAGTGTGGCACGTAGCTATAGCAGCTTGATTGAGGGCTGTTATAAGCGCCGGATGACGCTGGGGATTCCCAGCATTAGCCGGCGAGCACAACAGTCACTCATAAATTAGCTCTCCTCTAAAGACTACCCTCGTGCTTGGGTAATTCCCTGACCGATGGCTCGGCACAATACTTTATGATTCTGATTTCAGCACAGGATTCGCCAGAGTCGAGAATAATATCGCAGCCGTCATAGGCATCCTGCACCTTCTGTACAGCCTCTTTCTCACTTTCAGCATCAACACTCACTACCTTGTTTAAAGTCTCTGTGACTGATACATAATATCTCT
>ERZ1034855.188-NODE-188-length-33579-cov-47.168327_pt1 | contig 33579 bp, 44 predicted proteins | sample MGYA00520699_ERZ1034855 | MGnify/ENA primary metagenome ERZ1034855 (study PRJEB33766, sample SAMN09781730) | gut metagenome | biome: gut microbiome | host: Homo sapiens | place: Madagascar | study: EMG produced TPA metagenomics assembly of the PRJNA485056 data...
AAATAAGATATATACTTTTCCATATATAAGTGGAAAATGCCTTAATAATTTGCCTACCTTAATAATTTAGCAATTTGTTCACAATTAGAAAGGGGCCCCGGAGTGCCCCCGCCAAAAAGCAGATAATTAGGCATTTGATTTCTCGCTGCTCATGAAAAATTTTTTTCGAACCACTCGACAAACTCAGTGATGTTATTCCCTCTCCAGTAGAGGGACCCGGCGTTCCGGAGTTCCCGCTCGTGTTTGAGTTGGAGGGATCGCACCTGACCGTCCGGAGCTTTGAACTCGACCTCGGCATGTCGGCCTTTGTACACGAACCAGACATCCGGCGCACCGGCTCGGTACGAGAGACCGCCGGCTTGTCGTCGCTCGAGGTAGAGTCCCGGTATTCCGGACAGAAATTTGCAGATTGTGTTTTTGATTTTTGTTTCGGGAGTCATAAAAATTTTCACCGCCTTTACTATATTTTCGGGCAAACGCATTGTATAATATTTTTGGGGTCCGAGCGGGCCGATAAAACAATTTTCTACCGCTCCTCTCCTCGGCGGGCTTTTGTGTTTTGCCGGCGCGAGATGACGCTCGGACCTTTGGAAAAAATTGACAAGGAGGAACATTGGAATGCCGAAGATGGATAAACAGTATCAGCTGATTCTCGGGACCTTTATCGACAACGAGTTTGTGTGGCACGACGTCGACTCGTTTGACGATTTGGAAGAGGCTTACAAGGAGTTTAAGAAATACGTCAACAGTCAGTTGAAGTATACCGACGAAGAGCTCATCAAGGTGTGGAACACCGGACGGCTTGACGTCGAACTAAGGCGTGGAAACAAGCTGTTGAACTGGGTCGGGATTTATGCCCGCGAGGTCGCTCGGGAAGCAAAGGAAGACGAGGACGACAAGGCCGACGTCAAAGACTCGGTCGAACGCCTGTTCGAAGACGAGGACGGCAAGATCATCACCGAGAGCAAGCTGCGTGAAGAGTTCGAGCAAATACAAGCCGACCAACCGGGAGAGTACAACTACTCGTTTGAAGAGTACGTGAGACATTGTACCGGACGGCACGGCACGTTGAAACAAATTCGATAAACCGGATAATACACGAGCGGGCTTTGAGGCCCGCTCTTATTTTTTACTTGTCCGAAGCCTTTATTTACAAGGCCATACAGAATTTAAAGGGGTAGGGCCATATACAACGTAGGCCCCGGGGCAACTTGTGTCGTACGTCCTTATTGCATAAGGCGAAAAAGGTTATACTTTCTTTTTTGCGAATCGAGCGATGACAGCGGCCCGCTGTTCTTCTGTGACGACACGGTTGGCCGATCTGAACGAGAGGAGGTTCTTCGGAGCAATGAAACGTGCCGACACAATCCGGAGCGGATCCGGTTCGTCGGAAGCGACTTCAACACCGGTGAGTTCCCAGTCGCCGTTAAGAGTCCGTTTCCGGAAAATGGTGAAGTCTGACGGGAGGCTTGTTTCAACGTTGATAAAACGGTCGGTTCTGGTTCTGATAATAACAGTTTCCTGTTCTTCCTTGGTGAGACCGGTCATGACAATATCGGTCAGATGTTCTTTGTAGAACTTAAGAGATTCTTTCATTCGCGTTTTCTCCTTTGTATTCCATTATTTTGCTTGAAGTTTGAGAGTAACCGGGGGAGGGCCCTACTTCGTATAAGGGCCCGGGTAACTTGTGTCGCAGAGCCTTTATGAACAAGGCTCCGGAGGGCATACTTTAACGGTGAGTGATCTGACAGTCCGGAGACCGATGGAGTCGGGGTCCAACTCAACGGCAATGACAACGATCCGCTGCCGTGTCTGTTTTAACCGGACGAGCATTTTGGAGTCGGAGGTCGCAATGACCTCTCCCTTCATGCGGGTGCGAGAGACCGGGTTGGCGATCTCAATCTCACCGAAGTGTTTGTCGTACCATTCAAAAGGACTTGTCATAGGCATCACCAGTTGGGCTTGATGGACGTCACATTGTCGTCCTGATCGAGACGGACCGTGTAGGAGTAGGGCTTCGAGTCGGGGTCCCAGAGCGAGTGGTAATTCGGGATATGGATTGCTCTTTCGGGGAGCTTTCCGCTGAGGTTACGGGATTCGCGGATTGCCGATTTGATTGCGTCTTTGAGTTCAGATTCGTTCATTTTGTGATTTCTCCTTTTTTGATTTTATCGATAATTTTGCGCCGACGGATCAGGCTACGGGTGACCAGTTCGTTGAGTCTTTCCCGGAACCCCGGGTCTTCCTTTTTGAGCCGTGCAACACGGTTCACCACATTTTGATTGACCCGTTCTTTACGTCCCGGGTTACAGTAATATGTGACGGTCGATTGGTGGACGTCGAACTCTCTCGCGAGGTCGATTCCCTTTTCGCCTTCGGCATGTCGTCGCTTGATCTCTTCGATCCCTTTTGCGGTGAGCTTGCGTCGGGCATCGAGCCCATAGTCTTCGAGTCGCACGCCGACATAGCCGTTGACATACCGGGAAACAGTGTTGTCACTGACACCGAGCTTCAGAGCAATCTCCTGATTGCGAAGTCCCTGTGCCTTCAGCGACATAATGTCGGCATACAATTTTTCGCATTCTTCTGGTGTTCGCTTCATATTAGAATCTCCTTTCTTGTTGAGGGGAGCCCGGGGCTCTTGCAATTTTGAGGGGGCCTGAAAGTGTCAAAACGAATAATTATTCATTCTTGAAATATACCCTTACGGGGTATATCTGCTGATGGTTTTGTCGTCAGGTCATATCAAAAACGATATGTCCCATATGGGTATTACGCTAACAGGCGCCCGACCTGATCGATCAATTGGCTGATGAAAGTGTTGGCATAATGCTCGGTGATGAAGGTCTTGCGAGCCTGAGGCGCGTAATTGTTAAACTCTTCCTCATTATCGGTATCGCTCACAATGATACAGTTCGGATGATTGAACGTACCGAAAGCTTTGTCTTTGGTAAAATCGTCGCGTATTCTGAATTCACCGTCAAACACCACCATGTTGATATTGGTTGCGTCGGGCCGCTGTGCATCTTTATAAATTGTCGGAAGGTTTGCACTGAGATAGGAAGCCGCATTGCAGCCGAGCCAAGGAGACTCTTGATTCGGCACGGTGACACCGGAGCCGCAATGAATGACTTTGACCTGAATGTCATGATTGGTCGCAGCGAGTTCTTTAAGCGCGAGGATGACCGCATTCATTTTGAGTCTGGAACTGCTAAAAGAACCGGAATCATCACAGAAGAGGTTGAACTGAATCTTGCTGAAGCGCTTAACGGACGAGCCTTGCGACTTTTTTGCAAACCATCTGTAATCTTTATTTGCAGTCGAGCGCGGGTCGATACGGCCGCTATAACCAAGGGAACCCGACGACTGGGCCTTGTGCCTGTTTAGTGCGGTCTGAACGACACGCTCAAACTGAGCACGAATTGCGGCTGCTTCACGGTTGGTCGAAAGAGTTTTGAATGCCTTCTTGAGTTGACTCTTTTCAACGATAATCGGGCAAGCCTTGAGCTTTTCTCCGATTGCCTGCGCAAGGGCGTCAATCTGATCATCGGTCAGGGGGGTGGGGGGCGTCTGGTCTTTTGCGCTATCATTCTGGTCATTTTGCTTGGAGCTATTGTCCTGCGCATCTTGCATGGTGTCGCTGTTTTGCTCATTATCGGCACGCGGATACTGGAAGTCGAAGGGAAGCATACTTGCAAAGAGTTTGATGATACATTTTGCATAGCCTGTGCTGTCGGGCATTGTGTATGTGCAACCGCAGAAATTTTTGATAATCTCGGACACGGTATCGAGCTGTGCTTTCGGGCCGATTCTGTACCGCACGAGGGCGAAGAACTTACTGACCGGGTCACGGTCCATGAAGTTTTTCGGGTCACCGTTTAACAGGATCAGGAGACGCTTGAAGTCGACGTTCATGTAGTAGTCACAGCAGACGGTTTCAATCCGTTCGTCTTCAAAGATATTGATGATATCATGAATATGGTCCCAGATATATGTCGTCTTGTCATAATAGTTCTTATAACGAGAGCAGCATTTAGCGACGGCATGGAAAGTTAGGTTGGAGAAGAGGTTGCGAGGCGTTAGGAGTGCATGGCTGATCTCATGATACAGGAGCGCACGAATGATCGGTTCTGGGTCGATATCGTCGGGCGCATTTTTCAGAGCTGCACAGATATTGTTGTAACTCACGGTCACGCGCTCGCAGTCAAGCTCAATATAGGTTGTATCCCCAGTCGGGTCCAGTCTTAAAGAGACCGGATGACCGAGATAGTAGCCGACAGGCAACGTCTTGAGGACGTCTTGACAATAACCAACAGAAGGTTTCATATAGCAGGTACCTCTCTTTCGTACATTTATATTATACCGCGAATTGCAAATTTTAGCAAGCCGATATTTTAGTAGGCATATGCAGCCAATTTTTCGGGACTGAGCTTGAATTCGGTAATGCTTGCGGCACGGTCAACCAGAGGCTCGGGCAGGTTGTAGACTTGATCATTGACGGTCAGGTTCATCGTACCGATAATCTTGAAGTCGTCTTTAACAGTGATTGTGTCGCCGTTATAATTGATGGTAGACTTGCCGTCGGTCAGGGTCTGTAGAAGTCTCAGGCAGTCGAAGCTTAACAGGTTGATTTCATCGAAGATGATGGGCAGTCCGTTCTCCATTGCGAGACGAAGGGTCGAAGGCTTGAACACCGGGTTGCCGTTGTCGTCGTTGAAGTCAAAGGTCCGCATGAGGTCATCGGGAAGCATGCTTGCGTTGCACGGCACGACTTGTGCTTCGGGGTACTGCTCAATGGCCTTGGTCGTCTTACCGGTGCCGGCATCGCCGAAGTATATATCCAGCCGACGGTTGATCTGTTTCTGAGGGGGATACTTGATGAGGTCAGCCGCAACGGATTCGAATTCGGGACTCTTCATCTTTTCGATGATATCGTTTGCGTCGCAGTTGTTCACGAGGCGGACGTATCCGTCTACGTAACGCTTGACGTCGTAGACCGTGCCGCAGCGAGCGGCTGTGTTAACGAAGCGGGCGGCGGGCTGGAACTTGAAGTCGCTGAAGAATCTCTGCAGACTGTTGACTGCACCGATACGGAAGGCCGCGATTGCTTGGTCATTTTGCACAGGCTCAGGAGCAGGCTCGGGTTGAGTATCCACTTTGTCAGACTCATTTTCAGGGTCTTCTGTTGCGGTAGGGGCGAGGGTGGGGGCCCCCTGTGTAGCTTGCACAGGATTTGCCGGAGTAGTCGAAGAAGCAATCCGGGTGTACGGTCTGGTCAACTGAGGCCAGTCGATTTGATGCTTTTTCTGAACGGCCATAAAGTCGCTTTCCGATTTGCAGGCTTTCAGTTCGAGGGTGAGCTTCAGGTCGGTCACTTCTGCCCAACGGTCCCAGAGATTGGTCGTGACCTGCTTGCCGAAATGAATGTGGACTTTTCCGCCGTTCGAAGTTAATAAAGAATTGAATGTCATAGTTTTGAACCTTTCTGATCAGTTTGATTTTTTTTTTTTCGAACGAACCTGATCGCTTCGTTCTGTATATATTATATCATGAAAACGAGCTTTTATCGAGCCGATAAAATTTGGCTCAGCCGAATTTCGATTCGCGCGCGAATAAAATTCGTATCTCGCTCTCACAATTATATTATATCACAAATTGCAAATTTTAACAAGCCGACGAAATTTTATTTTTATAACAATAATTAGAACGATATTCAGAAGCCGACGAATACGAAATAATTATCGGCTCGAATAAACGTTCGAAATACGATATAATATAACTGTGAGCGAAAATGCTCGTTGAAAATTTAATAACGAAAGCGAGATTATTATCATGACGAATTTCGAGTATTTGAGAAAACTTGCTTATCATGCTGCTTGTCTTGACGAACGAGACGACAGATCGTTTTGCTTCGAAACGAATCGAATTCGAATCGAGCACGATCAGAACGAATCGAGCATTTATTACGTCTTGACAGATAAAATGACAGGCGAGAAGATTTTCAGATATACGATTGGTTTTGATGACGACAATTGCGAGTCTGAGTATATCGATCAGATCAATCCTGCTGTAGATCTTTCAGGCTATGCTCTCGTTGAGCCTGAAGATTTTGACGATGGCTGGTTTTATGATCTGCACTTATATGTAAAATACTTCTAAGACAAACGAAAAGACTGTGCGAAATGCACAGTCTTTTTATTATATTTTATTTTGTCATACAGAACCAGAATGTACAGCTGTCTATTTTGACATATTCTTCAAAATCGTCTTCAATATAGTCGTCATTAAACTGTTCGGTTGTGTCGAGCGATAAGTCTAATACTTTCGACACGTTATACTGATCGCAGAATATTGATTTTTTGTTATCGTTGTCAAGGCCGACAGAAAATCGAAATAGCTTTTGATTCGTTGCTTTCTCGTACAGATTGTAATAAACTTTGTTGTCAAGTCGCTCTCGTTCGATTCGAATCTGCTCTGTATCGTAACAGAACGAATCTTGGTCGAGATTGTCGCTGTACATAGCGTGATAAGCAAGTCTTTTTAAGTAATCAGAATTTGACATAGTTTTTCTCGCTTTCTTTTATTAAGTTTTCAATGAACCGCATCGATTCATCATATATATTATATCATAAAAAACTATTTCGGTTGAGCCGATAGATTTGAGATTATGTTAAAAATAGAGTCTACGTAAATTTACGTAGACTCTATTGATTATTTGTAAATAACGTTTATTTTGTCGTATTTTCGTTTTGTTGCATATTTTGAACATCGATTATAAATTTTTGATAGTATGACAACACTTACAACAGCAGCATCAAAAAGAAAGTCGTTTAATTTTGTTTTTAACTTTTTCAACATGTTTTAATCTCGCTTTCTATTTTTCTTACATATATATTATATCACAAAAGATTGATTCGGTTAAGCCGACAGTTTGTTAAAGAGCTCTCACGAAGTAGAGCTAAAAAGGAACGAGGCCATCAGGCCTCGCTCAGTTCTTCTTCGGTCGGCTCATCATCCTGAACAACGACCGACTTTTTGATTTGGAGATGAGGTTCACGGACTTGCTTTGAATGGCACTCTTTCCAAATATCCGGATACTTTGCCCGAAGCATGTCCACATCGAACTCGTTGGTCTCGCGGCGGTCGGTCAGCCTCATCACGATGTTGCCTTGACGGAAGGTTTTGATGTTGAGGCTTCTCATGAAGTCCATGATCTTGTCTTTGATAACGGCCTGTTCGGCTTTGTCTTTCTTGGCCTGAGCCAGATTGTCGATGAGTTCTTCCAGACGTTCGATATCTTCGGTTTTTAAATTTGTGTTTGCCATAGCTTTAATCTCCTTTGTTATTCTGTACTTATATTATATCACGGATTACCGGATTGGCTGAGCCGACGAACGAGGTCCTTGACCTCGTGGTAGGTTGAGCCATTGTTGATGGCTTCAAGAACTCTTTTATCAAAGAGCCAGATAAACAATCTTTTGAACATGTCACCAGACCTCCACTACTCTGTATTCATACTGAGAGTTGATCTGTTTTGCAACATACAGGTACTCCTGTGCTCTTTTGGTTGCTGCCTTCTTGCTTTCAAATGTCAGGAGCTGGCCAGCCCAAATGCAATCATGCCAAGCCGAATTAGAATTGTATCTGTATTGAATTTTATACATCACATTATCCTCCGTATTCGTTCTTACAATAATATTATACCATGGATTACCGAAACGGGTGAGCCGACAATTTGGCTGCACCGGTCGAAGACGGAGGAGCTATAGTACAACCGGACGATATTCGGAAGCCGACGGATTTTAACATTTTGTGAATTTCTTAAAAAGAGGGTTCGCAAATCCGAACAAATATGATATAATATATATGTAAGAAAGATTTAGACAGAAAGGAGATTAGTATGTCTGAAGATACTGCAAGAGCCGAGCAAGTCCTTCGCGACTTTGCCAACGGCTTTATGCGACACTCCGATTTCCGGGACTTTGAGGACGGGCTTCATAACGGTATCGAATCCGTGACAAAGACCGCTGCCGAATCAGTCGCCATCAATGACGCGTACGGAAACAGCCTTGCTGCCGTCGGTACTGACGATAAGGTTAAGAGCTTCAGTTCCTACGGCTTTGATAACAGTACGCTGAACTGGCCGCTCTGGTTGGCACTGTATAATGACTCGTGGGTGTTCCGGCGAGCAATCGATAAACCGGCGCAGGACGAAGTCAACTGCGGCTTCATGTTGCACGGCAACGGTGACTACAGTGCGATCTATAAAGCGTATGAGCGTTATAAGTTCGACATGATTCAGTTGCTTCAGTGGGGAGCACTGTTCGGCGGGTCTGTCGGCATTATGATGTTTGACGGAATCCCGGACGAGAAAATGCAGTACCCGATTAACCCGAAGCTGATCCGGCGCCGGAAGATGAGAATCTACGTGACGGATCGTTGGTACGGTGTGCAGGGTTCCGACGATGACCTCGTGACGAACATGCGCGATATGGATTTCGGGAAACCGAAATACTATAATATCTGTTTTGCCGACGGCCGACAGTACAAGGTGCATCATTCGTACGTGTTGAGGTATGAACACCGGACAGCGCCGAAGCTCATCAAGTGCGGACAGCTTCAAGGTTGGGGTTACGCCGAAGGCTCGCATATTCTGAACGAGCTGTCGCGTGACGACCAACTCAAATCCAGCATCACGTCACTCATTAACAAATCTCTCATCGAGGTCGTTAAGATGTCCGGCATGAGAGGCGTGTTTATGGGTGCCGACAAAGGAAATGAGGAACAGTTAACAAAGCGCTTGGAGATGGTGAACTGGGCGCGAACATATAACTCCCTCACTTTCCTTGATAAGGACGACGAGTACATTATGAATCAGCTTGCGAATATCTCCGGGTTGTCTCAGTTGCTTGAAACGAACATGTGGCTTGTTGCTGCGGCACTTGAAATGCAAGGCGTGTTGTTCGGCGATTTGAAAGGCGGACTCTCGCAGGAATCCGACGCGTTCCATCGATACTCCGTAACAATTAAGAACCGGTGCGACAGCTATTTCAGACCGGTGCTTCAGAAGCTGCTGACAGTACTGTTTTTGAGTTACGGTCTCAATGAGGCTCCGGATTTCGAATTCCGGCCGCTGGACCAGGAAGCCGTTAACGACGCAAAGATTGCGTCCCTTCAGAATTACGCCAACATGTTGGAAACGCTGCTCGGTCAAGGTATTATCAGTAAATATCAGAGTGCTGTGTCGCTGCGCGACTTCCTGAACGATAACGTGATTAATATCGACTTTAATCCTATGCAGCTTAACAAATTGCAGTTTGAGGAAGAGGCTGAGATTCTCGCAGCGTACAAGACTGCCGGTAAAGCAGCGCCAAGTGAAATTCTGGGAGAACAGTTCCCGAACGAATCGAATCCGTTTGCCGGAAGATACACTCCCGCAACCGGAACAGAATTCCGGGAAGAGCAGTCGGAAGCTGTGCCTCCGACCACAGCGGCGACAGAAGGTCCTGTAGATGAGACCGGCGAAGGGGAATGAGTTCTGGCAGCAAGGTCGACAGTTCGTCGTGTTCTACGATACGCGAGATGATTTGCCGTTACTGACGTTTGATTCGCCGTGGGAAATCGTTGATTATAAAGGGTGGGCACGAAACAAATCGAACTACGACATTGTTTATAATGAACTCGTACGAGCGGTACGTTCTAACGATAATTTAACACGAATGCTCGGTCGATGGATGACCGTATATTTAATTGATAATGAGGAGTAAATGATTATGAAAAAGTTTGTCAGAATTCAAAGCGAAATGAACATCGAGGTAACAGAGGGACTGCAGAGCATCGATATGACCAACCGCGACGCTCACGTCGCGGACCGGTTGCGTGTCGCATCTGCGTGGGTGCAGAGTCGCGTGATGATTCGTAAAGGTTCCGGCGTGTATCCGGCGTGCATCCAGAACTGGGATTCCGTCAAGGCACTTGCCGCAAACGGGAAACTTACTGTCGGTGCCGAAACAGATGACGGAGACGCTGAAGCAGAAGAGATTCTGAAGCGCGTCGAAAACGCGCATCGCGATTATCAGCTGCGCAGCGAAGCCGCAAGAACGGATTCGATTGTCGGGACGAAGCGGACACCAAAGGCAAAGGCCGCGACGACTGAAGTCGGCGACATCATCGAGCAATGAGAGGGCTGACTGTAAAGTCCCTTCCCGGAGTCAATTTCCGGGAAGGTCAGGTGTCACCGGTTGACCTGCTCGCTATCGCGACGCAGGTGGATTTGGATGACTTCAAAAAGAACAAGACGCTGATTGCCTTCGCGCTTGAGCATCTGGAGTGCGAGGTCGACGGGAAATGGTTCCCGGTTAAACAATCCGGTCGCGAGGTGTATATGCCGTTTAATCTCGAACGGAACTACCGAGCTTTGAACGAGCTCGTGCAGTGGTACCTTGAGAACGTGGTGTTTGAGGTTTTTACAGACTCCGCAGAATCGACGAACGAAACGTAATCCCTTCTGCGGACTCGGAAATTCGGCTGAATACGCCGAGTGTGCATCATGTGTTATATGTGTTGGTCACAAACAAGCTCGCGACATATTACGAGCTTGTTCACAAATACAATATCTGGGAAGTCATCGATCTCTATGATATCTGTATGACCAGTCTGTATAACAGATATGTGTTATTAGAAAACAAAAAACAATGAGGAGATACGGAGGAGGGCTTATAAGCAGCCTTTCTCCGTACACTCATAGAAAGGAGATATATGCCGAATCAAGTCAATAAAAAGATAAAAGTCACGGTTGAAGTGGACGGGCAAAAAAGGCTTGTTGACCTGCAGACAGCGATAAAGCTCACCGAGGCTGAACTGCTGCGCCAGACAGCCATCGCCGATAAGTACAACGGCGTGGTGAAGAAGAATGCCGAGGAACGGGCAAAGCAACAAAAAGAGTATCTCGTCGGGCTCACAGCACAGCTCAGAATGCAGCAGCAGCTTGATCGTTACGGGGCAGAGCTCGAGCGCAAGCGTAGAGCTCGCGAGTTGGCAGAAGAGCTTCGCGTAAAGCGCGCGGCGATTTCGCAAAGGCGACAGACTGAAGACTTCTGGGCAAAGCCGTCGTTAAAGGGTGTTTGGAACATGTGGGCAAGCCCGACTACAAAGCTCCGGCGCGAGATACAGCGCCAGCGTGACATTGAGGATGAGATGACAGTCCTCTCTGTTAAGGGCGAGACTCCGGAAGTGCGGGCTGATGCCGCTGCGAAAGCTGCGTCAGCAGCAAGTGCGGGTAAAGCCGCGAGCGGCAAACTCGCGGGTGTGATGGCCGTCACAATGGTGTTGAAAGGGATTCAAGCTACTGTCAGAGCAATCGGAAATGTCTTTTCGCAAGTGCTCGGACAATCAATTAGCATCAGAGGAATCTTTTCCGATATACTGAAAAACGCAGGTGATACCGCAAACCTGTATAAAGGCATGGCAACCTACAGCGGAACTTCCCTCGTAGTGAACAGTGCGGCGCGTCAGACGATGCTCAAATACGGTATGACGGGTCAACAGGCCTGGGCTTTCCAACAGGCGAGCGAGATGTTCGGTATCAGTTCGGATGAAGACCTGTTATATATGACCGGTGCGCAACGGCAAGTCTTTGCGCAATACATGCAGAAGCAACAGGAATGGTACGATAAACTCGAGCAATCCGGCGCACTTCGAAACATTCAGGAAATGCAACTCGATTTGAAACTTTTCAAACAGGAGATGAGCATGGAGTTCCTGCAATGGGTCAGCGAGAATAAAGATACTATCATGACGGTTGCAAAGACGACGCTGCAAGTGTTAAAGGGGCTTGTGCAGATACTCGGCAAAATCTTCACCTTTTTCGGAATCGATTATTCCGACAGCACGTACGGATGGAGCTCGACGGCAATGTCTGATGCCTCGAATAGCGTGACCAATACGACAAACCGTAACGTGAGTGTCAAGATGACCAATAATGTGAACGGCATGTTCAATCAAAATGAGATGGAGCAGTTCCTGAACGAGCGGCTCGAAACGGCTGTGCGGAGTGCCGCGACAGCAATGTCATAAGGAGGTCATATGGAATACCAAGTTGTAATAGGCGCAGAGTTAAACGGCAGATTGTGTTATTTCGATCTCGACACATGTACCGAACGTTCGTTAAACAGTACTGCAACCGTGCCGCAATATCCCGTTGAAAACGGTGTGACAGTAGCGGACCATATGTATCGGAATGCTCGGACGCTGACTCTAGCCGGCAGCTTCTCGCTGGCCGGCAGAAACAGCTACGAGAACAATAATCTTTATACAAAGGATAACATTATCGGTGATCTCGGCGGCGGAACAAAGACGTGGGAGAAATGGTTTGAGGAAGATGCCGAAGAATTAAAAGAGCTGTCTGGTTCGAACCGGCTTGAGTCGATTCAGAAGGTGTTTGAGTATATTCAAGCGAAGGGAATTCTTTGTACCGTTATGATGTGTGCAGACCTTAACGGTCAGCACACAAGGTTTAAGGTACGGAATAACATGGCCCTGACGAGTATCAGCTGGCGCGAACAGTATAACAGCATGAGCTATTCCTTCGGGTTTACAGAGATTATAACCGTTACCAAAATCGGAGAGTTCGAAACATTTGATTACGAGGGGCTTTATCCTCAGCTGACATTACCTGCAACGAAGTCGCTCGGCGACGTTGTGAACGAAAGCGGTACCCTGTATAAAACCGTGTTGGAAGCGCTCTTGAATTGGAATTATATTGACCTTGCAGACGGGCGAGCATTTATTATGAAGGGTGACAGAAGCTCCGGTTTTTATGATGAGATTAACGATGTGATATCTGCAAAAATGTGTTTCGTGCTGGCAGGTGTCGGGGGATTTGCCGCAGGAGCAATTGCGGCAAGTGTTGTAGCAGGAAGCAGCGCAGGAGGTCCTGTCGGTCTTGTTGCCGGACTTATAGTTGCAGGAGCGATACTTCTCGTAACAGGAATTGTAAGAGGTGTACAAATAGGACGTGCGGAAAAACGTCTTGCCCAAGGATTCAATCTGATTCAAAATTATAAAACATACGTTGACCCGAAAACATTCGAATCGACCGGGGTATCGTTGAACAATGCTTTGGTTAACAGAACGGACATTGCTCGCCTAAGATTGCTGCTTGAGGATATCCAATATGAGATTGATAAAGAATTCCGGAACATTCGGTTTTATGTAATGCCGAGCGAACCCGGAGATATGGCAATTCAAGTCGGCGTTGATACGCTGACACTGCGTATCAACTCGACAGGCGATTCTGAGCGGCCTTATGCAATGCAGATTCTGAAAGGATTCGGGGACGATGCCGAAACGGTGTCGCCACTGTTCGGTTCGTGGTGTGTCGAATCGTCACTTAATGATATGGATGAAAATACCAATTCGATGTATAAAGACAGCTCACGACAATATCATATGTTCTTGTTAAATCCGTATCTCAATGCTTCTATTGCAGAGGCAGCCGGAATATCGTCCCAAGAAGCGCTGTCAAATCTCAGTAATTATTATGTACTAACCGTAAGAGGCAGTATTAAAGACGCAATGGATAAGCTGTCAAAAGTTGTTGTTAAAACTCTCGGAAATCAGGGGTATACAGAATGAATGCTTATAACGAATCCTTAACATCCGGCGGTGCACTTATCCAGAAGCACTGCTGGATGCGCCGGCTTCGGATAACATTCGAGTCAAAAGAGGATGTGACGAACCGGCTTACCAAAGAAGACCCGGATTTTATTCCGTGGCTTAAAAACAAATATCCCGGACTTGCAAAATACGGGAATCAAGGCGGCGTGCGACTTACTATAGGCGATGACCCGAGAGAAAATCTTTCGATTCACGTTACCGGAACTAAGAATCTCGGCCTGACGCAAGACAACGGGGTAATTCAGATTGAGAATGTGACATACGATACGATCGCTTTGATAATCGCTTTGAAACTTTACCGCGTCAGAATTGAGGTTGGCTATCAAAATAACGACGACCTTTTCTGTGTCGCTAAGGGTGAGATTAGCTGGATTCAACAGAAAATCCGGTCGCGGCATGACTATGAGCTTTATATTACTTATGCTTCTGAACTTGTTGCTTCTTGGAGTCAAAATCGGATTAACTTTTCAATGCGTTCCGGCAGCAATGTATCGGATATGTTTCACTGGATGTTTATTCAGCAGGGACTGGCTCCTGATAAAATTCTGCTTGATAACAGGCTGAGACGGCTGGTTGCGGCAAATATTCTTGCCGCATCCGGACAAACGACTTCGATTATCGATCAGACTCTCGGAAGCTATTCCGATAATTTATCGGGTTTAACATTGTCTACAGACAGCTCTTATAACGGGAAAGTGATAAGCATTTCCGATATCAAGAATAGCCGTGTTATACCGATAAATGAGAATTTTGTGTATATCGGTAACGGTAACCCGACAGTGACAAGTAACAACGGGCTTCAGATACAGCTTTTCCCAATATTTAATTTGTTTCCGGGAGATATACTGAAAGTGCCGAATCGCTTGATTGATACGTCAAGCGGTATGACACGCGCAGATTCAGTGTATAATACGTTTAATCAGAATTGGCTAAATCCGGACGGACAATATATTATCAAGCGGCTTGAATATACATTTGAAAATAGAGGGAATACATTCTTATATAATATTACGGCTCTTCCGGTAAACTTGTATCAAGGACTTACAGGAGGCATGTTATGAATTACAATCAGGAACGAACCGGCGCCGCTACGGCATTAGTGGACCTGTTTAATCGTGCAAAACAAAATTTTGCTGCGTCTACAAGTTGTGCAACACTTGCAAAAGTCGCAAGTGTTACAAAAACTTTTTCCGACGGGTACGGTATCGCAGAAGTGATACCGATACCTGCTTGGGATTCCGCCGATACTTATACCCTTGACGGGTACTTCTTTTCGGATATGGCTCTTACGGCAGATACTCTTGTGATGGTTGTCTTTACGGATTCTGATTTCCGGGAAACGATTAAAAGTGGTATTCAAGTTATAAAAACTACACAAAATACAAATAATCATTCCCGGAATTTCGGGGTGATACTCAAATTGTAAAGGAGAGATTGATATGGCAATAACAAATAACAGATACGATGTCACCGAACTCGCAAAAGCAGATTCAAACGGCTTTCAGGCTGCGCTCTTTCCTCAGATAAAAGATGCCTATGTTCAGAAAATGAAAGAGATTTACGGGTTTGATATTGACGTGTCAAGCGCTTCTGCAGACGGGCAATTTATTATGGCGCAATCACTCGTGCTGAATAATATCTATCGGACAATTGAATCACTTTCCGATAATCTGTCTCCTGCATCTGCATCCGGAAAATATCTTGATATTCTCTCCTCTTTTTCTGGAATATCCCGACGCGGTGCGACATATTCGACCGCAACGGTATATATTACAAATTACGATACCGAGGATGTCACGCCGGCTTATTTGCTGCTTGCAGATAAAAACGGAAACCGGTGGCAATGGCTGAATCCTGTTATGATTGACGGTAAACCTGCAGTCACATTTAAGAAATATACCGGGGAAATTACAAACAAAAAATATTATCCTGTGGCAATTACCGTTACATGTACGGAACTCGGGGCAATTCCGGCGAATGCACCAGCAGATGTCGATATGAACAACGAGGAAAAAAGAAATGCCAGAATTGCAGCGGCATTACTGAATCCGACGGGATTCGGAGATATTATCTATACAGTTAATGCAACAACTCTCGGTGTATATCAAAATGATCCCGCAACCCTCGGGTATGCCGAAGAAACTGACGCAGAACTCCGTGCTCGAAGAATCAAATCGTTCGGTCAGTCCGGTCGTACGGTTGAAGATTCTCTCGTATCGAATCTTTTGGCAGTGCCGGGCGTTATTGATGCCTTTGTAGTGTCTAATAATACAAGTGCTGATATTACCGCTCCGGATGGATTCAAAATTCCGCAGCACACCGTTTATCCGGTCGTTGCAATTCAAAAAGGGCTTACCGTTCCGGATGATCTTATTGCCCTTGCGATTTATAATACCATGACCCCCGGTATCGGTACCTCTGCAGGAACCGGCAGCAAATCTTATACAATTAGTCCGATAGAAAATATATCGAATACTATCCATTGGAAAGAAGCTCAAAATAATGGATATTATATGGAAGTTGAAATGGTGCTTAAAAATAACACTAAGGACTTGACAGACGATCAGAAAAAAGCGATTCGAGATGCGGCTCTCAGTTACTTGAATAATATTCCTCTCGGAACTAATTTTTCTTCGAATTTGTTTAGGCAGATTTTGGAATCGGCCGATTTCCGCACTCCTAAGTACGGACTCCCGACATACAAGGTTACAGCTGTAAATAACGCACCGACTCCCGGGTTGTTATATCTTAATAGAATGTATTATTCAAATTCGGATGTAAGATTTGATCCGGTGAGTAGCTCCGAATTCGGTCCGCTTATAACGATTAAGTTCGGAAGTTCTACAACAAACTGGCCGACACAAGTGAGGTGAATAAAATGCTTCGTAAAGAATTATTGGATTATAATTTTTATCGACGGTCATTAAGCCTCTTTATGAAAAATTCTCCGGGTATTAGAGAACAAATCGACACGTGGACCGGTATATTAAATAATGTTGATACTTGCGCTGAAAATATAGTTTCGCTTTTCGATATTTTCTATTATAAATCTTCAACTGATAATTATTTAACTAAGCATAACTTTGATGCTTCTAATACAAAACTGAATTTTTTAGACAAACTCTGTGAAATTTATGGGATTTCCAGAACGATTGTATTAACTGAAATTTATAACCAAAATAAAGAAGAGCTTCCGCCTGAAAGTCAGAAGCTGATTCAAATTACGTTAAATGACAAGGAACTTCTTCTTCTTTTGGAGGCTACCGTTAAAAAATATAATTTTAACGGTACACGCGAAGGTCTCCGTGAGATTTATCAAGGAGCTCCGATTTTTAAGTATGATAAATATCTCGAAATTACAAACCCTGAAATTACAGCATATTTGAAACATATTAAAACCGAATCTTTTTTAACGAAGCTTGGCATTATGTATATTGATAACTCTACAGCACCGGCTGCTTGTGTAATTGCTTTGACTGGAGATATCAAGACTCTTAGTGTAAATATTATTAACCTATTTTTGAACGGATTTTTAACAATTGAGAGTATGGGTATTATGTATACATACGCTCTTAATTCCCTGTTTACAGATGCGACATTCGACACAGCCGGGTTTTATTCTCCGAGCCAAACAAAATATTATGTTTTTGCAGGATCGGCAAAGCAAGAGGAGGTTACCGTATGAAATGTAGAGCTCTTTCAAAAGACGGACACATTATCTGGTTCGGAAAAGATTTTTCTAATAAAAATTATATGAAAATGCTCTTTTATGTTCTTGATACGGGGCACGGGTATTATTTGGATATTCCGCAAGGAAACACATTCTCTTTATTCGGAAAAACATTTGTACTCGATTATAATCTTGGTAATGATCATACGGCAACGGTATATTACGAAGGTAATGAGAAAATAATTGCAGGATATGCGACGCTTGTTACAGAAACGTTTGTTTCGAATTATGTATCTGATACGGATGCTGTTGTTGCTTCGTTAAATCAAAGATTATCTGTTATTAAAGGCGAACTTTGGTATCAAGTTAATTACGGACTTCCGCTTATGGACAAACAGCGAGGCACAAACGTGCTGGACCTTGTTCTTGCAGATATTATAACGTCGCATCCCGGAGTAGCTTCACTTGACTCTTATAGTTCACGCACGGTAGATCATATATATTATTATGACTGTAAAATTACAAGCGTATACGGAGAGTCTGTTGCAATTTCTAATAATTTAACAATTTAACTATTTTTTCTTCAAATACTGCGTTATAATATATGTATAATAAGAAAGGAGTGATTATACTATATGTACAATCTTGTTGAACAGTTGGCAGATTTTCTTGCTGACTATGATGTCGATGTATATGACGATGCTTCTCTCGGCGGTGAAAAATATCGTCTTGACTGCGTTATCGTCGAAAATCATGTTGGAAGCTTGAAAGCCCGCATGAGAATTATGAAGGCATTCAATGCCTTCAATACCTTCCCTGATTCTCCGAAGGGTGTTACGGTTGTCCAAACTAGTCCCATTGTTATGAACGAGCGTTCGGAGGACGAGTACGATTTCTCGGTTAATATCGAATTTAAGAAAACCGATGAACGTATCAAGCGAGAGGCTGCAATTACACCCGTTGACGAAAGACCTTTTACCGAGGAGCATTTCGAAGACTCTATCACAGTGAAAACCTCTGTTGATAAGAACCCGAGCGAGTACGGCGGACATGCCGTTTATGAGGAATATGAGAACATCGACGATATCGATGTGACCTCGGATATTTCTGGAAAACCGATTGATGAGACGGGCTATCGTCTGCCTGACGGCCGTGATGTAACCCGAGATGAAGCAATTGCAATTTATCAAGAGACTTATCATCAGCGGGCAATTGAAACCGATGACGGAATTATGCTGACTGATGATATGAATGAAGAAGCCGCCGGTGATCCGTATACTCTTGATGAATTTAAGCGTGAGTTTGCAGATTTTGCTGCAAATGCCGATTATATTCCCCTTGAAACGGAAAATGTTTTGAAATTATGGGAGGAAACAAGATGATTAAGAGAAAGTTGAACGATGCTCTGAGAGAAACGAAGGTTAAAATTCACGGGGTTCCGTTTATCCATCGTATCAGCGAAAACAAGTTTGATACTGTTGAAACATGGGTAAGAGCAGACGGTCACGGTACGATTCGGAAGACCGATGAAGGAAAGTTTGTCGCCCGTTATGAAATGTGGAATGACGTTGCAAAGAAGTATGAAACCAGAGTGATCGAATCGAAAGATGAAATTGAAGAGGTCGTTGACCAGATGGAAGAGGACATCAAGGAAGGCGAACTTAAAAAGAAGGCTCGCGAAGAGGGTCGGAAGCGCATGATGGGCGATGCCGTGGGTTCTAAGTATGTCATTATGCACCCGAAGAAAAAACTTTATCTGACAGTCGGCGGAAAAACATGGTCTGAAGAAGATGACCCCATGATTAAGAAGTTTAAGTCTGAGGTAGAAGCAGAAGCATATGCCAAGAAAAATACGACTAATTTCAGAATCTCTGTTTTCGATGCAAAGGCCGATGGCACCAACCCGAATAAAACAACAGTTCACGATGACTATGGCTGGGAAATTCCTACCGATAAAGCATGGAATGCTTTCGAATCTGTTAAGAAAGAGCTCGGCGCTAAGAAACTGCTTTCTGAATTGACTGAAGCAATGGGAACGGCCGATGTCAAAGAAGCAGTTGAAGATATTGCAACCGATTGGGATGAAGAAGTTAAAAACATTGGTGAGCTTATTGAACTTGCAGGAGATGAAGAAGTGCTGGATGCCCTTGCTCAGTGGCTGTCTTATGATGATCTGGCAGATGACCTCGCATTCATTTGCCGCATGCGCGATCTTCATATTCCAGAGCTTGAAGAGGAAGATGAGATTGACGTCGATGAAGATATTGACTTCGACGATGCTCTTTGGGCACAACCCGACAATGACGCAGGTTCTGCCGGAATCCTGACAAAGACCCCTGCTATCAGATATAAAGATTATCTCATCCTGACTCGTGAGGATGGCATGTTTGATGTATACACTCGCCGCGACTTCGATTTGGTCGGAACAGAATTCAAGTCTGTTGAAGAAGCTAAGAAGAACATTGACGAGGGACGTACGGAACAACACACTACAACTGAATCTGAGGATTTCGATGAAGATGAAGAGTCTGTTGAAGTCGAAGAAGATGTTGAAGAAACCGCAAAGCCTGACCCCGATGCAAAAATTGTCAATTATGCCGGTTATCGTATTATGAAGCAAAAGGATGGCACATGGACCGTTATTAAGGGCGGCCTTGATTTGGAAAGCCGCAAACCTATTAAAACGGCAAAGAATTTTGCAGAAGCTGTCGAGTGGCTTTATAAAACAGATGCGAAAATTCCGTTCCCGGGAGATAAAACAAAGTCTGAAAGACTGATTGCTGAATATCTTCCTGCCGAATTCAAAGATTCCGTTGATAAAGTAACGGAAGCTGATATCAAGCCCGGTCTCGTGTTTGCATATTCCATTAATCCCGCAAAGCACTTTACTGTTAAAACACCGGCTTATGATGGCGAAGTAGTTTTTGAAAGTTTCAAGAAAACACTTCATGCAGCAAAGGTTGCAGACCTTGTGCATGATCTCAACCTTGGCGAACTGATTCTCGTATCGAAGGGAGAATAATAAATGAAGGTACTTATCAAAGAAAAGATAAGTCCTCATAAGAGTAAGACCCCTGAAGGTTATCTGATCTGCCGAGATGCAATTCTCGGCAGAACTGGGTCTCAGGAATATCACAAGAACGAGATTTTCCCGGATAGCAGAGACGATTCTGTTGTCAACGTTGTCCGGGATTCGAAAGAAGTGTTTTCTCCAGAAGCAATTGCTTCTTTCGAAAACAAGCCCGTTACTTGTGAACATCCCGATGAGGACGTAACTCCCGATAACTATAAAGAATATTCTGTCGGATTTGTCCGCGATGTCCATCAAGGCACGGTAGATGGTGAACCCGTTTTGCTCGGCAATCTGATTATTACAGACGCAGATATTATCAATGATATTGAAAACGGTATTCGTACAGAACTTTCTTGCGGATATACTTGCGATATTACAGATGAGAAACAGCCGCGCCAAGTTAATATTCGGGGTAACCATGTTGCGCTTTGTGAGCAAGGTCGTGCAGGCATTGCAAAGATTGTCGATTCTGTTACACCTTATGTAAAAGGATTGATTTTTCAATCTGATGCAAACATTTTGGCTATGTCCGAATTTGATTTTGATGACGGATTATACAAAGTCGGAAATCATACCTATATTTTGGTATTCCGGTCCGGAACGCATGCTACTAAACAGAAGGAACTTGAAAAGAAATACGGTGCAAAGAATTTCGAAGCCTTTTCTACAAGCCTTATGAATGATAAAGTAGATACGTTTGATTTTCGAAATCTGAAACGTTACAATATTCTCGGACCGAAATTGATTGTCCGCGCTACCGGATATTTCGGCGTTAACCGTATTACCGATGCAAAGGAGGATGAAAAGATGCCTAAATTACCCGCAAGGCTGAAACGAAAGATTCAAGAAGAACTTGGCCGAAAATCTACATTCGTAAAAGACCCGAATTATGATGCTTATCAATTTGTGAAGGAACTCGGCGAACGGTTTTATGTTGACGGTGAACCTTTGACCTTTACTCGTGAAAGTATTAAGGGCTGGAATAAAATGGGAGACGGTATGATGCGTAAGGATTATACGTTTTCTGTTGATGGATATGATAATACCTTTATGTTGTCTGTGTATGCTGACCCGGAAACATATGACACAACCGAGGTAAATGCTTACTTCCTTGATTCAGAAGATATTGAAGACGAGCTTGTCGAATCGAAGTCGAAAGAGGCATTGAAGAAGAATATCGCAACTGAAATTAAAGCCGGTAAAGACCCGAAACAAGCAGCTGCGATTGCATATTCTGTTCAACGTAAGGCAAAGGACTGCGATGAAGATGCTACTTACGACACTTATCGCGGTTATGATATCGACCTCGTTGAAGGCGACTATGAAGTCACGTTTGACGGGCACCCGGTTCGGTTTGAAAGTTATGATGCTGCTCTTGATTATATTGACGAGCAACTTGATAAAACGGAAGCAATGCTTCGTGACCGCGCAATTCGTGACCGCGAATATAGCCCGTTTTTCAAGCGGGAAGTACGCAAAGAGTTGGCTCGCAAAAAGGCTGAAGTTGAATCCGAAGAAGCACCTGATGACGAGCAAACTCGGATGGCATTCCGTAAAACAAAAAATAACCTTTTGTGTAAACTGAAGGGATACATGGAGACCGCTCGCGATGAATGATTTGTTTAAGGATATTGATAATCAACTGAATCTGATAAAATTGCTTGACCAGTATGAAGTTGAACTCGGTATCCTTAAAGAAAATCAATTTGTTACGGTTGCGATTTCTCACGGTAACGGAAATACCGAAACTTTCAATGTTCCGATTGAAGATATTGTATACATGAGTGAATACGGAACCCTGTCATTTCCCGGAACACATATTTTACAATATCTTCTTTGGTGGACCGATTCTCAATTAACAGAACGGCTCAATAAAATTATTGATTATATTCTGGAACGAGATTGGACAGAAAATGATATTGAAATCGAGATGTATAATCTGGAGCAGTTTATCAATAATTTTATCAAGGGTTATATTGCCGGACAGATAAAAGAAATGACCTTTTTGGCCGACAAAACAAATCAAATAGGACTTGTGGATTTTCCAGTAGATGTTTCAATGCTGAAGAATTACATTCAGTGTAAAATATCTAAGAAAGTTTAGAAATTTACTATATTTTCACGGAAAGCCATGGTATAATTAAACTATAATAAGAAAGGGAGGTACCTTTACGATGAAACTTAAGGTAAAAGACTCTAAAGGTCGAATCCTTCGGGTATCGGACGACTGCGTAAATGACGCAGACGAAAAGGACGAGGAGCTTTCTAAAGCTGATGTAAAGAAGTTGAAGAGACTGCTGCCTCATCTTGATGACCTGCTGCAATTGCTTGAGATTGAAGAGCAGGAGCATGATAAGGATTTCGCCGGTGACGAAATCGATTCCGATATGGACATTGATGTTGAAGAGAAGGAAGAGAAGAAAGACGAGAAGGTCGAAGATGATGCAGACATCGAGGCCGAGGCTGATGATTATGAGGAAGAGGCTGATGAAGACTTTACTCAAAATGTGAAGCCAGTTCACGATTCTAAGAAATCTTTTGGCGCTTGCGAGCGCCGTAAGGTCACTGACTCGGTTGATACTGATATCGAGCAGGATAATGAGATTGCTCTTGCATGGGCAAAAAGATATAACGGAGGTAATTGAAGATGAGCTTGATTATCAAAAACAAGATTCAAGAGCTTATGCAGGGCTATCCGACTATCAGTGACAAGTATGATGTCGCTCCCGCGGTTCTTGAAGGTGAGACTGCTGTTATGGCAGGCGAGCCTGTAACCCTCGGTTCTACCGCTGGTCGTTATAAGGCATGCTCCACCGCAACGGACATGGTTGCCGGTTTTATTCTGGCAACGAATGTGAAGCTTCCCAACACGTATCCGGCTTCTACGCAGAAGCAGACCTATGTTTCCGGTGACGCATTTAACCTGATGTTTAAGGGATTCCTTGCTGTTCCGGTTGATGCTGGTGCTACTGATACCGCTATTGCAAACGGCAAGGCTGTTGCAATGCTGGCAAACGGCAAGATTACCACGACCGGCACCGCGTCTGCTACCGATATTCCCGGTGCATACTTTACCGGTTGCAAAGAGACTGTCGGCGGCGTAAAGCTGGCAGAGATTGCATTTAACGTCTAATCAAGGAGGATAAGATATAATGTTTACTCAGAATACTTCGCTCGGCGATAAGTTCTTCGCAGAAAGCATTGAAGCCTCCAAGAGAGGTCGTGCGGTTTCCCTGCGTGATATGTACGGTCCCCGTCAGGCTCGCACTCTGATTGGCGACGCTAAGATTCATGACTCCAACTTTGCATTCCTGTCTACGACTCTTGCAAAGCTGCATAAGGAGCTGTATGAGCCGCTTTACTTTGTAACGTGGCAGAAGGACGTCCCGTTTGAAACGGGCGGCGGATTTGTTGATTTCGTTGAATACTACAGCGTTGACTGGGCTGGTATCATGAACGCTCAGAGAAACGTTGTCGGCAACGGTGTCAACTACATTCCTCGCGTTAATGCCGGGCTGAACCAGATGCGCGTTAAGGTCTACACCTACGAGGTGGCATATGACCTGCGGTTCATTGAACTGGAGAAGATGAAGAAGCTGACGCTCCAGAAGTCCATTCAGGACATCTACAACAACGCGATTGTTGCTGGTTGGGACCTGTTCGTTCAGGATTGCGTCTATACCGGTATCGGCGATGGCAAGGGTCTGTTCAACAGCGATAACGTTATGACTGCGACGGTTACGAATACTGGTACGACTGGTAAGGGCTTTGCAGGCCTGACGGATGCTGCGGTTGTTGCGTTCTTCAACGGAATCTTTGAGAGATACCTCTCCGAGTCCAACATGAACACGGCAATTCTCCCCGATACGATTCTGGTTCCTACGTTCGTGATGACGGACCTCGTGTCTCGTTTCTCGTCCCTGTACACCAGCTCGCTGTATCAGTACCTGCTTGACCATAACCTCGGCGCTGCTCAGGCTGGTGATCTGAAGCTGCGTATTGAAGGCCGTCCTGCTCTGAACGATATGGGCACCAATTCCAAGGGCCGTATCGTTGCGTACAAGAAGGCTAAGCAGTTCGTGAGAGTGGATATCCCGTATCCGATTCAGCACTATATTACGCTGCCGAATATCGATAAGATGTCCTACACGTCGGCATTCGTTGGTCAGGTGTCTGAGATTCAGATGCCCTATAACACCGACAGTGCTACGCTCGGTGTCGTGACCTACTGGGATTTCACCGCTTAATAACAGCATAAACTGAATTTTTGGAGGCTAACATGGGCCATCTGTAATCTACGTTATTAGATTAAGTTTAGCCGATGTTAGCCTCCATTGTCATAAAGGAGAACAAGATGATTGTAAAATTTAAGAACGGTTATCAGGTACAGATTCGTGACTGTGCCGGGAAGAGCCGTAAAGAACTGATCGAGATTGCCAAGAAGGCAGTCAAGGATGCAGTAACTCTCGAAAAGAGAATTGACACGAATACGTCGTTTATGCCGACGAAAATGAAGGCTGCGATTGCTGCTGAAGATCAGGATACGTTCGATCGTGAGCTGAAGTTCCTCGCACGCGACCTTGAGGCTGATTTGTCGGAGAGCCATAAAAACTATCCGAAAGTGTACCGTAAAGAAGTGCTTGAAAAGCTGGTGAAGCAATACGAGGACGCTTATCATCTTGTTGAAAAGGCAGATGATAAATTCGGTACTGATAATGCTAAGGTCGTCTATGATAAGATTACGACTATTCGTAAAAACTGGGGTATGGAACCGAAAGAACTGGTTGAAGATGCTCGGGACATTCCTCCCTACCGTGTAAAGATTACCTATGCTAACGGTGAAGTTACGATCAAGTATGTGGATGACCTGACTGCTGCCATTAAGGATATTCGCCGCAGAATCGAAGCCGGTAAGAAGGATGGTAACAAGGTTGCAGTTGCTCTTGTTTTTGATAGCATGACCGATGAGATTGTGCTGTCGAGCGATCATGATGCAGACATTCGTGTTGAAGATGCAGATGGCGATATGAAGGACCCTGCTGTTTTGGGATACATCGAATACGTCGATCTCGGTGCAAAAGAAAAGAAGTTTGAAAATGCAGATGCAGCTCGTGCTGAATTGAAGAAACTTCTTGAAATTGCTAAGAAGACTGGCGAGCCTGTTGCATTGGCTGCTATCCTGAATGCAGATACGGAAGATGTTATCGAGGAAGTTTATAGAGCAGATACTGAAGTAAAGGATGCTCCGCCTCCGTATTTTGATCCTACTGATTATCCGTCTATCAAATCGGATTATTCGGTTGACCGTCTGTCTCGGGAAGCTCGTCATCTTGAAAAGGGAAGTCCGATTCTTTCTGAACTTGACGACGTGCATTCTGAAATTGATGAATTGATTGCCAAGGGCTCGGATGCCCTTATCGATGCTGGCTGGTCGAAAGATGATGCTCGACGAGCGATTGCTACGAGATACACGGCTCTTGAAAAGGAACTCCGTAAGAACAACCTGAAGGATGAAGCACGCGAGCTTCATAAAAAGATTCGCGCTCTGGAAAAGGCTTGGGATTTAAGAGTCTGAGTGAGGTGTAAACAATGTACCAGAATCATGTAATTGACCCCACATATTTCTACGATGCAATTGAAGAGTTTGCATTCAATTTCGATTGGTATCCGGTAATGGGTACTACCATTAATGAGCTTGGGAAGCGGTCATATCAATACGATCACCAAACGATTCGCGGGTCATTACAAAGTCAAGGTACAAACTTACGACAAAATGTCGATTTGAATACAGAAGATATGCAATACAGGTTCTATTGTAAGAGCCTGTATCGCATATCAATCGGTGACTTTATCAAATACAAGGAACGTTATCTGCGAGTATCTGCCGTACGCGATTATGATGAATACGGTGTTCGAAGTTGTACCTTGCAAATGGTAAACCTCGTTAATTATAAAGACTTCCAGCAGTATCTAAAATACTTGGAAGGTCAGGTGATAGTATGATACCTGTAACAACATATGAAAATGCGTTGATAGAACTGCGTAAAATAATTTTATCTTATAGCGGGCTTTCAAATGACCTACTTTTGAATGGCGATTCTTTATATGGGCCGGATGTTTTGAAAATGATAACCGATTTAATCGGAGAAGCCCCAGAATTGTCAGATACGTTTATCGTTTTTGAATTCAAGGAAATTCCTTCTGATACTTATGGTATCGATCCGGAGGAAATGCTTGCTCTTGCTCCATATGGTTTATTTTTGAAAGTATATGGCGATAAATGCCATGAATTCGCACATAAATTGATAACGATATTCAAATATCCGCCAGCCGTAGAATATTTTAGAACACGCGGTATTAAAATTATAAATACTTCGACAGTCGGATCATTAAACGAATTTATTAACAATGTCCGCTGGCCGAGATGTGATATTGAAATTGACGTGCTATGTAATTTTAGCATCGAATTTGCATTACCGGGCGATACTCATTATGCAGAATCCATTACTACTCCGGTAAATATTATAAAAGCATAAGAAAGGAGATCGTGATGACTATTCAAAAAGGCGACCTGCTATTTATAGATAGGCGGCAATACCGCGTTTTGAAAATAAACGGTACCATTGCAACGTTGTTATCAATGACCAGTTTTGGTAGTGCACAGCCATTTTATACGGAAAATCAAACCGATATATATGCAAATTCAGTAGTTGATAACTATTGTAATACGACATTTTATAATTCTTTATCTGAAAATTTGCGAGGAGGTATTGTTCCAACAACTTTCAGACAGGATGAATGGGACGTTGCAAAAGCAAGTGATACAACCCCGAAATATCAATTTAACTTATCTCGTGAAGTTTCATATACTTGTACAAATTCTTCGTTTGGAGATTCTCTTACAAGATTTTGTTATTTGCTTTCAATTCAAGATATACTTGATTATTTAGATGCAACACCGGAAATGACATTTGCAAATACTACTATTACGGCTCCAAATATAAGAACACTATTTTTCGGAAGTGATGTCCGTATTGGCGGGTGGTTTGCTATCGGTTTACGAAGTATCACCAAAAGTTCTGGTTCTACAGCACATGCCTATATACTTGATTACCGGTATACCAGCGTTTCTATGCCGACTACCACTTCTATATTGAATAGAGAAATTCGTCCGGCATTTCAAGTAGATTTATCGAAAATTCATTTTATAAAGGAGAATCAGTCTATGATTGACCTCAGAAATTTTGTAGATGTAAAAATTACAAAAGCTCAGGCTCAACCGGTATTGCAATATGATACAGCTATCTTTTGCTCAACAACCGGAAATGCAGCTGCCGGATATTATTTAATGGGTGCTCCTGCCGGCGGAGACGGAACAAAAGCAAAGCCGTTTAATGAGCAAATTCTCAATGCTGTCGGAGATAAAGATCTTATAACTGTTCTTACCGCATTCTCCGCAAACGGTGGAAAATATATTCATCTTCTTCGTGGTCTTGTTATTAAAGACGGTGGATGGTTTGACAGTAAAAATAATGCAATTCCTCAAGAAGAAGCAATTATTATTGTTAAAATTTATGCAAATAGTCCCGATACTAAATTCTTGCCACTGCTTGATACAGTAAGCGGAATTCAACAAAAAATCATTATTGGTGTTGATCTCGAATACACCAGTGTTGATAGCGCAAATTTGAAAGAAGGTTTTGCTGTTTGCACAACATGGTGTGCAGGTGCTGCTATGGCCGCATATCTTACAAACATCAATCTGGACCTTGCTGATTCTGTAAAAGATTTCAATTTTACAGCGATTAAAGGATTTACTCCTTCTGATGAAGCTGTAAGTCTTACAGATAAGGTCACTGTTGTTGCATATCTGGCAGGAGCATATCGTGCAATAGGCGGTGAGGATGTCATTGGAAACAGTATTACAAATATCTTTATGAAAATTGTATTGACACAAACATTGACCAATCGTCTTCTTAGCCTTTTGATGAGTAAGATTAAACTTGACATGTCCGGTATTGCCTCCGTCAAAACGGTTTGTGCCAATGTATTGAAGCAGTTTGTTAATAACGGATATATTTCTACAGATAAAGCGTGGACTGAACCCGATCTTTATGTAGACGGCGAACTTGTTGCTGCAGAGAATACGCCTCTTGTAGATGGCTATAAAATTCATGTCAGCGCGATTACGCAAACGAACATTCAAAATCATCAAATTCCTCCGGTCTATATTCTGTATGGCGATCAAGTCAGTGTTCGTAAGATTGTGGTTACCGGCGAAGTATTTTAAGGGAGGTATTAAACAATGATTAACAGATATTCTCTTGCCGATCATCTCGTAAAGATTACATTTCCTGAAAATGTAACAGTCGGCGGTATCAATATCGGTGGCACCGTTCTTTCAATCGGCGGTCCTGGTAATAACGGGCAAACGGGTTCCTTTACTGGTGAAATTACAGTTGAACGTGCTACTGATACGTGGTCTACCGAAGGTGATCCGACTGGCTCGTGGGTTCATAATAAGAGCCTGAATCGTACCGGTTCGGTATCGATGCAACTTCGTCAAGTATCTGATGATGTAGTTCGATTGCAGATGCTTGCACAAGTATTTGAAAACGGCGATTTTCCCGGTTGTAAGATTGAAGTTTTTTCTGCAGCCGATACGGTTGCCAGAGCAGAAGATTGCTATATTACCAGAATCCCGTCTCAGGTATTTGGTGATACTGCAGCAATGCAAACTTGGGCGTGGACTGCCGGTCGAGTAACGTTCCCGGCCACTATAAATTGGCCTACTGAAAGGATGTAATATATGAAATACTCCGTAAAGCAATTGATGAAAGATTCGAAAAAGAATGAGTGCGTCATCTGCGGCAAGGAGTTCGCGGGCTATGGAAATAATCCATGGCCCGTTGCCAAAGAAGGCAAGTGCTGCGATGAATGTAATTTTGAAGTTGTACTTCCTGCAAGACTTGCCGGGAATAGCAGGAAAGTAAAACAAAGAGATTCGCTTAAAGACCTTGATGCACTTATTGCGTCTGAAAAAGAAGCAATCGAACTTTATACAACGGCAATCCGAAATGCAGGAGATGGAATTGAACAATCTATTTATGAAGAGATTTTGAAAGATGAAAAGGATCATCTTGAAAAGTTGGACGCTCTTCGTAAAGGATATGATATTTCAGCAGCGATTAAGTGAGGTGATATACAATGGCAATTGTCGGAATTACTCTGGATCGTAAAAATCCAGCTTTTACAGCGGATGATTTTACTTTCTGGATGCCGCAATTTACAAAATATATTGCTACTGCAGAAGGACAAAAGGCATTTGCAAAAATTTATACACTTGTAAATGATCGAATTTTTTATTCGATTTTCGGTGCTGACTGGGAGCTTGCAATGAGCTATGCAATTGCCCATTATTTGACATTGATTGGTCAGCAACAACAGGCACCGTCTGGTCCAACACTTGGCGAGATTGCCGGTGGCGGTGTAACACGTGGTGTATTGGCACAAGCTAATATCGGAGAATTCGGGAAAAGCTATGATTTGTCTAAAACAATGCTTGATACTCCGGATGCAATGTTCTGGAATCAAACGTCGTATGGCTCTTCTTTGATGACACTACTCAAAACGAAGGCAATTCCTTCTATCTTTGTTGTAACATCGAATCCAATTCCAGATGACCCTTATCAACGATTTATGAAAGATAAATTGAAAAATGCTGCTGCTGCAAGTGATATTCGTGAGGGTAAAGAGGCGATGGGTCTTAGCGGTATAAAAATAATCGGTAATATCCCGGATTATACCGGAAAATAAAGAGGTAACAATTATGAAACTAACAAAGAAATTTCATGATTCGGTCGCAGATATTGTGCGCTCGGGTCAAATCAGATATTCAAATGATATTAATAAAATGCTCCGCAAAGGGGATATTACCGAAGATAAGATTAATGAGCTCGTTGCTCGTATGCTGCAAAAAGACTTTGGTGATGTCGATGCCGAAAGAGCACGCAGATTCGGAAATCATATGGATGCCGGAGATAAAGACGTATACGGGTCTTATGACAATATTATTCTGTATTATGATGCAAGCCGCGATCAACTTACGGCTGTGACAAGACCTGAATTTACATCATACTACACTATCGATTGGACTGAGACTGATCGTCATGGATTCCGTGAAAGATATGACCCGGCTCGCCGTCAAATTGGAAAATCGATGCCGACTGATCCGGAAAAAGTTGAAGGTTGGAAAGAATCGATGCTTAAAGAGCAACGTGTATTGACGGAGGGACAGCAGCGCGAGACTGCAAAAGAGGCCGAAAAGCAAGCAAAAGAGCTGTTCGGTGAAAATACGGGAAGCCTCAGAAATTTCATCCGATATGAGTGGAAAGTATTTCCTGTTGAAGACTATACCGAATTTGTTAGGGTACTCGGTCCCGAACGGAAACGGAATATTACAGCTCTTGCAAATGAATACGGAATTCCGACTAAGAGATTGCTTGCAGTCATTATGTATTATTATCAAGTGCAACGACGTACCGTTGATGATGCCTATAATTACGTGATGAAACAGCTCGGCGAAAAACGGAAAGCAGGAATCGTAGCAAGTGATTCGGAGGATTAAGATATGGCAAATATAAATTTTAAGCCTTGGCTCGGAGCAGGTGTTTTATCTGGAACAGATGCTCAGCAGACAAATTATAATACAATAAGTGCACCGTTTCAACCCGGAGATTTAATAAAATCAACAGATTTTAATGCACTACTTCGCATGACGACTCTTGTATGTGCTGGGGTTGCGAGCGCGTTTGATATAGATTCTTTGACAATTGATACTTCCGAAGATGCTATTAACAAGAAACTTAAAAATCCTACATTTGAAACTCTGATAGTTAACGGTAGCGTGAATGGTTATGGCAGTATAACTATTGCAGGTTCTATTAGTGCGGATGGGTTTAGTGGCAGAAACGGTACAGTCGAGTCACGAGTCATCTCGACCAAAACTCTTACCATTACTAAGAATGGGTCTATTGATGCTTCTGATAATGGTAGTATTACCGCGCAAAGTATAACCGCAAACCAAATTAAAAGTCCTGCTACAATAGAGGCATCGAACCTTAAAGCTACTACTACGATTGAGGCGCCTGCTGGTACAATTACGAAATTGAGCAGTACAAATATTGACACGTCAACAATTAAAGTAGATACTATTAACCCTAATAGTGCCGGTAAAATTACTGTCGGCTCTACTCTAAGTGCAAATACAATTGAAAGCTCACTGGTTACCGTAGGCAGTACTAATAAAACTATAATTGGCCCAGGTACAGTTGCGACAAATTCCGTTACTACTCAAACCACAAATGGCGGCAATATTTCTGGCAATCAACTTGAAATTTCCGGACAAATAGACACTAAAACAGCGGCTATAGGTGAGACAATTTCTATAGGAAATAATGCTGCAAAAATTTCAAAAGATGGGACTGTACTTGCAAATAAGTATACAATAAATGGTAGTGATACTCAAATTTCAAATTATATCTCTACAGGCGGAAATATAATCAGTACCTCATCTATTCAAACCCCATATTTTGATGCACGTTTGTGTAAACCTATTTTTTCAAAAACTTTTCAAAAGTCAGAACTTGCTAATACAACAGTAGATATTGGATTTCAAGCATATAATGCGGACGGTTATGATTATTTATATTATGTGGTAGTTGCATTTTTTATTTGGATCAGCAGATAACTATCGAGAATTTTCTACATGGCTTCCATTTCAAAAACTAATTTTTTCTGAACAATTTAATGGCAAAACTTTTATCCCAGTATATCTTACTGAGACTGAAGAAATGAAATTTGTATCGATTGAAATCGAAGCAAATAGTACTATTGTTGTTGGTGGATTGAATAAGCATAATGTAATTTTTGATTGTCAATCATTTGCAAGTGCTCTTTCTACAACATCAAAACCTGTAGCCTATCTAAAAGTTTATCGATTTGTAAGCGGAATTCCTAATTTTATGTCGTAAAGGAGGAATCAATCAGTGAATGTATTAAGTATAATTATTGCATCCCTCTCGATAGTTTGTTATGCAATTACAATTATCACCTACCATCATCAAAACCGAAAAGAAGCTGCCCAAGAAGTTCAACGTAAAACGGAGCTGCGAGACGATGTTAAGTACACACGTCAAATAGTTGATGAAATGAATGCCCGATTGCAGGAATTAGGCCAGCAATCGAATCGTCATGATACACTTCTGGCACAACATGAAATTCGTATCGTAGCTCTTGAACGCTGGAAAGAGTCTCATTATAAGGAGTGATGATTTATGAAGCGTTATGATTATCTCGAAGATACCATCTGGGTTGTATACCCGGATGGCCCTGTCACATATAAAGCGATTGAAGCAATGCCAGCTCAAGGCGGTACCGATACCAGCGACGCTACAGCTGTAAGCTCTGATATCCGTAAACCGAAAACGGCATATGTAGCGACTGGAAAAGTAACCGGTACAATAGAAGATTATACCGGTGCAACATCGAATTTATAAAGAGGTAATATTATGGCTATTGTAAAAAATGGACGGCTCGAATATGAGATGAGTATGATTGATGTTACATATCCCGATATCGGGAAAGTGACGTACAGAGGAAGCTACCCGCTGATTGTGTCGAACCAGTGGACACCGCCGACACCGCCGACACCGGTAATGGCAGATTGTTTAACCTTTACAGGGAAAACCGGTGATTTTACACTTAAAGCCACTAATAAAGCGTGGGATGGGACGCTGGAGTGGTCTACTGACCATGAAACATGGACAACTCTGACGAGTACGGAAGAAATGCAAAGCGTTGATAAGAAATTGTATTTAAGAGGTAAAGGAAATACCAAGTTTGTTGTTGGTAGAAACACCGTTCAATGGGTATTAAGTGAAAAAGCAGATTGTGGTGGTAATATTCAAACACTGCTTGACTGGGAAAATCCACCTATGAACATAACCCAAAATAGTTGCTATACCAGTATGTTCAGCGGTTGTACAAATTTGACAACTGCACCCGAACTACCCGCGACTACTTTGTCAGAGAACTGTTATGGCGGTATGTTCAGCGGTTGTACAAATTTGACAACTGCACCCGAACTACCCGCGACTAC
>ERZ1034855.191-NODE-191-length-33187-cov-11.479385_pt1 | contig 33187 bp, 54 predicted proteins | sample MGYA00520699_ERZ1034855 | MGnify/ENA primary metagenome ERZ1034855 (study PRJEB33766, sample SAMN09781730) | gut metagenome | biome: gut microbiome | host: Homo sapiens | place: Madagascar | study: EMG produced TPA metagenomics assembly of the PRJNA485056 data...
GTCGGAGGGATGTGGGACAGCTCCACGGTCGGAGGGATGTGTGGCAGCTCCACGGCGAGGGATTTAAAAAATTACCCCAACATAAAAATCCACATCCCGAAGGGCGGTAAATTTGAGATGGTTGAGCATGAGGAGGAAAAGAAATGCGGCGACTGATTGACGAAAGCGCTCTAAAAAAGAGCATAGAAAAGTGGCTGAATCCTGACCAAATCGCAGACAGAATGGTGGATATCGAGGACATAGTGGTGTCTGTGATGATGGAGATTGAAGAGCAGCCAACGGCTTACGATGTGGACAAGGCAGTGGCGGAGCTGGAAAAGATGGCAGACAAGGCCAATGATAATATCATGGTATCTGAACAACCGCAGTATCACGATGGATATGAGGACGGAGTGCTTGCGGCTATCCAGATAGTAAAAGGAGGCGGCGTAGATGGCGATTAAACCTATTCTGTTTAGCACCGAAATGGTGCGGGCGCTTCTGGACGGGCGGAAAACCTGTACCAGAAGGATTGTGAAAGATGGCATTGCCGATGGATACGGCGAAGGATTTTACAAGTTGCCATATGAACCGGGAGATATCCTGTATGTTCGGGAAATATGGGAGCGTATTGAATGTTGGAACTGTGAGGGAGACGAAAGAGGAAATTGCCCCAAAGAACCAAAGAAAAGCGTTTGGGATAAAACTTGTGGTTGCTACATGTATAGGGCAACAGATGAAATAAGTGGAGACGCGAAGTGGCACCCGTCCATCCACATGCCGAAAGAAGCTGCAAGAATCTGGCTTAAGGTTACGGATGTACGGGTGGAGCGGTTGCAGGAGATTTCAGCAAAAGGCATTCGCAATGAGGGACTTTCTTCTATGGCAGTTCATGCAGGAGATATGGATGTCGCACTGGAAGAATGGAAAAATCTTTGGAACAGCACAATTAAGAAAGCTGACATTTGCCGTTACGGCTGGGAAGCAAACCCGTGGGTCTGGGTGATAGAATTTGAGCCGTGTGAAAAGCCAGAGGAGGAAAGAAGATGAGGAAAGGATGATGGATCTGGAGCATAAAGCTATAGAGCGGATCCGGACAGCGTCAGAAATGAGCCTGCACCACTATGGAAAGCCGCTGGTCTGTACAAACTCCGGCGGAAAGGATTCGGACGTCATGCTGGAACTGTTTGAACGAGCTGGTGTACCGTTCGAGGTTAGCCACGGCCTGACCACTGTGGACGCGCCGCCAACGGTACGGCATATTAAGGACACATTCAAGCGGTTAGAGGACATGGGTATTAAGGCCACGATTCACAAGCCCAAGCTGTCCATGTGGAGGTTGATAGAAAAGAAGAAGTTCCCGCCATGTAGGATGCAGCGGTATTGCTGCGAAGAGTACAAAGAAAACGTAACACCTCATAGATTTGTGGCTACAGGTGTCCGATGGGCAGAAAGCCAAAAACGAAGGAACAGGCAGGAAATCGAGCCGAAGCAGAAAAAGAAAGCTGACAAGCTGCTGCTTATGAACGACAACGACCGGAAAAGAGCACTTCTTGAGACGTGCAAAGTTAAGGGAGATATGATAGTTAATCCTATCATTGACTGGCCAGATTCTGAAATCTGGGATTTCTACTGGCACGAATGCACAGCACATAATCCACTGTACAGCATGGGATACAACAGAGTGGGTTGTGTCGGTTGCCCTATGGCAGGGAAGCTCCGATGGAAAGAATTTGCGGATTTCCCGAAGTATAAGGACGCTTATATCCGGGCGTTTGGGCGAATGCTTGAAGAAATCCACGCAGATGGAAAGCCCACCAAATGGAAAAGCGGATATGACGTGTTCCTCTGGTGGATGGAAGATCAGAACGTAGAGGGGCAGATAAGCCTTGAAGAACTATACGGTGAAGAAATGATGGGAGGAAAAAATAATGGCTGAAATGGTAACAGATAGACCGGTGCAGAATCCGAGCATTGCAGACTACGGAAAAGAGTCTCTGGCATACCTGAAAGAGGCAAGAGGCGTGTTAGCGTCTATCTCCGGCAACATCACATCAAACAGACCGGATGAGGGAGAAGAGGGACCAGTAACTTGCCTGCGTGATAATATGGCTGAAATCAGAGAGACAGCAATGCAGATCCGAGAAATCGCAAGAAATATCAACATGACGTTGTTTAACGAGTAAAAGCAGAAAGAAGGAGGATAGAGCATGAACATCTACATCAGCGGCCCCATTGAGGGCGTAGACAACTACCGTGAGAAATTTGAGCGAGCAAAAAGAATCATCGAAAAAGGCGAAAACAAGGTTATCAATCCGGCAGGCCTTGACTTGTATGGTCTCACCAGGGAGCAGATTCTCAATCTGGATCTGGTACTGCTGAACTTGTGCGATACAATCTATATGCTGAAAGGCTGGGAATCCTCCTGCGGAGCAAACAGGGAATTCGGGTATGCACTGGCTAAGGGAATGGATATTATGTTTGAGAGGGACGAGTAAACAGTGGGGAGGTGAATCTGATGGAGAAGCTTAAACCGTGCCCGTTCTGCGGAGGCGTTGCAAAAATAACACGGATTCGAGGATACGAACGCCCTTATGTGGCCGTATGCCAAAAAGAGGAATGTCAGGCGAGCGTAGGAGTTTACAGCTACACAAGGCAGGAAGCGGAAAAGGCATGGAACAGGAGAGCAAAAGTTGAACAATCAGTTGAAGTATAGGAGGAAAAAATTGATGGGAAAATTGAAACCATGCCCGTTCTGCGGGGGAGAACCCGAAATGGTCAATTATAGCGAACATGAATGGCTGGTGAATTGCCCGACATGTTGCGGAATGGTGGAAAGATGGCGGGAGACAGAAAAAGAAGCGGCAGAGAAATGGAACAGGAGGGCAAACGATGACAAATAGAGAAGTGTACAAGGATAAGCTGGATACTATGCTTGCCAGGATTGTTGCGGTAGTAGATGGCAAGCCGATATTGTGCGAGGATACAGACTGCAAGGACTGCCTTTTCCGGGACAACTGTGGGGAAATTAGGAACAGAAAGAGGTTTGCAGACTGGCTCAATGCCGAATACCAGGAGCCGTCCGTGGACTGGAGCAAGGTGCCGATTGACACGCCGGTTCTGACGTCGCTCGATGGAGAATCTTGGAGCCGTCAATACTTTGCCGGTATAGGTGATGTTGGAAAACCAGAAACATTCTATGGCGGTGCTACATCATGGAGTAATCGCATAATTGAGCATTGCGGTCACAACTATGTTAAGCTTGCGGAGGGCAATGAATGACCGAACAGAATGAAGATGACAGCTGTGATGACTTCTGGGACGATTACGACATATGCTATGAGTGCACCGGCTACGGCGATGATTACAGTATTGATGATGAGGGCGAACTTGTCTGCAACTGTTCGGATTGTCCGAAAAGTTCCGGCTGGTGGGACGAGTAGCAAGTTACCGGCAAGTCAAAAGGAGGACGTAATGGACGCAAAAGAACTGTATGCGTATCAAAATGACCGGGAAAAACTGCGATCCTTGCAAATTGAGCTTGCAAGGCATGAGAGCTTCAACCCCTATAAAGGCTGCGAGATCTCCGACATGCCAAAAGGGAGCGGGGGCGGTATGTCATTTGCAGAGTGGTGGACGGACGAAAAACTCCGGCTGGAAGAAAAAATCAAAGAGTGTATCGCAAAGGTGGAGAGCGACCGGGAGAGGATAGAAGCGTATATTGATGACGCACCGGAGCCGGAACAATCCATCATCAGGTACAGAGTGATCAACGGTATGGGGTGGGACGAGATTGGGGATACGATGTATCTCAACCGCCGGACGGTCAGCCGAAAGTTTTACAACTATATAAAATGCCCGTAATGCCCGTAATGCCCGTAGACTGACGGCCTTGTGTTGTGGTATGATATAATTGTCAGAAATGGCAAGAGGTATCTGCAAGCCCACAGCGGATACCTCTTTTCTGTTGCTGTCATTTTTCCATTAACGGCGGGCGGGGAGGCCTGCCCGCACCTCCTCCAACCGGAAAGGGGTGAGACTATGGGGCTGTCAAAATATGAGGAATGGATTACCCCGGAAGGTCTTACCAAGATAGAGGGGTGGGCGATGGACGGTCTGATAGATACGGAGATCGCTGCAAACATGGGGGTCAACCCTGATACTTTGTACAGGTGGAAAAGGAAATATGTGGAAATTTCCGAGGCCTTAAAAAAGGGGAAGGATGTAGTAGACCGACAAGTAGAAAAGTCGCTGCTTAAGAGAGCCCTTGGATTTGAGTACAACGAAACCAAGAACGTATATGAAACGGATAGCAATGGGAACCGTATCCTCAAAGAGAGCACAATCACCCGCAAGATGGTAGTGCCGGACACTACGGCGCAGATTTTTTGGTTAAAGAACCGGAAGCCGGACAAGTGGCGCGATAAACCGGAGACTGTTAAGCAGGGAGACACGGGACTATTTGAGGGTATTGTAAAGGCGGTAGGTGGTAAATTTGACGCAGGTTAGATGGTCAGACAAACAGGAAAGCCTATTGAGTATGCCATACAAGCACTGCTTGGAAGTGCTAGAGGGTACGCCGAGATCCGGCAAGACAACCTGTGCGGTTGCGCGGGCCGCGTGGTATTGGTGGAATACACCGGACAAAAACCACATGATACTGGCATATAATCAAGAACAGGCTTTTAAATTGGTGCTGGACTGTGATGGTCTGGGGATACAGCACATTTTCGCGGGACTGTGGGAAATGAAGCATGACGACTATGGCGATCACCTACTCCTGCATACACCCAAAGGGGACAAGCGGATATATTACAAGGGCGGCGGTAAGGCCGACAGTCACAAGGCGTTTACGGGTATGTCATTCGGGAGCGTCTTTTTTTGTGAGATTAATCTGCTGCATATGAACGCCATACAGGAGGCATTCCGGCGGACGATGGCGGCAAGGATACGCTGGCACATCGCAGACCTTAACCCTCCAGCTCCTAATCACCCGTGTATCACAGACGTGTTTGAGGTACAGGACACATACTGGACGCACTGGACACCGGACGATAACCCAATTCTGACGGAGCAGCGAAAGAGGGAGCTGTATAATACGCTCTCTAAAAACAAGTACCTGTTGGAGCGTGACTGGTACGGCCTGCGAGTAATCCCGGAGGGCGTGATTTACAGCATGTTTGACCCGGGGCGCGATATCAAAAAAGAGATCCCGAGCGGTGAGTACTGCGTGGAGATGTTTTTTTCTGGTGACGGCGGTCTAACAGACGCGACATCAATATCCTGCAATATCATCACACGCAAGACCGAGGAGGGGCGCGTGGTGTACAGGCTGGCACGTATTGCCAACTGGTACTATGACGGTGCCAACAAGGCCATGAGCACACAGGCAAGAGAGATAGCGCAGGAGTTTGCGCCGTACTGCCGAAATAAGACGGGTATGCGGGAGAGCTGCTGGAAGATAGACCCGGCTTGCAAGGCACTGCGGAAAGAACTGGAACTGTTTGGCATAGCTTCAGACTGCGCCGACAACAACAGCCGGGACATAAAGGGCACAAGTAAAGGCTTAAAAGTAGGCATTGAGTATATGCAGTCTTGCATAGACAAAGGCCTTTTTTATTGCGTTGAGGATAGCAGATACGGGCACCAGGATTTTTTAAAAGAGATCGGCCTGTATTGCGTAGACGCACACGGCAACCCCATCGACGCCTGGAACCATGCGATGGACGAGGCCAGATATAGCGTAAATTACTTTTACAAAACATATGTTCTGTAAAGGAGTGAAAGAATGTTTGACAAGATTAAAAAGGCGGTGAGGAGTTGGATGCAGCGGACAGGCGCAGAGACAGGCATGTCGAAAGAGTTTAAGGATATCTTTGAGGTCGGCGGGGTTCCGGCTTTTAACCAGTTTTACTATTTTGGAATCTTCGTTTGGAAGTACCTGTATAAGGGCTTTTATAAGGAGTGGCACAGGGTAGCGGCTCCCACGATTGCGGACCCGAAGGCAAAGCGAGACATGGAGCGCATGGACATGGCAAAATCCATTAGCGCAGAGCTGGCCGGGCTTATCTGGTCGGAGCAGTGCGAGGTACACGTATCCCAGGGAGATGGAGAGGTACAGCCACTCGAGGACTTCGTGCATGATGTCCTGGCAAAAAATAACTTTTGGACAAAAATGCAGGAGCACATCGAGCAGTCCCTTGCGCTTGGTGGTGGTGCCGTCAAGGCATGGTATGAGGAGCGGCATGACAGCGAGGGCGATGTGGTGCCGGATTCCGGACAGATTAAACTGGGATTTTGCATGGCAGACCAGTTTGTCCCGACGGGCTGGGATAATGCCAAGGTATATGACGCGGTATTTATTGACCGCAAGGCAAAGGACGGATACTACTACACCCGGCTGGAGTGGCATAAATGGGACGGCCTCACCTACTGGGTGAGCAATGAGCTGTACCGAGCGGATATGCCAAAAAAAGGCGATATATCAGAGCCACAGGACATCCTAGGCTTCCGGTATCCGCTGGAAACCATATACCCGTATCTCAACGACAGCACACCGCTTGAGGGATTGAGCACGTCACTGTTTGCATACTACAGGCCAGCGATGGCAAACAACCTTGATGACAACTCCCCGCTTGGCGTGAGTATCTACGCCAATGCAATGGGGACGCTTAAGGCGCTGGACATTGCGTTTGACAGCTTTGTGCGGGAGTTTAAACTGGGGCGTAAAAGGATCATCGTCCCGGCCAAGTGTATCCGTACAGTCATAGATCCGGAGACGGGTATGCAGCGGCGATACTTTGACACCTCTGATGAGGCATACGAGGCGCTTGCTACTGATGACATGGACAGCCTCAAGATACAGGACAACAGCGTAGAGCTCCGGGTTGACGAGCATGTAGCCGCCATCAATGCGCTGCTGTCTATCCTGTGTTTACAGGTTGGCTTTTCAGCCGGCACTTTTACCTTTGATTCGGCGCAGGGTCTTAAGACCGCCACCGAGGTGATTAGCGAAAACTCCAAGACGTACAAGACCATCAAGGGGCACCAGTTGCAGGTAAAGGCAGCCATCGACCAGATAGTAAACGCTATCATACAGGTGGCCGCCATCTACGATCTGCAATGGGAGGGATATAGTATCCGGAGCCTTGCGGAGCGTGGCTGGGAGTGCAAGGTGGTATTTGACGATTCCATCTTGCAGGACAGACAAACCAATATTAACGAGGGCGTTCTACTCGTTGGAAACGGTCTGATGAGCAAAAAGAGGTTCCTGGTCGAGACGCTTGGCATGACCGAGGACGAGGCAGACCGGGAGATCCGGCAGATTGCGGACGAGGGAGCCATGAGCGGTAGCATACTGGACAAACTGGAGATGGGCGGTGCTGAGTAGTGGCAAGGCTGGACAAGCTTACAGCGCTCCGGTTATCGGAGCCGGTAGAGGATGCATATCTGGAGTGTATTGACAGGCTGATCGCCAATATTGCAAAGCATTTAGGGACGGGCAAGGCGTTCCGTACCGCGGACTGGGAGGTTCGCAAGCTTGCGGAGCTGGGGCAGCTGACCGCCGAGAATGCGCGAATCATCAACGAGGCCACCAAGCGAGTACCGATGGAGATCCGGCTTGCGCTGGAAGAATCGTCAGCCATTGCACTGCGAGACCTGGAAAGCCTGATAGATAAGGCCATCAAAGAGGGCGCAATCGAACAAGCCCCGGTGGATAGCACGGTTGAGCTTGTGGAGACCATGATGTCGCGTGCGATAGAGCAGGCTAATCTCACCAACGCAACGCTCTTGGAATCTTCCCGGGCTGCATACCTCCGGGTGGTGAGCGAGGTGGTGCAGTGGGAAGAGCTTAATATTGGCGTACTTAGCAAGGCATTTGTGCAGAGCGTAGCCAACCAGGCGGCGATTGCGGTAGTGTCCGGCACAGAGACACGGACGCAGGCATTAAAAAAGGCAATAGCCCAGCTTGCGGAGCGCGGCCTGTTTGGGTTTGTGGATATATCCGGACGGCACTGGTCGCCGGAGGCGTACATGGGTATGGTGGTACGGACAACATCTCACAACACAGCGATTGATTCCGTGCGCGTCAAACAGCAGGACTATAAGAGCGATATCTTCCAGGTGTCGCAGCACCCGGGAGCAAGACCGCTGTGCTATCCATACCAAGGCAAGTTTTACAGCTGGAGCGGAGCGTCGGGGACGTATACAGACGGAAACGGCGCAAAGCACAAATACAGCGGGATACAGTCTACCAGCTACGGCAAGCCTGCCGGGCTGTTTGGGATTAACTGCGGACATCACCCGCTCCCGCAGATACCAAAAGTCACGATACCGCAGGACAAGCCGGTGCAAGACAAGGGAGAAAATGACAGACTGTACCGGGAATCCCAGCAGCAGAGAGCCTACGAGCGGGATATCCGAAACGCCAAGCGCAAAAGAGAGGCGTTTAAAAGCGCCGGGCTTGATGACGCTGCGAAAGAGCAGGAGGCCGTCATAAGAGCGAGACAGGAGCGCATGAGGGAGTTTATCAAGCAGACCGGGCGTACAAGACGGTATGACCGGGAGCAAATCAAATAAGGAGGGCAATATGGACTGCAAACATGAGTTTGAGGGACGGGCTGACGGAGTGCACTGCATTAAGTGTGGTCTGTTCCTGACCCCAGAAGAGTACCGGGAGCACACAAACGGAAAGGAGGAGAAAAAGAGTGAACGAGTATCAGAAGTTGATAGCGTACATGAAAATTCTGGTGCAGAACCTGATGACACTGCATCGAAACCTAAGAAAAGACGCCGCGTGGTTTGCAAATCACAAGCAGATCGGTAAGTGGTACGAGACCATGAGCGAGCAGGTCGATGACCTTTCGGAGATGGGGATCGCCCTGGGATACCGTGAGCCGAGCATATCAGACGCAGTGCTGACATACTCCAGCACCGTATTGAGTACGGAGCCGCGGGAGCTTACCGAAAGCTTTAGATTGTGCATGGAATATTTTAGAGCAACAGCCGGGCTTATGCAGGCAGCGGAAGCAGTTGTACCCGTGAGCGTACAGAACAAGCTCCAGGAGTACGAATACTACTGGAACAAAGAAGCCAACTTTAAGTTGGCCGCGTCCCTTGGTGATGGGTCAGACATTGACGACGATTAAGGAGGTGATCCTTTATCTCCCGGCTATGGGGTTATATAGCAACGCAGTATATTGATACGCACTCCTCCGGGGGTGCTTTTTTATCGCCCCTGTGACAAGGCGTTAAACTGTGCCGCAAATCGTGGCAGTCCGCAGCCGTACCTTGCGGGCAATTCGCAGCGACGAGCGATATCGGAAGGAGGCCAATATGGCATTTACACGCAAGACATTAACAGGATATGGGCTGACAGAGGAGCAGCTGGAGAAGGTCATGACGTTATACTCCACCAGCCTGGCAGACTATATCCCCAAAGCAGATATGCAGGCAAAGATTGACGAGGAGGTTAAAAAAGCCACTGAGAATCAGCCGCCTGCAGATGTAACCCAGTCGGACGAGTACAAAAAGCTTCAGGGCGAGCGTGACATGCTCCGCACCCTTGGCACTGATGACTTTTCCGGAATCAAACCTAAATTCCGCGAGACCGTGTATAACATGCTCAACCGCGAGGAGGGCGCACCGAGCGTTGAGGAGCAGTTAAAAAAGGTCGCGGAGGATTACGAAGAGTACTTTGAGCCGACCACAACCACCGAACCGGGTAAGACCCCGCAGTTTGGCGCTGGCGTATCCGGCACCATGCCAAAAGGTCAGGAAAAGACCACGGTAGACGGTATCTGGTTCGGCACCAAGAAGTAAGAAAGGAAAGAATATGGCATTTACACAGCAGACACTCAATTACACAACCGAATATAGCAAGGCAATGGCCAACGCTTACCCGCATTGGTCTTACTTTTCCGACCTGTACGGCAGCCCGAACAGCGCGACTTATAAGCCCATCGGCGGAAAGTCTGTAGCTGTCCAGAGCATGACCGTAGGCGGTGCGCGAGCTGTCAACAGAGATAGCATTGACGGCAACTTTAAGCGCAACTTTAACACCGACCAGCAGATCCTCACCATGAGCATGGATCGTGAGTGGGATACACTGGTCGATCCGATGGATATCCAGGAGGACGCAATCGTTACCCTGGCAAACATCACCCAGACCTTTAACCAGTTTCAGAAAATTCCGGAGCAGGACGCTTATGCAGCTTCCAAGCTGGCGGCGGCGGCTTCCGGCTTTGGCGGAGTGGACGCTACAGCGCTGACTGCGGATAATATCCTGGCAACATGGGACTCCTATCTTGCGTACATGGTAGACCAGAGAGTTCCGAGAGACCAGATCCGCGCAAAGATCACCCCGGACGCTTACAAGCTGCTCAAGGAGGCGGCTGGTATCACCAGATTTGTGGAGGCTGACACAGGTATCCGCAACATTGACCGCAATGTAGGCAAGCTGGACGGCGTATCCATCATGGAGGTACCGTCCGATGTGCTTAAGACCGCTTACGACTTTACGGTGGGTTGGACACCCGCGGAAAATGCACAGCAGATCAATCTGCTGATGTACAACCCGGCTTCCATTGCTGCTCCGGTGGTATACGATGTCTCCATGATGTCCGCACCGACAGCGCAGAGCAAGGGAAAGTGGCTGTACTACGAGCGCTACTACTACGATGTATTTGCGCTCAACCAGAGACTGCCGGGTATCTTTGCCAACATTGCGGCACTGCCGACCATCGGCACTCTGACCTTTACCACCAGCGCAGGAGCAGACAGCACCCACACAGTGCTTAATCTCCCGGCGGCTCCCTACGGCATGAAGTACGTAGCTAAGGACGGCACAGGTGCGGAGACCGTGACCTATGGCCAGAAGCTTACAAGCGGATGGACTGAGGTCAAGAACGGTGACGCTATCACCACCGCAACAGGCCACGTTGTCACAGTGGCACTGGTCAACGCTACCAAGGGCAATGCAGCCACCACAGTAGGCAGCGCTACCGCAGTAGTAGGCGGCTGATAAGGAGGGGCAGTCATGGCGTACATTGATTATAACGGATATCTTGCAATCTACGGCACTTGCCCGCTGACAGAAGAGGAGTTCCCGGTGTACGCCGAGCTTGCCAGTGACTTAATCGACAGTGTGACACGGTATAAGATTCAGCGGGGCGGCTTGTCCGCCCTGCCTGCTTATACACAGGCACTTGTCAAAAAGGCTACGGCGGCTCAAATCCTGTACACCTATCAGTACGGCATGGAATCAACCATGACCGGACAGGCAGGCCAAGGCTTTACGGTCGGCAAGGTACACGTAGACAGCGGCAAGACAGAGCAGACTGCAGCACAGATGATGATAAGCCCGGCGGTATCCGTATATCTGGAGCAGTCAGGGCTTATGGAGAGGAGCATCGAATGCTTAGACCAATACCACAGCAGTTACTTAGGAGTGTGGTGACGCTTAAGGTCTGCACGTCAATGGACGAGTGGCAAACTCCCACATGGGAGGAGTACACAGTTAAGAGGGTACACTTGCAGGACACGGACGAAATCCGGAAAACGGTAAACAATACCGAGGTAACGCTATCATCTATCCTGTTTGTGGATTCTCGTCTGTCCACACCACAGCTTGACTATCAGGCGTTACTTGCACAGAGTTTGGAGGCCGGGAAGCCCATGCGGGCGGTAATCGAAAACCCCGGCGGAAAGGCATTGAGCGAGTACGAGGTGCTGACGGTTGACCTTGTGCCGGACGCTTGCGATGGCTCAAAAATCCATCACATCGAATTGGGGCTGGTGTAATGGCTATAGAGGTTAAGACCGACAGAGCCGCATGGGCGGCAGCACTGGAAAGAGCGAGCAAGGCCGCCACGGAAGCCCTTGCAATCCAGATAAAAAATGACAGCCTGGACTACGTGCCTGATGATGGAGAGCATATCCTGAGGGATTCTTGTCAGATCGAGGACACCGAGGACGGGAAGGATCTTGTCTGGCGTGGCGTGTATGCCGGGTATCAGTGGTTTGGCGCAAGAGCAGACGGAAGCCACCAGGTCAAGCACTACACCACGCCGGGTACAGGGAGCGCGTGGGTCGACAAGGCCAAGGACGCGCACGGGGAAGAGTGGCAAAAAGTCACACAGAATGCATTCACGGAGGCACTTACATGAGAGAGGAGATTGTCAAATCAATTCAGAAGATGGTAAAAGCCATCACCGAGAAAAGGGTGGTAATCGGGTCAGTGCCTCCGCTTGACGGCTACGCTGTCAGCATGGCAGGCGGATCGCCGATTGCCACATTCCGCCCGCTCACAACAAACGAATCGTTTCCCGTACTTTTTAACGGCAAGGGTGAGGATTTGCACACTGTAATGGATGATATGGAGCGGGCACACCACGCACTCACAACGTCCAAAGCCCTCCCATTTACGGAGGACTGGCAGATTTACGCAATAGAGACAACCGCCGCCCCGAGTGTCATCGGGCGCGAGGAAAACCGGAACTGGGTGCTGGGCTCCAGCCTCCGGGTGAAGTTTTACAACAAGAAAGGAGCAGTATAATGGCAGATAACTTTTTGCTTGTAGCGCATGGCATCCAGTGCGAGATTGACACCACGCCGAACGGACAGCAGCGCACATGGGCACCGTTTGGAGAGGGCATTGAGAACTTTTCCGAGGCGCTTAATGAGGTAGTACAGCAGTACTTTTTCTTTTCCAACAAGGGGTATGCGAGCAACTACGTGACAGGCATGGCTCCGGCCTACACCTGCACAGGCCGAAGAATCATCGGAGACCCCGCACAGGACTATATCTTTGACGCCGCCCGCAAGTACGGCCTGATGGTTGAGCGGAACACTAATTTTCGGATCTCCGTAGGCAACGCGGACGGCACGATTAACCAGATCACGTGCCCGATTACTCTGGCAAACATGACAGACTTGGGCGGCGGCACCACGGACGGATCCGCGGTATCCTTTGAGGTACGATTTAACGGCAAGCCGACACTGACAACCATCACACCGGGGGCGACCCTTGAGGTTAAGTCCGTAGCTGGCACAGCGACCGGGGACACAGCGCTGTCCGTAGTGCCGGAGCAGGCGGCGGCTGGCTGCAAGTATGTATGGGCTTACGGCTCTGTAGCACCGACCGCAACAGTCGGGAGCGTGCTGACTGGCTGGAATGACTTTACCGCCGGAGATTACACAATCCCCAACGGCAACATTGTAACCGTGGCGATGGTCAACACGTCCACCAGTGTAGTAGTGGCAACCGGACAGGCTACTGTAGTAGCCAAGCAGTAAAAAAAGGAGGAAATGGAATGTATACAGTACAGCGCAAACAGACCATAAACGACGAGCTGGTTATTAACAATTCAAAAGGCGAGGAGGCCCTGCGTCTCCCCGTCAAACTCTATATTGATGACATTCTGGCACAGTACAACCGCCTCCGGGCAATGCTGGGCGAGGCACAGCATAATTTACAGGCCAACCCCACTGATGAGGTGGCTCTGACATCATACGGGCTTGTATTAACCGAGCTTTTTAGTCTGATCTTTGGCCGTGATGGCTGTGATAGACTGCTGGCTTTTTACAGTGACGGCGATCCGGACAAGTGCCGGTGGACGGAAATGCTTATGGACGTAGCCCCGTTTGTGGCTGACGTAATCAATCCACAGGTACAGGCGGCCATGAAAGAGCGGGCGGAGCGGTTCCGTCAGATGAGCCGATGAGACTGTACGAGCAAGAGCGGGATACGGTTGAGCATTGCGGCAAGACCTACAAGCTCAACCTGGGCTGGCAAAATGTACTTGCGTCACTGGACGCATTGGACGATCCGGAGCTGTCCGAGAAAATCAAGATTGAGGTGGCGCTTGAAAACTTAATCATAGGCAAGCACCCGGACGATTCCAAGCTGCTGGAAAAAGTGATAAAGACCATCTTTCCGGGCACAAATAAAAACAGCGGTGAGCCTGTCATTGACTTTGAGCAGGATTCTCCGCTGATTTTTTCGGCTTTTTGGCAGTCGTACCGGATAAATTTGCACACGGACGCGCTCACATGGCGGGAGTTTACGGAGCTTTTGCAGGGTATCCCGAGGGGGACGCGCCTGGCAGACCGGATCGAGATCCGGCAGAGGGAGATTCCAGAGCCCACCAAATACAACGCAAAAGAGCGGGCGGCGATCATCAAGGCAAAGGCCGAGGTGGCGATAAAAAAGACCCCGGGGCAAAAAGAAAAGGCGCTCCGGGGCTTGTACTCTATGCTAGAAGCACAGGCAAAAGGCAGGTGATGATATATGCCAGACGTTGGCGAAGTAAGATATAAAGCGTCAGTTGACAATAGCGGCATAGATGAGGAGATAAAAAAGACCGAGAAACACATTAAAAAGCTTGATGAGCCTATAAAAAAAGGCTCAAAAAAGATGAGCTCTTTTGGTAAGATTGGTGTTAAGTCGCTAAAGGCCATCGGAAAAGCGTTTATCGGTCTGACCTCTGCGGCGGGTGCCGGGATTGCAGCCGTGGCCAAGATGGGCATTGAGTATAATGCGCAAATGCAGTCATACCAGACGGCATTTACGACCATGCTGGGGGACGCGGAAAAGGCCACGGCCCTTACGGATAAGCTCAAGACGCTTGCGGCGCATACCCCTCTGGCAATGACGGATCTGGCTGACGCGTCAAAGACGCTTCTGGCGTTTGGATCGTCCGCTGAAAAGATACCGGATCAACTTAAAAGGCTGGGCGATGTAGCGCAGGGCAATGCACAAGCTCTGGGTACTATGGCGACAGCGTTTGGACGTGTCCAGTCAAACGGATACGCGTCCCTGGAAGAGATCAACATGATGATTGACCAGGGCTTTAATCCGCTCCAGATTATCGCGGATAAGACGGGCGAGAGCATGGCCGAAGTCCGCAAGCGTGTGTCTGCGGGCAACGTATCCTTTGAGGAGCTTAATGACGCACTCATTACGGCGACAGAATCCGGCGGGCAGTTTTACAACGCGATGGAGAATCAGTCCAAGACGTTTGAGGGCCAGATGTCCACCCTCAAGGATAATGTATCGGCGTTGACTGGTACACTGACGGAGGATCTATTCGGGTCTCTGGCGCAGGACGCGCTCCCGAAGGTCAATGAGTGGGTTGACCAGCTGACCACAGCGGCGCAGGAGGGCGGCGTAGAGGGTGCTATTGAGGCGGCTGGCGTAGTTCTGACAGAAGCGGTGACGGAGTTACTGAATGGTGCTCCGCAAATCATAGAGACAGCGATCCGGCTGGTTGAATCATTCCTTGATTCGGTTAAGGCAAGCGGCCCCGAGATAACAGAGGGAGCGCTGAATGTAATCCTGACGCTGATTGACGGGTTCATATCTATGCTTCCCGACATCATAGAGACGGCGGCTGTTCTGATAGAGGCACTTGTGGAAGGGATTGGATCACGACTTCCGCAAATCATAGAGACAGCGATCCGGCTGGTTGTGGCGTTGGTGAATGGATTACTTAGGGCTGCCCCAAGGTTGGCAGTCGCAGCATTGGAACTTGTCCACGATATCCTCCACTCGTTCGATAATGTGGACTGGGGGCAGGTCGGTAAAGATGTCGTACATGGCATTGGAAACGGCCTCATGGGGGCAGCATCATACCTGTATGACAAGGCCAAGAGCTTGGCGAAAAATGCGTTGAATTCGCTGAAAAAAGCCTTCGATTCTCATTCACCGTCTAAGGAAGCGAAAAAGATTGGTGTAACGGTGCCGCAAGGATTAGAGCAGGCATTCGACGAGGATACACTTGCAGAGGACGCAGCGAGGGACCTGGGAAGCCGGGCAATCGCCGGACTGACCGCAGACGTAAGCTACAATATCCCCGATGTGAGCGAGTACGCAAAAGATCTGACAAGCGGATTCTCCGGCAGTTACAAGGCCGGGGCAGAAATCACGGTCCCGCTCTATCTGGACGGCCGGGAAGTGGCAAGAGCGAGCGCATGGTGGACAGGCGAGCAGTTAAGCTGGGAGGAGATGTAAGATGTGGATAAACGGCATTGACATAGCCGACTACGGCGGTCAGCTCCGCATGGAGTACAAGACAAGCGGATATCAGCTTGACACGGCAGTCTTTAAAGGGCGCAATCGGTCAAGCTTTGTCCTCTTAACCAGCACAACAGGCTTTATGACTATCACCCTCCCGGTGGTGTTTGAGGGTACGGACCGGGACGATGTGACCCGTAAAAAGAGCCTTTTTGATATGTTGATTTTTGGCAAAAACGAGCTTTTGATGGACGATGGTTTCCAGTACTCCGCATACCTGTCAGCTATCGGGGATTCTTCGTATCCGGCACCGGAGCTCATTGAGGTAGAGTATACGCTTATTGGTGTGCGTCATGGGGACAAGGTGACAGTGACAGGCAATACAGTAGCGTGTGACAGCACTCTCCCTGATACAGACTGCATACTGTCCTGTACGGTCGGGACTTCCGGCACCGGGTACAAGGTCGGGAGCGTGACTTTTAAGAGTGTGACCGCAGGCCAGCGCCTTGTGGTTGACGGCATTAACAAGCGGATCTTGGTGGACGGGGTTCCGGCGGCAGAAAAGGCGGAGTGGATACAGTTCCCGAGCCTTAAGCCTGGGCTTAATAATCTGGAGTGTGCAGACACTCTGACTGTCGAATTTTACCCGGTATATTTTTAATAGGAGGGAATGGAATGCTGAAGCTTATATCAGACGTGAGCGCCGTCCTAAACGTAGACGATTTTTACATCTGCGAAAAATCCAACGGTCTGGACGAGCTGATTTTTAACATGTCAATTTATGATGACAACTATCCGCACGTACTGGAAGAGGCTGTGATTGAGTATGAGCAGCCGTATTTGGTCAAGGCGATAGACGCAGGGGCAAGCACGGCAAAAATCAAGTGCCAGCTTAACCTTGACGCTCTAAAGGCAGAGCTGAAGCTGGGATACAGCAACAACTCCGCAACCTTGCAGCAGACGGTTGACGGTGTACTCCCGTCCGGGTGGCTGTTTGTGGACAGCTCCGGCAGCACCATCAGCCGGACGATCGAGGGCAACTATACACCGCTGGAGGTGATCCAGCAGTGTGTAAATACTTATGGTGTAGTATTTCGGTTTGACGTGTCAGCAAAGATTGTGAGAGCCTACACACTGTCAGCATTTCAGCCCCTTGGGGCGTTTGCGAGCCGGGAGCTTAATCTGACAGAGATTAACTTTAAGGGCAAGAGCACCGACTTTTTTACAAGACTCTACGCCTACGGCAAGGACGGCTTAAGCTTTGCGGATATCAATGACGGAAAGCCCTATGTTGAGTACCACGGCTATACCGACAAGGTGATCTGTGCGTACTGGCAGGACGAGCGGTACACCATAAAAGATAATCTTCTGGCGGCGGCACAGGCGGCGGTAAAGACCGGGGGGAGCCCGGATCGCTCTTACGAGTGCACTGTCTATGACTTGGCGGCTACCAATCCTGAAATGTACTCCTGGCAGGACTTTTCCCTTTTTTCCGTGGTGCGGCTGATTGACGACATCAAGGAGATTGCCCTTGATTATCAGGTGGTTGAGTACTGGCGATATCCAAATTACCCGGAAAAGAATATTGTCACGCTGTCCAGCACAGCGCCAAAAATCCAGACTACTGTAAAAAATATCAAGACGGAGATTGAGAACCCGAACAGCTCATTCAGGCAGAACATGCAGGCCTTAATTGACAACATGGCGGCTTCTATTGCCGGGTATGACGGCGGAAATATGCTTATCACCCAGAACTCTGACGGCAAGCCGAACGGTATCAAGATCATGGACACCGAGGACGAAGCAACGGCGCAAAAAATCCTATGGCTTAACCTTAACGGTATCACCTACTCCCACAACGGAGCAAATGGCCCCTATGATACCGTCTGGAGTTTTGAGCAAAATGGCTTTGTGGCTGACTGGATTGTAGCCGGGACAATGCTGGCCAACGTCATCAAGGGCGGCACGCTGACGCTTGGAGGCAGCGGGAACGGGAACGGTGTGTGTAATGTGCTTAATGCCTCCGGAAAGACTGTTGTAACCTTAAGCAATGAGGGCTGTGTCATCAACGGCGGGAAGCTTGACCTCGACAATGTAGCGCAATGGTTTGCTGGTGTCCGGGTGTCGGACGGGTCGGAAGCTACTGCATTAGTAGTACCTGGCGGCGCGTGGGCTTATAATGTGCATAACGAGTATTCGGCCATAGAGCCCTCAATGGTACATTCTGGCACGTTTTCGGGAAATACTCCGGAGAGTGGATTTGCTCCAAAATCAATGCTCAAGTGTGACGGGAGCATTGTATCGCCCTATGCATACGAGCACACGGATTCTGGCAGCCCCAACGTAGTTGTCTGGAGCAATGGCTTATTTTTACGCTCCGCGTCATCCAGCAAGCGATATAAGGATGATATTACCGAGCAGATACCGGATAGACTGGATCCTCATAAGCTGTATTCGCTCCCCGTCAAGTCATACAAATACAAGCCTGGGTATTTGAGAGACGGGGATATCTACGAGGGAAAAGAGCGGATCGGCCTGATTGTGGAGGACGTGGCGGACATCTATCCGGACGCCGTAAACTATGACGCAAGCGGGCAATCGGAGATGTGGAACAGTCAGATCTTGCTCCCGGCAATGCTCAAACTTATCCAGGAGCAGAACGAACGTATTAAGAGATTAGAGGAGGCGCTGAAAAAATGAAACTGTACTACCCGATAGAAGTTGACCTTTTTAGACCTTACCCGCTCCCCATCATGGACGCACAGCAGAACAACATAGGCCGAGGCGCACAGGTCACGCTTAAGGCCAATGGCGCAATTATCCAGCCCACAAACGAGGGGCTTACCTTTTGGGCAAAAAAGCCGGATGGTACGGTGTCATTCCTTGCCGCCACGCTGTCCGGGACAAACGTACAGCTTGATTTTACAAACCAGATGTTGGCACTTCCGGGCATGGTACAGGTAGAGATCCGCATGACTTCCGGTAGTGGGGCGGACGCAACAGATATCAGCACACCCATCTTTAACGTGAGGGTTAACCCGTCCAATATTGACGATACAGCGGCGGAAAGTACCAACGAGTTTACCGCCTTAGTGACGGCGCTAGCAGAGGTCGAAGAGCTGAAAAAGCACGGCTTAAAAGGTGACGCCGCCACTATTGAGATAGGCACTGTCACGGCTACAGAGCCGGGCGGCGCTCCGGCTGTAACCAACAGCGGCACAAGTCAGGACGCAGTTTTTAATTTTGTGCTGCCGAGAGGACAGCAGGGCCCGAAGGGAGACCAGGGTGCACCCGGACAGGAGCAGATTGTATTTGCGGCGGCGTCCGCATTTCCGGTAACTGGCGATCCGGCCATGTTGTACGTGGATAATACAGTGAGCCCGGCTATCATCTACACCTGGAGCGGTAGCGCCTACGTGCAGGCCTCCGCAGACATTAGCACAGTAATGGCTATGCTTGCAACACCGTTTAGCGATACCGAGAGCTACACAGCCGGAAAGTACGTCACGTACAACGGCCAGTATTGGAGATTTACGGCTGACAAGGCCGCCGGAGCATGGGACGCGAGCAAGGCAGAGGCTACCAATATCGGGGCTGAGCTTAGTTCGCTAAATGCGAATATCCAACCACATATAGGCGAGTGCTATGTTGACTTCGTTATGTCGCAAAAACCGGTGCATGGCGGCACAGCCTATGTATCCACGAGTGTTTATCTTCCAAAAGAATATGGTATGACACTTAAAAGTGCTATTGCAGTCGGAGCCTCCGGAGATTTTGCAAGCTTCTTAGGACTGCAAAGATATGGCGATTATTACCGGCTCTCAACCACTAACGCTAATCTTGCAGGATATATGATACAGGCACAGGTTACGATTGCTTAAACAAAGCAGACCATCTACAATCATATACTCCCAAAGTCAATGGTATACAATGTATTTGATCATCCACCTATATTCAGATTGTAATCTTTTTGCAGACACACTAAATCCAGTTTTTGTAATTGAGTCAAGAACGATGTTTAGTGGCCCCATAAAGTCAGCGACAGATGTTGTGTCATTGTAAATTGCTATTACAGCAACTGGGTCTGATTTTAGTTGATGCTCAAATACAACATCAACACGCTGAATTCCTGTATTGGTCGGTTCGAAAAAGGCAATTCCTGCAAATGTTTTTAAATTCGCATTTAGCGAACTAAGCTCAGCCCCGAAAAAGGCGAAAGAGACCCGTAAACCATACCGTTTTTTGTGACAGCACAGAAGCGGTCTTTTTGTAACCCGTAAACATACCCATAGGAGATAAACCAATGGATACAACAATCAGCAGGGCAGAGCATGAGGAATTTGCCAAAAGAATCGAGGAGGAGAACCACCGCCAGAACCGCCGGATCGAGATCCTGGAAAAGAACATGCAGCAATTGGCCGCCCTTACGTCCTCGGTGGAGAAACTGGCCTACTCCATCGAGGGCATGGTAAAAGAGCAGGAGAGCCAGGGAAACCGACTGGAAAAGCTGGAAAGTAAGGACGGGGAGAAGTGGCGGTCAGTATCCAGCTATGTGATCACTGTAATCATCGGCCTTGTGCTGGGGTACATCTTCCAGCAGGCCGGGATGTAAAAAAGGAGGAAAGAACATGAAGAATTGTGTATTTAAGGCAAGTGTAGACACTAAGAAGTGGATCAAGGCGGCAGCTGTCCGGGCAATCAAGACAGCAGCACAGACGGCTGTTGGTGTCATTGGAGCGGCGGCAGTCATGGGCGCAGTAGACTGGCAGATGGTGGCAAGTGCGTCCGCACTGGCGGCAGTGGTGTCCGTCCTGACGAGTGTGGCCGGAATCCCGGAAGTCAGCGAGGAGGCGTAAACGATGGCGATCATGGTATCTTCTGCCCGCTCTGATGAGCGTGGTAGATACTCCGGCGGCAAGGCTGGAGACCAGAAGCAGAAATCAAAGACCAATGACACCCGAGGCGAGGTGAGTATGCAGCCGATGTATACCAACCGGAAAGGGTGGTATATCCTGCGCCCGAAAAAGGTATCTCATGCCGATGCGATTGCGGACGGCGGCACCAGGGCGGCGAACAATCCCAATATTGGATACAGCCAGTCGGACAGGCTTGGCGTGGTTAAGCGTGGCATTAACACCAAGGTCAAGACTAATGCGGATTGTAGCTCCCTGGTGCGGCAGGCGGTACGGGAAGCGACCGGGAGAGACCCGGGCAACTTCACCACAGCCAACGAGGCCAAGGTATTGGCTGCCACAGGACTGTTTACAAAGATTTGTTATGTAAACCAGTCAAAGACCCCGGTCTATAATGGTGATATCCTTGTCACCAAGACCAAGGGGCACACCGTCATCGTGGTATCCGGCAATCCCCGGCCACGTGCCACAGTCGGCAATCCGTACCCGGTGCCGACCAGAACCATCAAGCTGACAAGCCCGATGATGAATGGTGACGATGTCAAGTGGATTCAGTACCACCTGATTCGGCTGGGATTTTTGCCCGAGAAGAACAGCAAGGGCAAGAGCAACATTGACGGAACCTATGGCAAGGCTACCAGAGCAGCGGTAATGGCGGCTCAGGAGCACTACGGTATCAAGGCAGATGGCATTGTCGGAGCGGGAACGGTTGATGTTTTGAGATGAAATTGATGCAAGGGTTGACTTTTTCGGTGTATATGGTATAATAACTATATCGATAGCGCATGGGGCCATCGTGTGTCGCCATTACCCGGCTAAGGGCGTTGAGTTGAAATATGTAATTATTTATATGTTGCAAAGAAAAGCGGCGTGGTCTTATGACTGCGCCGCTTTTCTTTTTTTTAAAAAAAGCAAAATACCCCTTGACTATTCGTACGAATAGTGATATACTTAATTTATCAAAGGAAAGGGGAATAAAAAAATGAAAAAATACAACTTATCAAACATTATGAAAAGAGCATGGGAACTGGTTAAAAAAGCAGGAATGAGCATTTCCTCTGGACTTAAAAAAGCATGGGAAGAGGCAAAAAAAGAATTGAATAAAATCGTTTTTTCTGGCAAAGCAAAAGTATTGCAGATCGAAAAAGGAGAGCCGAAACTTGGCGCATCCGATAGCGATTATCTGTACTTCCGCCTCTGGGAAGGAAAGACAAAAAGAAGAATCTACGCAAATGATTATAAGGGTAGAAGCGTAGGATATATTGACCTTGACAATAACAACGAAATCGAGACAGAGTATTCAAAGGGTGCAAATGTCGATACATTAGAGTGGTTCGTTGCAAATTATGAATTCTAAGGAGGAAAATAAAATGGAAAAAGGAACCATCAAATTAAACAGGGCTTATGACATGTACACAGGGTTCAAGGGCCAAGACACCGTCGGAAAGGTTTTTCGCAGAATCCCGGACGAGCTGGTGCATGGATTGACGGCAAAGCAGATCGCCGCAGTTGCTGAAATTGTAGCGCAGGCTTACGAGGACGGAAGAGCGTCCACAGGAGCGGAGATGATTGATAATAATGCCGTATATATCAACAACTTAGGAAAAATCATTGAGTGGAATGAGGAAGGGGCAGAGTATAAAAGAGTACAGGAAAAGAAGCCTGGGTACACCGTGACCCGAAGCGAAAAAGTAAAAGATGGCGTTCTTGTGCCGAGATTTTCGGATTAAGTAGACAAGCCAGCAGGAGGATGCACAATGATAAAAAAAATAATAATCAACAAGCCTGGCGGGACAGCCAGCAAAAACGCCGTGATGTACCGTCTTACTATCCCGGCGGAAATGGTCGCTCTTCTCGGTATCACACCAGATGACAGAAGTGTGGAGCTTGAAATGGTGGGCGATACGCTCACAATCAGAAAAATCAAGGAGGAGAAGTAAAATGGCAGTAACAAGAACATGGAGAGTATTTGGAGCAAACGGACACAGGCAGCGGGAGAGCTTCGAACCGTCTTATAAATACGATTGGACAGAGGGCGAGGATATCCGAGAGGTCGAAGTTGAGAACTCCGACAAGACCGGAACAAATGAATATAGTATCATTCGGATCACCCGCAACACCGCCGAAGAGTGCGAGGCAGAACTGGAAGGACAGCTTTCTGATGGCATTTTTGAAAGCGTAAACTATGGAAAGGTTGAAGAACTGGTTGACGGCTCTTGGTGCGAATGGTAATATAGTTTTATAGGGGAGGTGCTTGAGAGCCTTGTAAGTAGAAACCCCGTTCGGTTAATTCCGGGCGGGGTTTTTGTATGCTAAGAGGGGGCAAAAAAGGGGCAAATAATTAGACACATATAGACACTTTTAGACGCTGCAATTCTGAAAAGCCTTGATTTTATGCACATTTTAACGCCAGTACACACTTGTCAAAGTCCCATCACCCGCTTATTTTTATGCCAAAAAATGCCGTAAATAAGCCACTTTCCGGGCAATGCCACGATTTTATGGGGCAAAAAAGGGGCAAAAATAAAAAAATTGAACCGCCCGGGGACAAACCGGACGGCTCTTTTTTATAACAATGATGTATTTGATATCTTTTCCCTGTCCCGCTCCTCCAGCCTTTTGGTGACGTGCAGGTACACCTCTTTTGTGACTTTGCTGCCGGAGTGCCCCAGCCGTCTTGATATGGTCTCCAGCGGTACTCCTGACTCTGCCAGCAGTGACACGTGGGTATGCCGGAGTATGTGCGGGGTGATCTCCCGGCCTATCACTCTTTTACTGACCTCCCGCAGAAACTTGGCGTAATCGTAGTAGTGCATATAGCCGCCGTCAAAATCCGGGAAAAAGAGCGTTGATGACTTCCGCAGCCCTGCAGTGTCAAAAAAAGCGTCAATACTCTTGCACACGTCCGCAAGCTCCGGCTGGATAAATACGTCACGGGTGGACGTAAAGGTTTTTGTGCTTGTCAGTACCCGGTTATTGTAGTCATAGTTTTTTGTGACGTGGATCATCTGCTCCGGCCGGCTTACGTCGCTTTTGTCCAGTCCGCACACCTCACCATAGCGCAGGCCAGACAAGACCAGAAACTCCGTGAGCAGCTTCCACCGCTCCGAGGACATCTCCTTGAGCAGTGCGGAAAGCTCCTCCCGCTCCAGGTACTTGTTTACCAGCTTCTCCCGGCGTGTATCGCTCTGCAGCTTTTTGAGCTTGTCCAGATAGCGTATATCGGCCACCAGGTCATTCTCGTAACCCCATCTTATCATAGCCTTAAACCGTGTGATATACTCGTTGTATGAGCCGTTCTCAAGGTTAAGCGTGTCCATCTTTTGTTTGATGTATCCGGCAGACAGGGAGGACACCAGTGTATCCGCTCCAAGGCATTGGGTCGTAGTTTTAAGATTGTAGTAGTTGCGCCTGTAGGTGGACAGCTTAAAGGCCTTTTTCTGGTAAGCCAGATACATCTCCACCATCTTCCCGAGCGTCAGCCCTTTTTCCTCCGGCCCCGTGTTTAAGGCTTCCAGTTTGCCCCGGATTTTTGCGTTAAGCGCTTCCAGAGCGACTTTCCGGGTGCTTGCCGTGTTCTTCTCCATCACCACCGACACACGCCCGTATTTGCCCGTCAGAGGGTTTGTATAGCGTTCGACAAACTTAATCTTTCCGCTTTCCAATTCTTCCGCCCACATTTTTTTATTCCTCCTTGCATTTTCCTGCAGGGAGTGATATGATGTATATGTATTTTTCGTATCACACCCATACAGTGGTACTCTAAAAAAGGCCTCCTACCCCAACAGGAGGTCTTTTTTGTTAAAACAAGCATATCTTATAAATGTAACGTAGTCAATACCATACGCATATAAACACATATTGATGAATCAAAATATATTCTTTTCTGATTTTAAAACTTCAATATATTCCAGACTTTCCGGCAAAAACTCATCGCTATAGGATTCTATATCTATAAAAAAATTATCAATTTTTCTTTTTCTTCCTGCCGGAGTTTTAAGCTTTTCCGCAGATTCAGAAGCACTATCGAACGCTCTTTTTATAAAAAGCTTTTCAGTATCATATCTATTATGCAAAATCATAGCATACTGTTCTGACGGCAGCGGGTGTTTGAAAGGGATAAACCTTTCATATTTATTGACTATCTGGCAGTGATAAAGAAGCATATCCCAACGTTTAAAAAAAACATATGGGCTTGTTGTGGTGTTTACCAACCGGACACAATCGTCAATTATTCGATTGTGTTGCTCTAAAGTCCTCAAAGACGTTTCCATTAAACTTTCTCTACTTAGGTGAATCTCGTTTGTTATACAGCCGGTGAGTAAGTTTTGCCAAGCGATCACATCTTCCGGCGGCATGTGATATCTTTCCATAATTTGTTTTTCGTAGCTTTTGAAAAACATAAGAACACCTCCTTGTTTTTTTACCGCTTGGAGTGATAAGATATATATGTATTTTTTGTATCACCCATTCAGTGGTACTCTAAAAAAGCCTCCTGCCCCAGCAGGAGGTTCTTTTTATTTGCTATAACCGCTCAAAAATCATGGTGGCCTGTATCCTGTCACCGCCCATCATGCCCTTACTGCCTGATGATGTGGTTGATATGGTGTGCAGTCGGTATCCCTTTGCTGCCTGCTCATTGATGATCTGCTCCAGCTCCGTAAGGTTTTTTGAGCCTACACCAATCAGCTTTTCTTTTAAGATTACCTGTAAAACTACATACTTCTGCATAAAAAATCCCCCTCGTTAAAACTTAAAAAGCATTCTGGCCAGTTTGCTCCTCCGGCCTTGCTTCGTGGTCGGAATCCCCGTTATTTTTGCGATCTTCCGCTTTGCCCCGGTGATTCCCAGTGCCCTTTTCCAGCTAAACGAAATCCCCAGTATACTTTTTCTGCGTCTTGCCATGTTTACCCCCTCCTTACTTCCCTACGGTGTAACTGTCCACTCCATCACAGGCTGATTTCCTTCCGTCCATCACGGCCTTTTTTAATGTATCCAGATCCGGCATCACCTCATCAGTGTTGACCAGTTCGCCCCTGGCTTTCTCCATGCAGAAGTTGTCATACACGGTCTGCGCTACGGTCACCCTTGCCCGCATAGAACAATGATTGTCAGCAACAATCATATTGAGCTGTTCCCGCCATGATGACCCGGTCTTTCCAAAAATGCAGAAGTATGTCCGCCGGATATCCTCTTCTGTGAAATGCGCATTTACATACCAGTGTAATATATCCCTCATCTTGACCACGTCATCATCGGAACTTTTCTCCAGGAACCCCGGGTGATGGTACTCCATGATATACCGCCCCATGTCTTGGCCGCAGGCGGCAAACCACTTTTCTAATGTCCGGTATCCCGGCTCACCAATCCCGGCTTCCCAGTTCTGGATAGTAGCCACAGACCGCCCAAGAGCCTGCGCCATGAATTTACGGGACTTTCCCGCAGCGGTTCGGGATTTTTCGAGCATTAAGCCAAAATCCCTTGCTCTGTCTACCTCTTTTCTTTGCATATAGTTCCATTTCCCCTCCTGGATGAAAAATAATTGGTAGATTTTCAAAAGAAAATAGCTAAAATATTTTGTTTCTTTTTGAAATCAGATTAACCAACCACTTTTCTATGAATTGTTTTATAATACAAACATATTTTAATACAGTTTTAGACAGATTGCAACTCGAATAAACAAATTGACAAGTGCGAACATACGTTCTATAATTTAAGCCAAGGAACGGCGAGAGGGGGATCTACATGGAAGAACGAGAACGGATGGAGCAGTACAAAAAGGAAATCATGGAGACAGTGGCGAAAATGGAGCAGAATAGGAAAGAGATTCTGGAGATGGTGGAGAATCTGAAAAATCCCCATCGGGTCGAATTGATTCACATTTTTGTATCAAAGCTGTGCAAATGAGAAAAAGAACCTGGGCTCGCGCGTTACCCAGGTTCTTTTTTTACTTTCCGGCGATTGAATCAATCAGCTCTTCCAGCTTCGCCCAGCCGTCCTTGTCCAGCTTTGCCAGTGCCGACACCAGCCGACGCTTAAAATCTGTCTGGTCAAGCTTCAGAACGTCCCCGAGCAGGTTGGAAATTTGAATATCTTTTGCTTCGGTTAAGAACATTTCTCCGGATCCGGTTCGGAGCCATTCTTCATTCACACCGTATTTTTCGCAAATCAATGCGATTGCAGAATCACTCGGAACGCTCCGACCCATTTCGTAAGTTGCAACAGTGTTCCTTTTTACCTTTATGCTATCCGCAAATTCCTGCTGCGTAACCCCGAGAGCCTTTCTCACTGCCTTTATTCTCTCATTCACTTTCTCCCCTCCTTTCTGAAATTATAATAACATACAATGTTGAAAAAATCAACAAAAACTTATTGACAAATGTTTTGTACCGACGTATAATAGTTTTAGAATCAACAAGGAGGTGATAGGGTGTCAAATAAAGAAAAGGAAATCGTGAAAAAAATAAAAGAAGCTCTTCCGAACATGGACGAGCGAAGCAAAGGTTACTTTTTAGGGTATGCGGAAGCGATGGCTTCCAAGACCGAGAGGGCAGAGCCGAAGAAAGAGGGTGAGATTGATGAGCCTGTACTGTAACAAATCCGAAGCGGCCAGATTCTTCGGAATGTGCCGTCAGACCATGTACGGGGTGGTGGACGGGATACAGAAAGAAATAAAGGCCGGGCGTTACAGCCAGTATGCTATTGCTGGCGGCAAGGTAAGCAAGGCCGTAGTGTTGGACTACCTTAGATACCGGGACTGGTTGGCTGACAAGAACACCCGGGAGCTTGTTCCACCCTATGACGAGATCGCCGCTATCCGGGCGGTAGGTGAAATGGGGGCGGGTAAATGACGGACGAGGCTATGCACTTGTTCCGCCACGGAATCGTAGCACGCGCGTGTCTGGACTATGACACGGCGCTCAGATACATGGCAAGACCGCCGGAGAAGCAGACAGGAGCCGGAATCATCAAGCATGAGGCAATGATTGCCGAGTGCGAAAGGTTTTTCCGAAGTAGCTGGTTCCGGTGTTTGTGCGAGCTGGACGGGGAGACAGTCATGCAGGCGGTCAGAAAAAACGGGTACTTTTGCAATACCTTTGTAACCCGGAAGCCCAAAGACGACAACTACAAGAGGGAATACCAGGAAGCTGGTACAAAGCGCAGGGACAAGCGCAGAAAGGAAATGGAGGAATATGAAAAGAGAAAGAAACAAGGAAATGAAAAAGGCACTGCTCATTGAGTTGCCCGCCATGCTGGTGATTGGTGCCGGAATGTTCGCATGGGCGTTCCTGCTCTGGGTGGTAGCACCATGAGGGGGAGAGGAATGCTGATTGCGGGAATGGTTCTGGTTGGCTTGATAGTTGCTTCCGCCCTGGTGGATAGGAAAGTGGAAGCAGCGGAGCGTCAGGAAGAACTGGAAGAATATATTGAAGCCATCTGCGAACCGAGGAACATCTGTCCGGAGCTGATAGAAGCCACCATTGAGCGGGAGAGCAGATGGAACCCGAAAGCCGTAAACGGTGACTGTATGGGGCTCATGCAGATATCCGAGCGGTGGCACCGGGAGAGAATGGAACGCCTTGGGGTGACAGACTTATTCGACCCTTACGATAATATTCTTGTCGGGGTTGACTACATGGCGGAACTGTTCGAGAGATACGAGGATCCGGGCATGGTCTTGATGGTCTACAACGGCGACAGCCGGGCGAAAGACTTACAGGCCACCGGAAACCTGTCAGAGTATGCAGAGTGGATTTTAAACCGCTCCGCAGAACTGGAGCGGGAACATGACAAATAAAAAAGCCCCGTAGCCGAGGGGTGGCAAAGGGGCATAGGAAAACATCTACATTTACGATAGCAGATAAGGAGGGAAAAGTAAATGGAAGATAACGATCTGGTAGTACAGGCCGACAGATACCATGCACTCTGCGCTATGGAGGGCCGGGTGAATGCACTGGTTGACCTGATTCGCGCCAAGAAAGAGCTGACCACGGATGATGCACTTATCATTCTGGGATATGAGCCGGAGGGTGATAATCTTACCACCGAGGACTTGATGGACTTGGAGGAGAGAGAAAGAGGAAAGTATGCTGGAGAACCGGATGCTGATTGATTCTGAATGGAATGAGCGAGAGTACGGCGTACCGCTGCCGAGAAAGCGGGACAGATGGGAAGAGGAGGAAAGCAAGGAGTATGAGCGAGAACAAGAATCTGACGATATATGAAGCGGTCAGGACGGTTCCGGACAATGCCCAGAGAGAGATTAAGGCCGGTCGCTTAAAAGGAAAGACCGACATTAATCCTATGTGGCGTATTAAGGTTCTGACTGAACAATTCGGGCCGTGCGGGGTTGGCTGGTATTATGAGACAACCCGTAAATGGATTGAAGAATCCGAAAAGGAAGCCGCTGCTTTCGTTGATATCAAGCTCTATATCAAGGTTAATGGCGAATGGTCAAAACCTATTGAAGGAACCGGCGGAAGCATGTTCAGAGCTTCGGAAAGCAAGGGAATCTACACTTCTGACGAATGCTATAAGATGGCAACTACTGACGCAATATCAGTAGCCTGCAAACAGCTTGGTATTGGAGCCGACATATACTGGGGCGCAGATTCCACGAAGTACACATCGCAAACGGAGCCTCCGCTTTCGCCGGATGGAGACAAGCCCGCATCGCAGGCAATGATTAAGACCATCGAGAGCATCTGCAAAAAACACGGAACCACGCCCGAGGATATATGTAAGGGCTTTGGAGTGAGCTGGAAAGGAATCACGAACACCACAGCCGGGCAGATGTTGGCGTATCTGAAGCAGACATATAAGGACGAGTGACATGAGATACACGGGATTTCTCAAAGACCTATTCCTGGATTGGAAAAGCCGGAGAACACGGGTGACGCTGGAGATTGACGCAAAGCCTGAGGACTTGGAAAAACTGAAAGACAAAAAGCTGACGGTTGAGATTAAGCAGTACCGGGAAAAGCGGTCACTGGATGCCAATGCTTATTATTGGCAACTGCTGACACAGCTTGCCGATGCACTGAATATCTCCAAGCCCGCAGCTCATAACCGGATGCTCCGGCAGTACGGCCAACTGATGATTATTGACGGACAGGCCGTTTATACAGTCTTACCGGACACCGAGGAAGCAGAAAAGGCCATCAATGCCGCCGAGACCTACCACTTGAAGCCTACATCGCAGGTCAAGGAGGGCAAGGGCGGGAAGATGTACCGCACATACATGATGCTGCGTGGCTCCAGCGACTACGACACAAAAGAAATGAGTGTGTTAATCAATGGTCTGGTTGAGGAATGCAAGGAGCAGGGAATCGAGACCCTGACACCTGATGAATTAAGGAGGATGATGGAAGATGCAGAAAAGCATAATCCAGGCTGACCGTAAAGTGTGCTTTTTATGCGGGCGGAACGGCAACGGAGACCCGCTGGAATGTCATCATGTATTTTTTGGGAAATCCAACAAACCGCACTCTGACGAAGATGGTCTTGTAGTCTGGCTGTGTGGTGAGCGGTGCCACCGAACCGGGAAATGGTCAGCCCACCAATGCGACGATACGAACCGATACCTTAAGCGAGAGGCCCAGATCGTCTGGGAGTTGGAAAAGAGAAAGAAAGGCATGACACCGGAGGAAGCCCGGCAAGCATTCCGGGACAGATACGGGAAAAGTGAGTTGTAGCTAATGCCAATCCATAAGGATTGCAGAATAATATATCACACAAGTGTAAGCCATCAATTTACCACCTGCCACGATTGGCAGCCCCGCCCTTCGGGGCGGGAGAAAGGAGAAACATGAACAGCAGGGAGAAAGGGAAAAAGGGCGAGCGTGAACTTGCCGGAATCCTTAAGGCTCACGGATACAAAGCCCGCCGTGGTCAACAGTATTGCGGGACCAGCGGAGAGGCTGATGTGGTCGGTATCCCTGGCGTACACATAGAGTGCAAGAGAGCAGAGGCATTAAACATCTACACAGCAATGGCGCAGGCCGTCCGGGACGCGAGACCGGGGGAAATCCCCACAGTGTTCCACCGCAAAAACCGGGAGGACTGGCTTGTAACTATGAGATTGGAGGACTACCTGGAAGAGAGGAGGGCGAAAGATGAAGCAGCAGGACATAGAAGCCCGGTTATTATTCCGCCAGATCGGGATAGGCCGGGAGCGGGCGATAAAGCGACCGGAGAACCGGAGTGTTGACCGGAAACTCCGGGAGTTGATAGCAGAAGCCAACTTACACGGATGCTTAATCATCAATGTTGGCAGAGGGATCTATATCCCAAGGCTGGATGTGCCGGAAGAGGACAGCGACTTAAGAGGGTACATAGCCAAGGAGACCAGCAGAGCCTTAGAGACGCTTAGAAAAGCGCAGGCTATGAATAAGTCATATCAGCGATTGAAAGCCGTCCAGCAAGGCCAGACAAGCATAGAGGACTATGTGGAAGATTGGAGGCAGGAGTTGAATGAGGGATAGCGTAGTATTCTATCGCAGTTTCTACGAAGCTGTTAAGAACCTCCCACCGGAAGAGTTCAAGGAATCCATGCAAGCGATTCTAAACTACAGCTTCGATGGAAAGCCGCCGGACACACAGGGGAGCATAGCTCACACGGTATTCACATTGGTTAAGCCGCAAATAGATGCGAATAATCAGCGGTATGAAAACGGGAAAAAAGGCGGGAAGAAACCAAACCCGAACCAAGACGGAACCAAACCCGAACCAAACCGTAACCAAACTGTAACCAAGGCGGAACCAAACCCGAACCAAGACGGAACCAAACCCGAACCTAATGTAAATGTAAATGTTAATGTAAATGTAAATGATAAAGATAAAAACAATATGTCAGGTTCCGAGGACGGAACGCCGACCCATCCAGAGGACAAGTCTGCGGATGGTGCTTTTCTGGACAAGTCCGGCGAAGTAGTAGACTATCTGAATCAGGCAGTAGGTACAGCGTTTCGGAAAACGTCAAAAGACACAAAAAAGCATATACGGGCAAGGTTCAACGATGGATATACCCTTGACGATTTCAAAACAGTGATTGACCGCAAGGTTGAGGAGTGGAAGGGTACGGAGTTGGAGAAGTTTTTAAGGCCGTCCACCCTGTTCGGGAGCAAATTTGAGAGCTATTTGAACCAGAAAGAGGAGCCAAAAGGGAAAAAGACTGCCTTTAGCAACTTTTTGGAACGAGACTATGACAAGGGCTTGATGGATAGCCTTGTCGGGAGGTAGGGAAAAATGACAGAGCAGAAAAGAAAAGAGATCCGGCGGCTGGAAAAGCTGCATGGAGTCAAGGTTGGGGAGCGCATAAGGCTCCGCATACAGAGCACGCTCCGGGACGAGGAGGTAGACAGCGATGGAGTGCATGAGATCCGGGGTAAGGTCTATCAGGTGTATGAGCGGTTTGTGGTCATCAAGACCAGCTTCGGGACACACCCCAGTTACTTTTGGGCGGATTTTGAAAAATGGAGGGTAGGCTGATGATTACAGAAGCGGAAAAGCTGGAAATTCTGGACGAGCTGGAGAAACGTCTGGACGGTCGGTTGAAAAAGATACCGGAGCGGGAGGTGTCCGGAAGGATTTTGAAAGCACCGCGGGAAAAATGGTTTAGTGACACAGATGGATATTGCGGCACATCGCTGATGGGCGAGGCATTTGGTTCCGGCCCGACGGCGTGGGAAGCGTGGGAAGCCATTAGAAAGCTGACTTGTGCGGTATGCGGTGTGAGAAAAGTGCGAGAGCTTAAGACTGTCGAGGAATCCCCGGTAGTTGCGGAAAAGATATGCCAGTATATCTATGACCTGGCGGTGGAGTGTAAGGAGGGAAAAAAACGTGTGTAGATTTAAAAGTGGGGTTATCTTTAAAAGCCGGTGCGTGGTAGCTCCTGGAGAAAATGACAGTCACAGCGATTTGCTGCGTGAGCTGAACATTGAGGATACTTATACCAACGCGTCAAGAGTGTTTGTGCGGGCGGAGCTTGTCCCGGCAAATAACGAGTGGTGGACAGACCCGGACGGCTGGAAGTACGTGGTAGATCAGGACGTGACACCGGACTGGTACGATACAGATCCGGGCAAATATGAAGAGGAGTTTAGGCAGGCGGTAAAAGCATGGTGGAGTGAACACGTACTCGTAGACAAAAAGATTGACGAGTTGAGCAGTGGATACTACCGCTTGAAGCGGTGCGAGGTCAAGAAGTTGCTGAATGACGTTAAGGTATATCTTGACAGCTCCACGGTCGGAGAGATGTATGGCAGCTCCACGGTCGGAG
>ERZ1034855.192-NODE-192-length-33039-cov-14.730900_pt1 | contig 33039 bp, 41 predicted proteins | sample MGYA00520699_ERZ1034855 | MGnify/ENA primary metagenome ERZ1034855 (study PRJEB33766, sample SAMN09781730) | gut metagenome | biome: gut microbiome | host: Homo sapiens | place: Madagascar | study: EMG produced TPA metagenomics assembly of the PRJNA485056 data...
CATACAGCAGATGAATTGAACATGAAATGAGATTTGCCCTTGTTACAGGAATGTAACAGGGGCTTTTTAGTTATGGAGGTGCATAATATGCCGAGAAAAAAAGCAGAAGTGAAAATTAAAATGATTTGTGAGAAATGCGGAAAACCACAGAAACCAAGTGCTGACAAATCAACAACTAATTGGAGTGTGTATGACTGCCATGAAAAATGCGAATGCGGTGGAAAATTCGTAATGAAATTCGAGGATTGATTATGGAAAATTTGACTGTAAATATTTTAGGAACTGAGTACAAAATATATTTCAGGAATGAAAAAGACGACGATTTACTTGATGGAAAAGGCAGAGATGGATACACGGATATGTCCGCGCACGAAATTATAGTGTGTAACAAAAAAGATGATTGTGAATTAAGAGATTACGAAAATTGGAAGAAAAACATTCTACGTCATGAAATTGTTCATGCTTTTTTATTTGAAAGTGGACTTGATTCTTCGTCTGCCAATTTTTATGGAGCATGGGCTACAAACGAAGAAATGGTTGATTGGTTTGCAATTCAATCTCCAAAGATTTTTAAAGTATTCCAAGAACTTGATTTAATTTGAAAAGGATGGTGATAAGCCATGCTAAGACAATTTTACATGAACGGTGACCTATGGAGAGTACAGTTCGTATCTCCACATGACAGCGTGTTAATTGACCGTACAGGCAACAGAACGCTTGGGGTATCGGATTATTCCACCCACGTTATTTCAATCGCAAATAACCTGCATGGAGAACTTCTGAACCGTGTATTTATTCATGAGTTAGGGCATTGCGTGATGTTCAGCTACGGGCTATTGCCAGAACTTCACCGTATGGTTAAGAAGCGATATTGGGTGGATGCGGAAGAATTTGTGTGTAATATTCTGGCAGATTACGGTCATTTCGTAATTGGCACAGCCAGAGATATATTAGGAAACCAGTTCACATATGTGGCTCCTATCGGGGTAGAAAGGATGATTGCATAGATGGTAAGAGCAGAAAACACAGTTATTTTTGATGGAATTAAGTACAACCCCGGTGACGAATTGCCAGATTTAGGCAGTTGGGTATGTACAGATGCAAAAGGTATGGTTCGTGATTATGAGGGGCTTTCAAAAGACGTATCAAAGCTCCCGCATTATGTAGAGAGCGGTTCTTCAGCGTTGTGCCTTGATACTTCTGAATTATACGAATATCACAAACCTACCGATACATGGTACAAACTGTAAAGGAGAAGCACATATGGCATTAACAGCAAAGAAAGTATATGCAATATTAAAACGCCAGATTTCCGATATGGAAGTAAAATTAAACAGCCCTGTAAGATACAGAGGTACAGTTGCGACTGCTGATTTGCTTCCATTAAATCCAGATATTGGAGATATGTACAATATCGAGTCTAAATCTGTCTACGGCGAAGCAGGAATGAATGTGGCATGGAACGGCGTAGTTTGGGACACCATGGGCGCTCCAATTGATATGTCGCTTTACATTAAATCAAGCGAATTGGCAGATTGGGTAAAACAGCAGAACAAGCCGACATATACAGCTGAAGAAGTTGGAGCGTTGCCGGCTGATACAAAGATTCCAAGCAAAACCAGTGACTTGCAGAATGACTCTGGATTCTTGACTAAAATTCCAGACAATTATCTTTCCGGAACAGACAAAACTCTGAGCGTATCTGGAGAAGCTGCTGACGCAAAGGCTACCGGAGATAAAATCGCAAAATTGTCAGCTGATATATCAAATAAGTTGAATAAGAACCAAGGCTCGGAAAACTCTGGAAAGATTGCCGGAATTAACGAATCTGGCGATATCGTTCCGATGTTTCCAGTAAGCGTAGATTACAACGAAGAAACAAACTGCCTTGAGTTTGGGTCTGATCAAAAAATGGAACTTAATAAAGGTATCAACCTTGATAGCACTCTCACGAAGACTGGATATGCCGCTGATGCAGGTGCAGTTGGAGAAATAACTAATTCGCTAAAGGAAGATTTAAATGTAATTTCGGATGAGAGAAACTTCATTCCTATTAAACTTTCTTTTTCCGATAATGTTGGTAAGTATATTAACACTAATGGTACAATTTCAACGAATAAATTTTTCAGCATCTCTGACTTAATCCCCATCGAATTAGGAAATAAGAAAATGAGGATTACTTTTAAGAAAGTAAATCCAAACATCGCAAGGGTTGCTTTTTTGAAAAAGAATGTATTATCTAACGATAATGTGATTAGTTTTTTTGTAAACGGAGATAGTGGAACATTTGATGTAGAAATTCCAGAAGATGCAAAATATGCCGTTGTAAATTCCGATACTGATGCACGAGGATTAACAGAAAAAGGATATCCTAGAGCTAGGTTTTTTCCGTCTGCGGATGAATTAGCTGAAAGTGTAAATAGTTTAAATGCTAAAGTAGGTGAAATTTCCGAGAAATTGGTTGATAGTGTTGTGGAAACCAGAATTGAACCAATATACGAAAAATATTTAGGAAAATATGTAACACCACAAGGTACAATTAGCAGTAATGTTTATTATAGTATGTCCAATCCTATCAGGATTGATGAAATGGTTGATAGAATTAAAGTTGAAGTTGATGTAGGCAACAAATATGTAAGCCGAATCGCTTTTCTTTCATCCGATTCACTCACAGCAAGTAATATGATATGGTTTTCAACAGATACCACAAAACCAGTTGCAGAATATGAAGTCCCGAATGATGCCAAATATTTTTGTGTTGCTAAAGATGTTGATGAATCCGGAAAAACACATGGTGATTATCCTCATGTCATTACTGTAGCAACGAAAAAAAGCGAAATATCAGACTTGCGTGATAAAATTGCTGATGTAGAAAAAAGTAATAGAAAACCTGCATTGAATATCGGTTCTAAAATTTATGCTGTTGTCGGGGATACTTTACAGATTTTCAAAAAAAGCATTGTTGATTCACTTGGTATTCCATATATTATGAAAATTGAGTCTGCTAAAGGTCGTGTATATCCGAGATATTGGGAGTATACACCGAATGCTGATGATGTAGGAAGCAGCGAAATAAAGTTTTCATTGCTGAATGTAGATGGTTCTGTAATAGATGAAAGAATAGTATCGCTCATTACAGTGAATGCGTCAAATACATCTAAAAATGTATTAAACATTGGTGATTCAACTATGGCAAATGGTGAAATTCCAATCGAATTATCACGAAGAATTAAGGGGACTAACGGTGTTGCAACAACTCCGAAAGCACTTGCACTATCTAACATTAATATGGTTGGTAGAATTAAAAACGGAGATAAAACTGTCGGGTGGGAAGGCACTGGTGGTTGGACTTATACAAATTATACATCACAAGGTTCAAGGGCTGTCAGATTCCAAGTTGCAAATGCACAGAGCATAACAGTTAAAGACTTGATAAGAATTAGTGCTACTAATTCCTATGGATATTATCAATTTGAAGTTACAGAAGTAAATGTTACAAACGGAACTGGCAATATCAGGGCAGTATTTAGTTCTACGCCTTATTCATCAAACTTTTTGAATGAAGTATCGGCAAGCGGAAATCTGACGAACGTAAATAACTCGGTTGTAGGCTCTTATTTGTCGTTCACCGAAGAATTTTATCAACCGTTTTGGAATACAACCACAAATAAGTTTGATATTAAAACGTATGTGAATGATTATTGTGGAAACAAGGTCGATTACATATTCATCCTATTGGGTATTAACTCTTTGTATGGCACTAAACCTTTCACAAGTGTTGATAGTGTTTTAGACTCTTGTAAAAATTTATTGAGAAAAATTCATACTGATTTGCCAAATACAAAGATATTGCTTTCCACAAACAATCTTATATCACAAAATGGCGGTCTTGGTTTTAATTATAACGCGCAAACTTATTTTGGTCAGTATGATGTGACAGTGATTAATCATCTTATTTTTGCCATGAATAAAGCATATTACACACTTGAAACTGACACAGAGTTTATTCCGTACGTTGAGGTTATAAATACCCATGCGCAATTTGATGCAGACAACGCATTTCCAACCACATCTAAAAACGTAAACACACGGTCTGGTGAAACTGAAAACATTGAAACCAATGGAGTTCATCCTACAAATAATGGATATTGGCAGATTGCGGATGCGGAATTTAGAGCGTTGCTTGTAAACTAATTAACTAAAGCCCGCATTTCGGTATAACTAATACATATTAATACCTACCAAAATATACCGAAAAAAAGAGAGGAATTAAATCTCCTCTCCTCTTTCACGCAGCCATTCACGCAGAGCCTTGTCAATTACCCATGACATACTTCTTTCTTCGACCTGGCAGTAATGCATCAGTGGCGGAAGAAGATCAGGTTTGATTGATATGGACTGTTTAATGGCTTTATCAGATGGGTCTTTCTTTGGTCTTGCCATAGTAACACCTCCTGATAGCATTATAACTCATATGGTGTGTTTTGGCACGTAATATTTAGTTAACTACTGTACAAAAACGTTGAAAAATCAACAATTTTGGGTTCGGGCTTTAGTTAATCAGCAACAAAAAAGGAGAATAATATGAAAATAAAAAGAACAAAAGGTTTTTATGACCGCGAAAATGACACGGTACATATTCTTGAACCGCCAGAACCGACGGAGACGGAAAGAGGCGGAATCAAAGCCTCCACAAAGACCGCAAAGGAAACCGTAGAAGCAAAGATTGACCCTGATACCGGAAAGATGTACGTCCCAGAGCTTCCTGGCTCAGAAGATTTGTCTAAAGAGGATACAACACAGCAGATTCTCGCAAAATTACAAGAAGTGATCCCTCTCATCAATCAGATTGCACAGAGCGGAACCGCAGGGTCTGTAAATGGCTTTTCTTTTGTCCACGGTGATGATGGAAGCGTAATGATAACCTATACACCGGATGGAGCAACGGAAGCAGAGGTCGCTGTATTTCCCAAGGAAACAACACAGAAGAAGATCTCTAAGGCGACAAAAGAGATTGCGGACAGTTTAAAGATCATAGCAGGAAAGGAAGATAAAGCATGAGTTTAGATATCATGAAAGAAAGCACACAGCAGGAGATCCTAAGCAATATGCAGCTGATATCTGCATTGACAGCCTCAATCGCAGGCGCGACTCCTGGAAGTGTGACAGTTGAAAGATGGAGTGATGTAGGAGATATCATTGCAACTGGTCTTGGAAAGAAGATATTTGCAATCGGAGATAAGTTTACAGATACATGGAAAGATACAGCTGATAACAGATCATATGAATTTCCGTGGAGATGCAACTGTTTCAGAAACGTAGAACTGGAAGACGGTAATACAGTTCCTGGAATGTTATTACAGATGGCATATGCAACCCCATTCGCGGTGCAGTTCTCAAACGCAAGAGCATTCTTACGTTGTCCGAATGGTTTAGCAGCTGGTACCTACAATGTCACATTTGGAGATACCTGGGGAAGTAAAGATGCAAAAGCAAACACTACATGGCAGTTCACCCTTACAAAAGCAGTGCCGACAGGTGGACGTTTAGCTGGATTTATCCAGATGCCGGACGTGGCAGCAACAAGCTGGAAAGTTACAGCTTATGCCGCAGATGGAATCGTAAAGATTGAAACAGTGCCGGTAACAAGCGGATCAGAAGGCACCTCACTTGGAACAATGAATCTTTCTTCCAGAAACGGAGATTTGAACTCCATGCAGGAAACAGGATATGGATGGAACAGATGGAAGACATCTGCATACCGACAGTACCTGAACAGTGACAAGCCAAAAGGACAGTGGTGGACACCACAGGACGAATGGGACGTAGCGCCAGATCAGTTGGCTACAAAGGATGGTTTCCTGCAGGGTATGCCGAAAGAGCTTCTTGACCAGATCCAGCCAGTAAAAGTGATCACATATACGAATACGGTAAATGATGGTGGAAATGCTGATGTGACTTATGACAAAGTATTCCTCCCGGCACTTGGCGAAATGTATTATGAACCTCAGATCGATGGAGAGGGAGAACCACATGACTACTGGAAAGAACGCAGCGGATCAGCGACCAAACTGAAACAGTACACTGCATATCCGAACATGATCACATATGCAGTTGAGAACCATACATCAGCTCAGAATGTGCGCTTGCGCTCGGCGAATCGCGGCATTGCGCTTTACGCCTGGTATGTCTACTCAGGTGGCAACGCCTACAGCAACAGCGCGTTCTACGCGTATCGTTCCTCCCCGCTTGTCGCAATCTGCAGAAAATCAGCATAATCCCCGTACCCACGGATACGGGGATAGAAAAGAGGAAACATGTCAGTAAATAAAAGCGATAGGAATGTAGCAGACACTCCACAGAACAGACATCTGGATGCAGCATGGAAAGCCAGAGGACTTTCGCTGCATACAATGAAAATTTGTAAAAACAAGAGCGTCTTTCTTCCGGAATATCAGTCCGCACTTACAGATGATATTATCAGACTCTCAAAGGACATCTATTTAAAAGTTCGCAGGTCAAACAACATCAGAATGGATGTCAAAGATCCGGCAAGAAAAGCAAAGAACTGGGAAGTGAGAAGTAATCTGCAGGTATCAGCAATACTGGATTGTAACGATATGCTCTATCTGATAGAACTTGCCAGAGCATTGTTTCATCTGAAAGGGAAGAAAGCGGAATACTGGTCCAATCTTACGGTAGAAACGAGAGAATACATCAAAAGATGGCATGAATCCGATGTAGACAGATATAAAACATACACAAGATAAAATTATGGGACGTAGGCTATAGCTCAGAATGTGCGCTTGCGCTCGGCGAATCGCGGCAATGCGAATAACGCCTGGAATGTCAACTCAGATGGCAACGCCAACAACAACAACGCGTTCAACGCGTATCGTTCCTCCCCGATTGTCTTACATAGGGCATCATAGCTGTTACATAGTAACGGTTGTCCCGAAGACATTAGACAAGGAGCCGAAATCCCATCCGAAAGGATAAACAATACCCGTTACGATGCACGTGACTCCACACGGAGCCTGTCAGTGCTATCACGTGGCGGGACAAGATAAATGAAAGAATATATAACAGGGTTTGACCAGCTCTATAGATCAGCGTGGAAATGTCAGGAAAATGTAACCTGGAAGCCATCAGTGAAATCGTTCATGCTAAATTCCGAAGAGAATATCCATAGAATGAGAAAGCAGCTTCAAAACGGTACCTGGAAACATGGAAAGCCAAGAAAGAAGATCATCACATACCCGAAGAAAAGGGAAGCCCTGAGCATCCCGTACAAGGACAGAGTGTATCAGCGTAGCATTAATGACAACTCTCTGTATCCACAGATGACAAGAAGCTTCATATATGCGAATTGCGCCTGCCAGACAGGAAAAGGTACAGATTTCGCCCGAAAACTGGTTAAAAAGTATATGTGGAATTATTTCTGCAAATACGGGAACCAGGGATATGTAATGCAGATAGATATTCATGGCTATTATCAAAACATGAAGCATGAGGAAGTAAGTAACTGGTTCGAAACAAAAGTAGATCCGGATACTTACGAAATGTCTATGAGCGTACTGGATACACAGTACAGTGGAGATACCGGATATAATCCCGGAAGCCAGATGGTGCAGATTGCTGGCATATCCTTATTGGATCAGTTAGATCACTACATCAAAGAACAACTCCATGCACGCTATTACATCCGATATCAGGATGATTTCTGGATCCTCTGGCATGACTATGAAGAATTGGAAAACTGGTTTGAAACCATAAAAGCAAAGCTGAAAGAAAAGGGATTCGAAGCAAATGAGAAGAAATCCCACATAACCCCATTGTCGAAAGGATTCCGGTTCCTGGGATTTGATTACAGAATGACGGAAACCGGAAAGATAATCATGACTCTGAACTCTCAAAACACAAAACATGAGAGAAAGAAGCTTGTCCGGATGACTCACAAAGTAGCCAGAGGTGAAATGGATGATTCCACAGTGGATGAAAACATTAGATGCTGGAAGAATAACGCCAGTAAAGGAAATTCAGAGAAATTGATAAAACGAACAGAGAGATACTTGAAACATCTCAGAAAGGAGCATTATGCAGTATCAGAAAAAAACATTAAGCCCACAGGAAGAGGCAGAAAACGAGATCCTGAAAGCAACTGTGGCAAGCCAGCAGGAAGAACTTACAAAGACAAAGCTGCTTCTCCAGTATGTAGCTGATATGACGGATGTCTATATCCCGGAAGACACAGCAGAAGAAACGGAGGGAATTATAAATGAGTAAAATGTACAACACCTTATCACAGCTCAAGAAGATGTGTGAAAGAGAAGCCTGGCTGAAAATGGTAGAACAGGCCAGAAAGAAAAAGAAGATCACAGAGGAAGAATATCAGGAGCTTATCACTCCGGAGGAAGAAGCATGATTTTGCTTGGGCTTGGGATATACGGTATAGGTGTTATGACCGGAATCTTGCACATGTGTCTGATGCAAATACACAGGGAGAAAAAAAGAGAATGACGAAACTACAGATAATCAGCAAGCTCTGGTCCATCATCTTCGACTTGATTCTGATCATAAAAGGTGAGAGCGATAAAAGTCTTGAAGACATTGAAAAGGATGTAGATATCGCAGAATATAACTGCCGTCGGTATGCAGATACCGAAGATGATGAACTTCCGGAGAAGATAAGGGCAGAGCCGCTGAAAAATGCGCTGCCATTTTAAAGAAAACGCATGAATATACATTCTAAAAAACCGAATAAAAGTACCCTTTTCACATGGGAAGTGTTATAATATACATAACACAAAAAGGGAGCTGAACTCCCGACTACCAATCAAAAAGTTCAGCTCCAGCACCATAAAGGGTACGGGTATATTATAGCACGATACCTTCCCTTTGTGAACCCAAAAGGAGGGTATTTTTATGCGTGAAAAATTCGTGAATGGATTTATGACCAAACTGTATGGAGAAATTCCAGAAGAATATCTTGAAACAGTCAGAAACAAACTGGCGTTGTATGTAAATGATTTTGATATTAGTCAAAGAGAAACAGCAGTTGTAAAGTATACTGGATATTTGCCAGATTTCTACAAAACTTACATTGTAAGTAGAAAAATTGAGGGACTGAGCAAAAAGACTCTCGAACTCTACAATCTTTACCTGGATGATTTCTTTTTCACAGTCAATAAAAAAGCTGAGGACATTACCGCAAATGATATTCGTGTATATCTGTATAATGCTCAGGAGAGTAGAGGATTGAGCAATCGAACACTTGATAGTAGAAGAACTGCCATACACGCTTTCTTCGAGTGGGCTGCAAACGAAGGATATATAGGCAAGAACCCATGCAGAGTTATTAAAAATATCAAATACGAACGCATTGAAAAACAACCTCTGACAGATATGGAGTTGGAAAGAATCAGGCAAGCGTGTGAAACCGTACGTGAAAGAGCGCTAGTTGAATTTCTGTATAGTACCGGAGCCAGGGTTACAGAAGTGTGTGGTGTAAAGAAAGCAGATATAGACATTTGCAAAGGTGAAGTAGTTGTTTTGGGGAAAGGCAACAAGCATAGAACAACATACCTAAATGCCCGATGTAAATTACTTTTAAAACAATACTTCGCAATTAGAGATGATGAGTCGGAATATCTTTTTGTAAGTGAAAGAAAACCCCACAACGTATTAAAAAAAGAAGCAATTGAAAGAATCGTACGAATAATCGGTGAGCGATCAGAACTGGATAGACCTCTAACACCGCATCTATTTAGACATACTCTTGCGACTCTTATGCTTCAGAGGGGTACGCCGATTACTGAGGTACAAAAGATTCTTGGACATGTCAACATTAACACGACAATGATCTACGCAAAAGTATCTGATGAAGATGTAAAAGTGTCTCATATGAAATATGCAATATAAGATTAAAATAAAAAGACTCTTTTTGAAGGGAGAAATCGCCATGAGAGGATTAAAACGTCAAAAACAAACAATATACTGGTCAAGAGTAACCGAAGACCTTGACGGGATAGATACAATCAAAACGTACCAAAAACCAGAACCACATCATCTCTCCGTATCTGCGACTGCCGGAACGCCAGAGGAATTATCCGCCGGTTATATCCCGGACTACGACAGATACATCACGAACTTTGACCGTGGCTTTAAACCACAGATTGCAGATGTATTCTGGATTGATTGCAAGCCGGAACTGACCGAAGCAGGCAAACTTATCTTAGGCGAAGATGGAGAGCCTACAGTACCGCCAGATTACCGTCTAAAAAAGATTCTTGATACCCAGAAAGGCAATGTGGCACGATATGGCATCAAGTATATAGGAGATGGCTCAGATGGCGAATAAGATTATCAAAATGGAATTGTCGCATAAATCTATACAGGACACAATAAAACAGCTCAGAGCGTATCAGAAGTCACTTGTGAGTAAGAATGAGGAATTTGTCCGCAGGCTGGCAGAGCTTGGGGTTCCAGTCATAGACGAAAACATAGCATTGGCGCAAGGCGATTCTGACAAAAACCACAACACCTATATCAGAATCAATAACTTTGGTGGCTATTCTCAGGCAACACTTGTGTGCGAAGGCTCTGACCTTTTGTTCATTGAATTTGGGTCGGGTATTCACTACAACACTCCGGCAGGAACCAGTCCACATCCCAAAGGGCAAGAATTTGGATATACAATCGGTTCATATGGGCAAGGGAATGGAAAGAAAGATTCTTGGGTTTATTATGCCGATTCTGGCGAATGGGTACGCTCTTATGGTACCGAAGCCACTATGCCGGTATATAAGGCAAGCGTAGAAATCATGCAGAGTATTAGGAAAATTGCAAAAGAAGTGTTTGCATCATGAAAGTTAATACCTGATAATACTGAATAATACCTCTGTCTTTGATATACTATAACATATAAAAGCATCTACCTGAGCGGTGGGTGCTTTTTCTTATAACGAGGTGATTCTATGTCAGATACGATTAACAACCCCGTATCAGAAGTATTTTCTAGGTGGAGTAAAGAAATTCAACCAACAGTCGGAAAAGGCAACTTTTCCATGGAGAAAAGTCAGACCATAGCATCTGGTAAAACGAAATACGCCAGATTGTTTATGATGGGGAATCCCACGCAGTCAACAAGTCTTGAAGGTCATGAATGCGCAACAGTTCTTTCATTTCAAACGGAAAGTTATGCATCTGGGACAAAGGCTTTATCGACTGCATATGAAATCGACAGTAAAAGTCATCAGGCTATGGTTTCGATGGGCTTTCGCCGGACATACGGGCCAGAAGAAGTCGCGAACTCCGAAAAGAGTTTCAAACGAATCATAAGCCGATACAGCAGAATTTACACCGGGCGATTATTGGAAGCGTAACAGCTTCTATTTTTTTATACCAAAAAAGAAAGGGGTGTGTCCTATATGAGTAAAGATAAATTACAATGGCTGAAAGCTGCGGGAATCAGAGCTGTTAAGACAATTGCTCAGACAGCAGTTGCGACAATTGGAACCGCAACAGTCCTTGGAAGCGTTGACTGGAAGATGGTCGTATCCGCATCCGTTCTTTCCGGCGTTTTATCCTTGCTTACATCTGTAGCAGGGCTTCCAGAACTGAAAACAGGCACAGATGAATAGAAAGGACGGTGATCCTTTTATCTCCCGGATGCAGGGTTGCGCATCAGAGCCGTGTGGCTCTTTTTTATTGTAATTTTATAGCTGAAAAAGCAGAAAGGAGCCGAATATGGCAGACAAAGGAAATATAGCAGGCGTAAGCACTGTTGGTTCGCTTACTGGATATGCAGTTGAAACAACAGCAGGTACTAAACCGACAACTTTTAAACTTCTTCACAGAATCAATGCTTCTGATGAAATCAAAATTGATGTAGAAACAATCGACGCTTCCGCACTTGAAGATGAAGTCGAAAGAACTATTGCAGGACGTGGTTCTACAGGTGGCACATTTAACGTAACTGTGAACGTGACCGATGAAACTATCACTGAATGGGAAACCTTAATCAGCGAATATAAAACAGGAAAAACAGCTGGAAAATCTATGTGGTATGAAGAATACTTCCCGTCTCTTAAGAAAGCATTCTTCACAAAAATCGAGCCGCCGACAATCATTCCTAAACCGGCAAGAGATCAGAATGGCCTGTTAACCGTTGAAATGTCTCTGACTATCAACGAATATGTCGGACCGAGTGAAGCAGTAGTTCCAACTGACAGCGGCCTTTAAACACATTTGGGAGGACAAATAATATGTATAAAGTTTTAAAAATCGGCGGCAAAGACTACAAACTTGAATATGGAATTGAAGCATCACTGTTTGATGATTGCGTGAAATCCGTAATGAATATGCTTGTTTCCACAAGTGGAGGAACAGACAGAAGCCTTAAAGAAATGGTTTCTGGAATGAGTAGCATTCCAAATACTGCGCTCAATGCGTTCTATGCCGGATTACTTCAATATCACGGTAACCATTCTGACGGTGATGGCACTGTCCCGGATTTAGATACCGCCAAAAAACTTGCAGCACAGTATATGACCGAACATAAAGATGATGAGCAGGGCAACTTCTACGGTCTGTTTTCTATGTGCATTGAACAGATGGAGGAAGATGGTTTTTTCAAATTAACCGGTCTGGAAACATTCATGGACAACATGAATGCGGCAATGGACTCTGTGAAAGCGAAGAAAGCGCCGAAGAAGCCAACAGATCATTTGAAAAAAGCTACAGCGAAATAATCTGGGATGAATTATATCCAATGGCTGTGCGTATTGGGATGTCAAGAAAAGAATTTCTCAGAAGTACCCTGAAAGACCTAAGAATCCGTATAGAACAGTATGGAATCTTAAAAAACGAAGAAATCCAGTCGCAATTAATAAACATGGACTATCAGGCATGGCTGACCGGACTGTATATGAAAGCAAGTATTTCGTGTGTGCTATTTCCAAGAAAGGCTAGTTATCCAAGTAAACCAATTACGCAGGAAAAACAAAATAATTGGGTTGAACACAATCCAGATATGCCAAAGAAATCAGAAGCAGAACTAAGACAAGAAGAACGTTACTACGAACTTCTTATCAGGCAGGCAAATGCAAACATATCTGAAATAGGCAATAAAGAGGGCAAGCAGGATGAATAGTAGTCTTGCTTGCCCTTTATTTTTTTGAAATAAAGGAGGTACTTATATGCCTGACAACACAATAGACAGCCTTGCGATAGAAGTCAGCAGTAACGTATCAAATGCAAGTAAATCTATTGATGATTTATGTAATAAACTGAATCACCTGAACAGTCGTATGTCTGATGGTATCAAGTATCTCAGACATTTTTCGTCCTCTGTCGGTACGGTCAACTCTGCTGTTCAAGCGCTTAAATTAGACAGGCTTGATTTATCAACGATAAACGGTCAATTGCAACAGTTTGTTCAGTCTATGAGTGTGCTCGGTAGCCTGAACTTGAGAAACAACGGATTAAACTCATTCGTAAATGCAATCCGCAGACTGAACGAAACATTAAACTCCACAGGTAATGTGTCTGGAAAGATTCAGAACATGATTTCCGAATTATCTGGTCTTAGCAGTATTCCAGACGTATCAAACAACGTGAACCGGTTTGTTTCTTCGTTGGCAAGACTGGCGAATGCAGGTACAAAAATTGACCAGACTACATCTGGAGTAGGCATTCTTGCACGCGAATTAAAAAAGGCAGCAAGAACACTTTCGAGTGCAAGCGAAATTTCTGAATCTGTTAACAGATTCACGCAATCAATAGCGCAACTTGCAAATGCGGGAAATAAAGCCGGGCAGACTGCTGGAAATCTTGGAACTCTTGCCAAAGAATTAAAAGATTTCTTTGAAACCATGAAAGACGCTCCCGAAGTAAGTGAAAATATAATAAGAATGACAGAAGCTCTTTCACGTCTGGCATCGTCAGGCGGAAGAATTTCTACTGCAACAAACACAGTTTCAAATTCATTTAGCAAACTTTCTTCTATTGTTGGAGGAATTTCTTCATTGCTTAGTAATGGCGCAAATAAAGCCAAAAGCGGGATAAATTTCTTAGTTTCAGGATTTTCAAACCTTATAAGTAGTAGTAATGGATTAGAGTCAGCAACTTCAAATGTCAGTTCATTTATAAAAACTGTTCTAGGTTTTAAAACAGCTTCTTTGGCTATGAGCAAATTTAATCAGGCTATGAACGGGAAAGGGATTATGGAACTCGGTTCCGATATCGCAGAAGTTGAGAATATTGTTGATGTTGCTTTCGGAATCATGGCTAACAAAGCTTATGAATTTGCATCAGTAGCCACAAAGCAATTTGGATTATCTGAATTAGCTGCAAAGAATTACACAGGAACTATGATGGCAATGTTGAAATCTTCTGGCGTAGCGCAAGACTCTGCCGCAGAAATGTCAATAACACTTGCGGGATTAGCCGGCGATTTAGCTTCTTTTTACAACATTGACACTGATACTGCATTCTACAAAATTCGTGCCGGCATCTCAGGTCAGGTTATGCCTTTAAGACAGTTGGGCATAAACCTTTCAGTAGCCAACTTGGAAGCGTATGCTCTGTCCCAAGGAATCACAACTTCATACAATTCCATGACACAAGCACAAAAGGTCATGCTTAGATATAATTACCTCTTGTCAGTTACAGGAGATCAACAAGGAGATTTTGCTAGAACTTCTGGAAGCTGGGCTAATCAGACGAGATTGTTAACATTAAATCTTCAATCTCTTTCCTCTGTCATCGGTCAAGGCTTAATATCAGCAATTCTTCCGGCTATCCAAGCCCTTAATGCCTTTATTGCAAAACTTACAAAAGCGGCGGAGTCATTCCGTGACTTTATGTATGTTTTAAGTGGAAAGAAAATAAAAGGTTCAGCCAAAGGGGTTGTGAATGAATTTGCTGGATTAGACGATGCTTCCATGGATTTAAGCGGATTAAAAGATTCTGGTGACGATATTTCCAGTGGACTTGATAAGGCTTCGAAATCTGCTAAGAAATTAAAAGATTCTCTTTCGCTTATGCCATTTGATGAGTTAAACGTGCTTACAAAGAATCTGTCAGATGATACGGCGAGTCTTAGCAATAAGAAAGGGAAAAATGGCGCTTCTGGTCTTGATGATTTGGGACTTGGTGACCTTTCAGATCAACTTGATAGTGCTCTTCCAGACGAAGAAACACCGATCAATAAGTGGGCAAAAAAAATCCGTAAAGCATTTTTGAGTCAGGATTGGAAAGGGCTTGGAAAAACTATTGCCGATATGATAAATATTGGCTTACAAAAGGTCTACGATGCAATCAATTGGAAAAAAGTCGGACCGAAGATCACAGAATTTTGTGAAGCATTCACAGAGACTTTCAATAGCCTTGTGGATAACATCGACTGGAATTTGTTTGGAAGAACAATAGGCGCCGGGTTCAACACCATAGTCAATACGCTAAACCTGTTGATTACCGGGATAGACTGGTATAACCTCGGGAAGAAATTTGCAGAAGGTATCGGCGGACTGATTGATGAGGTAAATTGGAATAATCTAGGACAACTCCTAGGAAATAAATTCATGCTCACATGGGAAATATTCAGAGGGTTTGTTCACAATCTCCCGTATTCTGATATTGGAAAATCAGTGGCAGACGCTATGAACGGTATATTTTCCACCATTTCTTTTTCGAATATTGCAGATACATTATCCACCGGGCTGAATGGTGCTTTTCAAGTGCTTCTCACATGGACTCAAAGTTTCGATTGGCAACAGCTTGTGGACAATATTTCCAGTGGAATAAGCACTTTTATCGCTACATTTGATTGGACACAAAACGGGCAGTCATTAAATGTGTTCATTTCAGACTTGCTAGATGCACTTATTAGTATTTCAGGAAAAGTAGACTGGGAGGAATTTGGAAGAAACATCGGAACATTCCTGAGCCAGATTGACTGGGGGACAAATCTACAGAAACTTGGTACGGTGTTACTTGACGTTCTCGGTGGAATATGGTCAGGACTTGGCGAAACATCTGCTGGTAAGTTTGTAGAAGCTGTCATAGGATTCGGAATCGCTGCAAAATTACTTCCTGTTGTTACCAGTATCGGTTCTGTATTTGCTTCTACTGCATTAGCAAGCAAAATCACAAGTTCTGTCGCAACTGCTTTCTCTGGTGCGATTGGACTATTTCAAGAGGGTGGAATTGTTTATGAAGCATTCCTTTCAGCATCCACTTCGCTTGCAGGCGCCTTATCATCTTTAACAGGCCTTTCAGTTCCAGTAGGAGCCGCCGCCGCAGGAATAGCAGCAGCTGTAGCAGGCGTTATAGCTTCGATTGCTGACCTTTGGAATACATCTGAGTCTTTCAGGAACACTGTCGGAATTGCATTTGAGAAAATCAAGGATAGTATTGTTGGAGCTTTTGAAAAAGTCAAAACTGCAATATCACCGCTCGGCGAAGCGTTTGTTAATCTTGGAAGTCAATTATACAATTTCTATGCCAACAGCGGGTTAAAATCAATAGTTTCGTTCTTTGAAACATTGGTTGTATCAGTTGGCGGAACTGTTATATCAACAGGCATAACTGTTTTAGGCGATGCATTCTCTGGATTAATTAGTATCTTACAAAGCGGAATAGACGTGATTTCCGATGTGTTTAAAATCATAAATGGTTTTCTTACATTAGATTTTAGCGAAATCGGAGAGGGATTCGTGAATTTAGCTTCTGATATTGTTGGAGCTTTCAAGAATATTCTTGGTAGTATTTGGGATATCGGGACAAATATTATACTCGGACTTTTTGGTGGTGTAAAAGATGCTGCTAAAGATATCGGAGGATGGTTCAAAGAAAATGTTGTTGATAAAATTATCAGTAATGTAAAAAATCTTTTCGGCATTCATTCCCCATCTACAGTATTTGCTGACATTGGCGGATATTTAATAGAGGGATTGAAGAACGGAGTAAGCGGCGCTATGCAAGGCGCTCTTGATGTGTTTACTAACCTCAAAGAAAACATAACAGGAATTTTAGATGGAATAACTTCAAAAGTCAAATCCTTATGGAATAAAATTACCGGAAAAGATCAAGACAGCTCAAGTTCTACATCTAATTCCAAAAAAGTAAGCGGAACCATGACTGAAAATTATGAAAAAGTCGCAAAAGATGTAAAAGAAAAAGTACACCAGATGCGTCTTGATACGGTAGCTGAACTCACTCTCATGGACACAAATGTCAGAACTCATTTTACAACTCAGCACGATATTATGGTTGCCAAATGGAAACAGGCAGGAGAAGCGATTGTATCATACATAAATGGTACAATGAAACTGAATGTTTCAAAAGCTATGAATGGTGTTGTTGACGTAGTTTTAAACTCTATGAGAAGACTCTATACAATTGGATGGAATGCGATTATTGGTTTAAATAACGGAATGATTGCTGCAGCTAACCAACATCTGTACAAAAACGCAGAAGCAATTGCTCACAACATAGAAAACAGGCTTCGGAGCGCTTTAAAGATCCATAGCCCATCGCAGGTAATGATGGAACTCGGCGGATTCACAGTTGAGGGATTCCAACTCGGTATGCAGAATATGCTTCCAAAAGTCGAAGCCACCATCAATGATATAAGCGCCGAAGTGCAAAAAATTAATACACCAACTGCAGACATTATCACAAAGAGTGCGTCCTATCAGGAAGTAAAGAGCAGAATGTCAGTTGATACAGATGATTTTGTGGACGATATTCGAAAAGAAGTCATGGCAATCAGCAGTAACACGTTTGACAATAATCAGATGATCGGGCAGGCGGTCAAAAACGCACTGAACGGCATGGCAATCTACGCAGACGGACATCTGATTGGATATTTGAAAGAAGAAAATCAGCAGTTCAGAAACCGTAATGGCTACGGACTGTTTGAAGGGTAGGTGATAGAATGAGTGACTTTATTGCAGGAAGTAGTTTCCAAGGTTATTTTTTAAAGTTCGGGGGAAGCGTTCTCCCGAACAAATTCTTAGCCTATAATGATTATTCTGCAACTCCAAATCAGCGAACAGAGATAGAAGCATACAGGGACTTGAACAATTTCTTGCATAGGGACACAAGCCCGAATTTCAAAACAAAAATAGACTTCAACACACGACCGATGTGGCTACCGGACAAAATAAAGATGCAGTCTGTTTTCAAATCGGGTTTAGTCAACAAAGCACAGCGAAAGTACAAAGTTACATACTGGGACGATGAAGAAAACACCTACAAAACAGGTGTTTTTTATATGCCTGATATTGAGTATAAACCTATCAGAGTTGTAGGAAACAACATTTTGTATAACAAAATCCGAATCGCACTGATCGAATACTAACAACCAGAGTGCATGGGTGTCACAGCTCATGTGCTCTTTATTTTTATATGGGAGGAAAGCTATGGCAACGCCTATAAGCATTGAAATAAAAAAAAGTTCTAACACATGTTATTTTGTCGGGGAGACAAGTAATGTAAAGGTAAGAAGCATTAACGTAACTTATGATGATGGAACAGTCAAAGCATTAACAAGTGGATATACAGTATCGCAGGTAGATACATCTGAGGCAGGAGAAAAGATTTCAATAGTTGAATATTCTGGACTAACTGTAGAACTTGCAGTTACTGTAGTCGATTCGTATAATGTGCAGGCAGGAACTCCAAATTTAGAAGATGTAAACATTACGTTTGACCTCGAAACTGGTCTCCTAAAAGTAACTGGAACAGGCGAATTTTTATCGCTTTCCAATATAGAAAACACGCCAAGTTCAATAAAAACGAGAATTAAAAAAGTAAATATTGGGAATGGAATTACGAAAATTCCAGTTGACGCATTTGGGGAAAATAAAAATCTTGAAGATATTTCATTTCCCAATACTTTGGAAGAAATTTGTGATGGAAACTTTTATTCAACAAAAATAACACAAATCATATTCCCGCAGTCATTAAGAAAAATCGGTCAATCCTGTTTCTCAAGTAGTGCGCTGATTTCACTGGAGATTCCTGATTCGGTTTTAGAAATTGGTTCAAGTAGTTTTTCAAATCTCTCAAGTTTAAAAAACGTTATCTTTCACGAGGGACTTGAAACTATATCACCTGTAGCTTTTAATGAATGCCCTTTAATTACTGAATTAGCCCTTCCGTCCACATTAAAGAATATGCAATATAATTTTCAAGGAAGCTCTCTCGAAAGTCTGGAAATGGGCGGAGAAGGCACAAATTTTTCGAGTAGCGGAAGTGAAAGAATAAGCAATATTTCTGCAAAAAGCATGACCATACGTGGTGGTACTATTGATAATGGAGCATTTTATTATAATAATACCGTTGAAAATTTATCATTGGGTGAAGCTGTAAAGTGGAATGGAAGCGGGCAATTTAGTGGTTGTTCAAACTTAACGGATGTTTCTATAAGCAATGGAATTACATCTATTCCCGAGAACTGCTTCTGCGATTGTAGTTCTCTTGACAATGTTATGCTTCCAGACAGCATTACAGAAATAGGAGAAAGCGTTTTTAGCGGTTGCTCCTCCTTAAAGAATATAACATTATCAAAAAATTTAAAGTCTATACCTAGCTATTGCTTTTCCAAATGCGCCTTTGAAACTTTTTCAATCCCAGATAGTTTTGCTATAGAAACGTTAGGAGACGTGTTGTTCCAAAACTGTAGTAATCTAACATCTGTGTATATCGGAAATAATGTTAAAACTATTGGAAGTGGATGCTTCTACGGCGCGGATTCTCTTGCGACAATTAAAATTAATCAAAAAGAAAATGCTATTTCCGGTGCACCATGGTCAGCTTCAAATGCGACAGTAGAATGGGGAAATGCTATAGTTGCTGGTATTGAAATAACTACGCTTCCGACGAAAATAAGTTATAAAAAAGGTGACGTTTTTGACAGCTCAGGTCTGACCGTAACAGCAACTTATGATGACGGAACAACCAAAGAAATTACAGGTTATACGCTTTCTTCTCCTGACATGACAAGCGCAGGAGAAAAAACTATAACTGTAACATACCAAGAAAAAACAGCTACATTCGCTATAACTGTATATGATATTGTTTCAATAAAAGTCAAGGAATATTTTGGAAACATTTCAAGTTTTTTCATTGGCGACGAAAACACAGGGCAATATCGCTATGCTGCAAAAAGCTTGACCGCAATATACGGTAATGGCGAAGAAGAGACAATACCATACGGAAAATTTACTGAAACTCCAGTAGATACGTCGAAAGAAGGAACATACTATACCACCGTATCATATGATGGAAAAGAAACTCGGAACCCATATACTGTTTACGGAAGTCCATTTACTACGACAACTGGTTATCCAGACAAGGAATCTGCTACTGCGACTCTTGACTTAAACACAGGAGTATGTACGATTTTAGGTACTAACCAAGTAGGCGTTCCTGTAAATACACCAAGATCATTTGGAGAAAAAATAAAAGAGTTAAAAATCAATGAAGGAATCACAGGAATATATATCTTTACATTTTGTTCCAATATAACATTACTTGACATTCCGAGTACTGTCGAAGAACTTTCGGAAGGCAGTCTTCCGATATATGGAATAACCGGAATCTTAGGAAGCGGTGGATTTAGCACTGCGATCATAAGAATTAATGCAAAAAAAGATTCAATCGCAGGCTCACCGTGGGGACAAACAAGTGCAACTATTGTCTGGACGGCGAAGCCAGAGAAATTAAACATTGTGTCATTGCCTGCAAAACTTGAATACGAAGTGGGAGATGTATTTAATCCAGACGGAATAGAATGCAATGCTTTATACTCAAATGGTAAAATATATGTAATTAATACAGGACTTTCTTACGAAGTAGATATGACCAAAGCAGGCCCAAAAGAAGTAACTGTCTCATATACAGAAGACAAAAAAACAATCACTGCAAGTTTTTCGATAAAGATTTTGGCAAAAACTGCCGGCATCCGCATCGCCAAATACCCGGATAAAAAATATTATAAAATCGGAGAATCCTTGGATATAGCCGGACTGGAAGTTGTAAAATACCGTGAAGATGGCACAGAATCGGAAATCACCGACTATGCGGTTTCTGAATTAAATAGTTCGGAATCTGGCCCCAAATCCATTACGGTTACTTATACAGAAGGAACTTCTGCCAGAGCCAAAGTTTCTACATATGATGCCGAATTTCAGGCAAGAGTTACCAGTGATGGAACAGACCCATTTATTGACAATGAAGATGATAAAGATAGTGACGAAGATGAAAAGAAAAAGCAAATAAACATTACTATACACTGGATCAATGGTGAATTTGAGGATTTGACGAATGAAAATATTGATCAAAGTAGCATAACCCTACAGGAATCAATCTGCTCCGAGAATTACTTCATCTTCGGCGGTTGTGTCTGCAATCAGATAACGTTTCAGGCGCATCATGATCAGTTCAATGGTACTTCGGAAGAGTTCTATCCGTCTGGAAAAATCGAGGTTTACATCGAGAGAAAAGGAACAAAAATCAAAATTTTCACAGGTGAAATTGACAGTGCAGAGCGAAAAGTAAATTCCCTGACACGTAATTTTATTGCGTATGATTATCTGTATAAATTACGAAATACTGACATTGCTCGATGGTACAAAAACCAGACGATTGATAAGAAGAAAAAGCTGACTCAAAAGCAATTTAGAGATAAGTTGTTTGAGTTTTTGGGACTTGAACAGGTCAGCACAAAACTGCATTGGGACGATACATATGTTCCTGATACAAATAACTCAAATGAGATGAACGTAGTAAATATTTTGAAAGATTTATGCTTGCAAAACGACCGCTTTGGATGGATGAACAGGGACGGGAAATTTGAGTATTTAAAACTTCGTCAAAACAGTTATAAATACGGGCAAACCACTGATAATCAGAACATTTATAAATACTACAATAACGAAGAAATTCACCTCGATACATTTAAAAGTTTTACCGCAAAAGAGGGCAAAATCTGGTTCCCGAATGTTATATTTTGTGACCCTGACCCGAATAGAGCCTTTGGCTTTACACAAGGCGATTACACGGCGCAGGAAGCGTATGATAACAACGTTTATTACAACAGAAATAGCTTCTTTGTAGGGAATGAAGACTGGCTAAATTACGTTTGGGATGCAGACGAATATGGCGGTATTTCAAGGGCTGAACCAATTATGAAGATTTGCTATGGTGTATTCGTAAACCAAGATTTGCGGAAATATTATCGCGCGCAAGGATATACCGCAGAAGTCCAAGGAAACCCGCTGAACATGATCGGGCAGGCAGTTGAACTTTATTATAAAAAGCAGATTCAGCACGACGATCAGAAGCCTACAGAACTGCAATGGTACGTTCATTCATATATCATGAGCAGGACGCTCAAAATCGGCGTTACAGATATGATAGACACCTATTCCGCCAATAATGCACCGTTCAACAGCAATAGCCGACAACTTGGAAAAGACACGCCTGAGATATCCGCAACCGTCAACCGCACCCGATCAGAAATGCCGACAATCAGTTACGCAGAGTTCACGGACGGTTCGGATTCTGAATTTTCACCGGCAACGATTGACGATTTTACGGATGATTCTGGTGGTTCTGGCAGCACATCTGAGCAGTTAAAAAAGGCACAATTAAGGTGTGTAAAGCGAATAAAAAAAGCTGATTATGACGCTCTGGTAGCCGCAGGAACCGACCGAACAGATACGTTGTATTTCACATTCGAGGAGGAATGATAGGATGATATATAAGGCATTTTTGAATAGACAGGAAATCACTGGGTTTCCTGTCAAAGGGAAAGATACAAAAGAAATATGGGGCGGGAATACGCTATTGTGGAGAAAAGATGATGATATTGTACCGCCGGTAAGATATGGCATATGTTTTTTGTTTAAAAAAGGCATTTATGTTATGGACCCGATAGGAGGAATTGTTCAGCCACCAGTATTAACTACTGACGAAGCAGGGTATCATATGCGCGTATCAGATGATACTATTCTTCCGAAAAAAATGGCGTATTGCGTTAAGATATATAGGCCGAAAGAACATCCTAATACAGATGTCTATAGCGTTACAATGGGGGCGGTATCTGATGACGCTCCTTGGATTATTCCGCATGATTCGTGTAAAGGACAACTTCCAGATCAATATTCGTTTTCTGGAATACCCGCAGTGAAAAAAGACTCAGACGGGATATATTCTTGGGGCGGAAACTATACATTTATGAATTTGCATTTTCATTATGTGCAATTCCATCATACATATTATACCGATTACCTACCTGTCAGCAATGTAAAGAAAATTGTAACAACAGACGGGGCAAAGCTTTTCTATGACCTTGAAGAAATGAAAGCTTGGTTAAAAGCAGATTGAAATGTGTAAAATGTATTTTCTATAAAATCCAAATAAGCTCCTATTCGCCCAAATAACCTCAAATTCTCAGTCCTGACCGTACTAAATTGTAACTATATTAAAGATAAAAAATGAATAATTTGTAAACGTAAATTTTACTTGTTTTCAGAATAAATCAATCATCTTAGAAATTATAAAAAATCAGATGAAAGTTTTCTGTCAATAGGCGATTTTCGTTTACATAATATCTCAATGTAACGTTACAATAACGTTACCAGTAACGCAATGTAACGCAATAGAATAAGAATAAGAAATAGAATAAGAATATAATTAATATATATACAAGATATATATTAATCGTCGAATAAGCGCTATTCGACCCTGACATTCTCAATTCGTTTCAGCCCAAGACAAACCATTTTTATTAACGACCTCGTATTTGACTCATATAGAGATTTTACGTGCGATTCGATAAAATCCTCGAATGATATATAAAAATTGATTTTAGGGGTAAATTCGGAGCTCACAAGGAATATTTAACAGAAAGGAGCAACACGATATGACAAACGAACAGAAAGCAGTTCTCAGGAAGATTATTTATGCGGTCGAAACCGGCGGACAGGTTTACGGACAGCAGGATTATTCGGACTTCACGGAAGCCTACACCAATTCTTCTGAAGAACACGCAATTACAATCGGGGCAGGACAGTGGTACGCAACCGAAGCCAAGACACTTCTGGAGCGGATTTACGATGCTGACCCGGAACAGTGGGAGAAGATAGACAAGGTCAGACTTTTAGAACAAGTTCAGACCGCAAATTGGGAATGCTTTAATATTTCCAGAGTGTCACAGCTTGCCGACACCATAATTGCCCTTATTTCGTCCAAAATTGGCGTTAAATGCCAAGATAGCCTTATGGACGAACAATTAGCCACCTATGTAGATGAAGCCTTTAAACAGGGCGTTACGGACGCTAGAGCGCAAGCTATGTGTGTGAACTTTAGGCATCAAGGTGGACAGGGAGCAGTAACAAGGATTTTGGCAAAGACCCAGAAACCATATACACTCGATAATCTCTATGCAGCTTGCCAGACGGACACAGGGAACCAAGTCGGGGCATATAAGGACAGGCAAAGATTTGTTTATAACGCATTAAAAACATATTTTCCAGAAAGTGAGGAAACAAACATGAACGCAATTAATAAATTAATCCAGATCGCAAAGAATGAAATCGGATATCTTGAAAAGGCAAGTAACAGCCAGCTTGATAGCAAGACAGCAAATGCCGGAGAAAATAATTACACAAAATACTGGCGAGATATTAAGCCAGATTATCAAGGGCAGCCATGGTGCGCAGCGTTTGTTTCATGGTGCATGATGAAAGCATTTGGATTAGGCACAGCAAAGAAGCTTTTAAAACACTGGCCATACGTTTACTGCCCGACAATGGCAGATTTGTTTACTTTGAACAGTAATCCAAAGATTGGAGATATTGTTATTTTTTATCGAAATGGCACATTTACACACACCGGAATCGTAATAAAAGTGTCAGGAGACCGGTTCTGGACAGTCGAGGGAAATACTTCTGGCGGTTCTACAATTATTGCAAATGGCGGTGGTGTATGTCAGAAAAGTTACTACAACAGCAACCTTCCGGGGACAAAATTCTGCACTCCAAACTACAATTTGGTGAAGAGCACAACACCAGTTTCAGACTCAGATACCGTCAAAAAGCAGAACACCAGAGCCTACATTGCACAGATAAAAAAAGACACAAAATGCTATGTAGAATCAAACAAAAACAGCCCGTCAAAGCTGTTCCCGAAGCTGAAAAAAGGTGCAGTTATAGAGGTGATGAAGTACACAGAAGCCGACAGTTCGGGACTTAAATGGTACTTCATCCGCATCCCTTATCCGAACGATGATGGGTTCGTTTTTGAATTTATTCCAAAAGGAACATTCACCAGAATTACAGATATTTCTAAATGACAGTTGTAATATGACTTTTATAATGCTATAATAAAATGTGTTCGATATAGTAGTTCGTATTGCAAACCCTTTTATTTATTAAGTGTTGACAATGAGAATGACCGCCAATTACTCCTTCCCGGTTTGGCGGTCATTTTGCTGTCAGCTTATGTATTTTTCGTACATTTCTTTGATTTCTTTCGCTCCATTTTGTCTTATCCGAACAACGTCCCCGGAATCCATGATGAAATTATCACCCGCTGACTGAATGTGATCCATGTTCACCAGATAACTCTGATGGCAGCGCAAGAATCGCTTGTCAGACAGCTTTTCTTCCAGATCATTTAACTTGCAAGCAGTCACGAAACACCGGTTATCTGTCGCAAAAATATGACAAATTCTTGCCCGGCTTTCAATGTATTCAATCTCACCATATTTGAGCCGGTTAATCTGTCCACGGAATTTGAACGTCAGTGTTTCATCCCTCATCTGTGATAGAATCTCGTCAATAGCCCGGTATATCCTGCCACACTCCCTGCCTTTTACTGCATATTGCATGGCACCAATATCAAACGCCTCTCGCAGATAGTTATTGTCGCCCGTCCAGAATATAATATTTCCGTTATATCCAATGTCGCGGAGCCTATTTGCGATTTCCAGACCATTTTCTTTTTCCAAGACCATATCCAGTACAATCACATCGTACCATTTTCCTTCTTTTACATCCTCGATCAGTGGATAACCTGCCGAATATTCACTAATTTCGTAGCGATAGTCACCTTTGCTTCGTAAGAATCCCGATATGCGGTCTTTGAACAGATCAATATCAAGCTGGCAGTCATCACATATAGCTATTTTCATATGTAATTCCCCTTTCTCGTTTCAATTTTGCCAAAATACGCAATGATTTTGACAGTACACACACATTAGTTTCCATTTATGCTATTATTTTATCACAACAAAGTTTAGCACGACAAATTGACAGTGTAAAGCATTAAAGTTAGACATAATTCGCAAAATTGGTTTCTGTGTCCGGGTGGATGTGTGGATAAAGAAACTGCCTGTAAGAACGACAGGCAAAAGAAAGAGGGGCAACCGCCCCTCTTGTTTAGTTCCGCTCTATGTATTTTGGCATAAAGTACGCAGAATTATGACCGTCCCATTTATTGACGGCATAATTTATAATTTTACCATAAAGAGTTATGTATGTTCCGGGCGTGAAATCGCTTCCACTGTATCCCGTATTCAGAGAATACAAAACACCCAGATCTTTACTACTGCCGTAGCTATCAGTATCCTTAGAATAAATTCCAACCATACTTATCGTTCTGTCAAGATGATATTTCTGAATCAATTCCATGACTTGCGAATCATAATATTTTTTTGGATTTATTACGCCAGAATCCTCTATATACAGCTTAACTTTCACATATTCACCTTCAAGATTTTTGTCTGAAAATGCGATATCTTCATACCACATTTCTTTACATCTTGCTTTAAAATCCTGTTCAGATAATTCAACCCCTTCAATAATTTTACCGGACTCATTTGAATAATCTTGCTTGCCCTGTTCAAACAATCGGGCTGGTTCATCACCAGTAGCAGATATATTAGAATTGTCTATTTGAACTTCTCCAAGCGACATTCCATCAACAAGGCCTGTAACTGTCATATAATCCCCCTCAGACAAGTCAGAACGCGGTTCGAGAAGTGTTATATAAAATTTTCCCGCAGATTCATCGTCAACTTCAACAACGCCTTCGCTTGCATAACTTATAGGAGCGGAAATGGTAATATATTGGTTATTATATTGTTCGTAGTTATCAAATAACTTTAGAGCAGGAAGAACAATTGAATCATCAACAGATACAGCCTGAGGCTTAGGAGTTGGTGTGGGTGGAATTTCTTCTGGATGTTCTTTGAAATATTCATTTCTTAAGCTTTTGTATGCTTTCTTCGCATCGACTCCGGTTTGTACAATGTCAGCGTCTTCTATTGCGTTTAGAGTGAGTATATGGTCTCTTGAAGCTTTTCCGGTCACAGTAACCCATTCTTTGGCATGAATGTCACCCGGCATTGTTTTGGGAATAACCTTTATTTCGTTTTCCCCACTGGCAGTTTTGCCGTAGATTCTAAATTCTGTTTCACTCACTTCGCTGATTTTTCCAGAAACCTTTACATTTTGGTATTTATAATTTTCCCAATTAGCGTATAGTTCTGGAAGAGATATTTCGGTAAAGGAATTATCTTCCACAGGAGAAGCATCCTTGGTAGAAGCGCTCTCGGCAGAAACGTCATTGGTAGAAGTATCCCTTGACACTTGAATAGATTCTTCTGCATTATCATTACTTTTCCCCGCTGTCCAACCAATAAACACCATCACAATAATTGCAAGAAAAGCATAGGTTGAGCAACCGACATTGTGATTTATAGAACTAGATTTACTGTTATTCCCTTTCATCGGTCTGCCACAATACGGACAGGCTGGCGCTGAACTACTGATTTTGTTTTTGCAATCTGGACATTTTATCAATCCCATACAATTTCCCCCTCTATAAAAGTTTTACAATATTATACCACCTCAGTCAGAATACGGATAGAGGAATATTCAAAGTGCAATATATTTTTGTCGCGAAACTCAATGATTCTGCAACCAGTGACAAAAATGCACAACAGTATGATATAATGTGTGATAAATTTTTAGAAAGAGTTGGTAATCATGGAGAAAAACAGATACAGGATAGTCGTATTCGCCCTGATATTTTACGAAATATTCTGTCTGGCGTGTATACCATCACATGATATGGCAGAGCACCGCCACAGGGATGCGCAGATCACAAATGAAGCTGCGGAACAAATTCATTTCGCCCAGACGCAGGAACTGAGTGAAATTAAGGAAATCTGCAATATCAAATGTTTTGTTCGCGAAAGCACAATTTTCTTTGAGATTGCGAAGTTTGCCTACGAAATAACAAAAGTTCATGTGTATATTTGGCAGTTGCCAAGAGGGAACATAGGTGGTATAATGATGAAAACGAACTAATGTTCGGTTCTATTTCCCACAAGCCGGGCATATACTGTAATGTAGGTGGTAGTTGTGACAGGGAGGGCTATTTATGGATTATAAAGAGAAAATAATGGCTTTATTAGAAAAGGTTAAAACAGAAGAAACATTAAAACGGGTATATAAACTGTTAGAATATTTGTATTTAAAAGAAAAGTAAAAATAAAAGCCCCTGCGTTTGCAGGGGCAAATTTGTTATTCTGTTTTTAAATCATCTGAAGAAGCCGAAAAATAATATTCGAACTCAGAACTATCATATTTTGTTCCTATCATTTCATTGATTTTGTCCGCAATGGCAGTTCCCATTTCTTCTCCAAATTCCGAATCCTCTACTTTAGTTCTCTTATACTCCGTAAAGATGTTGCCCCACCAATATATATTTGGCTTTTGGACTATCCCTTAAAAACGCGCCCGCATTTTTTGCATTGATATTTAGTAGAAAAGAAACCCCTGCTAATTATCTGCACATTGGCGCTCCGGCAAGTGATTGCTGGGCATTTTATTTTTCTGGTAATTTTGTCGATAGTTTTTCTTTTTCTCATTTAAGTCCTCCTTGGTGATTTTTATATATTATAATACACAAAGGACTGATAGTATAGTTAAAACGCAAAAAAAGACCGGGATTTTTACTCCCAGTCCTTTTTTATTAGTTGCTTTCTAATTCGGTCAAAATTTCTTCAAGCTGTTTCCAATGCTCTTCGCTAAGCTTTGCGAATTTAACAAGGATTTTTTTTGCAAAATCATTATCCCCTGTCATTACCGAATCTACGATAGCCTGCGCATCGCCATCGTCGTCCATAAACATGTTACCGTCGCCGCTCACAAGCCAGTCATAAGAAACCTTATAAGTAGTACAGATCAATTTTAGAAAATCGTCATCTGGAACTGTTCTTCCAAGTTCTATATTTTCAATTTTGCCACGGCTTTTTAAACCAAGTTTTTTTGCAAAGTCTTCTCTTGAAAGTCCTAAGTATTTTCGCAGCTCTTTCAACCGCTCGCCCATTTACCCACCTCCTTTCTTTATTTTATGGTAACAGTATAACATTTTTAAAATACGTTGTCAACGTAAAAATATTTAAAAACACGTTGACAATGCGTTACAGATGTGATATTATACGTTCATAACGTAAGAGAGATGGAGGTGAACAAATGTCAGAAGAAAAGAGACAGCTTATCAGAGATGTAACAACACGAATCAATAAACTTCCGGAAGATAAGCAACACTACATTTTGGGATACATGAATGGCGTTGCTGATACTGTCGAGAGTAATACTCAGAAAGAAGAAACAACAATTAGAGATAGTAATTAGAGAGGAGACGATATTACGGAACAGTTAATACCTATTAATTACAGTAGTGAACAACCTACTGTATCAGCCAGAGAGCTGTATGCACGGCTTGAAATTACAGACAGATTTTCGAGATGGTTTGAAAGAATGTCTGCATATGGTTTCGCTGAGGGAAGCGATTTTACAAGTGTGAAAAGTTCCACACTTGTAAATAACGGAGCAGAAAGAGAAATTTCTGATTATCAAGTTTCTATAGATATGGCAAAACAAATTTGCATGATTCAGCGATCTGAAAAAGGCAGACAGTACAGACAGTATTTTTTAGACCTCGAAAAAGCATGGAACACACCAGAACAGGTTTTTGCCAGAGCGTTGAAGATGGCAGACCAGACCATTGCAAAGCTGAAAGATTCGGTCAAATCACTGTCAACGGAAATCAGTGTCAAAAACCAGATAATCGGCGAACTGAAACCGAAAGCCGACTACTACGATGAAATTTTAAAGAATCCGGGACTTGTGACCATTACCCAGATTGCTAAGGATTATGGAATGTCTGGGAAGAAGATGAACGACATCCTGCACGACATCGGAATCCAGTACAAGCAGAGTGGACAGTGGTTACTGTACAGCAAATATCACTGTATGGGCTATACACATTCCGAGACCGTTGACATCGTGAGATCGGACGGTAGACCGGATGTGAAGATGAATACTAAGTGGTCACAGAAAGGAAGAATATTTCTTTACGATAAGCTGAAAGAGAACGGGATTCTTCCGGTGATTGAGCAGGAGATGACAAAATGATAAAAACTGATGAACTTCGAGGAATATTTGCGAAGAATAGAAAATCTCAGGCGGACGTTGCTAAAATGCTTGGAATTACGCCAAAAACATTTTACGGAAAGATGCAGAAAGGAATTTTCAACAGCAATGAGATTCAGGTAATGATTGATGAATTTCATATCGAAGACCCGGTTGGTGTTTTCTTTGCTAAAGCAGATTAAGTAGGAGGTGAGAATGTGACAGAATTAAAAGTTATTAGAAATCTCGAATCAGGAAAGTTGATGCGCGGAGATAACGAACTCGGAAACGCAAAGTATTTCCTCAGGAAAGAAAACGGAGAAGAAGTGTATCTGGAAGATATAATCGCAAGTCTGGCATTCAGACTTGGAGAACAGGTGGAAGAAAACATTAAAAAGGGCATAGACGAACCCTATATTGCCTACGCCCTTGATGTTTTGACTAATGCGCGCCGGTTAGGTGTTTGAGATGTTGGATGAGCAATTTATTTCTTGCCTAAGTTTAAGAAAAAATGTTCATCGTGAGCTTCCAGAAGTTCAGAAAACTCTTTGCGAATTTGGAAATACTTTTGACAAATATGAGCGTCGTCAAAATAAGCACGTTCCAATTCGCGACCTAACTTTAAAATAGCCAGATCATGAGCGATTTGCAACTTATCCATCGTTATCACCTCCTTTGAGGTGATTATAACACAAGAAAGGAAATACATGAGAAAAAGAATAGCAGCAATTTTGTTATCCGGAATTATAGCATTTGGATTAGCCGGTTGCACGACAGCAGACACAGTAAATCATAATCTGTCAAAAGAAGCCAATGAGTTTAATGTGTACAGAAAAATCACTGTAACCAATGCCAGAACTGACACAATTATGTTACGGGCAGAGGGATATATGTCACTTAGTAACAACAATTCAAGTGAATTGGTGGTAACAATCAAAACCGGAGAGAACAGTTACTACAAGGATTATATATATTTGAACGATTGGACTTGTTACGTAATGGAGCAGACAGAACCTAACAGCGCAGATAAATACCATTACGAATTGGTTTTCTACCCTGAAAGATTAATCCCAGATGTACAAATTAAATAGGTAAGGAGATACAGAATAAAACTCAATATTATATCGGAGGGACATAAAAACGGCAAAAGCATTAATCTTGTCAGCTCTGATCGGCGGTATGTCACCGTACTTGCCGTTCTGGAGATTTGACAGTGCATCACAGCCGGTTGCAGTAGCAATCGTAATATTTGTTTTATCATTCGTGGTTATTTACCCGGATGAAATTAAAAGAATCGGAGGAAAGGAAAGATGATTAATACAAAAACAGGAGAACTAACACTCAAAGGCGATAAAGCAGAATTGATAGCTGACTTAGCTGTTATCGTTCGGGGAATCAAAGAAGCCATTATGGAGGACGGCAAAGAAACAAAGGAATCTGTGAAGCAGGAGATTGACGAAGCGGTCAAAATCGGACTGATGAACGAAGAAGAATTTGAAACTGTTAAAAAGGAAAAAATGAAAGAAATTGTAAAAGCATTATTTGATGGATTACTTGGAGGACTGTTTGATGAAGACAAAGGAGAATGATTTTAATAAAACCGTAGACGAACTGTACCAGTTATGCCGCAGAGTTCAGAAAGAAACCGGCAGAACGGTAGCATTTCATTTCGCAAACTACAAGATCGGATGCAGCTTACACATCAATGTATATAAGAAAGACTCGGTAAGAGAATTTGATATGTACAGCATCGCAGAAGGTGGTTATCAGCAGGAAGAAAATGTGAAGAAAGTAACAGAACATTTGAACAAAATTTTGATGGACAACAAATGTCCGTACTGCGAGGGAGATTGTGATGGAGAAAGAAAATAAGATGGATTTCAGAGCAGAGACCGTAGCCGAGGAATATGCGGAGCTGATCGGGAGATTAAAGGCGTTTGAAGCGTACCTGAACACAACCGAAGCAAATACGTATTTAAAAAAAGAAATTTGTGCAGCTATGCTCGGACTGAATTTGGAGGACAAGGAAAAATGAAATGCTATAAGGGATTTGACAAAGACTTAAAATGCCGTGATTTTCAGTATGAAATCGGCAAGGAGTATGAAGAAGAAAGAGCCGAGATTTGCGATACTGGATTTCATGCTTGTGAGAATCCGTTGGATGTATTTGGATATTATGCACCGGCTAATTCCAGATATTGTGAAGTCGAGTTGGATGCAAACGATCAGAAATCTGACGACAGTAAGAGAGTAGGAAAGAAGATTTCGATTAAAGCAGAAATCGGAATTGCCGGAATTATTAAAGCCGGTCTGGAGTACATCAAAGATCAGGTTAACTGGGACGATGATAAAAAGTCCAACACCGGAGACTGGTCAGCGGCAACCAACACCGGAGACCGTTCAGCGGCAACCAACACCGGAGACTGTTCAGCGGCAACCAACACCGGAGACCGTTCAGCGGCAACCAACACCGGAAACTGGTCAGCGGCAACCAACACCGGAAACTGGTCAGCGGCAACCAACACCGGAAACTGGT
>ERZ1034855.196-NODE-196-length-32420-cov-17.382975_pt1 | contig 32420 bp, 56 predicted proteins | sample MGYA00520699_ERZ1034855 | MGnify/ENA primary metagenome ERZ1034855 (study PRJEB33766, sample SAMN09781730) | gut metagenome | biome: gut microbiome | host: Homo sapiens | place: Madagascar | study: EMG produced TPA metagenomics assembly of the PRJNA485056 data...
GAAGAGAGAAGAAAAGAAGAGAACAGATTATATAGAGGTCTTCGACCTCTTCAATGACACTTGCGTGTCATTCCCGCGTGTAACCGCCTTCTCGGATAAGAGAAAGCAAGCTATACACGCAAGGACTATGATGTATTCCCTTGAGGACTTCAAGAGACTGTTTGAAAAAGCAGAAGCAAGCGATTTCCTGAAAGGAAAAAACAAAAGGAATTGGCGTGCGGATTTTGATTGGCTTATGTGCGATTCAAATTTCGCCAAAGTTCTTGATGGCAAATACGATAACCGGGGAACAAATACCGAGGAGGGAGATACGAGCAACGTCTTTCTGAAGATGTTGCAGGACGAGTATGGATAAGAAAGATATACTTGAGTGCCTGTCACTGCTGAAGGTTGCGTATCCGTACATATACCGCGATATAAGCGACGGTGACGCAAAAGCGCTCGTAAACCTATGGAGCTTCAGCTTTGCCGACAGCGACCCGCAGACCGTGAAGTTTGCCGTGTCCGAGCTGATAAAGAGATCAAGCTACGCGCCGTCTATCGCGGATATAAGGGGTTACATATCAAGTATGGAGGATATCGCTTCCGGCACGCCCTCCGACAGTCAGATGTGGTCAATCCTTCTCCGTGCCGTGCGAAACGGGTACTACAACTTCCGCGAGGAGTTTGAAAAACTCCCGGACGAGCTTAAGGCTTACGTCGGACAGCCGGAGCAGCTTCGGGCATGGGCACAGATAGACGAATCGATCTTCAACTCGGTTCATCAAAGCAACTTCGCGAAAAACTTCAAGGCATCTCGGCAGCGCGTGAAGGACAGCAAGCTCCTCTCACCCGAAGTAAAACAGCTCTTGCTTGCGCAGAAGGAACGAATGAGTATGCCGGGAGACAGACTGCTCCCGGATGAAAACGAGCGCAGAAACGCGGTTCTGGACGCTTTGGAGGCAGGGAAATGAAAGAGAATCCGGCAGACAAAATCAAAGATACCATGTGGGGCTTCCTGATGACTTACGGGCAGAAGGAAAATATCCCGGCGCTGAAGGAGCACTGCTACGATCTGATACAGATGCTGACGCAGAAAACGGCGGGACAGAGAAAAAACAAGCCGAGTGATATCTCATGGGAAGAGCTTGATATGACGATACAGTCAATTGCCATCGAAGCCGTCGCGCTTGTACTTTCGGGGAGGCTTGACGAACTATGATCAGCAATTACAAGCTGAGAAAAAAATATCATTACTGTGTCACGTGCGGAAAGCAGGACAGCTACACGCTGAACGGTCGCGCGAGATGTCAGGAGTGCAATGAGGAGCAGAACGCTTATCAGAGAGAGCATCCGGAGTATAATCGGCATCGCGCCGAAAGGCAACGGAATTTATACAAAGAGCGAAAAGACAGCGGGATATGCGTAAGGTGCGGAAAACGCCCTGCATCGCCGGGGAAAACGCGGTGCGGTATTTGCCTTGCAAAAGATAAAATCGCGCACAGAAGCGAAATAAGCCGGACAACGGCGGCGGGATTTGGGCTGTGTTACACGTGTCTGAAAAATCCGTGCAAGCCGGGATATAAAGTCTGCCCGGAATGCTATGACAGATCTGCTGAAAGTCTTAAACTCGCAAGAGCAAGCATCACAGAGAGAAAGCCGTTTCTGTTCGGAAGATATGCAGAAGGAGAAAAGATATGAGTAAATACAGCATCATCTACGCTGACCCGCCGTGGCGGTACAATCAGCATGGCGTACAGGGAGCGGCAGAACACCATTACCCCACAATGTCTCAGGAGGATCTGAAAAATCTCCCAATATCCGAAATCGCAGAAAAAGACTGCACGCTGTTCATGTGGGCGACCTTTCCCATGATAAAAGAGGCTCTGGAGCTGATAGAAGCATGGGGCTTCCGGTATAAAACAACCGCCTTCGTGTGGGCAAAGAAAAACCGGAAAACCGATTCATGGTTCACCGGTCTCGGCTTCTGGACGAGGAGCAATGCCGAGATATGCCTGCTTGCCGTCAAGGGGAATCCGAAAAGGCAGTCACCGTGCGTCAGTCAGCTTATCGTTTCCCCGCGCGAGGAGCATTCCAAGAAGCCCGACGAAACCCGCGACCGCATAGTAAAGCTGATGGGCGACCTCCCCCGCGTCGAGCTGTTCGCAAGGCAGAAAGCCGAAGGATGGGACGTATGGGGCAACGAGGTCGAAAGCGATATATACCTCAAGGAGGCACACCGTGAGTAAATACCACAACCGCAAAACCACCCTCCCCACCGGCGAGACCTTCGACAGCCAACGTGAAGCCCTCCGGTACACACATCTTGCCTTCCTCGCAAAAACCGGATACATAACCGACCTGAAGCGTCAGGTAAAATTCACCCTGATCCCGAAGCAGCGCCTGAAATCCGGCAAAGCCCTCCGCGAATGTGCATACGTCGCAGACTTCACCTACACCGACACCCGCACCGGAGAGCATATCGTCGAGGACGTAAAGGGACACCGCACACCGGAGTATATCATCAAGAAAAAGCTCATGCTCCACCTCTACGGAATCGAGGTGACGGAGACATGACCTTCACCAAAACCCTCCACCAGCAGGGCAAGCTCACCCGCATACACCCGGAGCGGAAAATAAAGCACAACCCCGACCCTCTCCACCCGGACGAGATCGAGATGTGCCTGACCTGCAAAAAGAAAACCTGTCGCGGATGCGAAAATAAATTCAGAGAAATGAGGAAAACAACATGAAAAAACTTATTAAAGCCGCCATTATCGTAATGTTAGCGATGCTTCTTGCCTCCTGCACAGAGGCGGACAAAGTCAATTCCAACCTGTCAAAACAGGCGGAATATTTCGAGTGCGAACGCCGCGTGACGGTGTATAACGCAAGAACCGACCAAGTGATACTCTATACCGAAGGATACCTCAACATCGCCAACAACAATCACAACGAGCTTGTGATAACCGCCAAGGTCGGCGCAAATGAGTATAAGAAAAATTATGTATACCTCAACGCATACACCCTGTACGTCGTTGAGGACATAACCGGAACGCATACCGATCCGTATCACTACAAGCTGTATTTCCATACGGAATTTCCGGTTGACATTGACCCAAAGCCGTAAGGAGGAACGAAGAATGACATACAAAGAAACCATCACATGGTACGAGATAAAAACAAGACTGCTGACAGACGAGGAAAAAGACGAGCATCCCACATGGGGCATGATAGTCGAAGGCGCGATACCGGATGAAGACAAAGAAATTCTTGTTGCCACAAAAAGCGGAGTGTTTACAGACACCTGCCTGTATGACTATGACGAGGGATTTTACCTCGACAGCGGCAAAGACTGGGATGAAATTCTCGCATGGGCACCAATTCCAAGGTACAAGAAAAATGTTTGATTTCATTGAGGAATACAAAGCATTAACAAAAGATTTTTGTCCCGCGCCGAACGCAAAATATCAGCCGAAACGGTCAATGGTACTGAAAAGAAAGAAAAGAATCAAAAGAAAAGGACGAAAGAAAAAATGAACACTTCAAAAATCGAAAAAGCAATTCTCGCGGCAATGCAGAAAGACGTGACCACAGTAAAAAGAGAAACCCTCGCAGACGGCGACGCCTTCATCACGGCAGATGGCGTGACAGGGTTCGTCCTGAACGAAGCGGAGACAAACCTCAACCTCAAAAAAATCCCGAGCGCAGAAATGAAAAGCCTTATTGAAGCGTGGGAAAGCCAGATGTGTGAGGGAAACCTCCTCAAAAAAACCGAAAATCTCATAGAGGCAGACAACAACCTCGGCATATACCGAGAGCTCGCCAACGAAAGAGGGGTATTCTATGTAAAAGAGAAAGCGATCGAGCTTTTCGACGGAAAATTTACGAGCTATTACGCCTCGGACGTAAGCAACATCGTCACCGTGGCGCAGATAACGCCGCGAGGAGAAAAGATGGTCGGAGCTATAGCCAAGCTCCGCATGGATAATGAGATATGACGCTTTCACGCAACACTACAAAAGCCCGTGAAGAATTAAGGGCGGAGAAAGGAGGAAAACAACATGAAAATCACTTGTTTGAATTGCAAACACCTTATGTTTTCCGATATGTATGGAGAATGTAAAATACAATTAAGAATAGTCAATCCGAGCGATACTTGCGAATATGCAGAGCCAAAAGAAAGAGGCAGTGAAGAATTGAGGGCGGAGAGAGGAGGGAAACAACATGAAAATCACGCTTGAAATAAACGACGACACTCTATGCGCGTTTTTCGACAGCGTTGTAAACACAGACACCGGCTTAATGATGTTCTCACACCAGCTTGGAGGCAACGATCTTAAAGACGGAAATACAATAAAACTTCCAAGAGAAAGCCAAGAGAAAGAAAACAGCAGGAGGAAATGAAGAATGAAGTGCGAAATGTGCGGGAAAAGCATTGATCGTTTAAGAGTTAATTGCTTCACTTATGAAGGAGCAGACAGGTTTGAGGATCATTACATAAACGAATGCGAAAACAATGCTGTATATATCGATACGACAGCTAATTGGACGGGATATGAGCTAAGTGATGAGGAACGGGCGGAAACAATAGAATGCCCTCATTGCGGAAAATTTCCGTTCAAAGAAAAAGAAATACAGGTATATGATATCGTGCGGGTCGTGATGTTCAGGGATCATAATCTACATCCGAAAATCACTTTTTGCGGAGAATGCAGGTACTATCAGGATAACAACGGCGGCTACCCGCATGAAAAATGTAAATGGAACAAAGACGAAACACCCGACCCGGATGATTACTGCTCGTGCGGAGAAAGGATGCCGTAATGACCCTCTCCCGCAAAACCCGACAGGAAATGCACGACAATGCGCTTGTTGATACGGCAGTCTCGATGTGCTTTCTCGCCGCCGGACTTGTCTTAAACGGCGAGTTCGGCTTCGGCGAGAAGCGCATGGAAAGGTTCTCAAAGGAGTTCACACAGACGATAATCGACTACCGCAACCGCTACGGCGAGGTAGCACTTGAAGCTCTTGAAAAGCACGCAAAGCAAAAAGGAATTGAGGTAAACTGGAAATGAAAGCAGAAAAAGACGTACTCAAGTTAGTAAAAGACCTGAATCGGCACGAAGCGGAGGTGAAAAGGCTGAGACAAGCCCTTTGCGACAGATTCCGCGACGCATTTGATGGCTGTTATATCGGAGATTTCTTCGTTGTAGACGAGCCGGAAGGCGACGAGCAGGACGACGGCGAATGGTGTGACCAGTGGACGGGCTACGAATGTGACACCGGAAGCGGCACTTACTACTATGCCGTCGAAGGATCTAAGAAGTATATCGCCATTACATATGGCTTTTGAGGAGGAAACCACAATGCACCCGACACTTAAAACCGCCCTCGATACCTTCGGGGCATACGCTCAGACCGTCGTCGCTATAGAGGAGCTGTCCGAGCTTCAGAAGGAGCTTTGCAAAGCCATCCGCACCGGCATCGGCGACCCGGAAAACCGTGAGCACATAGCCGAGGAGATCGCTGACGTGTATATCATGCTTGAGCAGATGGAAGACCTCTTCGACGTGTCCGAGGACGTTCCGCTTTACAGGATAGCAAAAATCGACCGCCTCGGAAAGAGGCTGAAGGAGAAAACGTAATGATCTGCCCATACTGCAGCAGCAAATCCACAGTCTGCTACGAAACGCGAAGCAACAACGACGACAACGAAAATTACCGCAAGCGCAAATGCCATGACTGCGGACAAGACTTCTACACCGTCGAGTTCGTCGCCGAGGAAAACGAATCCTTCACCAAAGCATGGCGCAAAGCCGGGAGGAGAAGCAAATGACCGACTACAGCGAAGAATTCGACCGCCTCCGCAGAAACCGCGTTGAGCTGTCGCATATAAAGTACGGCTCCGCAAGGATAAATTTCGGCGGCGGCAGAGTGGACGCCCTCAAAACCGCCGAGGATTGCCTTGAAGCCTTCAAGCGGGACAAAAATACCGAACATCTCGTCGATGCCGCGAACTACTTGATGTTCCGCTTCATGTACCCCTACCCCGGAGAACACTTCCGCGCCACCGACAGCAGCGAAAGCGTAAAACCCGTCGGAATACCGATAAATATGGAGGAATCAATATGACCATCGTACTCTTTGCCATAATAGGCGCAGCCATAAAAGCCGGAACAGCATACTGGATATGTTTCGGAATCCTCTGCCTGTGGAAACTGGCGGAGTGTATATACAACATCCTCAGCGACTGAAAGGAGAAGTATCATGACCATGAAAAACAAAATCTTAAAGCTCTTCGGCAGAAAAGAAGTGAACTGGTACAGAGAATTCGGTGTCCTCGCTCCCTTCTGCCCGTATTGCGGCGAACCCGCCTACGACACGCACAGATGCGCTTTCTGCGGAAGAAAATATATCTGGAGGGATTCGCCCCACCCTCCGACAATCGCTGAATACGGCGATTATACAGCGGCTCAGACCGGCGGCTCCATCCTCATCTTCAAGGGAGACCGGATGGTATATCACGCGTCATACACCGGCGACCCCATGACGGAGGACGAGCTGAAAGACCATATAGCCTTTGTCTTCGGACTGGGTATGACAGATGACTGACAGGAGGTAAAAATGCGGACGCGGGACAAGAGATATAAAGACTATGAAATCACAAGGGAAAATCGGGACTTTCTCCTTGCGCTCTGCCGGATGGAAAAGCCGGAGGTGCAGGGGCTGCTGCGGCAATCGTGCGAAGAATCGAACGACCAGATAGCGGAGCTGCTTTATCAAAATCTTTCTCGTGGCGATTCTTACGACAAGATCGAGCGCATACCTTATGCGCAGACGGACTTCTACGCATACAGAAAAAAGGCTCTCGCGATTTTCCGGGATAAGTATATCGTCTGGCTCGGAAAAGGGAAATGACCGGAGAAAAAAGGGGCTGTCATTACGGCAGCCCCTTCAAGAAAGGGATTATCTGTGGAGATTGTAGCGTGAAACTAATGCCTCTTGAAGTACTTGCGAAAAGTTCACGCCATAATCAAGAGCTTTGGCATTCAACCATGCTGGAAGTGTTACGGTGCGGTTTACAGACTTGTTTTCCTGAGACAACCGCACAGCGGGCATATAAACGCTTACCAATGTCACGATCTCGTTATTGTCCAAATCGACCTCTTTCAGATGAGATGGTGTGGGGATATTATCGCCATCTCTTTCCATGCCCCACAGGTGAAGACCAAGCGCTTCACGCGCCATATCTAATGCGTCGGTATCGTCTTTTCCGCTTGTTGCGCATCCCGGTAAGTCAGGAAACGTGACGGCGATTTCGCATCCTTCTTCGTAAGTAAGGACAGCGGGAAAGGCGTATTTTTCGGGTAATTTCATTCCTTTTCACTCCTCTTGTTATTTCATCCCGTAAGGGATGGGGGCATCACTTGAATGATACCCCCGACTGTGTTGAAATGCTTTTCAGCGTTTTGGGCGGTATATCTTTGCAGGGGTGCTTAACCGTGACTTTCCCCGGCTTTTCCGGGTGTTTGTACTGGTGATGGCTTCCTTCCGTCGCGACGAGATACCAACCGTCTGCTTTTAGCATTGCAATCACTTCTCGAGACGAATATGATTTCATTGTGTTCCTCCGATGATAATATTATAACACATAGTTTTGTATTTGTCAAGAGAAAAAGCAAATATTTTTATATTTGTTATCGAAAATAAATGCGTATTTGACGCATCAAAAAAATCAATGTAAAATAGGAGGTACATATGGAGATAAAAACACTTAAAATCGGAGATATACACCCATACGAAAAGAATCCGCGAAAGAACGACAAATCCGTCGCGGCGGTGGCAAGGTCGATTGAAGAGTTTGGGTGGCAACAGCCCATTGTGGTTGATGTAAATCACGAGATTATGAGATCATACTGTGCAGCAACAACGGGGCTTCAATCTTCAAAAAGCGGCTCGGAAGCGTGTGGTCGGTTGCCAAGGACGCAACAAGCACATATGTGCATCCGACACAGAAGCCTGTCGGCATTTCAGCGATGGCGATAGAAAATGTATCAAAGCCGGGAGATTCCGTGCTTGACCTTTTCGGTGGAAGCGGCTCAACGCTTATGGCGTGCGAACAGCTTAAGAGACGGGCGTATATGATGGAGTACGAGCCGAAGTGGATAGATGTTATAATCAAACGCTGGGAAAATTTCACGGGAAGAAAGGCGGTGCTTCTCAATGGCTGACTATAACACTTTTCACCTTTACGACTGCAAAGCACGAAAGACAATTCTGATCACATCAAGCGCAAGGAAGTGTCTGAGAGAGCTGTGTGTCGGGAAAAGGATAGATATCTGGAACGGCAACACAAAGACAGATACAGTATACGATCGGACAAAGGACAAAATGCGACCATATGTCAAAGCCGAAAAGGATTATATCCGAAAAAAGCAAGAAGCGCAGACACTAAGAAACGCAAGAAGAAAGCGTGCATAACGAAAGTGAGGTGAACACATGGCAGACGGACACGACAACCTGATACCTTTTCCTGAATCCGGAAGGAGTAAGGAAGAAGTAAGGGAAATCAACGCACGCGGCGGCAGGAATTCCGCCAAGGCACGCCGGGAGAAAAAAGCAATATCACAGCTTGCCTCTGCCATGATTTACTCACAGCTCGACGGCAAGGGCAAAGACGCGATCAAGAAGCAGTTTGGCGGGCTTGTAAGCGATGATGTGACCGTTGCCTCAGCTATGATAGCGGGGCAGATACAGGCGGCAATGAAGGGCGACAGCAGGGCTTTCAGCACGGTCGCGGCACTTATCGAAAAGCAAGAAGAAAAGGAAGCCAAGGCAGAGGAAAAGCGGCAGTCGCTCATCAACCGCGTATACCATATGGACTTGTACGAAGTCCCGGACGCTTTTCACAGTACGCTCCGGGCAGTGCGGGATCAGAAATATCTTGAGTATGTCTTTTCCGGCGGCAGAGGCTCAACAAAGTCGTCCACCATCGCGCAGATTGTGGTCGAAATCATGAAAAACTATCGGGATATACACTGTGTAGTGTGCCGAAAGGTCGGAAACACTTTAAAGGATTCCGTGTACAGTAAGATAAAATGGGCGATTGAAAAGCAGGGACTGACGGCAGAGTTTACGGTACACAAAAGCCCGCTTGAGATAACGCTGAAGGCAACCGGGCAGAAGATATACTTCCGTGGTGCCGATGAGCCGGAAAAGATAAAGTCTATCTCTCCGGAGTTCGGATATCTCGGCATCCTGTGGTTTGAGGAGCTTGACCAGTTCTGCGGGCAGGAGGAGATACGAAACATCACGCAGTCGGTCATCCGAGGCGGTGAGCACGCGTGGATTTTCAAGAGCTTCAACCCGCCGAAATCAAAGGTGAACTGGGCTAACCAGTACATACTTGAGCCGAAGGACAACCGGATCGTGCATAAGTCCACATATCAGGACGTCCCGGTTGAGTGGCTCGGACAGCCCTTTATTGATGAAGCGGAGCACCTGAAGGAGATAAACCCGTCAGCTTATGAGCATGAGTATCTCGGCATTCCCAACGGGAGCGGAGGAAATGTTTTCGATCTTGTTGAGGTGCGCGAGATTACCGACGAGGAGATATCCCGCATGGACAGGATATATCAGGGCGTGGACTTCGGTTGGTATCCTGATCAGTTTGCTTTTCTCCGGACGCACTACGATGCCGCGCGTGAGAAGATATATCTCATGGACGAGCTGTATGTGAACAAGCAGAGCAATGCCGAGACCGGAAAATGGATCATCGACAAAGGTTACAGCGATTTTGCTATCACGTGCGACAGCGCAGAGCCGAAGTCGGTCAACGATTACCGGGACATGGGGCTTAAAGCGCGCGGAGCGATAAAAGGCGCGGGTTCGGTGGAGTACGGCTTCAAGTGGCTGCAATGCCGGACGATTGTCATCGACCCGAAGCGCACACCGAACGCATACAACGAGATCACAAAGTATGAGTATGAGCGGGACAAAGAAGGAAATGTAATCAGCGGATATCCGGACGGCAACGACCATGCGATTTCCGCGCTCAGATACGCATACGAAAGTCTATTCAACAAGCGGGGGATAAACGCATAATATGGGACTTATTTCATGGATAAAAGGATGGTTTAACAGAATGCTTTTAATCGACAGCCGAATCAAAGACGAGTTTGACGTGGAGCCTATATCATCCACAGCGATGGACAAGTATATCAAGCGGTGCATGGATATATACAGCGGTATGCCTGACTGGGTAGATCCCGACGGGCATATCAAGACCGTAAACGTCGCGAAAAGCGTATGCTCCGAGGTCGCGCGGCTTACTACTCTTGCTATCGGTATAAAGATAGACGGGAGCGCACGCGCAAAGTGGCTTCAGGAGCAGATAGACGCAGCATATTCAAGCTTCAGGGACTGGACGGAGTACGGATGCGCGGCGGGGAATATGATCCTCAAGCCCAACGGCGAGGGGATAGATTTCGTCATGCCGGACAGATATAAGATTGTTGACATGGCAAACGGAGCTATTACCGGGATTGTGTTCATCGACCGGCAGAAGTATGAGAAAAAGTGGTACACCCGGCTTGAGTATCACCGCTTCACCGGCACGGGGGACAACCGCAAGTATGAGATATCCAACCGGTGCTTCAAGGGAGAGAGCGAAAACGACAACGGACGTGCCGTACCGATAGCCGAGACCCCGTGGAGCGGCTTGCAGGAGGATATAGTCGCTGTCAATGTCGATAAGCCCCTGTTCGGAGTTTTCCGCACACCGAGCGCAAACAACGTCGATATCGGCTCCCCGCTGGGCTTGCCGGTCTTTGCGGAGGCGACCGAAGAACTCCGGGACTTTGATATAGCATACAGCCGCAACGCGAAGGAAATCCTCGACAGCAAGCGGCTTGTGCTCCTCGACAGCGACCGCCTTCTCAGCACACCCGGAGCACGTCTCAGCCAGAAGAACGCCGATGCACTTTCCCGTGACATGGGGCTTCCGGACTATATCAAGACTGTCGAAGGCGACGGCAACAGCGAGATATATCACGAGATCAACCCGTCCCTCAATACCGAGATGCGCAAGAGCGGCATGGACTTCCTTCTTTCGCAGATCGGGTACAAATGCGGCTTCTCCAACGGATACTTCGTTTTCAACGAAAAATCCGGCATGGTCACGGCGACACAGGTCGAATCGGATGACCGCCGCACGATACAGCTCATCAAGGATATGAGGGATAAGCTTCAGGCTTGCCTTGACGGTGTGATATACGCGCTCGACAAGTTCGCCGATGCATACAACCTCGCCCCGGCGGGGACATACAAGGCGACGTATGACTTCGGGGACATCACATACAACCGGGAGGAGGATCGCGCGAGGTGGTACAGCTATGCACAGTCGAACAAGGTTCCTTTCTGGTATTATCTTGTGAAGTTTGAGGGACTGAGCGAGGAAGAGGCAAAGGCTCTCATAGAGGAGGCAACCCCGGCAGACCCGATGTTCGGAGGCGAGGAGTAAATGCTGTCTCCTGAGTACCTTCTGCGTGTCTCCGAGGGCGCGGAGGAAATAGCGGAGCGGTTACACCAAGATATCGTTAAAAGGCTTATACAGCGCATCGTGGCGCGTCTGGAGCGGGGAGACGATTACATACTCACCCCGATTGACAAATATCAGCTTGAAACGCTGAAGCAGGCGGGCTTCCTCATGAAGGATATCGAAAAGGAGATAGCGGCAAAGACCAAGCTCCAGAGGGCAGAAATCCGCGCCGCCTTTGAGGATGCCGGCATACGCTCTTACGCTTACGACAGCCGGGTATACGAGGCGGCAGGGCTTGCAACAAAGCCGCTCACACAGTCGCCGCAGTACATCCGCATGATGCAGAGGGCATACGAAGCGACGCTCGGAGAGTGGCGTAACTTTTCCCGCACGACAGCGGGGGAGGCATACCGCCGGTTTATCGTTGAGTGCGACCGTGCATATTACAGCGTGCAGTCGGGCGCGATATCGTATACGCAGGCATTCCGTGAGGCGATAAACCGCATAGCCGACGAGGGCGTTGTGGTGGCATATCGGGACAAGGACGGCAACATCACCCGCCGGGACACGATTGAAACCGCTACACTTCGCAACATACGAACCGGAATCTCTCAGTCATGCGCGGAGATCACCAATGCCCGCATGGAGGAAATGGACTGGGATATACTTCTTGTGTCTGCCCATCTCGGCGCGAGGTACACCGAGAAGAACGATTACACAAATCACTTCTGGTGGCAGGGCAAATTTTACTCCAAAAGCGGCAAAGACGAGCGATTCCCACCTTTCAGCGTATGCGGACAGGGCGATGTGCAGGGAATCAACGGCGCGAACTGCCGGCATTCATACAGCCCCGGAGACGGCGAGACAAATCCCTTCTCGGATTACGACAGCGAGGAGAACAAAAAGGCATACGATCTTTCGCAAAAGCAGAGACAGCTTGAAAACCGCATCCGGCACACCAAGCGTCAGGTCATGGCGATAAAGGAAGGTCGCGATTATGCCGAACACCCCGACCACAAGGCGGCTCTCGACGAGGATTACAAGAAGAAAGCCGCGAAGCTGGAGCGGCAGAACAAGGAATACAAGGACTTCTGCGAACAGAACGGCTTGAAAACGCGGCAGGAACGGCTCACCATAGCCAAGTGGGACAGACAACAGGCGGCAGAGGCGCGGGGAGCGGCGGCAAGGTACAAGAACAGCCGGAGCACAGAGCCGAGAGAGAAGCCGGACACGAGCACGGTTGAAATTTCTGTCGGAAGCCCCTTGACAGAATCGTCTTCCGGTGCTAAAATTGAAGAAGCCAAGCGGAAAGAGATAATCCCGATATCCGAAAGGGCGATATCTGATGTGCCGGAAGTGAAGATCTCCGGATATACTGATGAGCAGTGCAAGACCATACAGGAACAGCACAAAGAACTTCTCCGGTATGCAAGGGATAACAACGACAGCGGCGAGGTTGCGTTTGTGTTCCGCGAGGGGCTGACCGACCGGAAGATTGTTGTGGGAACTGATACGGAAATCGATCTCGGACGAAGCACTGTGGGAAATGGTTTCAATCAGTTTGTCATGCACAATCACCCGCGTGGGAGTTCGTTCTCTAAGATGGATATTGGAGAATGGGCGGGGCATGATGAAATAAGAACGATGTCAATAATCAAAAACAATGGTTGCGTCGAAATAATTACCAAGAACAGTTCGTTCGATAAGACAATAGCAATGATCGACTTCAAAAGAGCAATGAAGAAGTGCAACAATGATATCGACAAGGCTATTGCGAAATTTCTCTCGAAAGGAGACGGGTTTGAATGGATAAAAAAAGACCGATAATTCTTGATGGAACGCCTGAAGAACAAGACAAGCGGTTTAAGGAATGGCTGGGGCTTCGCCCCGACCAATCATATGATGACCTTGTCATATCTGAGGAAGAATTGGAATATGAAAGGACACACAGGGGTAAAAAGAAATGAAAACCCTTGAAATCGTGTACAAAATCCTTCTTGCGCTTGAGCGTGCGATGGATTTGACCGCTTTCGATACCGCGCAAATCAATCATGACGCCTTCGGTATCACCCCTGAACGCTGGGCGCGATGCATTGAGATGCTTTGCGACGAAGGATATATCAAGGGTGTCAGGATAACCGTCAACAGCATAGGCGAAACAAAGGCGAATGTCAGCAGAATGAGGATAACACTTAAGGGAATCGATTACCTGAGCAATAACCCCGCCATGCGGAAAATCGCCGAATCAACAACCGGGATTGTTACGATCAGATTCCGGGAACAGGACTGACCGCGCGTATACAACCGCCCGAAAACCCCTGTAAAACAGCCACAAAAAGCCCGGTGAATACACATCGGGCTTTATCTATTGACTTTCGCTCCCTGTATGGTATAATTATTACAACGGAGGTGGGGCGATGAACTTCATACAGTACAACCCCAACCCAAGGGGAAACCGCGTCGGAGACTGCGTCATCCGGGCGATATCCAAGGCGACCGGACGGGATTGGGAGACAACATACGCCGGGGTGTCTGCCTGCGGGTTTGAGCTTGCAGATCTGCCGTCAGCCGATCATGTGTGGGGTGCGTATCTGCGGAAACACGGGTACTCCCGGAGGCTCGTTGACGATCACGGGCAGGACGTGTACACGGTGGACGATTTCTGCCGGGACAATCCGACCGGGACGTACATCCTCGCGATAAGCGGTCACGTGGTCTGCGTGATAGACGGAAAGTATTATGATTCGTGGGACAGCGGGAACGAGATTCCCCTGTACTGCTGGCAAAAGTAAATAAAGCGTCAGAGCCGTAGAGCCTTCTATCGTTCTGGCGCTGTTTTTATATACGGAGGTGCGATTATGGCATACGGAAATTATCAGAACGGGTATCAGATGCCGGTATACGGTCAACAGGTATATCCGCAGATGCAGGCACAGCAGCCCCAACAGCCGCAGAACGGCATACAGTGGGTGCAGGGCGAAGCCGGGGCGAAGTCTTACCTTGTAGCGGCAGGAAACACCGTGATGCTCATGGACAGCGAAACACAGCGCTTTTATATCAAGTCTACGGACGCAAACGGGATGCCTCATCCGCTTCAGGTGTACGAATACCGCCGCGTAAACGAGGCACAGACGCCCGCAAGCGTCCCGACGATAACGCGGGAAGAATATGACGCTCTCGGCGCAAAGATAAACGAGCTGACCGAGAAGGTGAACAAGCTTGAAGCAAAGGAGGCAGAGATATGAATCCGCTTTTCGGAATGCTCGGAGGAGGAAATCAGCAGAACGCGCTGATACAAAAATTCCAGCAGTTCAGGCAGGGCTTTCAGGGCGACCCGAAAGCCGAGGTTATGAGACTGGTACAATCGGGCAGGATATCACAACAGCAGCTTGACCAGCTTCAGCAGATGGCGCGGCAGTTTCAAGGAATGCTGAAATAAAATAAGCCGGACGTATAACGCAGAGCAGATACTTTATTGTGTCTGCTCTTTTTCATGGCAACAACCGTGCGCACGGATTGCAATAAATTAAAATATACATGGAGGAAAAATCATGGAGAATTACGGAATGTCTCCTGCCGATTACGCGGCAGTGAGCGGAAACAACCGGGGCGGAGTTTTCGGCGGTGACGGTGCATGGTGGATAATCATCCTGTTCCTGTTTGCGATGTTCGGTGGATGGAACAACGGATGGGGCAACAACGGCACAAACGGAGCCGGTTTTCAGGGATATGCCACACGCGCAGACATCAACGAGGGCTTTGCGCTCAACGGGCTTGAAAACGGCATAAGGGGCATACAGCAGGGGCTGTGTGACAGCACCTATGCGCTGAACAACGGCATGATGCAGGGCTTCTGCGGGGTGGAAAAAGGATTCAACAGCCTTTCAAGCCAGCTTGCGGACTGCTGCTGCCAGAACCGCGAAGCCATAGCACAGGTGCGCTATGACATGGCGACACAGAGCTGTGCGACGAACAACGTCATACAGAGTGCCGCAAGAGACATAATAGACAGCACCAATGCCGGAACAAGGGCGATCCTCGATAAGATGTGTCAGCAGGAGATAGACGCGCTCAAGTCGCGTAACGCTGACCTTCTTGCGGATGTCAACGCACTGCGTTTTGCACAGTCTCAGACCGCGCAGAACCAGTTTATCACGCAGGTCGGAAGCGATATCGTCAATCGGCTTCAGCCCACACCGACCCCGGCATACATCGTCCAGAACCCCAACTGCTGCGGAAGTACCTTAGGTACCTGCGGCTGTTGAGTGAGCCACACGGAATCACGGTAGGAGGTGCAAAAGATGCCTGAATATACTTCAAACGCCGTCCAGATAGTGGCGGCGGGCGGCAACGTCCTTTTCACCGAGACGCCTGTTCCCTGCACCAAGGGATATGTCGTACACCGCGAAGGCGCGGGAGTTATAACTCTGCGCGGCATCGTGAATTCCTGCGCTCAGAGCGCAAGATATAAAGTGTCCTTCGGCGGCAATATCGCAATCCCGACCGGCGGTACAGTGGGCGCGATATCGATTGCGCTTGCCATCGGCGGAGAGCCGATACCTGCAAGCTCGATGATATCTACCCCGGCGGCGGTGGGCGAGTATCAGAACGTCTTCGGATCACTGTTTGTCACGGTTCCGCGCGGGTGCTGCTACACTATTGCAGTGGAGAACACAAGCGGACAGGCGATCGAAATCCAGAACGCCAACATCATTGTTGAGCGCGTGGCTTAGGGGGTGAGAGCATGGACGAGATGTACCGCATGGGCGAACGCATAAAAGAGGAGCTTGATAAGATAGCCGAAAAAGGGCTGAACATCGGCAACCTCGATCATGCGTACAAGCTCATAGATATGTACAAAGACCTGAAAAACGTCGATTACTGGGAAGCCAAAAAGGATTACTATGAGACCGACGGATACAGCGAGAGAAACCGGAAGCGTGACAGTCACGGCAGATACAGCCGGAGCGACGGATACAGCTATCGGGACGGCTCGGATGCTTATAACCGATATATCGACAGTAAGCGGACATACAGACACAACGCGGGGGACGGAAACTGCAAACAGCGGCTGATGAACACCCTCGATGACTATATGGACAGCTTCACCAGCAGAATGGAGGAAATGCTCCGGGACGCTGACTGCGCGGAAGAGCGCGAGACGATACAGCGGTATCTCAGCAAGCTGAACAGCCTTAGCTGACAGGCGGGGGGGAGAACGGAAACGCTCTCCCCCCTTAAATGCGTATTGGACTTTTTTTGTTTTTGGCTTTACAATGGTTATGATAGGGGGTGAGGCTTATTAATCCGACCGAAAACGAGTGGGTGTTATGCCCGATATGCGGAGGAAAAACCCGCGTGATGGTCAATCGGCGCACCAAGGTCAGCGATTTCCCGCTGTTCTGCCCGAAGTGCAAGAATCAGTCCCTTGTCGATATCGCAGATATGAAGCTGACATACAGTCGGTGACATAAAATTACCTTGCCGGGGTTTACACGGCTTATCATCCGATTCGCGGGCGGCGCGAAAAACAAATCACGCAGGAGGATAATATGCAGAACATCACAGAAATACTCAAGGAAATCGGCATCGAAGTTCCGGAGGACAAACTGCCCGATCTCACCAAGAAGGTCGCGGAAAATTACAAGACAGTCGCCGAGATGGAGAAAAAGACCGGAAGACTTGAGCAGGAACGCGACGATTACAAGTCGCAGCTCGAAAGCGCGAAGAACACGCTCAAGGGTTTTGAAGGCGTTGACCTGTCCACCATGCGCACTCAGCTTGCCGAATATAAGGACAAAGCCGAGAAAGCGGAAAAGGATTTTAAGGACAAGCTCGCCGAAAGAGACCTTGACGACGCGCTGAATGCCGCGCTGGACGGCATAAAATTTACCTCTGAGACAGCCAAGCGGGGGGTGAAATCCCGGCTTAAAGAGGAGAGAATCGAGCTTAACAAGGACGGCAAGCTCCGTGGCTTTGATTCCCTGATATCCAAACTCAGGGAGGAGGACAAGGACGCTTTTGCCGAGGACAGCAAACCTTCAGCGCGCTTTACTTCATCCTTCGGGAAGAACGACGGCGTAAAGAAGTACTCCAGCATCGAGGATATTTACAAAATCAAAGACGCGACAGAGCGGCAGACCGCCATCGCACAGAACATGGATCTGTTCAGAAAGGATGAATAACTATGGCAGCTAAAGACGGACTTATAAAATCCGCAAATATCAGCGTAACCGCGAGAGAGATAGACTTCGTCACGCGGTTCACCCGTAACTGGGAGCATCTCACCGAAATCCTCGGCATCATGCGTCCCATCAAGAAACAGCCCGGCGCGGTACTCAAGAGCAAGTACGCAGAAGGCACGCTCAAGAGCGGCGCGGTAGGTGAAGGCGAGGAGATCCCTTACAGCAACTTCGTCGTCAAGGAAAAGAACTACGCCGAGATGACCATCGAGAAGTACGCAAAGGCAGTCTCGATAGAAGCAATCAAGGATCACGGATACGACAATGCGGTCGCGATGACCGACGACGAGTTCCTGTTCCAGCTTCAGAGCGAGGTTACATCCCGCTTCTATGCTTACCTCAACACCGGTGAGCTGACCGACACCGAGACCACCTTCCAGATGGCTCTCGCAATGGCAAAGGGACTTGTCGAAAACAAGTTCAAGACCATTCACCGCACCATGACCGGCACCGTCGGCTTCGTCAACGTCCTTGACGTATACGAATACCTCGGCAACGCAAACATCACGATTCAGACCCAGTTCGGATTCCAGTACATCAAGGACTTCATGGGCTTCAACACCATCTTCCTTCTCGGCGAAAACGAGATCGAAAGAGGTCGCGTGATCGCAACGCCGGTCGAAAACATTGTACTTTACTACGTCGATCCCGGCGATTCCGATTTCGGTCGCGCCGGACTTGAGTATACTACTCAGGGACAGACGAACCTCATCGGTTTCCACACGCAGGGCAACTATAACACCGCTGTGTCCGAGGCTTTCGCAATCATGGGGCTTACCCTCTTTGCAGAGTACATCGACGCAATCGCGGTTGTTACGCTGTCCGACGGCAACGGTTCTCTCGGCACTCTGACTGTCGCATCTGCGGCAGGAAGCACGACCGGCACAACCAAGCTGACCGTCACTCCCGCTAAGGTCGGCGGCGTGTACAAGTACAAGACCGATTCCACAACCGCTCCGACCGTGACTTACCTCCAGAACGTCCGCAACTGGACGACATGGGACGGCAAGTCTGACATCGCGGCAACGTCGGGACACAAGATCACCGTTGTTGAGGCTGACAGCACCTATAAGGCGCTCAAGTCCGGCAACGCAACCATCGCAGTAAAGTAAGGAGGAGGGCGTATGGCATACGCGGATTACAGCCGGTATACGTCGATATACGGTGAAGGAAGCATATCTGAGATAGATTTCAATCGATTCTCGTATGATGCATCGCGGTATATGGACTACTGCACAACCGGCGTGGACGGGGTGAAAAAACTTAAAATCGCGCACCCGACGGACGCTGACGATGCCGAGGCTGTGATCCGCTGTGCCTGTGCTCTTATACATGATATGTCCGAGATAGATGCCGCAGAAAAACGCGCGGCATCCGTCAGGGGGCTTGTACAGCGCGAGGACGGCACCGTCACCGGGGCTGTCGTTTCGTCGGTATCATCCGGCTCGGAATCGATCAGCTACTCGGTATCATCCGGGCAGTCTGCGATAGATGCCGCTGCGGCAAGCGAGGATGAGCGCAGGAAGCTTTATTTTGCGACGGTAAGGAAATACCTGTCCGGAGCAAAAGACGCAAATGGCGTGAATCTGCTGTACGGAGGGGCATATCCTTATGTACTCTGATACCGTCACCGTTTTCAATCGGTATGAATCTTCTCTCGGCGATACATGGTATCCCACAGTCATCGCCGGGGTTGATCTCAACATCGACAAGGCGGCGATACTTGCGAAATACGGCGCGGAATCTCAGGATAAAGCGGTGCTGCATATAAAGTACACAAAGACCGACGGCGGCATATACGTCGCGGGGAAAAAGTGGCTCTCGCCCAAAGAGTGGGACAGGCAGACAAACGACCTTCTGCCGAAGACCATCACCTTCACAAGCGAAGGCGAAGACAGCGACTTCTTCATGTGGGGAAAGTATGACACTGCCCCGGTTTCTGACGCGGATTTCGACAAGTACGACGGCTTTTACAACTATATGCTCAAAAAGCACGATTACGTCTTTACCGTCAGCTCTGCGGCTTTGTATACGGTGATACCGCACTTTGAGATACTTGGGAGGTAGCTATGGCGAAGTCCAAGAAAATCGAGGCGCTGAAATACACCGGAAACTTCACGATGATCGACGGCGACCTCAGAATCAAGGTGGACTACAAACGCTTTTACGATCAGTTCAAGCGTGCGCAGTTTGAGCTTGACAACAACGTGATGAGCGGCATGAAGCCATTTATGCCGATGGACACAGGGACATTCATACAACTTACTGAACAGGAAAGCATGGCTCTTGCCGGTTCCGGCGAGGTTGTCGCGGCTCATGCTCCTTACGGGCGATTCCTGTACTACGGCAAGCTGATGATCGACCCGGTGACGGAAAGCCCGTGGGCGCGTAAAGGCGCGAAAAAGGTTGTGAAAGTGCCGGAGGTTGAACTGACGTTTTCTAATCCGAAAGCCGTGCCGATGTGGTTTGAAGAAGCCAAAAAGCATTATGCGGCTGACTGGATAAGAAAAGCAAAAAAAACAGCCGGCGGAGGTGACTGATGGCAGACCAAGAGTTAAAATACGATCTTGACGGTTACGAAGAAGTGACCGCCGCAATGCGCATACTGCTGAACAAATATCCGGGGCTTGCGATAGGGGACGAGATCGCATTTGCGACGCTCCCCGAAACGAGCGGGAAGGCGATGTATCCTATATCGAGCGCGGTTATAGCAACAGAGCGGGAAAGCATCACCGGACACGTAACGCAGACGTGTGTATACCCTCTGCACGTCATATACCGTGCGGCAAATCTGACCGAAGACCGTCGGGCGAGGATCAAGGAGTGGCTTGACAACCTCGGACGGTGGCTTGAGCGGCAGACGATCACGGTAGACGACACGGAGTACAAGCTCGACGGATACCCCGCGCTGACCGGAAACCGCGTGATTGCGCAGGTACAGCGGCAGACAGCGGCATATCTCGACAGCGTCAACGAAAACAAAAGCGAAAACTGGGTGATATATATATCCGCTCAGTACAAAAATGAATTTGAAAGGTAGGATAATATGGCTATAACCGGAAAAATCGAAAGAAAGTACATGGCGCATTACATTGATACTTCTTTCGGAAGCACAGCAAGCTGGGAAAGGCTCGGCAAAGACCTTGAGGAGTACAGCATCGAGCTGAACCCCGACACCGAGACCAGCAAAAACATTCTCGGCGAATCGACCTTCAAGCACAACGGGTACGAGGTTTCCGCAGATGCAGATCCGTATTATGCGGAGGTCGGCGACGCGCTTTTCCTCAAGCTTCAGGACATCATCGACAACCGCACGACCGGAGACGGATGCAAGACCAAGGCTCTTGAGGTGCATCTCTGGGACGAGGATTCCACCACAAGCGGTTCTTTCACTGCATGGCAGCAGGACTGCTATGTCGTGCCGACCTCTTACGGCGGGGACACTTCGGGATATCAGATCCCGTTCACCGTATACTATACCGGCGAGAGAGTAAAGGGAAAGTTCGCACTGGCGACCAAAGCCTTTACCCCCGATTCGACGCTTTAAGGAGATAACACATGGACGAGAGAAGACTTACACTTGAGGTCGATACCGGAAAAATCATGATCGACCTGAAAGACGAAACCGGAGCAAAGATAGGAGAATTCGGGCTGAATCCGTCAGACGTCGGCATCGTTGACCGCTTCCGGGCGGTGATAGACTTTTTCAACGGCTATGGAGATTCAGAGGACGCAGATCCGCTTGACCGGGCATCAGAGCTAAACCGGAAGATCGGGGAGCAGTTCGACTATCTTCTCGGCGAAAACGCGCACGAGGGGATTTTCGGGAAGGTAAGCGCTCTCTCTCTTAACTCCGACGGCGACTTCTTCTTTGAGGGTATAATCGAGGGGCTTGGCGGTATCATCGAGCAGATAACCAAAAAGCGCGTCGATAAGAAGCTCAAAAAGATAAAGAAATATACGGATAAATACGCAAAGTGAATGTCTGGGAACTGCCCACATCCCTTGAAATCGGGGGTGTGGGCTTTGCCATTAGAAGCGACTTTCGCGCGGTGCTCGACGTGCTGAAAGCCTTCAACGACCCCGACCTTGAGGATGACGAAAAGGCTATTGTGTGCCTGAAGATACTGTATGAGGACTTCGACAAAATCCCGCAGGAAAAATACGAAGAAGCCTTTCAGAAAGCGGTGGAGTTTATCGACGCAGGAAGCACGTCAGACGACAGCCCCAAGCCCCGGCTCATGGACTGGGAGCAGGACGCGCCTATACTCATCCCTGCCGTAAACAAGGTTCTCGGCACAGAATGCCGTGTAGCACCGTATCTGCACTGGTGGACTTTCCTCGGAGCATATATGGAGATAGGCGAGGGGCTTTTCTCCAGCGTGATAAGCATCCGGAACAAGAAGGCAAAGGGAGAAAAGCTCGAAAAGTATGAGCGGACGTTTTACCGGGAAAACAAAAAGCTCGTTGATTTTGAAAAAAGGTACTCGGAAGAGGAATTGCAGGAGCAGGAGCGGCTTAAGGCTCTGCTCGGATAGGAGGACATATGGCAAGGCACGCCGACGGAACAATAGTAATAAACACAGCCATCGAAACCGACGGCTTCAAAAAAGGCTCCAAGGACATGGAAGCCGCTTTCCGCAAGGCGGCGCACAACCTTGAGGGCGTAAGCGAAAAAATACAGATATCCATCGAGAAGTCCGTACAGGCTTTCGAGAAGCAGAATGCCGCATACAGGGAGCAGGAAGCGCGGGTTGAATCGCTCAAGGCGAAGATCGAGGAGGCGCAGAGCGAAAAGGTTGAATCTCAGGCTTTCACTGACATAAACAAGCAGATAGACGACTACCAGAAGAAGCTTGACGCGGCAATCGAAAGAGAAATCCGCTTCATGGAGACCGGAGGAAGCACCAGAAGCACGGCATATGAGCGCATGGAGTATGATATCGAGATGCTTCGGGAGAAAATAGCCGAGGCGAAAGCCGAAAAAGACCGGCTGTTGCAGTCCGGCGAAGCATACACCGGCGCGGACATCTCCGGTCTTACCTCTCAGCTGACCGAAGCACAGGACAAGCTCGGACAGATGGGAGGGAAACTGGAAGTAACTTATGCTTCACTGCGGGAGAAACTGGGCGAGTACATAAGCTCAGAGCAAGAGGCGGCAATAGCGACGGCTGAAACGGCTGACAACACCGCTCAGGCGGCAACGACAACCTCGGAAATGTCTTCAGAGGTCGAACAGGCAGCCGCAAAGGGTAATATTTTCGCTCAGGCTTTCGAGCGCATAAAAGCCGTTTTTGCTACCATAGCGGCAATTCCTCAAAACGTCCGAGAATCCACAGCGGCTCTTGAAGAATCGCTCGGTATAGTATCTCAGGTATCGGGAGAAGCGGAACAGGCGGCAGAATTCATAGGAGAAATGGCTGATGAAACCGAACGCGCAGCGGGAAGCGGTGTCGGTTTTTCCGGCGTTTATGAGAGAGTAAAAAACACCATGAACAATGCGGCGGGGGCGGTGAAAAAGTTTTTCGCAGGGATTAAAGGCTCCGGAAACCCGCTGAAAAAGTTTATTAAATACGGCTTGGGCATCGCGTCGGTTTATATGCTGTTTAATAAGCTCCGCGCAGCTATAAAGGATGGTATAAAAAACATCGTCCAGTTTGACAAGAAAACGAACACAAGCATTTCCGGCATACAGTCAGCATTTGCGAAGCTGAAAAACAACCTCACTGCAGCTATCGCTCCTTTGATAAATGCACTTGCGCCTTATATCATTAAAGTTGTGGATTGGCTTAATCAGGCAATAACCCAGCTTGCAATCTTTTTCGCACAGCTTACCGGGCAGAAAACGTATATTCAGGCAAAGGATGTATGGAAGGATTATGCCCAAGGTCTCAAAGACACTTCAGCTGCCGCGAAGGAGGCAAAAAAGAACCTTTCCGGACTTGATGAGATAAAAACATGGGATTCCGGAAGCTTCGGAGGGAGCGGTGGTTCAGGCTCTGGCACAAAAGCGGAGGATATGTTTGTTACGAAGAAACTCGATTCTTCCCTTGGAGACATAGATTGGAAGAGCTTTGGTGCAAAAATATCCGATGGATTTATAAATGTTATGTCAAAAACAGCCACATGGCTGGATAATATTCCGTGGGATGATATTGGGACAAAAATTGGAGATACGATAAAGGGGATAGATTGGGGAGGTGTTCTTGTCGGCTTAAGTGGAGTTGTTTATAATTTAATAAATGGCATTTCGGAGGCAATAAGCGGAGCAGGGAGATCATTGTCAGGCGGAGAATTAGATTTGCCATCAATGGACGATACTATTCAAGGCAAGTTAAGCGACTGGGAGAGATTCCAGTACATAATGAAAAAAATAACCAGTGACATAAGCCTAAAAGAGTTCAAGGACTACTGGGGGTATGTTCCATCGTTCGCGGACTATACCGATGCTTTTTTGACTTCTGGCGGGCTTGAAACTTTATATGATCGTTTCAAGGAAGCGGAAGAAGCGGCAAGATCGAAGAAAATCACCAAGACGCTTAAGGTAAACGAAAAAGCACTTGAAAAGATCAGAAGTTTGCTTCTTCTAACTGACAGAGACATTGCTATGATTAACGCTGAAATCATAGATTCAGGAGAGGTTTGGAGTATATATGCTGTAATAGAAAAAGCTTATTCCCGCGGACTTATCACTTATGATATGTATCATAAAGCCTTGATAAGAGCAACAAACGATTTCGAAAACTTTAATCAAGGGCAAGAAGAGGTTAACAAGCGCGCGGCTGAAAACGCTATTGGTACTTCTACTGCAATTCAGGATATCGTAAAAAGAACGGTTGAGAATGCAAAAGCGGGAGGGCAGGAAGCAGGGAGATCATACGCGGAGGGTTTTGAGTTAGAACTGCGCAATGGCAAGCTATCAATAATTAAAGCCGGCGAAACAATTATTGATGATATACGAAAAAACAGCAAGAATCTTATATCTCAGCTTGTAGCAACTTTCGGAAAACAGGCTCTTGAAAGAGCAAATCAAAAGGCTGCAAAAGCGGCAGGAGAAGCAATCGGAGATGCGCTTGGAAACGGAATAATAAGTTCTGTTAACCAAACCAATACACACGTCGCAGATTATACGGAGTTCTTGATCGGACAGCTTGAGGACAGCATGAAGCCCGGAGAGGATTATTACAAGAAAAAAGCGGCAATACGCAAACTAAAGTCTTTTACCGTTCCATATCTTGCATCCGGCGCGGTGATCCCTCCGAACGCGCCTTTTACGGCGGTTCTCGGCGATCAGAAGCACGGGACGAACGTCGAAGCGCCGCTTGAGACCATAAAACAGGCACTGCGGGAAGTCCTCGGCTCCGGCACCGGCGGCGGGAACACTTACAACATCACCGCGACGGCGAATGGGAAAACGCTTTTCCAGCTCCTGCTTGAGGAGGGGCGCAACGCGCAGATGCAGACCGGGAAGAATCCCTTCCTGCTTGCATAAGGAGGATATATGGCACAGGATAAAATTAAGATAAACGGAATCGTCATAAGACAGCCCGACGAGGGGCTTGGGTATGACTTCGAGACTACCTACGACGAGAGCGCAAAAAGAGCGCAGAACGGAAAACTCAAGGCTTCGCGGCTCTTCACTGTTGAAGCCCTGAGTTACACTGCAAGCAACCTCACGCTTGACGAGATGAAAACCATCCTTCAGCAGGTGGCAAAAGGAAGCTCGTTCACGCTTCACTATTTCTCGCCTTACTATGGTGCATGGAGAGACGGAAAATTTTATGTCGGGCGTGGGAATCTTTCGATAGGTCGGCTTATCGAGGGAGGGGAAGTGTATGAAAGCCTGTCGATACAGATGACGGGGGTGAATCCTATATGATATCGGTATCTGACGCCTTCAAGGAGGCGATGAAAGACCGGTCGGATTACAGGTGTAGCGCGACAATCACCCTCGCAAACGGCACGGTTCTGACGCTTGCGGAGAACGATTTCTCAATCATGGGAAACAAGGTATCGGAAGGGGCAGAATCCGACGGTCTGCCCCTCGGAGAAGCAATCAGCAGGAGCATATCGCTTGAACTGCTGAACTTCGACGGAGCGCTTAGTGCATACTCCTTCACCGAAGCAAAGATCGAGCTGCATCTTCTTTTCGCTCTTGACGGAGGCACGGAAGATGTGCTCATGGGAACCTTTACGGTACTGACACCCGAAACCCCCGGCACGATAATCTCCATCACCGCCAACGACGATATGTACCTCACGGACAAGGAGTACGACACCGCGCTGTCTTATCCGGCGACGCTTTCGGAAATCTTCGTCGATGTCTGCAATCGGTGCGGTCTTGCTCACGGAAGCGACAGCTTTGTAAACAGCGACTTTGAAGTGACGGCAAAGCCTGACGGGTATACTTACCGAAAGGTTCTCGGCATGGTGGCGATGCTTGCCGGAGGAAATGCCCGGATAAACCGCGCCGGGGAGCTTGAGATCATCACATACAGTTTTGCTTCTCCTGCCGTGCAGACGGTAGAGGACTGGATCAAGCTGACCGTCGCGACGGATGATATCACGATAACCGGCATATCGGCGATAGCCTCTCAGGTGGTGGACGGAAAAATCGTCCGGAACCGCGTCATATCCGGAACTGACGGATATGTGATAGAGCTTGAAAACCCGCTGATGGACGGAAAAGAAGCCGAGGCGGTGAATGCACTCAACGGCATCTTCGTCGGGAAAACTCTCCGGAAGTTCGACGGAGAGATAGGAGGATATCCTCTCGCGGAGTTTATGGACACAATCAGCGTGAAAGACCGGAACGGGACGGAATATTTCTCCATAGTGACGGATATGTCCTTTACTTTTCTCGGCATGACAAGCATCAAAAATTCTGCCGCGTCCGAGATGCGCGTAAACAGCACCTTCGACGTATCAAAGGACGTCGGAAAGCTGATCGATAACGAGCGGACAGAGAGAATCGCCCAGATCACAAAAACCGAGGAAGGGCTTCGCTTCGATGTAGCCCAGCTGTCTCAGCAGGTCGCGATGACCATGACGGCAGACCAAGTCAGGATCGCGATCTCGGAAGCTGTCGGAGGCATAAACTCGGTGACGACCGAAACCGGGTATACCTTTGACAAAGACGGTCTGCGAATAAAGAAAAGCGGAGAGGAAATAGAGAACCTTCTCGACAACACCGGTATGTACGTAAACCGTGACGACGAAAACATCCTGACGGCAAATAACGAGGGCGTGAGCGCGATAAACGTCAGCGTGAGAAAGTACCTGATTATCGGCAAAAACTCGCGTCTTGAGGACTATGACGGCACACGTACAGCGTGCTTCTGGATAGGAGGAACATGATGGAACTCACAAGCACATATCAATATCTCGGACGGTCGGCAAAGATCGCACCGCAGAGCGGCAACTATGGCTTTTATATCCTGCTTTACGGTAAATCAACGCCGAACACCGTGACAGGATATCACACGGTATCAACAAAAATGGTGCTTGCGTGTACTATAAACTCGGAGTTTTACCAATACGGCACGACATACACCGGCACGATAAACGGCGCGTCGGCTTTTTCCGGCACGAACGAGCCTTCTGCCGCGTGGGAGCTGTCGGCATTTTCCGAGGGCGGGTACAGCTATAAAAAAGGCACTGTTATCGACGAGGGAACCGTGTACGTTGACTGCACTGACGGATATGCGAAAAACATCCCGCTCTATGGGAAGTGGACTTTCACGGTAAACGGTACGACATACACCCCGGCAAAGAACGCAAGCGGGACGGTGTCGGTCACTGCGACACTTCAGGCAATCGCGAGAAAAAGCACCGTGACGGCAACGGATGCTTATATTGGCGCGGCAAGCACTATCGTTATAAACAAGAGCAACAATGCGTATACCAGCACCCTTTCATACCGGTATTATGGGCAGAGCACGTACACCGAGATCGTATCCAAAACCGCCGCGACACAGTACGGATGGACAGTGCCGGAGACGGCATATCAGCTGATACCAAACAGCCGGGAAATCAAGATATACATCCGGTGCGAAACCTTCAACGGCTTGACCAGTATGGGGACGAGCGAGACATATCTCACCGCATCCGTGAGGGAAAGCACCAATGCCCCGGAAGCCTCTGCAACCGCGCAGGATGTAAACACAAAGGCAACAGCCCTCACAGGAGCCGCCACAACGCTCATCAAGGGCGTTTCCAATCTTCGGGTACAGACAACCGCGACGGCAAAGAACGGCGCTTCCGTGGCTTCTGTGCGCGTCACGTGCGGCGGCATAAGCGCAATCGGAGCTGACGCCACCCTCAACGCCGTCGAAAGCAGTGCCGTCACCGTCAGTGTGACTGACAGCAGAGGGCTTACAACCGCCATACAGCTTGCTGGGCTTAGTATGGTGAACTATATACCCCTCACACTCAATCCGACCGTACAGCGCGAATCTGCGGGTTCTGACGTGGTGTCGGTAAGCGCAACCGGAAACTTTTTCTCCGGCTCCTTCGGCGCGGTTGCAAACACTCTCACGGTAAAGGTGAGGGTAAAGCCCGACGGCGGTTCTTACGGCGATTATACGGAAATCACGGCATCGTCGGTCGGGAACACATACACCGCATCCGGTAACGTGTCAGGAGTGTCCTATACTGCCGTAAATGACGTGGAAGTGACCGCGTATGATAAGATATACACCGAAGGGAAAACCGCTGTATATCGCGTAAATAAGGGCGTTCCCGTCTTTGACTGGGGCGAAAACGATTTCCGTTTCAATGTCCCGGTCAGCATCGACGGGAACCTTACGGCAAAGAAGATCACCGGCACACAAGGGGAGTTTTCCGGCGCAATGGCGGTTAAATCTCTGACTGTCAACGGGAAAACCTTTTCTGACTATGTCATCTCCAGATATACAAGCGGTATATGGAAGGTGTGCAAGTGGAACTCCGGCTTCTGTGAGCTGTGGGGGACATACTCGACAACCGTAAATATTTCCACCGCGTGGAACGGGATGTACATCAAGGACGACGCGATACCGAATCAGACCTTCCCGGTGACCTTCACAAGCATCCCGACGGTTACGGCGACGCCGCACATATACGGCGGTCAGCGTTTCGGTCTGCTCACCGGCTCCGGAGATACTACGACATCCAAGCCATCAAAGACCGGAACCGGCGCGTGGGGTGTTTTCCGCATGAACAACCAGTCAAACATCACCATCGGTGCGGATTTTTACGTCGCAGGGTATATCTCATAATCAATGCGTATTTGCAATATCAAAGAAAGTGTAGGATAATGAAGTCATGAGACAAGGAACCACACCCACAATCAAGATGATACTGCCAGACGAAATCAATGTAACGGCGGTAAAAGAAGCTGTCCTGACCATAGCACAGCACGGAAAAGAGAAAATAAAGATATCTCTTGCGGGCATGAAGGTCGGCGCGGACGACAACTCGCTGACCGCGACCCTTTTGCAGGGCGAAACTCTTGCGCTTGATAAGCTATGCGCGGCAGAAATACAGCTGAAAATCAAAATCGGAACAACCGTAACGGCATCGAACATAATGTACGTTCCGGTAAGTGAAATACTGAACAAGGAGGAAATATGAACCTCAAAATTAAATTTGAGCTTGAAGAAACTGAGCTGAATGGCGAGATAGAAAACCTCATTCCCTCATCTTCCGGCGTTTCTCTCCCCTCCGGCGGCACGACCGGGCAGGTGCTTACAAAGAACAGCAATGCCGACGGAGATGCCGGGTGGAAAGATTCTTCCGGAGCTGAATTTTCGGATGACGGAAGCGGGAATATTTCTGTAAACGGAGCTTCTTCAGACGCGAAAAGGTTCTTAAACAGTCTGACGTTTCCGGGGCTTAATTACAAGTATGTAAATCCGATTAACAGTGGGACATATGCAAGTCCTTATGGGGTGTATATCAGCAGCGGAACTGTTGTTGATTATGTTGTTGGGCTTGCTCAGGTCGGTTTTTATACGGCATATGTCAATAGAAGGGTAACGGATATTCCCGATGCTGCCAAAGCTGCTAACTCGTCTCTCAGAGGTTTTGTATGTGTGTCGCAGATTGACAACACAGCAAGCGGTGGTAGTCAGAAATGCTATGCATATATTACTATCATAGACCAGAACTCAAACTTTTACATTCAGTATATTCAGGGAAGCGTAGGCGGCGGTTGGAAGCGTATGTATCCGTACGAAACTGCCGAAAGTTCTCTCATAGAAAAGCTCGATAAAAACCAAGGTACATCAAACTCCGGTAAGTTCCTCGGAATAGGGGCTGATGGAATTGTTGTGCCGACTGAGGTTGGTGGTGGTTCAGAGTGGACAGAGCTGTATCAAGGAACAATTGAAACTTCAGAGCCGGTTAGCTCACTCACTGTTGATCTTACAAAGTCCTGCGAAGGGATGACTGAAGCTATTATGTCTTTTGTATCAACAAAAGGTGAAGGAGAGTTGACTGGAAATACGTCAATACACTGCAAATTTGGATTATTTGGTGTCACATATGGTAGATTAGGAAATTATTCAGCAGCATGTGATGACAAATACTATTTACTTGCGCCAAATAAATATCAGAGCATGTTTTATAAAAATAGCAAGATGACTAATAGTATATATTATAACACTGCACAATGTTTGATAGGCTGGGTTGAACCATCAACCATTAATAATCCAAATTACAATCAAATGATAATTGACTTCTGGGGTTCTCCCGGTTATCAAGGGACAATAACGCTAAGAATTGTAGGTAGGTGATAAGCATGAAAAAATGGGTTAATGGACAAATAATTGAAATGACTCCTGAAGAAATAGCAGAAGCTAAAGCGGCTCAGGAAGAATACGAAAAGCAGCTTGCATCTCAGCTTCCTACCTATGAAGACCGTCTTTCTGCCCTTGAATCAGCTCTTCTTGAGATGATAACAGGAGGTGAGACCGGTGGTTAAGTTTCTTGCGATTCAGGTTAAGCTGGGGAAGATTACGATTGAGCAGATTCCGGAGAGGTATCGGGAAGCTGTCCGGAAGGAGCTTGAGAAATGACACTTAAAGAAATCCTGTGGGGGAGCGGCGGTGCTATAATCATCCTGCTTACCCTCATACAGATAACGCCTATCAGGGTCAACCCTTGGACGGCGATAATAAAAGCCATAGGGAGGGCGTTTAATACAGACGTGATTAAAGACCTTAAAGACATAAAAACGTCGCTTCTTAAGACGCAGGAGCGGCTTGAAGGGCATATACTTGCCGACGACATGAGAGCGGCGGACGAGCATCGGAGGCAGATACTCCGCTTCAACGGGGAGGTCTTGCGCAAGCTCCGGCATACCAAGGAAGAGTTTGACGACGTGCTTGTCGAGATAGACGAGTATGAGAGGTATTGCAAGGCTCATCCCGACTACAAGAACAACCGGGCGGTGCTTGCGATAGAGAACCTGCGCCGGGTGTACAAGATTCTGCTTGAAACAAACGATTTTTTAACCTGAAAGGAGAACAAATATGGATTTCGGAATTACGGGAATTGCGGCGATAACTGTCATTTGCTATCTTGCCGCGCAGCTTATCAAGGCGACACCGCTTGACAACAAGTGGCTTCCGGTGATATGCGGCATACTCGGCGGAGGGCTTGGTGTACTGGGAATGTACATAATGCCTGACTTCCCTGCCGGGGACGTCATCACGGCGGTCGCTGTGGGCATAGTATCCGGGCTTGCGGCGACGGGAGCGCATCAGATATACAAGCAGCTTTCCGGGGACAAGACCGGTGCCGACGACGGTGAGGAGGGCATATAATGACTATAACCGAATGCCTTCACACCCAGTCAAGGTGCTATACGGTATATCAGGAGTGTGAGCCGGTCGGGATCGTGGTACACTCGACCGGAGTTAACCAGACCTCGGTGGCGAGGTACTGTCAGCCGTCAACGGACGATCCCAAGCGTAACGAGATAATATCAAAGATCGGGCGCAACAAGTACGGCAATCACTGGAACAGACCGAACGTGAACAAGGCGGTTCACTATATGATCGGTCGTCTGGCTGACGGCACGGTCGGCATACTTCATCTGCTTCCGGAGGAGATATGCGCATGGGGCGTGGGGAACGGCAAGAAAGGCTCTTACAACTATCCTCCGTATCCGCACATACAGTTTGAGATATGCGAGGACGGGCTGAAGGACGAGGGCTATTTCAAGGCGTGCTACAACGCTGCCGTTTCGCTGTGTGCCGACATCTGCCAGAGATGGGGATGGGAAGCCTCGGTCATCGTATCTCACAGGGAAGCGTACAAGAAGGGCTATGCAAGCAATCATGCCGACTGCGATCACTGGCTGAAGAAGTTCGGGCTGACGATGGACGACTTCCGGCGCGACGTTGACGGGCTTCTTCATCCCTCAAAGGTGATATCCGTCGGCGACACCGTAGTCTTTACCGGAAAAAAGCATTACCGGAACGCAAACGCCATTATCGGCTTCAGGTGCAAGCCGGGAAAGGCAAAGGTCATGAGGATATACCGGCTCGGCAAGTCGAAACATCCGTATCTGCTGAAGGGCTTCGGCGGGTGTACGGCTAACGGGTGGTGCAACGAAGAAGAAATAAAGTAAAATAAGTGCGCGGCAAGAGCGATTTTGCCGCCATTTATTT
>ERZ1034855.197-NODE-197-length-32265-cov-17.953834_pt1 | contig 32265 bp, 27 predicted proteins | sample MGYA00520699_ERZ1034855 | MGnify/ENA primary metagenome ERZ1034855 (study PRJEB33766, sample SAMN09781730) | gut metagenome | biome: gut microbiome | host: Homo sapiens | place: Madagascar | study: EMG produced TPA metagenomics assembly of the PRJNA485056 data...
TCAAGAAGAGCGGCCTGCTCTCGGGTGGCGGACTCGGATTTACCATCGGGACGGAAAAACGGAAGGACCAGTACAAAGATGCGGACATTCTGCAGAAAGGCTCTACTGTTGGCAGTATCTCTGGTAACGTTACAATTACTTCTGATAAAGACATCCATGTGAATGCATCGGATATTATCGCAGGGAAAGATATTTCAATGACCGGCAAAAACGTAAATATTTCAAGCAAAGACAATATCTATCACAGCGAGGAAAAGCATGAGTATAGAAAGAGCGGGCTCACTGTCTCTGTGGGTGGTGCTGGTATCGAGGCTATAGAGTCGGTGGCAGCGCCGGCTACACGGATGACAGAAGTTTCCGATCATCGCCTGAAAGCTCTCTATGGGTATGAGACAGCAGAAACGATAAAGGAAAATGGAGATGCATTAAAAGCTGCGGTCAAGGGGAATTTTTCTCCTACGGTTTCTATCGGTATCACTAGCAGCTCCAGTAAGTCAGAAAGCCATAGCACCATAACAGAAGCGCAAGGCAGTTCATTGCAGGCAGGGCAAGACGTGACTATTAAGACGAAAGAAGATTTGAATGTCAAAGGCTCTGATATCGTAGGCAACCATATCCACTTAGAAGCTGATAACGATATACATATTTGGGCTACAGAAGAAAAAGAAACCCAGAAGAGTAGCCAAAGCAGCAAAGGCGGTAGTCTTGGCGTCAGTCTTTCTGCCGGTTCAGTAGTTTCTGTAGATGGTAAATTCTATGCTGGTAAAGGCAAAGAAAACGGCAGTACTACCAGCTATAGAGCAAGTACCGTGAATGCCAATGATACACTGACCATGAAGAGCGGAAAAGATACCGATCTCATCGGCAGTACGGTCAGCGGAAACAAAGTGAAGGCCGATGTAGACGGTAATCTAAACATCGAAAGTTTGCAGACCAAGAAAGAGTATAGCGAAGAAAACATATCGGCAGGCATGAGCTTTAGTACAGCAGCCGGTAAAACCAGCTATGGCGGTAGTGCGTCCAAAGGAAACATGAAGAGTCACTATGAAAGCGTCATCAATCAGTCAGGAATCCGTGCGGGCGGTGAAGGCTTTGATATCTCTGTCAAAGAAAATACCGATCTGAAAGGTGGAGTGATTGATAGTGCTGCAAGCAAGGATAAAAATACTCTGACTACTGGCACTTTGAGCTGGGAAGATAAGGGAAACAAAGCGGATTATAAAGCAGGCGGTATGGGTGTATCTTATTTGCCAAATAATAAGAGCAGCAAACTGAACCAGAGAGGATTGACTCCCAATCTGACACCTACGGTAAAAGATAACGCTGATAGTACAACGAAATCGGCAGTGGCAGAAGGAACTATTCATATCACGAATAAAGAAAAGCAGAAACAGGACATTGCAAGTCTCAATCGAGATACCAAGAATAGCTTGAACCAGCTACAGGAAATCTTTGATAAGACCAAGGTAGAAGAAAAACAAGAACTGGTAGGCATGCTGGAAAAGTACGGCAATCAGGCAATCCATACATATGCCGAAAGCAAAGGCTGGAAAGATGGCTCTACGGAGAAGATGCTGCTTCACGGCGCTTTCGGTGCGCTCATGGGAGACATGGCAGGTGGAAGTGCATCAACCGGTGCATTGTCAGGTGGCGTAAATGAATATGTGATGGGGTATCTGACTAAAACCAAAGGCAAAGACTGGGTACAAAAACATCCAGATACAGTACAGTGGCTTAGTGCTGGCGTAGGTGCGGCAATTGGAAATTTATCGAAAGATGTATTGACGAGTACTATGGTCTCTTTAAATGCAGCAAAGTGGAATTATTTGGGGTTCGATTTGACAACAGAACCGCTACTGAAGCGGACGCTGAAAAAAGATGATGGTCAAACTCTTACTGATCAGGAATGGCACCAGCTAAGCAATGCTTTGATGGATATAGCAGATCAGGCTGATCCATTCGGTTCAGATTTAGACTCCCTAGAAGTTGGAAATGAATTTGCTAAAGAAACGGTACGCCAATATCTTATTGAGCATGGCTTTACCACTGATAGTACTGAAAAATTTATGGACAGTTACGAATTTTGGGCAAGTGATTTACAAGAACGACAAAATCATGATAATTTTTATGATTTGCCATTGGTAAGAGCTACAGCAGATTCAATAAAGGATGCTTCAGATTCAAAATATATAAAGTATGCCATTAATGGTGTCGATTATGTTATAGATGGGCTTCATATTATAGAGAGTGATTATCCGGGGGATGCCGCATATGCATGGGTGGTTGGTGCAGAGACGGCATATATTGTTGGAAATACATTGCTTTTAGGCGGGAAAGGGTTGGGGCTTCCTTCAGGCATAGCAATAATTGGAAGTGGTGCTTTTGGTGGATACATTGGAGGTGAATTGCAAGGAAGACTGGAAGATGAATTGAGGGAACAACGCCAAAGTGAGAAAAAACAGAATGATAATGATGAATATCAGAAGCGTAATGAGGAGTAAAAATACTATGGGAATTACTAATTGGCAATTGTTCCAAAAAATTTTATCTGCCTGGTTGCTATCTTTGGCGTTTGTAGTTTATAGCTTTTATCTAATAAGAAATCGGAAAGTATACGCATTCAGAAAAATAATTTGGAGTATAGCTTGTTTCTGGTTGATTATAGATGGTTTTATGGATTTACTATTTTCCACAACTAATCTATTAGTAAATTATCCGTTTCCAATAATTGCAGGAGCATCGTTGTTCTTTTTAACATTAGGCATTATTCTTAGTGGATTTATTTATATGATTTATTTTCAGTGGAATCTTATGTGTATTTACAAGATAAACGGCAAACCTATTTCGCAGAGAAAACAGCCAATCTTGCAACAAGTATCTGCGGTTATAATGTACATTTTCTTATTGCTGCATTTTGGGCTTTATGGTATTTTTATCCACAGTTTGTGTATATGAGGATGCAATGATAGTTGTTTTTGATTCTATGAAAGTACCTATGAATGTTGATGAGAAAGTGAGCTAGATGGCTGCGAAAATTGAGTTGATTTGACACAAATAAACTATGACTTTTATCCGCGTTTTGGACGCAATATGATTCGCCATCAAGATTCAAAGTAAATCACAGATAGGGGATGGTTCCACCGAAAATAGCTGCATGATATGATGGCTGGTCTTGACAACCGGCTCGTTAAATTTATTAGTTACCGGTGTTTTGTCATTAAAAACGGTAGTCTTACGCTGATGAGATTTATGGGGAATGAACGAACACATTTATCAGTTTTAATCTTAATCCATGGTTATACATAGGAAGACTGATGGGATGCGCGGAAAGTACAAAAGAGCGATGAGCTTTGTAGGCTCATTGCTCTTTTGTACTTTCCGCATACGAAAAAATAGAATTTGTTTTCCCGATAAATCATGCTATAATACGAGTGGAGTACTAAAAAAACGAAAAGAGTACTGGAGGAATCATTATGGATGAACAGCTGATCGCGGCGGCGAAGGAAGAGATGCGGCTGCACTCGGTCAAATTCACGATGGACGATATCGCAAGAAAGCTCCATATCTCGAAAAGCACGCTGTACCAGAAGGCGTCTTCGAAGGCGGTGCTGATCCGCATGGTGTGTTTGGCAGATCAGGAGGCGTTTCGGAAGGCGAAGGAAGCGCTGATGAGGAAGAAGGACACGGCGCGCGGGCGGCTGCTCTCGTACTGCCGTCTCTTCGTGGAGACGCTGTGGGCGATGCCGGATGGGTTTTATCAGGATATAGAGATCCATTATCCGGAGATCTGGAAGATGTGGATGGATTTCAAGTATGAGGAGTTCGACTATATGATGGAGCTCCTTAAGGCCGGGGTCGCGGCGGGGGCTTTTCGTAAGGTGAATTTGCCGATCCTTCGCATGATCCTCATCACATCGACGCACAATCTGAATGATGCGGATTTCCTTCGCGAGCAGAATATGACGGGCACGGATGTGATGAATGTGCTCGAGGATATCATTCTGCATGGGATAGAAAAGTAAGGTTAATGGGTTCAAGGTTAGCCCCCTCGGGCGTGCTGCCCCTTGATTGTGAATGAAAGCTTTGCTCGCCAGTTAGAAGTGAGGAGTGAGGAGTGCTGGTGCGGCGCATAAAAATATGGAAGCGCCGCAGAGGTTTGAAACCAGCGGTTTTCTCGTATCGCAAACCTAATCCCCAATCCCCAATCCCTAATCCCCAATCCCTAATCCCCAATCCCTAATCCCTAATCCCTAATCCCTAATCCCTAATCCCTAATCCCTAATCCCTAGTCACAAGTCACCAGTCACTTTTATCATACAAGGAGTCAGTCTATGAAACGTTTAGCTATGTATATCGGTGTGATGCTTATAGGTGCTTCGATCGCGCTGTCGGGGTGCGGAGCAGAGAAGGCGGCGGCGCCAAAGGCGCCTTTGGTGAAATCGATGGTCATCGGTGAGTCGGAGTCGGGCGTGAAGAATACGTTCTCCGGCACGGTGCATGGTTTTTTTGAGTCGCCTCTGGCATTTCAGGTGGGAGGCCGGATCATGCAGCGCTATGTCACATCCGGTGAGCGGGTCAGCGCTGGGCAGGCACTCTTCAAGGTAGACTCGAAGGATGCAGAGGAGCAGGCAGCGGCGGCGCGTTCGCAGCTGAATGCGGCGGAAGCATCGTATCGCCTCGCACAGTCGACGCTGGCGCGGTATGAGAAGCTGCACTCGGTGTCGGCGATCTCTGATCTTGCCATTGATCAGACGAGAAATCAGGCGGAGCTTGCAGCGGCGCAGCTCGAGTCCGCACAGGCGGCGCTCTCGCGCGCGGAGAATAATCTCGGCTTCACGGTGCTTTCGGCAGACCGCGATGGGATCGTCGGCGCGACTCTCTATGAGGTGGGGCAGGTCGTCGCGGCGGGGACACCGGTGGTGTCGGTCATTGATGATTCGCAGCTGGATGTCTACATTTCTTTGACAGAGAAGCAGTATCGGGAGTATTCGGTCGGGATGCCGTGTACGGTGACATTCTGGGCGCTGCCGAATGTGAGCGTAGAGGGGCGCGTGCGCGAAGTAGCGGCTGCACCGAATGCGCAGACGGGGACATATGATGCGAAGGTGACATTGGTCGATCCGCCGGAGGATATCGCCGTCGGCATGACGGCAGAGGTGAAATTTGGCGACAGAGAGGGCGGTAAGGGCATCATGATCCCGCTTTCTGCGATGGCGACGCAGGATCAGAAGCCGTCTGTCTGGGTGATCCGGGATAACAAGGTGACGCTGACGCCGGTCAAGGTGGGGCGCTACGGCGAGGATACGGTGGAGATCATCGAAGGACTTGCCAAGGGTGACCGCATCGTGACGGCGGGCGTTTCGAAACTGGCTGAAGGAGAAGAGGTACGCGTATGAAAGGGCTGAATCTGGCAGAGTGGGCCATCAAGCACAAGCCGGTGGTCTATTTCTTCATTTTCTTCATCCTCCTGGGAGGCTTGTGGTCGTATTTCCATCTGGGGCGCAGTGAGGATCCGGACTTCACCATCCGTCAGGCGGTGGTGTCGGCGGCCTGGCCGGGCGCGACGGCGGAGCAGATTACCGAGCAGGTGACGGATCCGCTCGAGAAAAAGCTCCAGGATACGAAGGGGGTGGACTATCTGAAGTCCTTCACGCATGATGGCAAGACGGTCATCTATGTGAATCTGAAGGACTCGGTCAAGAAGGAGGATATCCAGACGCGCTGGCATGAGGTGCGAAATCTCGTGAATGATGAGAAGGCCGCTCTTCCCGCCGGTGTGTACGGTCCGTATGTGAATGACCGTTTCGATGATGTCTATGGCTCGATCTATGCAGTGACGGGGGACGGCTTTTCCTATGAGGAGAAGCGTAAGTCAGCGGAAATGCTGCGCCGTCGTCTCGCCGCTGTCGAGGATGTGCAGAAGGTCGAGCTCCTGGGGGTGCAGGAGCAGAATATGTACATCGAGATGGATCAGAATAAGCTCGCCTCCTTCGGGATGAATCCATCCGATGTATTCCGCATCCTTCAGCAGCAGTCGGCGATGATGCCGGCAGGGACGATCCATACATCGTCTCGCAATGTGGCGATCCGCGTGGACGGTCTCTTAGGCAGTGTGGAAGCCTTGGAGAATATCCCGATCCATGTGGGCGAGCGGAGCTTCCATCTGGGCGATGTGGCAAAGGTCACGCAGACCTACACGACGCCGGAGTCTTCCCTTTTCTATTTCAATGGAAAACCGGCGATCGGTATCGCGGTCTCGATGCGGGTGGGCGGGAATAACCTGACGCTCGGGGATAATCTCAATCGGGAGATCGAGCGGTCGAAGGCGGATCTTCCGGCGGGCATGGACATCGGGCTCGTGGCGGATCAGCCGAAGGTGGTGAATGAGTCCATCCATGATTTCACGGAGTCGCTCTTGGAGGCCATCGTGATTGTCATGGCGGCGTCCTTCCTCTCGCTCGGACTTTGGAGCGGCATCGTGCTGGCGCTCTGTATCCCGGTCGTCGTGTGTGCGACCTTCCTCTTCATGAAATGGCAGGGGATCGATCTGCATATCGTGTCTCTGGGAGCGCTCATCGTCTCCCTCGGCCTTCTTGTCGATGATGCGATCATCGTCATCGAGATGATGCAGGTGAAGCTCGAAGAAGGCATGGACCGCCTGTCAGCGGCGGAAGCGGCCTATAAGAGCTGCGCGAAGCCGATGCTCGCCGGGACGCTCATCACGGCGGCGGGCTTCATCCCCGTCGGGATGGCAGAAGGCCAGACATCGGAGTACTGCGCGGCACTCTTCTGGGTCATCGCAGCAGCCCTTCTCCTCTCCTGGGTGGCATCCATCTTTGTCAGCCCTGTCTTGGGATATAAATTCATTCAAGTAAAAACAAAGGAAGAGAAGGAGAAGGAAGCACGCGAAAAGGGGAAAAGCTGGAAATCGTCCATCGGAGACAAGGCGTACCAGATCTTCTACAAGCTCATTGCGCTCTGTATCCATTTCAAGAAGACGGTCATCGTGGGGACTGCCGGCCTTTTCTGCCTGACGCTTGCGATGATCCCGCTGGTGAATCAGGAATTCTTCCCCGACTCGGTGCGTCCGGAAATCATTCTGGATGTGAATCTCCCCTCAGGGGCTTCCATACAGGAAACAAAGCGTGTCATGAGTGGCATTGCCGATACACTCTATGGGGATGAGCGTGTATCCTCCTTCTCGACATACATCGGTGATACCGCGCCGCGTTTCATCCTTCTCTTTGATCCCAAAGCACCGGAAGACGGGCATGGACAGATGATCATCGTCGCGACAGACCAGAAGAGCCGTGATGCGCTTCGTAAAGAGATCATGGATACGGTGACGGAGAAATATCCGGATGCACAGGCACATACCCGTCTCATCACGACCGGCCCGCCGTCCGAGTATCCGGTGATGTTCCGCCTGTCGGGCGAATCCATCGATGAGACGGTGAAGCTGGCTTCCGAAGCACTCTCCATCATGAAGCAGAATCCGAATGTCACGAATGCGAGCCTTGACTGGCCGCAGGAGACACCGACACTGAAGCTGAAGATCAATCAGGACAAGGTGCGCGAGCTGGGGATCGATAACTATGCGGTATCGCAGGATCTCTACGTGAAGCTCTCCGGCTACAAGGTGGCTGAGTCGTATCAGGGCGATCAGCTCATCCCGATCTCCTTCAAGCTGGAAGGGGATAATGTATCGCGTCTGGCCAGCCTCGACTCACTGCCTGTCCATGTGGGAAATGGCCGCTACGTGCCGCTTGGCGAATTTGCGGATCTATCCTATGAAAATGAGACAAGCACCATCTGGCGCAGGGATCTGAAGCCGACCATCACGCTTCGGGCAGATGTAACAGGCGGAGCCAAGGCAGACTCCGTCTCCATGGCGCTCTATGATACGGATCTCAAAGCCTTCCGGGCCGGCCTTCCGGAAGGGGTGACGTTCGAGAAGGACGGGTCGCTTGAGTGGAGCGAGAAGTCCATGACCTACATCGTAGGCGCCATGCCTATGATGGTCTTCTTCGTCCTCATGGTATTGATGTTCGAGCTGGGAAATATTCCCAAGCTCATCATGGCTGTCGTGACCGGACCGCTCGGACTCATCGGCGCGATCCTGACACTGCTGGTGACGCGGCAGGCGATCGGCTTTGTCGCCATCATCGGCTTTGTGGCGCTCTCCGGCATGGTCATCCGAAACAGCATCATCCTTCTGGATCAGATCCGCCAGCATCTGGAAAGCGGGAAGACACCGTATGACGCTGTCGTCGAGTCGGCGGCGCTCCGTTTCCGCCCCATCATGCTCTCTTCGGTGACGGATGTCCTGGGCTTCGTGCCCCTTATTCCGAATCCCTTCTGGCGCCCGCTCGCCGTCTCCTTCATCGGCGGTCTTCTCCTTGCGACCGCGATCGGACTCCTCGTCGTACCTGCCATGTACTGCTGGTGGTACAAGGTGAAAGAGCCCTGCGAGCAGTAGGCATTCGGTCAAAATGAAAGGAGCTGTGAAGAAATGAATCCGCATTTCTTCACAGCTCCTTTTTACTTTGCTTTCATTTGGTTCAGGGTTCAAGGTTCAAGGTTCAAGGTTCAAGGTTCAGGGCTCTCGTGGCGGCTTCGCCGCCTTTTTTTAGAAGATGGTATTCTCGTATCGCAGCCTTCCCCTCTGGGGAAGGCGCAGCGAAGGGGCGGATAGGGCACTGGCGGTATGAAAGTGTGCGAAGAAATGCATATCAAGCAGGCGATTCACGGCAGCACCCGAGCGCCTGTTTTTGTAAATGATGATGCACGAAAGTAGCATGCAAGTCACCAGTCACTTCTAACCCCTAGTCCCCGATCTCTGTTCATTTGTTCATGGATAAGTCATAAATCATGGCATTCATGTGAAAAACAAGATAACACGCGCTGTATCATATATTTGAAATCATGAAATGCACTCTCACATGACTGAATTTATATTGATTTCCCCCTATTTTATCTTGCCATGCACCTTTATTTTGTATAAAATATTAGTTGCGTTATTACTTAGCCTCATTGTCACATGCAGGAATGGAAAGCACATTTCTGAAAGCAGATGAAGAAAGGAAAGCGGTTATGTCGGGGGAGGGGATCCACTCTCCGGCGGGGCAGTCTTAGCTGCCGGACTTGGGATCATCAGGACTTGCTAGGAGGAAAGAATTATGGAAGACAAAGAACAGGAAATGCATGAAAACCTGGAACGCGGCCTGAAAAACAGACATATCCAGCTCATCGGCCTTGGCGGTGCGATCGGTGTCGGTCTGTTTCTTGGCTCGGCGACTGCGATCGAACTTGCCGGCCCATCGGTACTCTTGACGTATGTCATCGGCGGCATTGCGATTTATTTCATCATGCGTGCGCTCGGTGAGCTCTCCGTCGCCTACCCGGTCTCCGGGGCCTTCAGTGCGCATGCGGCACGTTTCTTAGGCCCGAAATGGGGCTATCTCACCGGCTGGACGTACTGGTACATGTGGATGGTCACCTGTATGGCCGAGCTCACTGCCGTTGGGATATACATGAATTTCTGGTATCCGGATCTGCCGCAGTGGCTGTCAGCGCTCGTCGCACTTGTCATCATGACCGTGGTGAATTTCATCGCCGTCTCTGCCTATGGCGAGTTTGAATTCTGGTTTGCCCTTGTGAAGATCTGCACCATCATTTTCATGATCATCAGCGGCATCGGAATGATCGTCTTCGGCATCGGCAATGGCGGCATTGCGACCGGCATCGCAAACCTTTGGCAGAACGGTGGCTTCTTCCCGAATGGTTTTTCCGGCACCCTGATGGCACTTGTCATGGTCATGTATTCCTATCTTGGCATCGAGATCATCGGCGTCACTGCGGGTGAAGCGCATGATCCGAAGTCCACCATCAAGAAAGCCATCGACGAAGTCTTCTGGCGTATCCTGATTTTCTATGTGCTCTCTCTGGGCGTCATCATGTCCATCTACCCATGGAATGAGATCGGACACATGGGATCCCCATTTGTGGTGACCTTTGAAAAACTCGGCATCGCCGGTGCAGCGGATATCATCAATATCGTCGTCATCACGGCGGTACTCTCTTCCTGCAACAGCGGGATCTTCAGCTCCGGCCGTATGCTCTACAATCTGTCCCTGCAGGGGAATGCACCTGCCTGCTTCCAGACGCTGAACCGTCATCGTCTGCCGTGGGTCGGCATCCTTTTCTCCGCAGCGATCCTGCTTGTCGCTGTCGGTCTGAACTATGTCATGCCGGCGGAGCTTTTCGTCTACGTCACCAGCGTCGGTTCCTTCGGGGCGCTCTGGACTTGGTTCGTCATCCTGCGCACCCAGCAGAAATTCCGTGCCTCTCTCTCGGAAGAAGAAAAGGCGAAGCTTACGTACAAGATGCCGTGGGCTCCTTACTCCGGCTATATCACCATAGCCTTCCTTGCCTGCGTAGTCGTAGCTTCTGCCTTCCGTGAGGATACGAGAGTCGCTCTCTATGTCACTCCGGTCTGGTTCATTCTCCTTTTCATCGGCTATCGTTTCGTCGATCGCGGAAATCGTGCCGGCGGAGCCAAAGTCGTGGATGCCGTCAAGGCGACTGCGAATCGTTAATATGCATCCCCCGATCGAATTTTTCGGTCGGGGGTTTTCTATGGAGGTGAAAGGAGATCAGCAGATGGGAGCCCCTTCGCAGAACGCCTCCTTTGGATGGCTCCAGAGCGTCTCTCCTGATTGATGATGGCTTTTCGGCTTGACATTTTTCTCATCATCCGATACAATAAGCACATATTACAAAAGTGCTGATGGAAAAAAGTACGTATTTCTGATTTTTTACAGAGAGCCGGGAATGCTGGGAACCGGTAAATAGGAAATAGGGAAGTTCTTTCCGGAACTGCATGACTGAAATCGAAGTAGGTCTTGCCGGGGTGGCTTGCGTTAAGGAGCCGAGAGTTGATCTGATGAAGATGAATGAGGGTGGTACCACGGAGAATCCGTCCCTTGGTACCACCCTTTTTGTATTCCTTAGATAAATTGGGTGGTACCGCGATGAGTCCCCGTCGTCCCTTGCTGAGTGAAGCAAGGGACTTTTTGTTTAAGGAAACACTGATTAAATAGTTGTCTGATTTTACTCTTGAATTTTTATGCATAGCGAGAAATAACCTGACGCGAATAGCGAGCTATTTAAGGAAGGTTATGACGAAGCTATGTATAAAAATTCTTGTAAAATCTGACTCTGCGATTTAATCAGCGTTTCCTTAAGTGAGAGGAAGAGTGGCGCGGCCATAGAAAGCAGCGCGTAAATCTCTGTCACGCAGAATCATATTTCTGAAAGCAGCATGGTAGAAAAGTAGAAAGGAATATCATCATGAACAAATGGGTAAAAGCAGGGCTTATCGCAGCATTGGCAGGAATGACACTGGTCTATGGAGGATGCGGCGGCAATTCGGCAGGGAGCAGTAAGACTTCCGGCAAGAAACAGGTCGCAGTCGTGCAGATCATGCAGCACGGTTCGCTGGATGCAGCCAATCAAGGGATGATCGATGGGCTGAAGGATAAAGGCTATGGACCGGACAAGGTCGAAGTCGATCAGCAGAATGCACAGGGCGATCAGTCGAATCTGAAGAGCATCACGGCACGTTTCAAGAGCAATAAGCCGGACATTATTTTCGGGATCTCTACTCCGGCAACGCAGGCGGTAGCCAATGAGATCAAAGATATTCCGATCGTCGGCTGTGCCATCACTGACTTTGAGACCGCGAAGCTCGTCAAATCGAATCAGAAGCCGGAAACGAATGTCACCGGCGTCAATGACCGCGGTCCTGTCGAAAAGCAGGTAGATATGGGCAAAGCCTTCCTGCCGAATGCCAAGACCATGGGGCTGCTCTACTGCTCGAGTGAAGTAAACAGTGAGATCCAGGCGAACCAGGCGAAGAAGCATGCCGCTTCCATTGGCCTTTCCGTTGTAGAAAAAACGGTTTCCTCTGTGAATGATATCCAGCAGGTCGCAGAATCCATGGTAGGACAGGTCGACTTCATCTATGTCCCGACGGACAATGTTCTCGCGTCTTCCATCCCGACCCTTGTCAAAGTGACAGATCCGGCTAAGATCCCGGTCCTCGTCGGCGCTGACAGCATGGCCAGAGACGGAGCGCTCGCCTCTCTCTCTGTAGATTTCTATAAATCGGGCGTCCAGGCCGGCCATATGGCGGCTCAGATCCTGGATGGAAAGATCAAGCCGGAAGAAACTCCGGTCGAGGATCCGGAGGTCTATGAGGTCATCATCAATAAGAAAAATGCGGAGATCCTTGGTATTAAGATCCCGGATGAATACAAGAATGCCACGATGGTGGACTAGGGATGAGTAGCTAGGGATTAGGGATTGGGGATTAGGAGTGACTGGTGACTGGGATTCGCCGGCATCGTCATCCCGAGCGTAGCCGAGGGATCTTTACTGCACTGCGGGAATCAGCGTGTATGCGCAGAGGGAAAACGATGTCCTGGTGCTGCCTCACATCAGACGATGTGCGTTCTGCAATAAAGACCCTCGGCTACGCTAGGGAAACACTGATTAAATCGTTGTCAGATTTTACTCTTGAAATTTTATACATGGCGAGGAATAACCTGACGCGAATAGCGAGCTATTTAAGGAAGGTTATGACGAAGCCATGCATAAAATTTCTTGTGGAATCTGACTCTGCGATTTAGTCAGCGTTTCCCTAGAAATGACGATGCGCACGAAGCGCTATCAAAACTCCGCGGCGCTTCTGATTTTTATGCGTCGCACCATCATTCCTAATTTCTCATTCGAGCAAAGCTTTCATTCACAATCAAGGGACAGCACGTCCTCGGGGCCAACCCTGAACCTTGAGCCCCATATGGTATTGTATAAATAAAAGAAGGCAACATAAGATGAAAAACTGGATGAAATGCAGTATAGCGGCCGCGCTCGCAGCGGCGGCTCTGATCTCCGGCGGTTGTGGCGGACAGAGCGGAGATGCATCAGGCAAGATCAAGATCGGTGTCGTACAGATCGTACAGCATGGCTCACTCGATGAGGCCAATAGAGGCTTCGTCGATGCATTGAAGGAGCGCGGCTATGGGCCGGATAAGGTCGAGATCGAGCAGGAAAATGCACAGGGCGATCAGTCGAATCTGAAGACCATTGTTTCCCGGTTCAAAGCAGAGAAGCCGAAGCTGATCTGTGCCATCGCGACACCGGCGGCGCAGGCAGCAGCAAATGAGATCAAAGACATCCCGATCGTCGGTACTGCGATCACTGACTATACCAGTGCAAAGCTGGTACAGAATGATGAGAGACCCGGCGGTAACGTGACCGGAGTCAGTGATTTCGCAGCCATGGATGCCCAGATGGAGCTTGCTGCCAAGCTCATCCCGCAGGCGAAGCATGTCGGCCTCATCTACTGCTCGAGCGAAGTGAACAGCGAAGTGCAGGCGAACCAGATGAAGGACTACTGCAAGAAGCATGATCTTGCCGTCGAAGAACGTACGGTGAACAATGTCAATGATATCCAGCAGGTGGCGGAGTCACTCATCGGTAAGGTGGACTACATCTATGTCCCGACGGATAACACGCTGGCTTCCTCCATTCCGACACTGATGAAGATCACGGATGCGAATAAGATCCCCGTCATCGTCGGGGCGGACATCATGGCGAAGGACGGTGCGCTGGCAGCGCTCTCGGTCGATTACTATCGCCTCGGCAAGCAGACAGGAGAGCTGGCGGCGGATATCCTCGATGGCAAGGTCAAGCCGGAGACGTCTCCGATCCAACATCAGAAGGACTATACCATCGTCATCAATAAGCAGGATGCGGAGATCCTGGGGCTGACGATTCCGGAGGAGATCGCAAAGAAAGCGAATATGGTATAAGGAACAAGTGATAAAAGCCTCGATGGCTCAGAGGAGCTGTCGGGGCTTTTGCGTATGCGGCTGATAAGGTCAAAAGGCTATGCAGAGGCTTCATCGCGGCGATGCCTGAAGCGGTAGGTCAGGAAACGCTGATCCGCTTACCGAAATACGCCTTTTCATGCCGTATTTCGTCATGGCCTTCCTTACATTTCATGAGGGGATCGCTTTCTGTCAGTCAGGCGTCACCGTGCATTCTCCGATCCCCGGCTCCCTTCCTCGTGAAGCCTTTTCTCTTTTTCCCTATGGATTTCTGTGCTATAATAAACCATGAGTATAACTATTTCTACCAGAAGAGCTATGCTGAAACTACACAAAGAAGGCGGGGCTATGTCAGAAATCAAAGAACGATTAGCTCATGTCATGGAGCGGATCGAAACAGCGCGGGAGAAGTCCCCATATCATCAGCAGGTCACGCTGGTGGCTGTGACGAAGTTCCATCCCATCAAAGACATGGAAGAAGCCATTTCTCTCGGTGTCACCCATGTGGGTGAGAACCGTGTCCAAGAAATGGAAGAAAAATACCAGGAGCTCTCGCTCCCGGTGACCTGGCATCTGCAGGGACATTTGCAGAAAAATAAAGTCAAAAAGGCAGTCGCTATGGCAGATCTTATCCAGTCAGCGGACTCATTGTCCATTCTGCGGGAGATCGACAAGCGGGCGGCAGAGATCGATAAGGTGCAGGACGTACTCTTGGAGTTTAATATTTCCGGAGAAGAAAGCAAGACAGGTCTTTCACCAGATGACATGAAAATGGCGATCAATGAAGCGAAGTCGCTCTCTCATGTGAGGGTGCTCGGACTGATGTGCATGGCACCGAATTATGAGGATGTGGAGATGACGCGTCCCGTCTTCCGCAAAGCCCACGAGATGTGGGAGGATATGAAAAAGCAGTTTCCCGCAGGACAGATTTCTATCCTGTCTATGGGAATGACCCATGATTTTGAACAGGCTATCGAAGAGGGAGCCACGATGGTGCGTATCGGCACCGCGATCTTCGGCTCTCGCGTATACCATTAGGAGGAGAAAGAAATGAGTTTATTGGATAAGTTTAAAGATCAGTTCGTTGATCGTGATGACGAGGATATGGAAGAAGAGGATCTCGGCGAGGAGACGGCTCCCGTTAATCCGGCTCAGCCCGTCCCGCCGCGTCCGGCAGCTGTCCGTGGTATCGGCAGAAGTGCTGTCCCGCGTCAGGCCGCCAAGCCATACACCATGGTTGTTGTCAGCCCGAAGAGCTACAGTGATGCGGAAAAGATCGGGGATCATCTGAAGGCTATGCGTCCGGTCGTCATGAATATGGAAAAAACGGATGCGGATGAAGCCCAGCGTATCGTGGATTTCGTTCAGGGCATCATGTATGCTTTGGATGGCCGCATCGACCAGATCTCTGAAAGCATTTATCTCTGCGCGCCGAATAATATGAGCGTTTCCCGTGAGAATTTCGCTGCCTATGCGGATCAGCAGGCAGCCGCACCGGCCGGTGCACCGCAGTGGAATGCCCAGCAGCCGCAGGGACCCTCGGCTCCAGAGGCTTGATGTCTTTCTGGGAAGGGGGTCTGGGCTGGCTGAAAAAGCAGTTCAATGGCCAGGACGAGGATGTCTATGACACACAGGCAGAGGAGAGGGAGATACTTCCGGAGGCAGGCGCGCTGCCGGCTCGAAGTCTCCGTCCGCTGGAGGTGGTGATCATGGTACCCGGCACGTATGCAGATGCACGGCATGGGGTGGATGCTCTTGAAAAAGGGCTCGCCGTTATTGTCGTTTTGAATGACAGTGTGGATGATGAGACAGCCAGCCGGTTTGTCGATTTCATGAGTGGAGCTGTTTATCTGGCCCACGGAAGCATCGAGCTTCTGAATGATGATGTCCTTATCTGCCTGCCGGAGACTGTACGGCTCGATAAGGATCGACTGACCGATTTCCAAGGCATCCCTGCCTGGAAAGGACCGAACCTATGAAAAAGATACTGATCATCGGATGCGGGGCGATGGGAGGAGCGATCCTCTCCGGCTGCCTTGCCAAAGGTTTATGGAAAAAAGAAGAAGTCTTCGTGAAGGAGCATTCCCTCGCGGCTTCGGAAGAAAAAGCAGCACGATACGGAGTCTCTGTCTCCAAAGAGGGGGGCGAAGCCGGTGAGGCGGATCTGGTCATTGTGGCCGTGAAGCCGAACGTGGTTCCTTCTGTGCTGGAAGAATTGTCCCGGCATGCGCCCCGCCGGGTCCTTTCTATTGCAGCCGCTGTCACGATTGAGACACTGGAAAAGGCTCTTCCGAAGGGGACAGAAGTCATCCGCGTCATGCCGAATACCCCTGCCTCTGTCGGAGAAGGCATGGCAGCGATCGCTCCGGGGACATTCGCTTCGGAAGGATTCATCGCTGAGGCAGAGGATATTTTCCGTGCGCTGGGCAAGGAAGCCGTCGTGACGGAGCGCCAGCTCGATGAGCTTGGTGCGCTCTCGGGTGCAGGTCCGGGATATGCGTTTGTCATCATTGATGCCCTGGCAGATGCCGGCGTCCTGATCGGCCTTCCCAGAAAGCTTGCCATTGAAGCCGCTGCCCAGACGCTGTATGGCGCAGCCAAGATGGTGCTGGAAACAGGGAAACACCCGGCTGAGCTGCGGGATCAGGTCACAAGTCCCGGCGGTACCACCATTGCGGGGATCCATGCCATGGAGCGCGCGGGTATCCGCGCTGCACTGATGGATGGCGTAGAAGCATGCCTCGCAAAATCGGATCAGATGGCGGGGAAATAATTAGAAATGAGCAGCCAGGAATCAACTTATGAAAGATAGAGAAAAAATCATTCGTTATTTTGCGGCCACCAGTGACGATGCCAAAGACATGGCGATCCGTCTGCTGGATCTGGCCGATGTTGTCGACCGCGGACGGCCATTTGCCGTCGGCCCGTTTATGTCGCCTTTTGCCGCGCAGATCGGGCAGACTATCGCAACCCATATGAAGACGGTCACGGTGAAAAGTGAAGGCGGCTATCATGAGGCAGAGCGCGTGCGCATCGCCTTTTCCAGAGACGACTATGACGGCCCCATCGACTTTGGCATGACACTCCTCTCCGTCACCTGGGATGATCGTTACCGCCTGATCGGGCATCGGGACGTCTTAGGTTCGCTGATGGGTCTTGGTATCGACCGTGCCGTTCTTGGCGACATCCTCATGCAGGGCGCCGGCTGTCAGATCGTAGCAGACAGTACCATGGCCGGGTGGATCAGAGACAATTTCCATAAAGTCGCCATGGTCCCTGTCACGGTCAAAGAGATCCCGATGGAGGAGATCGAGCCGCCGAAGAAAACGGCCAAGGAAGTCCGTGCGACAGTGGCCTCTCTTCGCCTCGATGCCGTCGGGGCAGCGGGCTTTGGTATCTCCCGCTCCAAGATGGTGCAGGCCGTCGATGACGGGCGCACGGAAGTGAACTGGCAGCCTGCCAAGAGCGCGTCCCAGACGGTGAAAGCAGGCGATATCATCAGCATCCGGGGACGCGGCCGCATCGAGATCAAAGAAGAGACCGGTACGAGCCGTAAAGGACGGACGGGATTGTTGATTGATAGATATAAGTAAGGGTTCGGGGTTCAGGTTGATGGGTTCAATGGGTTCTGTAGGTTCGACAGGTTCATAGATTTCTCATCTTTCGTGAATACCATAGCCTTGAAGTTTGAAAGCCGGGATTAGTGGCTAGGGATTAGGTTTGCGATACGGGAAAATCGCTAATTTCAAACCTCCGCGGCGCTTCTGATTGTTATGCGCCGCACCAACCCCTTTGAACCTCTTGAACCTATAGAACCCGCTGAACCTCTTTCACACGTAATCATGGGACGGCACGCCCGAGGGGCTAACCCTGAACCTTGAACCCTGAACCCTTGAACTCATAAGTAAGAATATCATTAAAGGAGCATAGATCATGATCACACCGATGGATATTCATAATAAAACATTTTCCGGTCAGATCCGCGGCTATTCGAAGGATGAAGTGAATGCCTTTCTGGAAGAGCTTGCGAGCGACTATGAAAAGATTTACCGCGAGCACCGTGCGATGGAAGAAGAAATGGACATCATCCGCACGAAGCTCCGCAACTACGAAAAGATGGAGTCGACCATGTCCCACACGCTGGTCATGGCGCAGGAAACCGCAGATAATGTGAAGAAGAATGCACACAAGGAAGCCGAGCTTTCCATTCAGGAAGCCCAGAGCGAAGCGCAGAAGATCGTTTCCGATGCCGAAGCAGCTCGTCGCAAGATGAATGCGGATCTGCTGAAGGCAGAAGGCGATATGAATCTGTATATCGAAAAGCTCTTGTCAAATTTCAAATCTGCGCTGGCGCTGATCGAAGCAGCCAAAGCCGCTCGTGCGCCGCAGGCGGTACAGGCTCCGCAGCCGGCAGTTTCTGACCCGTCTGAACCGACCGCTGAGGCGGAGCCTTCTGCCACGGAAGAAGAAGCAGCACCGGCGGCAGAAGCACAGGAGGCCGCTCCTGCGCCTGCCGGCGGAAATCTTTTCGATGAGGCGGCTAAGACAGTAGCTCCGAAAGAAGAGAACTAAGCCTATGGAAACGAAGCAGACCGTGACTGAGTGGGCCAATGACCATCTGGGGCTCACTCTGGCGATCACAAAAAGACTGCATGAAGAGCAGACCCCCTTTCAGCACATTGAGATCGTCGAGACGGAGCAGTATGGACGTCTTCTCATCTTAGACGGTGTTTTCCAGACTTCCGTCAAGGATGAGTGGACGTACCATGAAATGATCGCGCATGTCCCGCTCATGATGCATCCTCATCCGGAGCGTGTACTCATCATTGGCGGCGGAGACGGCGGCGTCGCACGCGAAGTCTGCCGCCACGAGTGTGTAAAACAGGTGGATCTTTGCGACATCGATGGCCGCGTCATCGAGCTTTCGAAGGAATATTTCCCGACGATTTCCAAAGTCCTCCTGGATCCGCCGAAGAAGCTTCATGTCCACGTGGGGGATGGCATCGCTTTTGCGGCTGCGGTGAAGGACTTTTATGACGTCATCATCATCGACTGCTCTGACCCCATCGGACCGGGCGAAGGACTTTTCACGAGAGAATTCTACAAAAGCGCCAAGGCGGCTCTTAGAGAAGATGGGCTCATCGTCCAGCAGACCGAGTCCCCGATCGTCCAGCAGAAGACCGTCCACGATGTTTTTGAGGCGATGCGTGACGTATTCCCCATCGTACGCATGTATTTTTCACACGTGCCGATCTATCCGGAGTGTATGCACTCCTTCATGATCGGATCGAAGAAATATGACCCGCTGACAGCCAAGGTCCGTGAAGACGGCCCGCAGCCGATGAAGTACTACAATAAAAATATCCAGAAAAGCTGCTTTGCCCTTCCGAATTTCATCAAAGACCTGATTTATAAGGGAACATACAGTTTTTAACGAAAGAGACGTGCGAAAGCACGTCTTTTGTGGTTGTCGGGTTCAAGGTTCAGGGTTAGCCCGTGGGGCGTGCCGTCCTTTGATTGCGTGTGAAAGCTCTGCTCGCCAGTTAGGAGTGAGGAGTTAGGAGTGAAGAGTGGTGGTGCGGCGCATAAAAATAAGAAGCGCCGCGGAGTTTTGATAGCGCTTCGCGCGCATCGTCATTTTGAGCGTAGCCGAGGGTCTTTATTGCAGAACGTTCATCGCCTGATGTAAGGCAGCACCGGGACATCGTTTTCCCTCGGCGCATACATGCAGATTCCCGCAATGCAGTAAAGATCCCTCGGCTGCGCTCGGGATGACGATGCCGGAGAATCCCAGTCACTCCTAATCCCCAATCCCTAATCCCCAATCCCTAATCCCTAATCCCTAGCCACTCATCCCTGCTTTCAAACTTCAGGTTGGTGGTGCGGCGCATTATAATTTAGAAGCGCCGCACCACCCTGAACCCTGAACCCCCTTTCCTTCCCATGATATAATGAGAAAAATGATTTCATGAAAGGAGCGATTTCCATGGAAATCCGTGTGTTGAAATATTTTCTCATGGTCGCGCGTGAGGAGAGCATCACGAAGGCGGCCAGTCGTCTCCACATCACGCAGCCGACGCTGTCGCGCCAGATGGCGGACCTCGAAGCGGATATGGGCGTCCCGCTCCTGGATCGGAGCGGACGCAAGATCGCATTGACGCCGGAAGGCATTCTTCTTCGCCGACGCGCCGAAGAGATCGTCTCTCTGGTCGACAAGACGGAGATGGAAGTCTCGCAGGCGGCAGAAAATCTGGAAGGCACCATCAGCGTAGCAGGAGGGGATCTCTCGCAGGCGCGTGATTTCGTACGTCTCATTAAGGAATTCCAGACACTCCATCCTTTTGTATGTTTCCGCTATTACACGGACATCACGCCTTACATTTGTGAATGTATGGATCATGGCTGCGTCGATGTGGGCCTCCTTGTGCAGCCTTTTGATAGGGAGAAGTATGAGTCACGCCCCATCGGAAAACCGAGCCGGATGGGGGTGTATATGCGTGCGGATGATCCACTCGCCAAGAAGCCGGAAGTATGGATGCAAGACCTTGAAGGCCGCCCTCTGCTGCAGGGGCTTCGTCCAGATCTTGATGCGATGCTCTTTGCCAGACATACGGATCAGGATAGCCATCCTGCCATGATCGAGTGTGACCTCCCCATGAACCGGGCCATCATGGTCGATGAGGGCATGGGCTATTTTATTGCCGGGGAGGGTGTACTCCCCTTTCTTGATGAACATCGGATCTGTTTCAGACCGATCGGAGAAAAGCCGCAGTATATCTACACATTTCTTGCGTGGCGCAGAAATCAGCCCTTCAGTCGTGTCACGAAAACGTTCATTGAGTTTTTGAAAGAGAAGTTGAAGTGAGGGAAAACATCTGCGAAAGCAGGTGTTTTTTTATTGGAAAATCGGGGCCCATGGGAGTGCTGCCCTTTGATTGCGTTTGAAAGCCTTGCTTGCATGAGAAATTCGAAATGGTGGTGTGATGCATAAAAATATAGAAGCGTCGCAGCGTATGAATCACGGTGATGCCTGAGGAGGGATTGAAGCGACTAGCCACCAGTCGCCAGTCACACCCCATTCCTCATCCCTGGCTGCTAGCCCGCTTCATGCCTTTTCACTATCCAAATTCATAATCCATAAGTATTTGCTATGCAGCAACATTCTGCCTATACTAATGGCAGAAGAAACGAAGGGAGGAGCATGAACGATGGCGATCCAATGGAAAAGGCGGCTTGCTGCAGGACTTGTGCTTGCGGTGCTGCCACTTATCATGGCCGCAGGATCCTTACATTTTCACTGTGAGGAAGTCCGCGCCGCGCAGGTGATCAAAGAGGAGAAAGGGTCGTACGGCTGCCTTACCTGGCCGCAGAATCTGAATGCCGTCAGAAGCGAGGTGGAGATTTTCAAAGAGATCCCCAAAGACCTGCGAGTGGATACTCCGGCAGCCACTGCGATTTACAGAAATACCCAGGTATACACGAATAGCCTCATGCTGGACATGAGACAGTTACAGGCAGAGAAGCCTCTTTTCTATCGCGTACGGGCGTATGATCTGGATGGGCATCCGATCGGTCCCTATTCGCAGCCGGCAGATGTGGAGAGCGCACTTTTCAAGACGGAGCGCAATGCGCCCATCCCGCACGATCCCTATGGCAAGGGGAATGGCAGCGTCCTTCTGTACCCGGTCTATGCCTACACAGGAAATCCGAATGCCGCGAGCTATGAGATCGAAGTCACGTCAAAGTATCCGGAAAATCTCCATGGCTTCTCGCCATCCGTCCATCGCATCTATGCGGCCCAGACAGAACTCACCGATCTCTATGATGATGCGCCGCGGACGGGGACCTACTACTGGCGCGTCAGGGGAATGGACAGCACGGGGAAGCCTGTGGGTGAGTGGAGCCTGCCGCAGGAGATCAAAAATCCGGTGAAGCATTGGAAGGTGGCTGTCTATGGCGACAGCATTTCTCACGGTGGCGGACATCTCTCCTTCGGGCCTGCCGACCTCGCCTACAGCTATGAGTCGTATCTGGATTTTCCCTCGATCAATCTTTCCCAAAGCGGGGATACGAGTGAGGCGATGGTCATGCGCTTCGAGAAGGACGTGCTTCCTTTTTCGCCGGAGTACCTTCTCATCTTGGGCGGGACGAACAGTCTTCGCGCCGGTATCCCGGCAGCGGATGTGATCTCTGACCTGAAGGAGATCCAGAGAAAGTGCCGCGAGCATGGTATCACGCCCATCCTGATGACGCTGCCGCCGATCAATCCTGAAAACATCCAGAAGGCTTTTAATGAGCCGACCTATGAGGGCTGGAAAGATTCTTTCGATGAGGTGAATGCTTTCATCCGCGGTGAGGTCCATATTGATACCGCCGTGCCCTTTGAAGAGATGGAAGAGCTTCCCACCTGGCTCGCGCTGGACGGCATTCACGGCGACTGGAATATGAAGCGCATGATGGCGGAGGTCATCAATCGGGAATTTCCGAAGGTGGTAGCTGGTGACTAAGGATTGGTGATTGGGGAATTCAGGGGGCGGAGTGTCTTATGACTGCGAGGCATCAGCGTTTCCTTAGTTCTTCGTATCATCATCTTGAGCGGAGGGGCTAGGACACCGCATCAGAAAAATGGGGCATGAGTCGCAGGATCTCGCATGATCTCTGGAGAACCTTCTTGCTCTGTCCGTTTTCTATTCAATATGTAAGCAGAAAGGATTATGCTATGGTTAAACAGACAGCAGGACGCACCATTCTGGGGAATTTTGCGCCGAAGTTTGCAGCACTCAATGATGATGTTCTTTTTGGTGAAGTGTGGAGCCGAGAGGAGAAACTGTCGCGCAAGCTCCGTTCCATCATCACGGTCAGCGCGTTGATCGGGAAGGGCATGACAGATGCGTCTCTTGCCTACCATTTGAGGGAAGCCAAAAAGAATGGCGTGACGCAGGAGGAAATGGCAGAACTTCTGACGCACGTTGCTTTTTACGCTGGTTGGCCTAATGCATGGGCGGCCTTCCATCTTGCCATGGAAGTCTATGAGAATGGGGACGCAGAGCACGGCGGTTTCTTCGGACAGGGCGAGCCGAATACGGCTTACGCGAAGTATTTCACCGGGGATTCCTATTTGAAGGTGATTTCTAAAGCAGGCGATCCGCTGACCATATGCCAAGTGACTTTCGAACCTGGATGCCGCAATCACTGGCATATTCATCACGCCAAGAGCGGGGGCGGGCAGGTGCTCATCTGTGTCGATGGCGAAGGCTGGTATCAGGAAGAAGGAAAAGAGGCGCAGAGCCTAAAAGCAGGTGATATCGTGGAAATCCCCGCAAATGTGAAACACTGGCATGGGGCAAAGAGGGAGAGCTGGTTCAGCCATCTGGCTTTTGAGATCCCGGGGACCGATCTTTCTAATGAGTGGTGCGAGGAAGTCAGCGCGGCAGCCTATGACGCGCTGACTCGCTGAAGAGGTGTCTATGAAGACACTGATTGTTTACTACAGCTATAGTCATGGAAATACGAAAAAGATAGCGGAAGCGCTGGCAAAAGCCACGGAGGGGGATATCGAGCGCATCGAGACGGTCAGGAAATATGGCCCTTATGCAGAAACCATCGAAGTGGGGCAGGCAGAAGTACAGCGGGGGGAGTGTCCGCCGCTGCGGCCGATGAAGAAGGATATCGCGGGATATGATGTGATTGCTTTGGGATCGCCGACCTGGTGGTACACCATGGCGCCTGCCATGCGTACCTTCGTGATGACGCATGACTTCACTGGAAAGAGAATGATTTTCTTCACGACACATGGTGGCTGGCCAGGGAGCGCCATCAAGCATCTTAAGAATTTAACCCATACGGATGAAGTACTCGGGACGATAGAAGTCCGCTTTGACTCGAATGGGGGAGACGAACAGATTACGCCGGAAAAGGATGTGGACGCTTGGATTTCTATGATGAAGAAGAAAGTGCGAGGGTAGAATGGATGTGCCATATCAAGAGCTCGAAAAGATGAAAATCAAAGAGCTCAGAAAAGAACGCTTCCGCCTGCTGGATGATATTCACGAAAAGCAGCAGCAGCTCGATCAGATCGATTACCAGATTTATCAAAAGAAAAATGAAGAGGGAAAGGAAGGATCATGATGTGGAAGAAAGCGATCGCTCTTTCATGTGCATTTCTGGCCGCGGGAGGGTTAACCGGCTGCGGGGGAACCACGGGTGTGCCTCATCGCGAGGGCAAAGCAGCAGGCGCATCGAGCGAGACCCATATGGTGAAGAAAGATGGCAAAGCCATCGTAGTATTTTTTTCTGCGACAGGGAATACAAAACGTGCTGCGGAAATCATTGCGCGCACCAAAGGGCTGGATGTATGGGAAATCAAGCCGAAAGAACCCTATACGGATTCGGATCTCGATTATAGAAATGACAACAGCCGCGTCAGCCGCGAACATCAGGATCGGAGCCTTATGCCGGAGATCGATGGGGATGTACCTGGTTGGGATAGCTATGAGACGGTTTTTCTGGGGTATCCGATCTGGTGGGGCGAAGCACCGAATATTGTGTATCATTTTGTGCGGAGTCATGACTTTTCCGGAAAGCAGGTCATTCCTTTCTGCACATCGTATTCCAGTGATCTTGGAGACAGCGATGTGCTGCTAGAAGAAACGGCCAAGAGTGGCGAATGGTTTCCAGGGACTCGTTTCTCCGGCGGAGCCTCTGAAAGTGACCTCATCGACTGGTCCCGGCACTTCTAGGGAGGCGAGGAAGCGCGATGAAGCTTCTTCTTTAGCTGCCTGCAGCGGGGAAATCTTTTAAAAGTAGGGAAAGCCACTTGACAAGCATGAAACATGATTTATAATAAAAGCATGTTTTAAGAGCATAAGCAAATTGTCTGTGTCTTAAAGCAAACCATTGCCTGCGTTTCGCGTGATCGGCGAGTCATCCCGCCATGGTATACCCCTATATCATGGTTTCCCGCTTTCCCCATAGCCCCGATGACATCCCATCGCCCTCACAAGAGCGCAGGCAGAAAAGAGCGGGTCTCCCCTAATTTCCCGCTCTTTTTCTATTGCATTTTTCTGATGGATGACCGACCTTGACCCTAGGTACTTCCACGTCCCACGCCCCGCGCAGGAAAAGATTTTCTGATCGATCAAAAGAAAAGCGGCTCGGTGCATGCATGCCGGAGGCGGGGTTTCTGATCCTCCCGATGAAAATCAGTCCCGTCTGGCAGATTTTCTTATTTGTTAAATTGACAATTCGTTTTATTATATTTTATAATTAACCAGATACTCTTGAAATAGTGTATCCTTATTTGGGGAAGAGTTGATTTTTGAGTTTCCGGGGCCATTCGGAGTTTGGCCTCATTGTTCATGAAAAGGGGACATAATCATGGCACAGGTAGCAACAAGAGCAGAACGTATGGTGGGCGTTCGTGCGAATATTCTTAACACCGCTAAAAGACTTTTTTTGGAACAGGGGTATAAAAAGACAACCATTCGCCAGATCGTACAGGAGTCCGGGATCACCTCGGGCAGTATCTACAATCTGTTTGACAATAAAGACGCTGTTTTCTCGGCCATTACGAATGATCTTTGCCAGGTGATTGTGGATGAAGTGGAGAAGCGCTTCTCTGATAAACCGCTGGAATATCACTATGCAGCGATCTTGGCGGTCGAGCTGTATGCGATCGAGAAGGAGTCTGTTTTCCGTGAACTCTACTATGAAGCCTATACGGAGCCAAAGATTTTTGAAGCCCTGCTCCATACGCATTTGGATCTCGCAGATCACTACCTCGCAGAGGCAGACTGTATGGGCTATCTGAAGCCGGATGAATATTATGCACGCATGCTCCTTTCCAAAGGCGCCATGCTCGGCTATATGCAAGCCTTCGACTTTGACCGCACCGGTCCTGTTCGTGTGCTTCGAAGAGAGCTTGCCTCCCTCATCCTGCTGTCTCTCGGGCTGAAGAAACGGGATATCAAAGACCTGTACTCCTTCATGCTGGAGATCGAGGATGAATGCAGCGAGATCATCGAAGTGATCCTTGACAGCGTGCATCAGTCATAGAGACGGGGATAGTGAGTGAGGCTCCCGGTGGATCTGTGACTGGTGACTCGAAGGCTGCCCCAGCCAATAGACAAATGGATAGCGATCCCAAAACGTGAGAGATGGAGTCTCTCACGTTTTTTTATTTGAAAAAAGTTTCACAAAAACTATTGCAATTTTATGCACAACGCTGTATAATTATCACATCGTCAAACAAGCCCATGTGAAAGGGCTGATGAAATTGTCTATATTATTTTGAAAGGCGGCATTATCATGACAGATATTAAAAGCGTAAAGAAAGTAGTTCTTGCATATTCCGGTGGTCTGGATACCTCCGTTATCATTCCGTGGCTGAAAGAAACCTATGGCTGTGAAGTCATTGCCTGCACCGTAAATCTGGGACAGCCGGAAGACTTCGAAGCCATCCACAAGAAGGCGCTTGCATCCGGTGCTGAATATGCAGAGACTCTTGATGTTCGCAAAGAATTCATTGAAGAATATGCATACAAAGTCCTTCAGGCAGATGGCCGTTATGAAGGAAAGTACCTGCTCGGTACCTCCTTCGCTCGTCCACTGATCGGCAAATGCCTCGTCGACATGGCAAAGAAATATGGCGCTGATGCCATCTGCCACGGTGCGACCGGCAAAGGCAATGACCAGGTTCGTTTCGAACTCACCATCAAAGCACTGGCTCCGCACATGAAGATCATCGCTCCATGGCGTATCTGGGATATGAAGTCCCGTGAAGATGAAATGGCTTATGCAGAAGCACATGGTGTGCCGATCGACAAGTATGATGAAAAGCAGACTGATGAAGAAAAGGCTGCACAGAAATACCCATACTCCATGGACTGGAACATGTGGCATCTGTCCCATGAAGGCGATGACCTGGAAAATCCGGCAAATGCGCCGCACAAGGATATGTACCTCGTCACCTGCGATCCGGAAGAAGCTCCGGATAAGCCGGAGATCGTTACCATTGATTTTGAAAAAGGCATCCCGACCGCTGTCAATGGCAAGAAGATGGACGGCGTAGAGCTCGTGAATACCCTGAACGCCATCGGCGCACGCAACGGCATCGGCATCGATGACCTCGTAGAAAACCGCCTCGTCGGCATGAAGTCCCGCGGCGTCTATGAAAACCCATGCGGCTCCATTCTTTTCTACGCACACACCGAACTGGAACGCCTCTGCCTTGACCGCGCGACCTTCCATTTCAAAGAAATCGCTGCTGTCAAATACTCGGAGCTCGTATATGACGGGATGTGGTTCGCACCGCTGCGCGAAGCACTGCAGGCCTTCGCTGACAAGACCTCTGAAACCGTGACCGGCAAAGTCACCCTTCGCCTCTACAAGGGCAACATCATGTCCAATGGCGCAGAAAGCCCGTACTCCCTGTATAATGAAGAATTCGTCACCTTCGGTGAAGATGATGTATACAATCAGGCAGATGCAGAAGGCTTCATCAACCTCTTCGGCCTGCCGCTCACCATCCGTGCCCTCATGAAGGAGAAGAATGCAAAATGAGTGATATGATGTGGGGCGGACGCTTCACGAAGGCAGAGGAAAAGAATGCACTGGATTTCAATGCATCCATTTCCTATGACTGCCGCATGTATCGTGAGGACATCGCCGGCTCTATCGCCCATGCCAAAATGCTGGCGGCTCATGGGATCATTTCCAAAGAGGATCAGGAAAAGATCACTAAGGGTCTTCTCTCTATCAAAAAAGAGATCGATGAAGGGACATTCCCTTTCTCCGTCGAACTCGAAGATATTCATATGAATATCGAAAAATGTCTCACCGAGGAGATCGGTGATGCCGGCGCCCGCCTCCACACGGCGAGAAGCCGCAATGACCAGTGTGCGCTGGATCTCCATATGTACATGAAGAGAAATATCGCGCGCCTGTCTGAAAAACTCATCGCCGTCTTAGAAGCCCTCCTCGCTGCTTCCAAGAAATATCAGGACGTCATCCTGCCGGGCTACACCCACATGCAGCGCGCGCAGCCGGTCCTCTTCGCTCATCACATGCTCGCGTACTTTGCGATGCTCGAGCGTGACTTCAAGCGTCTCGAAGACTGCTACGATATGTGTGACATGTCGCCGATCGGCGCCTGTGCGCTGGCAGGGACCACGTACCCGACACATCCTGAGGAAGAAGCGAATGACCTTCACTTCGCCTCCGTCTATGGAAACAGCCTCGATGCGGTCTCGGATCGCGACTACCTTCTCCAGTTTCTCTCCTTCGCTTCGATCTGTGCGATGCATCTCTCGCGTCTGTCGGAAGAATTCATCTACTGGTCCACTAGCGAATTCCAGTTCATCGAGCTTGATGACGGATACTCCACGGGCAGCTCTATCATGCCTCAGAAGAAGAATCCGGACATGTGTGAGCTCATTCGCGGCAAAACCGGCCGTGTCTATGGACACCTCATCGGTCTTCTGACCGTCATGAAGGGTCTGCCGCTGGCCTATGACAAGGATATGCAGGAAGATAAGGAAGGCGTCTTTGATGCCTTGGATACCCTGTACTTCGCCCTCGACATCTATGCCGGCATGATCTCCACCATGACTGTCAATGGCGATCACACCCGCCAAGTCCTTGAACGTGACTTCTCGAATGCGACCGACATGGCAGACTATCTTGCGAAGAAAGGCCTACCTTTCCGTCAGGCGCATGCCGTCGTCGGAAATGCTGTCCACTACTGCATCGAGCACCATAAGGTCCTTCTGGATCTCTCCATGGAGGAATTCAGATCCATGAGCCCGCTCTTTGAAGAAGACATCAAAGAAGCCCTCTCTATCGAAAACTGTGTGAAGAACCGTGAAAGCTACGGCGGCACAGGGCCGAAGTCCGTAGAACGTCAGCAGACACACGCAGGGGACATGATCGCTAAGATGAAAGAAATGTCCGCGTCTTGGAAAGAGGAAATGGCGTTTCTTGGATGAGTGACTGGTGACTAGGGACTGGTGACTAGGGACTAGTGATTAGCAGCTAGGGATTAGAAATCACGTTTCTCTGAACTGCCCCATTGATGTAACCACGGCGTTCCCGCCTGGTATAGACAATTTCACAAGCAAAAAGCCCATCATTTGATGGGCTTTTTGCTTGTGAGAAGAGGTGCAGGGTCAGCCTGTGGGGGCGAGTTGACCCTTGATTGCGTGCGAAAGAGGTTCAGCGGGTTCTGTAGGTTCTACGGGTTCAGCGGGGAAGGTGCGGCGCATAAAAATCAAAAGCGCCGCGGAGTATAAATAGGGCGATGCCCGAGCTCTGTCTTTTCCCTCCTTCCTTTGGAAGGAGGTGCCCCGAAGGGGCGGAGGTTGGCTTGGGGCTTTTCTCTACCTCGGCCAATCCCTATCTCGCTTCGCTCGAAATGACGATATGAGAGAGTCTGATGTCTCCTAGTCTCTTAGTCTATATTCACTTGAGACCCCTAATCCCTAATCCCTAATCCCTAATCCCTAGTCACCAGTCACCAGTCACCAGATACCACAAATGAAGAAGCGAAAAAAGCACTACCGTTCCGGCGGAAGTCCCGCATATTCTCTGGCGAAGTCAGAGAAATTCTCGATGATATAGCGCTTCAGCATATCTGCCGGGGGAGAGAGCTTCTCGCCTTTTTTCCACGAAAGGCTGATGTAGCGCGAGCAGCTCGGAGAGGAGATCGGTACCAGCGCGACATGGTCGCCGCCGACACCGTGCCATGTGATGCGCGGCGCGAAGGATACACCGAGGCCGGCGCGGATGAATTCACGTACCGTCATCGGGCTGTCGCTCTCGAGTACCACGTGTGGGACAAAGCCTGCCATGCGGCAGTAGAAGTCTGTGATGGTACGAAGGGAAGAGCCTGCTTCCAGAGAAATGAATCCCGCTTTCTCAAATTCATCCAGATTGACAGACGATTTTCTGGCATGCGGATCCGTATCCGGCATAGCCAGCATGATGTCTTCCTTGAGGAGCGTCACAGAGTGGTCATTCTCGATGGGATTGATGGAGGAGGACAGGAAGAGATCCACATGATTCTGGTTCTGTTGACCTGGCTTATTGTGCTGCTGCAGGATCTCGAAACGGATATCCGGATGCTCCTGACGGAAACGGGTGAGGAAAGCCGGGATGATCATAGAAGCCGCGAAAAGGGAAATGGTGACGGTGAGCTTCTGTGCTTCCTTGGTATCAGCCAGCTCCTTCTGCGCGCCGTGCAGCTCCTGCATGATGCGGTTCGTATGGCGGAGCAGGATCTCGCCATATCTTGTGAGGACGATGTTTCGACCGCTTCGGGAAAAGAGCGGCACGCCGAGCTCTGTCTCAAGTACCTTGATGGTATGGGACAGGGACGGCTGGGAAATGTGAAGGGCTTCTGCTGCGCGCGTCAGGTGCTGCAGCTCGGCTGTCTTTTGGAAATAGCTCAGGGCGAGCAATGTCAATTTCATGGAGATCCCCCAAATGATTGATAGAAAAAACAAAAAATCGAATATCACTTATAAGTATTATACTCTTACATATGGAAATTATCAATCAATCTTTCTTCTTATGCACTGAAATTTAAGAATTCAAAAAGAGATATCGGCCGTCTTGCGGTTCAAAAAGTCCCGCGCATTCATGGGGGCTAAAATCATCAAGAACTGTCGGGCATAAGAAAGATAACGGGAAGGAATACATGGTCAATGGAAGTGACTCATTCATAGATAAAAGGCAATGAATCGATAGATGAAGCCTTGGTTCACTCGGAAGCCCGCGTTCTTAAACCGCCCCTTCATTTATAGTATAATAGGAAAAATGATAAGCATTTTGGAAAGGAGCTTTTCTATGAAGAGGAAAAAAACTGCCCCTATGACGAAGGCAGAACGCATCGCTGCCGCCATTCGTGGAGATGCAGTAGACCGTGTACCATACTCGCTGTGGTCTTATCTGCCGATGATCGATCTCGATCCCGCAACGAATGCGGAACATACTTATGATTTCTATAAGACCTATGACGTCGATATCTTGAAGACGATGAATAACGGTATGTACAGCGTCGAAGACTTCGGCGTGACAGTCGATTATTCAGACATTGAAAGAGGCGGCGTGGCGAAAATCATTTCCACTCCGGTCCATACGCCGGAAGACTGGCTGAAAGTCAAGCCGGTCTCACTCCATGAGGGGGCGCTGGCTCGTGAGCAGGACTATCTGAAACGACTGCTGAAGAAGACCAATGGCGAAGTGCCTGTCATTTTCACCGTCTTCAGTCCGCTGACTACGGCAAACAAACTGTGTCCGCACATGATGGAGCACATCGCTTCCGGTCATGGAGAGCAAGTGAAGGCAGCCCTGACTGCCATCACAGAGACCACCTGCGCCCTCGTCCAGCGCGTCATCGAGCTGGGTGCGGATGGCATTTTCTTTGCGACGCAACTCTCCTCCTATGATCTGGTGAAGGAGGATCTCTACAAAGAGTACGGCATGCCCTATGATATCGCGGTCCTTTCCGCTTCGCAGGGCTGGTGCAATGTGCTGCATGCCCATGGAAAGCACATCATGTTCCCCCTGCTTCGGAAATACCCCGTTCAGATCTTCAACTGGCATGCCTTTGAATCTCTGCCGGGCATCCACGAGGCGCAGGTCATGACCGGGAAGTGCATCATGGCCGGCCTTGAACGCATGGATATCACCGACGGACATAAAAATGAGATCGAACACCAGATCTATGAGACGCTTAGAGAGACGGGCGGCCGCCATGTCATTCTCTCGCCCGGCTGCGTCATCCGCTATCCGCTGGATCCGGATATGCTTTCCTTTGTCAGGAAGGCCAAGGGAGAAATAGAAGAAAGACTGCTGAGGAACAGGGACTAGAAGTGACTGGCGGACGAGTGTCCGGCTGACGCGGGGGACTTGCAGCTCTCATGGGAGTGACCGGGAAACCTTATCCCAGCTGTCTTTCATGCCATAGTCACCCTATCCGCCCCTTTCGGGCACCTTCCCCTAGAGGGGAAGGCTATTAAGTTAAGCGGCAGAACGTTCTTGGCTCCCCATCGGGGAGCTCCCCGAAGGGGTGAGGGGGCTACGTAGCGGTATCGCATGAAAGCGTTGGAATATCGATAGCATCGGGCTATTCAACATAGAACGCTATACCGCTGGCATGCCCCATCTCGCTTAGCTCGAAATGGCGTCTCACTGGATTTTAGCGTCGCTACGCTCCTAAAAAATCCAGTTCGCTTGCACATATTGCCTTCGGCACTTCCCACGAAGGGGGAAGCAAGACGTTACGCAGCTAACGATTTCCTTAACTTAATAGCATTACCTAGAGGGGAAGGCTGCGATACGAGAATACCATCTTCTAAAAAAAGGCGGCGAA
>ERZ1034855.199-NODE-199-length-32001-cov-33.663495_pt1 | contig 32001 bp, 48 predicted proteins | sample MGYA00520699_ERZ1034855 | MGnify/ENA primary metagenome ERZ1034855 (study PRJEB33766, sample SAMN09781730) | gut metagenome | biome: gut microbiome | host: Homo sapiens | place: Madagascar | study: EMG produced TPA metagenomics assembly of the PRJNA485056 data...
TCTTTTATTTCTTTTTCTAATTGTTCTACTGCTGCTTTAAATTTATCCTGTGTTGTTGTTTTAGTTAATTTGTATTTTTTCGCCATTTCTTCAAAATCCAATTTGTATACCAAACAAAGTTTTGTAAACTGTGCCCTGTAATCAATATCGGGTTCTTTTTGAAAACCTTTGTTTGTATCGACTTTATCGGGATTTTTAGGCGGTTCTTCGCCATCTGGTAAATCTTCCCCTGCATAGATATACAATCCTAAACCGTGTCTTGCAACTGCTTTTGTCAAGCTACGCTGAACAGCTTTATTGACATCAAATGATGTGATATTTTCAAGTGGTATGCTTTTATTACGATAATCCATTACGGGCAGATATTCGATATGTTCTATGCCGTCAACTGTTACTCCAGTTTTTACCCATGCTGTTTTACCGTCCGTGTGATAAAACAAACCGTCTGCATTTTCGTAAATTGTATAAGTTGCAGTAGGAAATATTTTTTTAAGTTCTCCCCAAGCCCACGCCCACGAAAGATAAGTTAAACCGTTTTTCTTTTCGGTATGTTCATTAACATTAATTGCATTGAGTTTTTCAAAATAATTTAATTCTTTTTCCATTTTTAATCATTCTCCTTTATTCCGTAATATTCTTTTGCACATTCTTCACAACAAAACATATTTCCTATGTTATCTGTGTATGAAACGTTTTCACTTTCTATTTCATCAGTACAATATGCACAATTGCCTATTATTTTTATTTCTGCATTAGGGCAACGAGTATTACAAGGTGTTTGTCCGCATATATCACACATTTTATTCACCGTCCACATCTTCAAATTTATAAAACAAATAACGATTATCTTTGTTATCGCGTTCGATTTTGCAAATTAAAAACTCTGCTGCTGTATTATTGCATGTGTTTACTGTACATTTAAATTTATCACAAACGTACACGGTATTTCTTTTTTTTATTTCGTCAAGCACATTCCACGGATAAACCTCTATTGCTTTTTTCATTTTAAATCAACCCTTTCTTATCTCTTTTTCTTTTTATTCTCATTTGCTTTTATTGCTCTTGCTTGTTTTAAAGCTTGCGCTTTTGTAGGATATTCTTTTCCGCTTTTCCCAAATTTGTATTTTCCGCTTTTGGTTTTAATTATAGGCATGTTTTTCATCACTTCCTTTCCTTAGACTTGACAGGCGGTTTAAAAAGTATATTATCATCTTGCAAATTTGATACAGTAACATCTCTTATTGCCTGTGCAAGCTCAACATTGCCGTTTGCCATTTCTGATATTAACGTAATATTCAGCATGGTTAATTCTGCAAGTAATTCAACAAGCTTTCCTCCGATTTTACTCGTTACAATACTTTCTTTTACTTCACATTTAATCATTTTTGTATTCTCCTTTCTTGTTACATAATTAGTATACCACTTTTAAAATAATTTGTCAAGAAATATTTTTGAAATTATATTTGCTTTTATTATCTGTATTGCTCAATTCATTCATGATATGCTGATATATTTTGATTTTCTTAGACAGATAACTCATTGTTTCCTTGATTTCCTGTTCTGTTTCAGCTATCCAACACTGATTATAAGTATTAATACATATAGGATTTCCAGCAGAAATAAGTTCTGAAATTGCCGTTTCGATTTCCGCAGGAGTACTTTCTAAGAATACCGCAATTTGAATAATATCAACAGTATGTTTTCTGCCTTTAGGTATTAAATTCAATACCAAATTATTAAATATTTTGTTTTCTTTATTCATTTTCGTTTTCCTCCATTTCGTCTAAATCGGGTAATACAGAAGTCAAAGGACTTCTTTTCTCATCGTATTTTTTTGCAAATGCTATTTTTGTGCTTGCGGCATTTTCAGAAAAAATTCTGAATGTATAATCATATCCTCTGTTCTTTATAAATTCAAGCAATTTATCTGTACTGATTTTCTTATCTTTTGCCATGCGTGCAAGTTCTTTTTCGTCAATATAATCTCTCTGTTTTACTACTTTGTTAAAATCTTCTTGACTTAATTCCTGTTTTAAAATTTTCATACCTTTTTTTTCGTTGATACTTAATTGTGCAACTTTTGTTAATATCAAAACTCGCTTACCGTCATTTACTCTCTGTACATTATTGTGTTTGAAAAATGCTTTTACTTCCGAAACGTGCTTTAAATAAGTTCGCCTTGATTGAACCATTCCCAATAATGCTTTAGTATAATTTGCTCTTGCACGTTCTATCCTGTTAATCAAATGCTCTTTTTCCAACATTTTTGCTTTCTTTTCTAACTTGATTTGTTGCTTTATCTCTCTACGCTTCCGTTTTGCCAGTTTAGCGACATTATCAGCGTCCTGTATGTTTGCAATAACCCTTTGCCCGTCCTCTGTTTCATAAAGCCATTTTTTAAATTCTTTCAGCGTTTCGACTTGTTTGTCTGAAAACAGCATAAGACTATTTACTTTTCTCGGTGCAGGCAATTTGAAATTGTCGGGTTTTTTATAGCGTGGGTCGTATATGAATTTATACAACCTATTCAAAAGGCTCAGTGGCATATCAATTAAAAATGCAACCTCTTTAAGCGGAATATGATATTCCCATTTTGCATAAAATGGCTCTTGCCCGTAATCCCTTAATTTTTTAGTCATTTAACATCTCTCCTTTTTTCTTTTTCTGATAATGATTTTTATGGTATTCTTTTTTATATGCTTTCAAACGTTCTATATTTTTCAAATAATATTGATGTTGATATTCTGTTCGGTCACGTTTATGAGTTTCTCTGTATTGTTTGCCATAGTCTTTTATTTTTTCTTTGTTCTCTTCTCGATACTGTTTTTGGTATTTAACATTTTTTTCTGAATTATCTGAATTTGTTTTCTTTTTTGAGTTAACTGTTTTACCTTTGTTTTTCTTATAGTAATTTTTGTTATATACTTTTCTGTATTCTTTTGTACACTCTTTGCACCAACCAAAATAGGTATTGTCTTTACACTTAGAAAAACATTCGATTTCTTTTAACTGCTTACATTTAGGGCAGTTTTTATATTCTTTTCCGTCTTTTATTAAAATCACATTTTCACGCTCCTAATAAATAATATATATCCGATACTGATAATTTATAATCAAGCATATTTTCAGCTATCAGTCCTTTGGTTTTAATTATTTCCAGTAACCTTTCATCAATTGTATTTTTACATACAATATCAATAATTGTTACTGTTCCTTTTGCTCCAAAACGGTGTGCCCTGTCCTCTGCTTGCTGTTTTAATGCCATGTTCCACGGATTGTCAATAAAAATAACCGTTTGTGCGGCTGTCAAAGTGAGCCCTGTACCCATTGCACCTCTTGTTCCTATTATTACTTTGCAAGTATCATCATTTTGAAATTTGTTCTTTTGATTTATTCTTTCGGAATTTTCTATTTCACCTGTTATATAAGCAGGATTATACTGTTTTAAACGTTCTTTAATTATTTCGGTGATAGAAGTCCATTCTGAAAAAATAATGCATTTCTGATTGCTTTTTACCAGTTCTGACACTATTTCTTCCATGCGGTCTAACTTGGCACTCTCTTTTATCTTGTCACTTAATATTCCTGTATATCCTGTTGCTTGCCTTAATTTTATCATCAAAGTTAGCGGATTGTTATGCTGACATATTTCGTCTGCCTTTTCTAACAATCCTAATCTTACCATTTCGTATATTTTTTCTTGCTTTGGTGACATATCAACATATTCTATTTTATGCATTTTTTCGGGCAAATCTAATATTTCTTCTTTTTTTCTTCTTAGCATGACATTTAAAGTGTTTTTCTTTAGTTCGTCAAGATTTTTATATCCGATAATTTCTGAATTTCCCCAACCGCCAAACACACAATATCTATGCTTAAAAGAATAAAAACTTCGTGTTTCATAACCTAACCATTTCAAAGGTATATAAATATCCAAAGGTATATTAAGTATCGGTGTGCCTGTCATAGCTACCTCATACGGAGTGCTTAATCTTAATAATGCTTTCGTTTGTAATGCACTTTCATTTTTACAATTATGTATTTCATCTACGGCAATAAGGCTTATTTCACCATTTTTGCACATTTCAGATATTTTATCCGCAACAGGAAATACATATTTTTTATTGACTTTTTTTGATTGCCCTCGCAAACTTTCAATATTTGTTATTATGAATTTACAATCGGGCATATTTTCTAAATCTTCTAATCTTGCTTTTGTTCCACCGTCATACATTTTGCCATTCTTTTTGTATCTATTTCCTAAAACAAAAGCTGAATAATCAGAATGTGTGTGAATTTCTTCAAGCCAGTTATATTTTAAAGAGTTTACACAACAAACTATTAAAACTTTATTGATTTTATTCCCTAAACAGCCGCATAAATCAATAATTTGTTTTGTTTTTCCTAATCCGCAATCATCAGCCAAAATGAAACGCTTTGCTTTTAAACCAAACTCCACACCCTCAATTTGATGTTTAAACGGTTTAGTTTTGAAATGATAATCTTTTGGTATTGTTGGAATTATTTTCTTTTCTAACGTATGATATGTACCAGTTATAGTAATATCTTTATCTTGAAACGTATTGCATAAATCAGCAATATCACTAATAGGTATTTCCCATGAGCAAGTTGCTTTGTTATATGCTCTTAAAGGTAATTTCCTTAGATATTCAATAACAAGTTCATCATATCCGCATTGCACAAAAGCACTGTATTTTGATATATACTTATTTATTTTCTCACTTTCTTTGATTTTTATTTCCATGCCTTTTTCTCCTTTCAAAAACTATTATAGCACATTATATTTAATTTGTCAACACTTAATTCAAAAATAATTTTGAGCACAAAAAAAGAACATATTATTTAAAATACGTTCTCTTTTTGCAACAAAGAAAGGAGAATAAACATGAAAAGCAAGAAGTTTGCCCTATATAATCATATCATAGTTTAGAAATGAAATCAAGCATTTTTTCTAAAGAATTTTTAAATTCTGTTTTTTCAAAATCTGTATCGGAATTTGTATACAGAATTTGTATAAATTCTTCAATCTCTTTGCACAAATATTTTGTCGATTGTTTTAACAATTCTTGCGGAACAGTATTTAATTGATATTGCTTTTTTACGTTACAATATTCTGCATAACGAGGTTGAATATCTTTATATTCTTTTTCTGCAATATCAGTTTTATTTTGTTCTGTTTCTGCATTTTCTGTTTTGTACAATCGTTTTAATTCTGCTCTTGCAGTACCGTAAATACTCAAAGCTTTTGCGGTATTGTCGTTTATAGGCATATTCGCAAGCTTTATTATTTCCTTATCAATTGTTTCTATGTTTTGTTTTAACATATTTCAACACCGAGTTCTTTTGACTTTTCTTTGTATTTTTCGTGTAATTTATCTTGCATGAGTGTAATTGTATTTAAATCATATGCAATGGTTTCAAGCTTTATATGCATACGGTCTGCCCCCTTTAATTCGCAATCAACATCACAAATTAATTCTTTGATTTTGCAAGCGGCAGCAATTTCGCCTATATCGCATAAATCTGAATAGGCTTTTTCATATACCTTTTTGCTTTTTGTTTCCCATGCTTGCCATGCAGTAAAACCGTTTTTAATAGCGGTTTTCTTTGTTGCACTGTCTACCTGTTGACGTGTATAATTGTACCAGTTTGCAGGAATTATATTCGGATTTTCTGCCGTTTCAACCGGCGGTAACATATTAAAATGATTGATGTAATATCTTTTTACACCTCTCATATTTAAACTTTCGTCTAAATAATGGTATTCGTGCAATCTTTTAAAACCATGCATATTTAAAAAGTCAAAATAATTTGCAAGCTGTTCATGCAACATTACACCCTCTAAGATATTATTTAAGACTTCTGAAAAGATTTCATTTACTGTCATTTTTAATCAGCTCCAATATCTCATTTATTTTGTTGTCCTGTTCTTCTAAATGGCTGTGAATATCCTTGACGGCTTGCTTAATCGCATTATTCATTGTTGACTGGTCTACATTTTCCTCATAGTTCGCTAAACCTATAACAAATGATATAATTGCAATTATGTCAAGCCAGTCAAGGTTTCTATTTGTCATTCTTTCACAACTTCTACCGCAACATTCATTGTGTTTACATTCTGACTATTTACATATACAGTTAAGGTGCTTTCGCCCTGTCCGCAAAATACCCTTACTGGAGCAGTAAATGAGAAATTCTGAATATTGTTTTCTGCCGCTACTGTTGCTGACTGTACAGCACCTTGTACAAGAGAACCGTCTTGATACAGTGATACGGTTATAGTGCCCGCTGCCGTTGCTGTCAATGTAGTATTTACGCTTACAGTATAATATCCAGCTGCATTTTCAATACCATTGCAACCGCATACAGAACGTAATACAATAGCATTATTTCTTAATCTTATGCAATTTCCTCTCTGCCTTACTGTATTTGTCAAAGGCAAAGTGTTACCTGCCGTTACTTCCGTTACTCCTGTGTATGTGTAATAACCTAAATTTTTACTCATTATAATCTCTCCTTTTAAAATAATAACGGCAAGGTGTATATTTACACCCTGCCGTGTGTTTGTGCCGACAAAGTGTCGTTATATCATTTTCGTGATGTCAAGAAAATGATGTTAAATGTTGGTTGTGTATGTGCAACCTGCACCGCAACCAGTGCTACAGAACGGTGAATTGCCTGTCGCATATACAAACTGGTTAGGATATTTTACAACACCGCAAAGCTGTGTCTGTAAATAAAGCTGATTAATCTGATTTTGCTGACTTGCAATAGTCTGCTCTAACTGAGATTTTTCAAGCGCCGCAAATTTAGCGTCAATGTTTGCGTTCGTTCTATCTATTGAGCGCAAAGTTTCACAGAAACCGTTTGACATCTGCTGACTAAGTGCTGCGGTATTAGTGTTTGATAACTGCGCAAGGTTAGCCTGTCCTAACGCAACCTCTTTACCAAGTGCAGAAATGTTGCTCAAATTTTCATAACCGAGATTACACATTCCGTTAGAAAGTGCCATTGTCTGCTGTTGGTTGTTATCGGAAAGTCTACCTACTGCGTTCTGCAAGTCATTGAAATTCATTGCATTACAAAGTCCTGCTTCTGTAACAGGTGTACCGTTGGCAAAATTACGGCTTCCACCGAAAATTCCACCGCCACCACTGCCTATAAGCAGAAGTACAAGTAATGCAAACACCCAGAGCCCTGAACCTCCACTGCTCATTGCGTTGCCGCTTTTATCAGTTACGGCAGCTATGTCCGCTAAACTAAGTCCATTTTCACCCATTTTAAATTCCTCCTAAAAAATATTTATGTAAATAGTGCCGTACGCTCACTATTTCATACTTTGAATTGTATTCATAAAATCATCTACATTTATTCCTTGCTGTGAACAGATATTTCTGACAATCTGCTCGGCATTTAAGCCTTTTCCGTTAATCATATTCATTATCATTTTCATTTGAGGATTGTTTAAATTCCCCATGATATTTTTAGCTTGATTTATTATCTGCGGATTTAGATTTGTTTGTTTTGGTTGGTTCTGTGGAAATAAACTGCTCGGCATAACTCTTTACCTCCTGTTTAAAATTTTCAAATTCCTGTCTGCTTATAAAATCTGTAGTCGGTGCATTTTCGGATATTTCATATGGTGTAAACTTAAATGTTTTTATTGTAGGGAAATTTGCTCCGTCTGTTGATTTTATATACATTATATCCTCATTGTTATCAAATAACGCAACAACGCTGTTTGCGCTCATTTGATATGCTTTTGCGCCCTCTATGCCTGTTACTCTTATTAAACCAGTATTATTTGAATTAACTTGTTGTGGGCTGAATTGCTGTGCATTATAATTGTTTTGTAAGTTATTATATGGATTTTGAAAATTGTTTTGAAAAGGATTGTATAAATTAGGATTATACATGATTATTCCTCCTTGTTTTTATCATATTCCTGTTCTAATTTTATTTTTGCTATTCCGTACCATTCGCCTAAAGTTTTGTCTTTTCTTGATTTACTTAATAGCCTGTCTGTTTCTTCTTCATCTAAATTGAATTTACACATTAAAATAGCTTTTAACAGTTTCATTATATTTCACCTCTAATTATATTATAAAACAAAAAAATCCTCTTAGAGTGCCATTTTAAGGACTATAAGAGGACTAAAAAAGGACGGTGTATTAACCGTCCTAAATTTCTTTTAATATTTTTCTTTTTATTGACGAAATACGTCTTTTAACTGTTCTGTCTGATAAATTCATTGCTAAAGATATTTCAATGATTGATTTTCCATGTCTGCGCATATCAAACACTATCTTTTCATCATCTGTAAAAGGGCAATGAGTTAATAAATATTCATATTCCTTGCTTGAAAAATCTAAATTCAACGGCTATCAGCCTTTCTTACTTTTTCTTTTTGCCAAATGGCATTGCCTTTGCCTTTGATTTTGCTTTATCATCAGTTGGTTTAGCTTTTCCATTCGGTTTTGTCTTTGAAATCGGCTTTGATTTTGCGGTTTCTTTTCCTTTAGAAATCATTGCTTTTGATTTTGCTGATACTTTCTTTTTTAACATAATAGCTTACCCCTTTTTATTTTTATTCTTTTTGCGTAAAACTAACCTTTTCTGCGGTTTTGTTCTATTTCTTTTGCGTAATGTCGTTATTGTTCGCTGATGAGTTACTTCAATCTTCTGCCCCATTGTGAATATCAACCTTTATCATTTTTTAACTTTTTAACTCGCTTTAACCTTGTAATTCGTATCTCTCGTTTTACCTTTTTTTGATTTTTTGGTCTAATTGTGACTTGTTTAATTCTTTGGCTCACTATTTATACCACCGTCATTCCCAATATAGTTATTAAAACCGTCACTATCTTGTGTAATAGTATTGCAAGAAATATTACTTGTTTTCAAATAATAAATAACACCTGCAATTATCCCTAATATGATAGCAAGTTCTATTATGGCTATTACAAACCAACGTTTAGATTGTTTTGCGGTTTCTATTAACAATTGCATAGCAAGAGAATTTTCGACTTTCTCTTTGCCTTTTTCTGCAACCTCACTACAATTACAATTCATATTTTTAATGCTCCTTTTATTATTAAAAGTACAATCGCCGCAACTACTGATACTGTTATTTTTGATATTAAACTGAATATATCCTCAATACGTTTTAATCTTTCGTTTTCTTTAGCGTCAAAAAGACGTAAATCGTCAATTTCACCGCCATGCTTACTCACACGGTCAGCTAAATCATTATAATCTTTTTCAATTTTTTTTCGCCTTTCTTCACACTCTATTTGAGTTACCCAGTTCTCTGCCATTTTCTATCCCTCGTTGCTTTCTATCTTTTCTTTTATATTCTTTGCAACTTCAAACGCACCTGTGCTTGACAAACCGCTTGCTAAACCACCCAAAAGAATATCGGGAGTAAAATTCCAACTATTTAACCAAACATTCAGCAAAACACCCAAAATTCCCATTATAAGTGGAATGTATTTGTTTGATATAAAAGATAAACTATGCTTTATAATATAGCCTATCGCAAGGCATATACACATTATAACTGCTACTATGTAATCATTTAATATGTTCATTTAAAATCACTCTTTCTATTATGATTTAGCACCATGTTAAACCTCCGAAAAGTTTTCTGCCGTCACCCTTAAACTTGTATGTGCCATTTACTTTCAGCGTGGTTGAACCGCCCCCGTCAAGTGAAATTGCAAAATCAAGGTGTAAATTCTTTGCTGTTTCCTGTGCTCTCTGTGCATTTGAATTTGCTCTTACGGCAATAACAATTTTGTTGTCTGATTTTCTATATCCGATTATAGGTCGGTTTGTAGTTCTTGTAACGTCTGCAAACTGTCCTGTAAACCCCTCTTGTACGGCTGTTATATAAGGATATATACCATATCCCGATACCGCAAACCATACATTGTTTTCTTTTGTTATGTCAGCAACTTTTTTAAACTCAACATCATTCTCACCATGTACAATTATAGTCGATACTGGTTTTCCATGAGTAGGGTTATTGCAAAGTACCTTACCGCCGTTTACCATTATTCCCTGTGGGTACATTAAACCGTTTGCTTGTGCCATAAAGAATATACTGTTAACAAAATTATTATACGGCGATTGATTTGTAGGTTTTTGCGTTTCAACCGCCCATATATTTTTCGGCTCAACTTCAACTATATGTGTAGTACCTATAACATGATACTTTGTTGTGGATTTGTTTTCTGTATACCCATAAAAACCTTTAACAGTTTTTTCTTTTCCAAAGTTTTCCCAACGAGAACGGTTTGCTCTTGTGTCAACATGAGTAAAACTATTATACAGTCCGATACCGCCATTGTTCGGCATAAGATACTCTGCATACTGCGCAACAGTTTTTGGCGATATGCCATTAATTACAATGTCTGCCGCCGTTCCTTTTGTATGCTGTGAATTAGAAACCCCACCCACTTTCTTATTATAAGTGGGATTTCTATATGCGCTGTTAATTATAACTGGTTTATTAAAATGATTTCTTATTTTTTGCAATAATGATACTAATTCGGTATCAATCAAAATATAGTCTGAACCGTCTTTGCACGCAAACTCTTTTACGCAAAAATTTGCAGACAATTTTTTATTACCATGTTTTGATTTGCTGTATTTTTCAATCATTCTTTATCACCTATGCACATTATATCACAATATTAAATAAAAAGTCAATATATTTTATAAAAATTATACAATATCGGGTGAAGTTACATTTTCGGGTTGTTCGACTGGAGTGTTTTTTGCTTCAATCAATGTCTGAAGCTCCGCTAAATCCTCCTCGGTTAAAACACCCTTTTCGTAAAAACCGTTAGCGTTTAAAATAATCTGATAATCCGCCATTTTGCCTATTGCGTCCTTAAATCCTGTCATTAAAAAATTTCTGTAATTAAACATTATACATTTCCTCCCTGTGATAATATTGCGTTCTGTAATTCCTCAAAAGCCTTGTTTATGTCGCGGTTGTATTCCGCGTCTATTACCACGCCGTCTGTGTCAGACAGCAGCGTTGTTGTCGGATATATATTTTTAACTCCGGTTACTGTTCCGTCAGCTTGAGGTGTGTTTGTCTTAGGTGCTTTATAACTCTCATAAGTAGTTTTGATTGCGCCAAGCTCTAACTGATACGACAATTTGAAATTGTTGAAGGTTTGACCAGTGGCTGCGAAAAACAGACAGGCATATTCGCCGCTAATTGGCGGATTGTATGTTCTACCCGATTGTGTAATTGCGTATAAACTCGCTAATCCTGTGGTGCGACCACTCAAATAAAACTGATATTCCTTTTCTGTCACGTTGCTGGGAACAGACGAATGCACAGTAAATTGTTCGCCTTTTAAAACATTAAGTGTGTCCAATGCTAAATAATAAGATCCTGTACACGTTCCATTTATAATTATTGTTCCATCACTTTGTGAAGTGGCGGTCAGTCCTTGTGATGTTTTAGAAACTGTGGTAGCGGGTATTAAATTCTTGCCATATTCACTTAATGTAACGCTTGTAAGGTCTGAAATGTACGGTGTATATTCTGTAGCTGTCGCTCCGAGTTCAATTTGCGGTTTGAATACAAGATTTTCTACAGTTATACCGGTTTCTATATAAATTTTGTAACTTAGGGTATTCCATACTACGCTGCTTGACGGCGATATTATATTACCATTGCCAACATCTCTAACTGTCTTCACAAGTGTATTGCCGTTGTATAACAGAACGTCGCAATAATATATATTGTTACCGCCGTTTTGCGGGCAGCCCGACAACGCATAAGACAAATTACAATCTACCGGAAGTTTTTTATTGCTGTTGAGAAATATTTGAGCAGGGCTGGTAGCGGTACCGTTGGCAGTAATTGTTCCGTCTCCGTTGTTTGTAAATGTTATACCGTTCACAACAGTTGTTTTGGTAAAATTACTATACGGATATGGAATCAAGTTTTTACTGCTTACCTTAACACTCATTTCATGCTCAATAGGTGAGCTGTCATCTATTCTTACTGCATTTTCTCCGCTTGCGTTCCCTTTGAGTGCATTTGCAAAAGTGCTGTTCGCCGATGTTTTTGCCGCTTTTACAATATCATTTACAGCTTTAGCGCTCGGATATTGTTCATTCGTTGAAGTATCGGAAATTTCCGTAACTTTGTTTGCAACATTTTCTTTAGTTTCAAGTTTTGTATCCGTCTGTGCTTTTGTGTACACATCATCTGCATTTGCTTTTTGAGCAAGCTTTATGTCAGCTTGTGTTTTAGAGTAAACATCTTCAACGTCTGCTTTTTCTTCCAGTGCAGTATCGACTTGTGCTTTTGTGTATGCGTTTAATATACCATATCCACCCAAAGTTGTAGCTTTGTCTGCTTTTGTATCAAGTTTTGTGTCAATTTCTGTTTTAGTATAAACATCACTGCTATTAGCTTTACTATTTATTTTTCCCGATAACGTGGTATCTAATTTAGTTTCTGTTACTGAATTGTCTGCCAGTTTATCTGTTGTGATAGCTTTATCTGCTATCTTTGCTGTAATTACTGCACCCTCATTGATTTTGTCTTTTGTTACTGCTTTATCATTTATTTTGTCTGTTGTAACGGCACTGTCAGCTATTTTTGCAGTAGTTACGGATTTATCGGGGTGTTGCAATACTACAGCACTTTTATGTGTAGCTAAATCTGTTTCATCTTCTGTTATTGCTTTTGCTAAAGTATTTACATCGTTAGCGTCTACATTGTCTACACCGTTTGTTTTGTTAGTCCATTCTAAAGCCATTTTATATCATCTCCACTCCTAAAGGAATTATTACTACACCGCCGTTTTGACTATTTCCAGTATGTGAAACATTAGTTTGCTTTATAACACCGCCACCACCGCCCAAACCGCATATACCTAAACCGCTTTCGACTGAATAAGTAATTGCACTATTAGTGCTATATCCTAAACTTATATTCTTTTCCATAAGACTTGTTACATAGCACCCGACAGAGCCACCTTGTCTTATACCACTGGAAAAATTCGAACCGCTTTCGCCAGTATAAGTCAAATAGGTACTGTCAAATCCTGTTGCCGTTCCACCGTCACCGCCAGTTGTACCGCTTGTAGCACTCATGGAAATATAGTTTTTATCAGCAGTATCACTTAAAGTAGAAACAAAAGATACGGTACTGCCGACTGTTACTGTATATGTTTGGTTTTTATCAAGTTTTGCCGTTTTTTCTGCAACACCTCCACCACCGCCAGTGTTTGCAGCACTTCCACTTGTGCTTGAAGAACCGCCTGCACCTATACAAAATATTTTATAATAACCTGTTTTCGGTACTGTAAATGTAGTGCTTGCTGTTAATACAGTTGCATTGTTGAATTTATTCATTGCAGTATTTTCATTGATTTTATGTACCTCAGCCCAACTCATTCACTTATCACCTCACTTACGCTGCCGTCAGCATTGAATGTTGTTGTTTTTGTAATTGTTTTTGCGCCTATGCCTGTTCCCGAAAACGTTTCGGTTATACTGCCGTCATTATTAAACACTGTAGTTTTTATTTGCCCTAATCCGTTTGTTTCGGTTATACTGCCGTCATTATTAAACACTGTTGACTGTGACTGAAAACCTTGTATTGCCATTAGTGTTTCTCTGTTAATATTTGTACCCTCAACCGTAACAGTGCCGACTTTTGTATAATCGTATGTGTTTTCTTGTCCCTCTACTGGTGTAAGCTGTATTCTGTTCGGTGTTGACTGTACTCTGTCTACAAAATCAATCATAATGTATCACCTCCGCATTGTATTGTACCGCATTTTTTGAAATTATCTTCCATTTCATATATTAACTCTTGTATATCAGCTAATATTTTTTCAAAATCATTCAAATTGTTATATTCATACAGATATTCGGGACATTCGGGTGTTGTAGAATATACACAAAATGAGTTTATTAAAGACTTGTTATTCTTTATTAACTGTTGGTACTGGTCGTATGTATATATTTCATCACTCCAGTTATCCATTATAGAATGTTTTTTGAAAAATTTAACATCATTTGAATAACCGTAAGATTTTAATACGTTCGACAATTCTTCCTGTGCTGTTTCAATCCTATATACTGTTAGATATGTAAAAAAACCTCTTTCTAACTTTGCATATAATTGTGGTACGGACGGTGTTTGCCCTGCTATCATACTATTTCTTAGTGTTATTGCTAATGCTAAATCTGCCGCTGTTCTGTTTGTTATTGTAGAAATCATACCATTTCACACTCTTTAACTAATATTTTACCGTTACAATTGTAATTCTCTGAAATTATAGTACCTGTTAACGTTCCTAAAAACTCTGTTTCACATGAAATCGTATCTCCTACGTTTATTATGCTATCAAACGTATAAACGTCCACATTTTTATCTCCATATTTAATTGTACCATATTTTGAACTTCCGTACAAGTTAGTTGTATCTAATTTATAACCCTCGTTGATAGTTAAACTAACAGATTTTGATTTTTTATAATATTCAAAAAGTCTGTTTAATATTGTTTCAGCATTTGTTTCGTTTACAAGAGTAGCACCCGAAAACTCTTTTACTGTCTGACGTTCTGTAGACGATACATCGGGATTATATTTTGAAATAACACTTGATGAAGTTTTATATTTATATCCTCTTAATCTGCAATATTTTTGAGCGTTTATTCTTGCATAATTAGCTCCGCTTTCTATTATTGTACCGTCACTTATTGTTAAATTATAATGCGGTTCTGAAAACGTTACTAATATACCGCTGCCTGTTTTGCTACCGTCCTCATCAACAAATAAATCTTCTCTTTCCGCATTTTCATCTGTTGTAGGCAATGCTACATATGAATATGTTTCCAAAGTCATATGACTTATTTTTTCTGTGTCTGTAAAACTTTGTCCTTGACGTATTCTCGTTTTAGGTATATTATCCTTTATTACTGCTGATAATTGCCGTATTTTTACTTTGTCGCTGTTTGATGTATCTGCTACTGCACCTATAGCAAAGCAAATTTGACGTACAGCGTCACGCATAGGGCAAACAGGAATATATCCTGTTACTGTTGTTTCGGAAAATGCTGTGTCTATTTCTACTGGTATTTTAGCTTGCAAAAATAAGCTTGTCAATAACTCTGTAACATTCTTATTTGTATAAATATCGCCTAAAACAGTGATATTATCCATTTGTCCTATATAATCTTCGCTTTCTACTTGCCATGTTTTATATGCTGTTCTTTTAGCTTCTGTAATAAATGTTGTTGCTCTTAGCATATCGTTAAAATAAATGCTTAAAGGCTGTCTTGTCTGAAACGAATAAATTATATCGGATTTACTGTTTACTGTAAAATTAGCCGTTCCTATAGGGAAATCTGTAGCCATAGCGTCTATAGCCTGCGAAACAGATACTGACTGTAATTCGTCACCAAAGAAATATGTACCATATCCAAAATCAATTGCTTTTATTCTTAATCTTGTATGCGGTAAACACATTGATATAAACTCAATAATAACTTTGTCATAATAAATTTCTTCAAGTGTTCCGTCCTCTTTTGTTACTTGCATATCACAAAAATAAAATGCGGAATTAGGTGTAAAATCTCTGCTTAATTTTAATTCATTGTCATTATAAAGTTTTATATTAAGGCTGTTACAGAATATATTGTTATCTGTATCAAAGGTTATTGTAAAACCTTTAGAAGTATATGCTGATGTTGCAGCCATAGTTAAGAAAAAGCTTTTCGGTATGCTTTCATTTCCTATAGTTTTTCTTAATTTGCCGTCTGTTCCCGACATTAAAGAAGTCCATACACCCATAACCTCATTTTGAGGATTTTTAGGGAACGGCTGTGCCGTACCATTTAAAGGTATATTATAATATTCAAACGGCACACCGTAAAAAGGTACATTCAAATTATATTGATTTAATTGCTCTAAATTTATAAAGCTTTCTATATCACTATTGTCATTTGAAGTCATAGCAAAGTTTTCTTTTGCTTCGGGTGCTACATCACCATATTTGATTTTTATACCCTCTAAATTCAAAATTTTCACCCCTTACGGTGTTACTTGTGCAAACATAGGTATAAAGTTACACGAAAAGTTTTTCCAGTTAATAATGTGGTTTTTTTCGTCAATATACGCTAATTCTCTTTCGCCTGTTGATGTATAAGCTACATATGCAATCTTATACTGATTATGTATTGCTTCTATAAATATTCCGTCATTCCACGGATAGGCAAGGAAATTAAAAAGATTATCATATTCATTTCTTGCGCTACTGCTGTTTCCGTTTCTGCCGAATGTAATTGTGTGTCCGTAGAACGTGCCTATTCTATCCAAAGTCATTTGTCCCTTTTCAATAACACGTCCTGCGTTCTCTGTGTCAAGTATATTAAAACTTTCTTTTATGCTTAATATCTTCACGTCCCATACTCTTGCATTTGAATAGGACGTTCCGATTTTAACATAATCTCTTGCCGAATAATCTATCGGTGGAAATGTTACATTATCCATTATATCACCTATCCGTAAATAAGTTTTGTTTTAACAAAAGAATTTCCTTTTATTCTTTTTGCTTTATCGCCTAATTCTAATACTGCACGTCCAAATTCTCTACTGTTTACCTGTAGTATTACTTCTGTGGGTGCGTTGTTTTGTGAATATCCCATTGCTTGCATTTCTTCTCTTATAGCTTGTCGCATTGTCGATATAGGCGATACAATTTCGGGTTCGTTTTTATTATCACCCAACATTGCCGCAAAAGGTTTGTTAGGTGGTACTACTGTACCAGTTGCCAAACCGAGTAACGGAGCAGCGTATTTTAATGCTGAAAAAAAAGATAAGACCCCTGCACCTATAGCCCCTAAATTTAATCCTGCTTTGACTTTTCCCGCGTTTGTATTAAAATCCCCCGGTTTAATATTGCCACCTTTTGTTTGCGCTTTTTGAAAATCTTCTGCCATTAACTTTAGCTTAGTTGCCCAACTAACCCTTACACTATCAGCGGCAGTCCATGAATTATCAGCTATTGTCGAAAATCCTTTGGATAAATCAGACACAAGACTTGGCACAAACGAAGTAACATTTTTGTTTATATTTTCAAAAGTAGTTCCGATAGTATCAGCAATATTTTCGAAAAACTTTCCTAATGCTGGAGCTTCCGTGTCAATGGTTGTTTTTGTGGTTTCAAAAAGTTCTGAAAATCCAGTTTTTGCTGCCGCAATTTTATCTTTTACGGTTTCCACTTTGTCTTTTGTTGTATCAAAACCGTCATTGATTATTTTTCCCTCATTATTAGTTTTGTCTTTTCCTGTTTCGTAAAATTTTGACAATTCATCTTTGGATTTAGGGATATTTGTAATGAGGTCCTCGTGCTTTTTGTTTATTGATGTTAACTTATCTTCAATAACAGGTGCTGTGTCATTAGCTTTGGTTTTAGAGTCTTCCCATGCTTGAATTGTTTGGTTTTTAAATTCTTCTATTGCAGCTTTGGATTGATTATAAGCGTTATTATGTTCTCTTAATGTTTCTTTTACTGTATCACGAGTCGCTACACTACTGTTTGAAACTTCCGTTGCTAAATCTTTTACAGATTGTATAATAGTGTCATTGTTTGATACAACACTGGGTTGAGTTTGAGTTAGCGTTTGTAACTGTTCTTGAACATTTGTTAAAGTATCATACAAATTGCCATAAGCACCGCCTAAATCACCTGTTGAAGTGTTTAAGTCACTGGTAGATGTATTCAAATCTCCTACTGATACTTGCGTTGCAACTGCGCTTGCACTCATGCTTTCTGCGGCAAGCCGTGCTGCGTCAATTACGGGTGCAGTTTGGGAAGTCGTTTCGTTCAGACTGTCTATTTCGGGTGACAAAGCTTCAACTGCGCTCGCCAAAACATTGGCGGCAGGTGAGGTGCTCCATGCACTATCGCCCAAACCGTCAAGTGCCACCGCTCCATCTTCTGCGCCAACTTTTAAGCCGTCTAATTCTCCCTCTGCCGCCCCTGCTGCTGCTCCAACCGCCGCCCCTGCTCCTGCAAATCCCAAAAGTGGAGCTAATGCATTTTCAAAAGCAGTTGATAAATCTTTGACAGCGTCTTCTTCCTTACCTGTCTTTTTGGTTTGTTTGTCTAAGCCTTTATCTTTCTTGCCAAACCAATCCAAAACAGTTTTAATAATTTTAGTAAGCAACAAAAGCCCAGCAACAACTCCCAAAATAGCGGCATGCTCTCTTATCCATTTTCCAACACGTTCCGCGATATTCAGAAGTGGGTTGTCTTTGTCACTTCCACCGATTTCGGGTATTTCTAATTCGGGTGTTGTTCCACCACCTGCGCCACCTGCACCTGTATTTATATCGTCTATACCTTGCTGTTGCTTTTGCTGTAATACTAACAATTCATCAAAAGAAGCTAATTGCTTGTTTGCTTCTTTTAAATTTTTGGCGGTATCTTTTACACCTTTATTATATTTTTTGTTTGCCTTGTTGCTATCATTGTAAGCTTTTACTTGTTCGCGTAATTTTTTTGCATTTTGTACTAACTCTTTTCGTGATTTACCCATTAATGCATAAGTAAATACTGCGATTGCCTGTATTACCTTTGCTAACATTTGTATAAAACGTATCAAACCAGGTAAAACAGTTTGATAAATAGGCACTGCTAACATATAAAGTGATACTCTTAATTGCTCAACAGCACCTTGAAACTGCGAATTGCTTTGTAAAGCAGCTCCAAAAGTATCTCTTAATGCTCTTAACCCTTTTGTTATTAGTGTAAATACAAATACTCTTTTTGCAAGTCCGAATATTCTGCTACCAAAGTTTGATATTCCCTCTGATACATTATGTATTGCTCTGCTTAAAGGGTTCATTGATGTTGCTAATGCTTTCCCTGTCGAGGTTGCTTTTTGTTTTAATTCGTCAAGTCTTACGCTCTCTTGTTTAAGTTTTGCTTCTGTATTTGAAATATTCGCTTGTACTGCCGCTCCGTGCGCTTCCTCAACAGCAGGAGTTAAAGCGTTTGCTTTCGCTCTTGCATTTGATAATTCAGCCTGTACACTCTGTAATTTTTGTTCAAGCTTTTCTATTTCAGCAGTTGCAGGTGCAAATGTTCCGCTCGGTGTTGTGATACTATATTCTGCTCTTAATTTTTCTGTTTCTGCTTTTAATTCTGCTTCTTTTGCTTTTAATTTATCTATTTCATTTAATGTTTTTTCAAGTTCGTTATTTAGCTTTGTAAAACCTGTGTCTTTCGGTGCGACTTCACCGCTTTTTAAACCGTCTAATTTCGTTTTTAATTCATCAACTTTTTGCGACTGCCTTTCTACTGCGGCTGTCGCTTTATCAAACTGTGTCTTTAATTTTGATGTTTCTGCACTTGCAGGTGCTAAAGCACTTGTTATTGTACTACTGATTTTCTTAAATGTATCTGTTACCGAGGACGCACCTTTTACACTTAATTTAAAACTTATATTTTCCATATCGTTAGCCATGTGGTACGCAACCCCCTTTTTTAATTAATTTTATACTTCATTTTCGTTTTTATCTACATTCCATATGGATTTTAACAAATCTTCCTGTTCTTCTCTTGAATTTATGAAAGTAAAATAGTTAGGATTGTTATGCATAAATTCTCTTTCGTCTTTTTCAAGCTTTTTGCCTTTATACATTTTCTCTCTTATGCCTACTACATAAGATAATGAACATTCGCCTATTGACATATAATATCCGATAAAAGTCCACCAGTGTAAATATGGTATTAGTCGTATTTCTTGCTGTGCAATAGGATTTATCGCCGCCGTTATTAATTGTTCGTCCTGTTCCCAATCAATTAATTTATGGTTTGTTTTATGCCCCGAATTATCTCCTGCTTCTGTAAATTTAAGCATTTCTTGATAAAGTGTGGGTGTATCGGCACAATATAAAACATCTTCAACACTCTCAAAATCTTCATAAAAAACTATCAGTGAAGAAATTAGTCTTTCATTATCTGATAGTTCTTTGTCGTTTAGGGCGGCTATCATATCTAAAACGACACGATAATCGCCCTTTTCTCTTATATTATAAACTTTTTCACCAACTGTTACGCTTATGGGAAGTCTATACATTGTTTTATTTCCTTACATATTTAGCAGTATGTTTGCTTACATTTCGTTTGCTGATTTTATCTATATCGGATTTAATATGCTTTGTATACAATCCCGACAATACTTCAAATATCTGCTCATATTTGATGAATTTACCTTGTACGGGCGAAAATGCTGATGTGTTTTCAAGAATTATATCGGAAATAGGACTGTCAAATACAAAATCAATTATATCTCTCATCTGACGTTCGAGTTTTCCCATTTGTTCGGAAAATTCATTGATTTTTGTAACTGTTTCCTCTTTATTTTCCTCATTCATACTATCTACTGTTGCCTGTATGCTTTTGTATGTTTCGTTCAATTCTTGCATTTTATTAATGCTGTCAGCATATCTTTTCGCAATTCCCAAATCGGTAACGTCTAATTCAATGATTTTATTAGGGTTATTGTCAATCATGAATTTTTTGCGCGTGTTTAAATTAAGATTTATATTCTGCAACTGTTCTGCCATTTCATTTATCTCCTTTCAAATTAAACGCTTGTAGAAGCTGTAAACTCAAAATCATCTGACAGCTTATCAACCGTGCCGACTGTTATATCATTACTCATATGTACCTCTATCGGCATATTTACATAGCTATCACCGCCCATAGAAGTTGGAACGATTGTACAACCCTCATGTTTTACCGTGTAATAAGCGCTGCTTGTTCCCATTCCTGCATTGATAAGATAAATAGTAAACTTACCGTTATATGCCTGTATATCGTTTTCCATAGCTGCTTTAGCAAGATAAGCTGAAAGCTTTGAGCCTGCCATTTGATAGAACGGGTCGAATGACTGCTGCGGTTCTGTCTTGTTAACGTCTGTATAGGTTATACCTCTTACATCTGTTTCTGTTGAAATATCTGCATTAAATTCAATTGAGCTGTCGGGTGTTCTTGTTCCGAGTATCTCTCTTGTACCTGTGGTTGAGCCTGTTGCGCCCCATTCTGCAACAGTTATCAGCATTTTTCTCTGCGTTCTTTCGCCTGCTGTACCGTTAATAGTTGCGTCTGCCATTATTTTTTCCTCCTTGATTTTTTATTTCCATATAATATTTGTTTTATCTACATATTTTACATTTACTGTAAAACTATATTTCGCAAGTGCTGGTTTCATTGTTGTATCAATTAAATCCAGTCGTGGTTGCTCTGCCGCTGTGTATATTTCTTCTACAGTACAATTTTCCCCAAAATCGGGAAATATCTTTTTGTTGTTTTGCTCTGCTATCCATTCTATAAGCTGTTGTATTTCCGAATATTCAATAATGTTTTCATTATCGACACCCTCAATTTTGATTATAGGCTTATTTGTTATCGAAACAAAACAAATAACTGTTAAAGAAAACATTTTATCAACTGCACCGTCAATAAACGGTGTTTGTGTCGCTCTGTCATTTGCCATTGTTACAAACTGTGCGATACCGTCTGTCGGGTCGGCTAAATTAAAATATAAAGGCTTTTGGAATATATCGGGGCAAGTTATTAAATAATCAACTAATGCCTTGTTTTTATCAATCGTTGCCATTTAACCGTCTTATCCTTTCCATAATTAATTCCTTTGCACTTTTATTATACTGCTCGCCTTTATTTGCTAACATAGCTTTATCCCAATGATGAGTTGCGTTAGGGTGATGTGTTTTTGTGTAATTTATATCTTTACCCGATACAGAAATACCTTCATAATTGCTATGTACTCCTGCTCTCGTATAAATTAATTCCCACGGTAAAACTTTAACCGTACTTGCCAACTGTCCTGTGTCAAACGGAACGTATTCGTCCATATAGTTTCTTGTTAATATTGCAAGCTGTTCACCTAAAGTATTGTCGTTAGGTATATCCGATATGCCTTTAGCAAGTATTTTTAAATTCCTATCATCAACTGATATTTTTAATTCAAGCATTTAATCACCTATCACTTTATAATGAGGTGTTCCCCTGCCACCGCCAGTATTATTTTGATATGCTTCTATTTGAGTGCACAATCCTAAATCTTTATACTTAGCGACAATATCTGTTGAATACATACCCTTTTTGGTTTCGTCAATTATATCGTCAACTTCGCCCCGAATAATTATATCCCCTTGTCTTAAAGTGAAATATTTATCAAGGCTTGTTTTTTCACCTGTGTACCAGTCTGCATAATCTTTATAAATATAATTTTGTGGTATTCTTACTATTGTGCTGTTTGTTCTGCCTATTGTTTCACCGCCTACTGTGACTTCATACTGGTTTTGAAAAAAACAGTTTTTTAAAACCGTTCTGTACCATGTTGTAAGCTGTGTGGTTTTGTCTACATAATGATTATACAAAGTGATTGTTACGTTCCACCACGGTGGATATGCCGTTGACGGATATACCGACATATTAATCGGATATTGTGCGATATAAGGCTTTAATTTGTCTGCAAGTGTTCTATATGTATCAAAATACTTTATCTGTCCTAAATCAGCCGTTTTAGCTGTTATATCGGGATTTATAGGGCTTTCCTGCAACAAGCCTTTTACTTTTGTAGCAATATTGTTGTAAGTATCGCTGTATTTTATTATTCCGTTTGTATCTTCGGACGTTTCAACAGTATCAATTAAAGGAAGAACATTTTCGGCTATGCTTGCATAAGTTTCGCCATATTTTATCTGTTCACTCATTATTGCATACCCCTCTATACAATAAATCTTGTCCCGACTGGTTATGTTCCCCTGCTAAATATTCTCTTATGGTAGCCTTGATGTTTTTATCAAGCTGTGATTTTAATACTGTCATATTATTAGGTGAAGTATAACCTGCAAAACCGCCATATGTTACAGATACACCGTCATTTGACTGACTGTTTAATATCGGCTTTTCCATATTTGTGACTTTATCATAATATGTACCGTATGAATTTAAAAGTTCTATGAGTTTAAATACACACTGTTTTACTCTATTAGTAAATACAGTATCTTTTGTAAGCCTTTTAAATGTGTAAAAGTCAATCTTAACTTCGGCTTCTGTAGCATATTTATTAAAATCGGTGACAGTTAATGCGCCACCCATTGTTTTATATTCTTCGTAGGTTAAATACATTATCTGCCACCGCCTTAAATTAGTTTTCTTTAGGTTTACGTCTACGTTTAGGCTCAACGTTTTCGGGTTCTGCCTTTTCAACGTTTTCGGGTTCGATAATTTCCTTTTCGGAGATTTCTGTACCGCCCATACCTAAATAAGCATTGAGAATTTCTTTATCTGTATGTTCAAGTATTACTCCGTTTGGCATTTTAACTCTCATTATAAATCCACCTTATTAGTCTGTTGTAACAGTTGTAGAATATGTTAATATTGTTTCGGGTGTTACAGCTTTTGTACCATAATAGAAGAACATTTCAAGTGCGATTGCGTCTGAAAGCGGTATCTTCTCTGTCTTATACTCATTAACCATAAGCGGCTGTGCAATAGAGCCGTCCATTACAAGTACTGCCTGTGTTGTTGACGTAGTCTTTCCCGAAACAGAAACAGGAAGTCTGTGAGATGAAAATACTTTTACTCCGTGGTATCTGATAAACTGTTCAGCCGCTGTGTCAACGTTTGCATTATGAGCTGTATTGTCAAGATAGGTTCTCATTTTGCTGTAATAGTCGGGCGATAATATCAAAGACATCATATCTCTGTCTATGCCGTCTATATAATCATTTTTAAGCGTTTCAAGCGTTACAATCATGCTCTCAACAATATCCTGTACTGCGGTTACTCCGCTTCCAGGGGTGAAAGCAGTACCGCTTGTTTTTGCTTCTGCAAACATAGCACTGTCAAGTTCTGCTTCAAGACGTTTTGCATGGTTAGCTGACCTCTTTTCAATAAGTCCGCTGACGCCGAGCAAAGAAGCGTCTTTTTCTTCGATTTCCTCAACAAATTCTTTGTTCTGGTCGAGTTTAACCGTAACAGGTTTACCTTTGAGTGCAGTACCTTTGTTTGCGGTTCTTGCACTGCCATATGTAGCCGATACGGCATTTACAAATCTTTTTGCTTCGACCGTGCCTGTTTCTGGTGTGCCCGAAAGGTCTGTGTTTTTAATAATAAATGATATTGCGTTCTTCTGTACGTTATCAATTACACCGTCATATGCTTCTGCTAAAAGCATTTTGCCTGTGCTATCCAAAAGGACGTTTAAACTGTCAATTCTTGTAGTATCTGCCATTATAGATTACCTCCATTTACAATATTCGTGGTCTTGGTTTTTCAATATGTGTGTCGTGGGTATCTATTTTCTGCGATTTTGAAACAAACTGTGGTTTCGGTTCGGGTTCTTTTTTTAGTTCTTCATTTACAAATGCTCCGCTATCCTGTTCTTTATAATTAGCAAGATAATCGGCAAATCCCAAAAGCTTACCGTCTTCAACAGGCAATTCTTTTGTTAAAACATCATTAGTAAATGCTTTTTTTGCACTTGCAGATGTAAACTTCAATCCGTTTACCTGTTCTTTTACCAAAAACTCATACTGCTGTTTTGCAAGCTTTTTTTCATAATCGGCTTTTTCTGTAGCATAATTATTTGTCAGTGTATCAAGCTGTGCCTGCAAATCTTTGACAACTTCGCTTTTGTCATTTTCATTTGCTTTCTGCAACTGGTCTTTCAAAGAAGCGAGGTCGTTATCCCTCAACGCAAGGTCATCTTTATATTTCTTTTCCCAGTTTGCTATGCTTGTAGTCGCATTTCCTAATTTTGCTTTGAGATTTTCAACTTCCGATGTTGTTTTGTAATTGTCAAAAAACTCTTTTTCAAAATCAGTTTTGCTTGCTTCGGGAACGGTTATTCCCTGCTTGCTCAAAATCTCATAAATATTTACCATTTCTATATCTCCTTAAAATTTATTTTAATTCCTTTTCAGGAATAGTGGATATATTTAAGTTAGTTAGACTAAACTAACCATTAATTTTATTATAATGTATTTTTGCAAAAATGTCAAGTTTGTTTTGAATATTCCTTACTTAATGAAAATAACTGTAATTTTATTTTCCCTGCGTCTACTAAGGTGCTGTAAATCAGATATTCGTCAACGTTATATTTTTGTGCGAAAGCAGTTAAACCTTTGTTTTTATTTTTTACTTTGCAATTTTTTATTATATCTTCTCTTTCTACTTCTGTTAATTCTTCTCTTAAATTGTATTTTTCGCCGATTTTAGGTTCGGGTTTCGGTTTGAATAAATCCATATAAAAAGAATACATAATCTTATTGCTTTTTTGGCATTTTATAATCATTAATCATTCACTCCTTTTATATATACTCTTTTCCAGTCGGGTTTATACCCTGCTTTGGAACACAATTCCCTATAAGCCGTTTTTTGCGTTTCTAACAGCCGTTTTTGGTTTATGGTATTTTCTTCATTCCTTGCAAATTCGGACGTTTTAATCCTGTCTAATGTGTATCTCATGCGTGTTTCAAGTTCTCTCATCATTTGAGAAGCTTTGTATTTAGTTACATTTTTGCCGTTTATGTTTACTAACTCTGTGCTTTGTTCCCTTAATTGTTCCAAATATTCATCTGAATACGGATTGTCTAAGAAGTCAAAAGTATACATTTCAAAATGACGGCAATTTAATGTTCCGATAGGTCTTGCCAACTCACTATTGATTATATCAAATTCTTCAATGGTGTATTTCTGCCCTTGTATTTCTAAATGGTCGGGTGCACAATCCGCATGAGCTGAAATTACAACGCTATTCATACCTAATCTTTGAGCCTGTTCGTAATTAATCTGTCTTTGTATTCTTCTTGCGCCCTCATACATATTCATTCTTACTGCACTATCCAAACGTCTTGTTATTCCGCTTGCATATTGTACACGATTACATTTATCGGACAATTGATTTATTACTCTTGCCATTTCTTTTTCGTAATCAAGGTTATTTGTTACTGTTTCAACGGCTTTATCAATTGCTTTTATATATTCCTGTGACGTTGCAGTCGTTCTTGAAATATTAAGAAAACTGTTTTGCGTTTTCTCTATCGTCTGACTAACAATCTGTTTTACTGTTAGATTTTCGGAATAAGGAACGATTTTATTCGCCGATATTCCGTTATCCCTTGCAATGCTTTCTTGCTCATTATATACATCTTTAGCATAACTATTGTATTCTTTTGATAGATTATCAAACAATCCTATGCAATAAGCAAGCATTAACAAGTCCATTTCATGCAGATTATCATATGCTTTGCTCTTTTCACGAACAGGGTTAATCGTGGCAGGGTTTTCCTGCCCGATTTCCCTTATATGTGTGGCAACTTTTTTCAGACGTTCGATATTCAATTTCTCAAACTTATTTCCTGTTACATAAGCTAAATTATCTATTCTTGTAAGAAATTTATCAGCCATAATTACCTCATGTTATTTGTTTTTGCTTTATTAGTTTCAAAATTGCTGTTTTTATCGTCTTTTTCATCTTCGGTGTTATCTTTTACATCAGTATCTGTTTCGTCTTGTGTACCGCCTTTTTCAAGCGTATTTTCGCCGCTGTTTTGTGTGTACAAGTCATTGAGCATTGTGTTTATTGCTTCATTTTCGATTTCTGCAATCTTATTTTTCGCCGTTTCGTCATCTTCACCGTTATACCATGCTCTTACTTCATATGGCATGAGGATTTTTTTGTCAACAAGTCTAAGCTTTTCTTCAAGTTCCGTTGAGGTATCTGTAAGGATATTATCTTTCCATTCGATATTGAGTACCCATTCTCCGTCGGGCGCAAGATTATACAAATCAACATACACATTAAGTGCGTCTATAGCGTCACGGATTGCAGTTTCAAACTCATCTTGATTACTGCTGATTGTAACCTGTGAACGCTGTTTTACAATTATCAGTTCTGTTGCGGTTCTTGCTTCTGCTGTTTGGTCTGCCAGTGTTCCTCTTGCTAAACCGCAAATATCTTCAATTCTATAAAGAATACTGTTTAAACCTGCTTTATAACTTGCGTCACGGAGCTGTGGCGCAAAGGCTTTATATGTATCTTCTGAACCTAAATCAAGTTTACGGTACAATCTTTGGCTTACGCTATCCATTTTTGTAGTTGTGCCGTAATAATCATCGCCTTTTGCGTTTGTAGCCGATACGTCAACATCTATCGCTATCTGTCCGCCGTTATATTCCCAGTCTAAACGGCTAAACTGATTATCTGCTCTCTCTATCATATTTAACGCAGGACTGAAAACAGGCAACCCTAAAGGACTGTTCATATTTACATTATTTGCTATAGGTGTTCTGAAATATCCGTACAATGGTTTTTTAACCCCTGTTATTACCGTTTCGGGTTCTAACGTACTCCACCTTGATACTTTCGCAAGCGGGATTTCTGTTCCTATATCCTGTTCGTTATCGTCATCATCTGTTATAAGTTTTGCTACATATGCTTTATTATATATTGTTACCGTATTATTATCGAAAACCTGTCTTTCTATCTTTGTATACTGCAAATTTCCTTTGACAAATTGGTCTACAAACGCTACGTCTGTCATTACACCGTCATCATCAAAAGCTAACGGAATAAATTCACCTTGCAAAGTAAAATCAAAATATACTTTATTGTCATTCATGTACGGTTTTATTACTACACCGCCTGTCGCTAACGCTTTTTCGACAATTCGCGGTAATTTTTTAATCAGTTTGCTTTGGTATGCTTCGTTCAGATATTCTGCTCTCGTTTTCGGTTCTGTTTTATCTGTTTTCGCTTTCGGTGCTTCGCTCGGCGCAACTACATCTGTTTTGAGTTCCGTAAGCATTGTAGTTGCTAATGTACTGCATATGGTTTTTGCTAAACCTAAAGAATAAAGTCCATCGTATTTATTCACCCACGGTGACTGGTCTTTATATACTCTGCGGCACAAATCTATGTGGTCTTGCATTTCACTCCCTACTAACGTACTGCTGATACTTAAAATATCATCAACCTTTTTATCTGTGCCTATCATTTTTAAAAGTGCTTCAATTACTATCTGATACAATCTCCTAAACAATATTTTCACTCCTAACAAGATTTTATATTTGGTTAGTTAAAACTAACTTGCTTTACAGTCCTCTACGTTTCCATACCCTTTCCATTGCGTATCTTGCCGCCGATATTGCGTGGTCGTCACCGTCGGGAAATGCGCTTGTAGGTTCGCCGTCTTTTGTTAATACATATTCGTATTCTACAAATTCTTTATATGTGTTAGGGCAACGCTGAGGGTCAATTATAATTTTATTTAATGACTGCAACCATTTCATACCGTATCTGATACTGTTTGCGCCTTTCTCGGCAGGGCGGCAGTTTGCACCGTACGACCTAAAGTCCGCTATTGATTTTGGCTCTGCACTATCGGCTGTGATTAAGTCATTATCTGTTACGTCTTTTTCTTCCTGTAAAATATGCCATACGTCTTTATTCGGTGTTTTTGTACAAGTATACTCATCAAAGAAATATAATTCTCTTGTAGAATGTTTATAATACATTTTACACCACTGGAACGGGTCGGGGTACCAACCCCAGTCTATACCCATATAGATATTATCATAATACCTTATTTCGTCATCTTCAAGTATTCTCGCTTCTACATTATCAAACACATTTGTTCCTGCTCCTACTGCCATACCTAAATATTCATGTTGATATGTTTTGGGTTGCATTTGTTTGCACCACTCTGCGTCATCTACAAACTGTTTTCCTAACCACTCAACAGGAACATTCAAGTATGTTGACGAATGAACAAAACAATCTTTTTTCAGTTTATCAAGTTCTACTGTCTTATTCGCCCAGCTTAAAACGGATTTCGGTGGGTTAAATGATTTGAAAACAACAAATTTCGCACCACCACGCAATACTGACTGTTGTACTGAACGTATTTCTTCTTCGCCGTCGTATTCGTCTAATTCCTCACAATTATGTTACGCATATACCGTTTCCGTATACACTCACTACGTTACCGTAGTAGTTCAGACTATATCATAAATGCAATATCTGTTACCAATATTGCAAATCCCTCTTTTTCAAACGCACTTGCGTCTTACTCTACTCGTTCTCGTGCAGAAATTTCTCTCTGCATTACCTTTCGATAGTCGTTACACCTTATTATTCAATATCTTTATAGGTTATCCTACGCACGCATTTATCAATAGTCGCTTCTGAAACATTATATTTTTTAGCTAACGCTCTCATGCCGTATTGTTTATCTCGTGCTTTATAGGTTTTTCGGATTTCTTTTACTTCATTTTCGTGTAACAAGGATTTCCAACATTTTACACCGTTCATAGGTTGCTTTAAACCATATTTATAAGCGTGCAACATCTGTTCCTCTCTTGTCGCCCATTCTAAGTTGTCAGCACAATTATTTTCCTTGTTTCCGTCTTTATGGTTTACTGTCGGCTTGTTGTTAGGGTTTGCTATAAATGTTTCAGCTACAAGCCTATGTGCCCTTTTAGTGAATTGCTTTCCACTTTTGCACAAATTATACCACAAATATCCGTCAAACGTTCTGCGTGTCTTTAAAATTGTTTCTCTGCCATATTTATGACTTCTAACACGTCCATAATTGCTTATCTCGTAATCCTCAAAATCTTTTATCGGTTTCCATATTTCTAACATCATATCACCTCATAAATTTAATTCGTATATATATGATACCATAATATATGAAATATGTCAACTATATTGAATAATCTTGGCTCGGTATTGTCCTTTTTAAAGGGTTTCCACCGAATTTAAAGGGTTTAATGTGGTCTGAATGTTAAACCACAAATATTTTATATATCCTCTTGCCACCTTAATAGATTTGCTCTTTTTCGCTTTATCCAAACCTTTAAACAATATCTGCTGTCCTGTCGGTATATATGTACACCTATACGGACTTTTCGTACAATGGAATTTATCCGTCAGTCCTAACTTATCTATCGCCCATATTATCTGCTCATATACGCTCGTTTCTATCGTATCGGCAACTTTCCTATAACACAAGGCATTTGCTCTCTTATCACTTACTATACCTAATACTATCTCTATACTGATAAATGACGATTTCGTGCTTCCTCTGCCGCCTTTTAACGTATAGTATGTGTGTTTCCCCCTCACTATATCCCAGTGCATATCATAAAAGCTCGGCGCAATACAATCTGTCAGACTAACGCTGTCTTTTGGTTTCGTTGATACAAACAATAAAACATCACTCCTTTTTTATTCCTCTGTTTCATCAGCAGTATCTGTATTTTCTTCCACATTTTCTGCCGTATTGTCTGCAACTTCATATTCTCCCTCATACTCCGCTACCGTTTTTAAATCATCTCTCTTTCTTCCCCTATTTCCATGCGCCTTAGGTATATCGTTATAAATATTAACAACGTTCTCTAACTTACTCGTAATATCAAAATTCCGTTTCAACAGCATATCTGCCGCCCTTATCCTATCTGCCAAACTCGCGTCTAACTCAAACTGGTCTTTCACTTTTCCTCTCATGACATTCGACAGAAATTCTAACACTTCATCTGAATTTGCTACCATTAGTGTATCCACTGTGTCATATCTATACTCTAAATACTGCCTTATATACGGGTTCTGCATTAACTGCGTTCCCCTTGTCTGTGCTGACTTAGGACTATACCCTGCTTCTATCGCCGCTTTCTTTATATTACCTAACTGCAAATAATACTCGCAAAACGCCCACTGGTTATCATTCAGATATTCAGGCCTTCTCTTTGGCTTAGTCTTTTTGAAATCTTCCGCTCTTAAACTCGGTTTACTCATTTACTTTATCCAACCCCTCTCCAAAAAAATCAAGACAACCTCTCCTCTCCATTTCTTCATTCTGCTCATGCTCGCTCAACTCCATTAACCAATTATCCTTATTCAACTCTTTATTCACTGCCGCTAAGTATTTTACAAGCTTTATCGTACTTGAACTCCTTAATACTTCCTCTCCACCATGCTTTAAACTATATACCTTCACTATCTTCCTGCTATCGGGATTATAAAACTGCTGCGTATTTATTATTACCAAATACCCCCTCATCATTAACCCCGTCTGCAGCTTCTTCACCAAAAATATCTGTGAACGCAATCTCTCGCCCTCTCCTTTCTTCTCTTATTTCAGTTACCTTAATTATATCCTATTAACACTTTTTTGTCAATTATATTAAAAAATCCGCGATAGTATGTTTTTGCGCTTTGTCCGCATTAATATGATTTTTTGTTCTATCTTTTGGGGGGCAGTCCTCGCCATATAGCCCCCACCTCTTGCATATGGTTAGTTTAGACTAACCAACTCACAAATCGACCGAATTTTGAACATTGAGTTAGTTTAAACTAATTTCGCAAAATAAGTATTTCGCGCAATAAACAGCTATATAGGTATACCTTTTGTGCAACCTGCACAACACACGCTGTATTTTCACTATGTACCCAACTGTATATATTGCACAAAAGAATTAACACATCATACCATATACACCTATACAAATATCACCATTCATAGGGATATACAGTATATATAGTGTATTATATGAGCTTATCTAATGTGCCACATTAGATGCAAGAATGTCTTACTATAAGTGTACTAATAATGGTCATGCCGTTAGCTAAAACCAACTTTGAAAACGGGAACGAATTGCCCTCAACCCCAGTAATCGCCTATAATGTAAGGGTTACAAAAGGGGCATTGTTTTTAAGGTATACCCATAGGGGTATAGGTATAATAAAAGGTATACTATAAGTGGAATTACTACTACAATAATGATTTTAAGTATAAGGTATTAAAGGGATAGGGGTATTACACTTCTTTTATTTCAGGTGTAGTACTATGCTATATATTAATGATTTTGTTATAGATATATTT
>ERZ1034855.200-NODE-200-length-31912-cov-52.647738_pt1 | contig 31912 bp, 50 predicted proteins | sample MGYA00520699_ERZ1034855 | MGnify/ENA primary metagenome ERZ1034855 (study PRJEB33766, sample SAMN09781730) | gut metagenome | biome: gut microbiome | host: Homo sapiens | place: Madagascar | study: EMG produced TPA metagenomics assembly of the PRJNA485056 data...
GCTCGGAGCTTCCCGACGACATGAAACGATTTAATGGAGGAATTAAAATGAAAAGAATAGCAAGTTTTGAAGTTGATGTTGCTTGACGCGCAAAATACAAAAAATTGACACTCAAAATACAAAAAAATCTACTTTGTGTAAAAAAAGCCTCTTGATTTTAATGTCAAGAGGCTTTTTTTAGTAACTCTGATATATCGCAATTCAGAGCATCACAAATATCATTTAAAAGGTGTATGTTTAAATAGTCAAACGTGTTGTTACACAGCGCACATATTGTTGACGGTCGTGCGTTTATGCGTTCACACAGTTCTTTTTGTGTGAGGTTAAGCCCTTTTAAAATGGACTTTAACTGGCATTTGATCATAGTGACCTCCTATATCCTTTTTACAATTAAAATAACGATATACGTTATTTTCGCTCTAAAAAAAATACTTCAACTTTAATAGTTCTTTATGATCAATTCCTTAAACTCTCCGCTGCTGAGGTTGTTCTGACGTGACACGGGCAGTATATTGAATTCTTTATACAGATCCCTAATGTATTCATCATCGTTATACGACAGTATAAACCGTCCTTTTATGCCGGCTAAGCAGTGCTTCAGGCGCTGATGATCTTCGGGTTTAAATTTTACATCATAGTGCCTTTCTGTTTTGTGATAGGGTGGATCACAGTAGAACAGTGCGCCGGGGCGATCATAGACATTTATTAAATTTTCAAAATCCTTGTGTTCTATGACAACCCCTGCACCTGTTTTCAAACGTTCTTCGATTTCTGTCAGATAGTCAGCCGATATATTTTTCTTGTTGCACCCGTATGTTCTTCCGTCAGCTCCATAGCTGATTTTTATCCGAATATAGAACATTGCTGCGCGCTGGATATCCGTAAAACCGCGCATATCGATCTGTGCGCGTATATCATCAAATACTTCCCGGGCGTTTATATACCCTGATATTTCGCGCTGAAGTTCCTGTCGGTGGAATCTGATGCAGCGGAAGAGGTTCACAAGCTGACTGTTCGCGTCGTTGTAAATTTCGAGCGGCGCGTGTTTATCGCGTGCAAACAGCACTGAACCACCGCCGCCGAATACTTCGACATATCGGTCGATTTTGTCCGGGAACAATGATATGATTTTGTCTGCGAGCAGTCTTTTACCGCCTATCCATGGAATAAATGATTTCATAATATAGATCCTCCTAATAAAAATGTAATGCCCTGATGCCGAAGCAAAAGGGCATTTTAATTCATCTTGTAAGTATATCCCAGTCACTGTTTTTCAGAATTCCTACATCGTGACCGTTGGATTCCTGCAGCGCGTGGATCGCGTTCATTGTCAGTGTACCGGCAATGCCATCTGCAGCACCACAGTCGAATCCTAACGTGTTTAAACGCTGCTGTACCCAACGTGTCAGTTGTCCCTGATCACCGGGTTCGATCGTGTATCTGTAGCACTCTGCGCGCGTTTTTGTACCTGCAATGCCATCCACAGTCAAAGATGCGCCCTTAGCGTTTAAAATCGTCTGGAGTTCAGATATCGGATTTGTTTTTGTTGTGACTGCGTAATACCTGCAAAAATCATCTGTTACGCTGCCGGAAGTACCTCCGCGTACAGCTTCGTCGCCGTACCACTTTGCGCCTGTACGCACGTCAACGTGAATTGCAGTGTATGTACGGTCAATGTTGCCAATACCTCGGAAACCGATGCTTTGTGCTCGGCAGGCGATTTTTTTAGTATTGATTATTTCACCATCCTGATCATAGCAAATAATATCCGCGGCGTTGCCTTTTGTATGCTGCCCGTAGCCGTTGCCGCCTACTGCCTTGTCGTGATCCGAGCAGCGATAGCCGCTTGTAATGATTATCTTAGTGCAATCAAGTGCCCTATAAAGTTTTTCCAGTTTTAAAATCAGATCAGGATTGAGTTCAATATCATGTGATCTGCCGCACTTGCAGCGGAATTCCCGCACGTTGAAATGCGCAGAAAGCTGTGTTTCGTCGGTGTACTTGTAGATCATAAAATCACTCCTTATTTTTTGCGTACTGTTTTTGCGTACTGTGTTCCAAAATAGAAACTTATCACAACTGTGAAAACTGTAAGGAACTGTTCCGATGATATCATACCGTGAAGGCTCTGCGCCGCAAAAACTGCGGTCAGAACAATCGTGACGATTGATTTCACATCGATAAGTTTCGCGATTCGTTCACTTAATTTCATACATTATCCTTTCAGTCCTTGATACACCAATATCCGTTTGTGATGTATTTTTCGTTGTTAAGCGTAATTATGCCCATGCCGTCATACTGATAAATCGGTATATAATATGCATTTTCAGCCGCAACATTAGCATCACCAAGACTTGCGGCTGTTACAAAATTAGCTAACGTTGTGCAATTAGCTAAATGGCGAGTGCAATTGTTTCCAAGAAAATTTTCTAAATCTGAGCGACACACACGAGGATTTGCTAACGAATCAGATTTGTAAGGTGCCCCGTATATAAGTGTGCCGTCACTATTAAATGACATGAACGCTGAATTGATTTTTGTTGTTCCGTCATAAGTAAGAGCCTGTATGATAATACCATTAGTGCAAGCAAGAATTGTGTAATGTATTTCAGACGAACTGCTGCCTATTTCAAACGAAGAACCACCATTGTTATAATATACCTTGAGTCCCCCAATCACCAATATGTTATTGTGTTTAATTTGGCTTACATTTGTGCCTGATGATGATACAGCGGTAGTTATTCCTGTGAATCCCAAGTTATCTATAAATGCTTTTGCAGCCGCCGGAGTTGCATTCATAATTGATGTAATTGCCATTTTATTTTTTCCTTTCTTAACCCTCTATATCCGCTGTGAAACTGGCGTTCCCTATCACGCATTTCTTTGCCGAATCACATATCACCATTGCCTGACCGACTTTATCCTGTGAACCGCTTATATCAGCCACCTTTGCAACCAGCGTATTCAGCGTTTCGCCCACGTCAGCTTCAACGCCTTTTGCCGTAAGAATGCCTGCGAGAATATCACGCTGCTGGTCAATGGCTGTCAGCATATTGCGGATAGTCTCAGGTTCGCTCGTGCTGATGAATGTTTCCAGAATGTCCTGTATGTATGCCACACCTGTGCCCCCTTTCACATTTCCAACAATGTTCTGCCCCCAGACCTGCGCTGAAACGTTACTGATAGTAATTGATTTATCATTGGTCTCCAGCTTCACGCTGAACAGGTGTTCGCCTGCATCCAGCACTATCGGGATAACTCGTTCAGCCGATTTGTACTCATTCGCCGCAAGCGTGAATGCTTCTGCAAACACAACTGCCGCGCCGTCCATGTATGACGTGATATTTACCGTGCAGTCCTCTGCGCCTTGCAGGTTTGCATTGTAGTGCAAAAATGCCCATGTAGGCTCTTTCGCGTTAACTACGCCGTCTGCTATCACGGTTGCCATATCTATGTCCTGCGGATACTCGTTCAGTTCCGCGACTTCGATGGTCTTGCCTTTTGTGATATTGATTTGCGTGCCCGACGCGCCCGAACTTGTCGAACCGCCCGAGGAACTTACCGTATTTGAACCTGCGCGCGGTACGCCCGGAGCGGTGAGCTGCTGTGGAGAACGGAACTGCCAGAAGTTTGAGCATATCAGGAACTTGCAGTCCTCGCTTTCCGTGATACCGCCCTTTACAATCACCATGTCCCCGAGGTCAAGCGCAGGGTCGCCGTAGTACTCGATCGTGCCCGGAACCCAACTCATGTCGCTGAAATATGCACAAAGCGGATACAACAGCCAGTCAAAACGTTCCTTGTAGTTCTTGTCATTGTCCCACACATATTTGTTGTCCGTGATGTTCAGAACGGCTGTAGACTGTCCCTGACCTGCCTGCGTTGCTACAGGCTCGGAGACAGTGTGTCCGAGTGAACCGGTGTAAGAGAACTGTCTGACGCGGTAATTGTATTCGCTCAGCTTGATACTCTTGCGCAGATCTACAGGAATAGTCCGCACCGGAGTTTTTGAGAACCTGCGGAATTCTATCTTGCCCTCGCGATTCGCAAACGCAAAACCGCCGATAAGTTGCGCAATTGCCCGTACCTCATCACGGCAGTTTGAAAGATAATGCGTTCCGAACCAGTCGTACTTGATGTCAATTTTCTTTCCGTCACTGTCAGTCGGCAGGAGTGCATTTATTTCGTCTATGGTCTGTGCAAACTCAACCTTCGCGACCGTTTCGATTTGTTCCAGAACTGCCGCCGCGAAAACTACACCAACGTAGTCGTTGTTCAGTTCCGAATCAAGACGGCTGATGTGGTCAACGGCTTTCACCGTTAACCGCGAGCCGTTTTCTCTCTCGGCTGACGTTACGTCAAACAGTCCCAGAGGAACTTCATCTGCTGCGCCGTCAACCGAAAACCACAGCCGCACTTCACCGCCGATAATTTCATCGCGCCGCAGATAGGGCACGTTCAGGATCATGCTCAGTTCGCCTGTGTACATCTGACCGATCATGAACACTTCTTCATCTTCAACGCAGCGCAGGTCTATGCTTGGATTTCCGACCATTGTGCTATCGTCAAGAGTGAGTGTGTCACCGTTGACGTCCGTAAGAGTTCCGTGTATATGCTGAACTGCGCCGCTTTCGATCGCCGCTATATATGCGGCTGATACCTGATACAATATCTCACCCCCCTATATTTCGATCAGATTCACGGATAATTCTGCCGTAAAACCATTGTCAACGGTCGTTCGGTCTGACGGATACATCTCTGCTGTAACATAACTGCCATTATGCAGAAAAACGACAGTCTGTGTAAACGCGCTTACCAGTGAATTGACCTGTGCGATTTCTGCACTTTCGCCTTTGAATTTCAACGTCAGTTTATATGTGTTTGTGCGAATAGGGTAACGCAGCGCTTTTCCTGTTTCCGTGGAACGTCCTGAACCCTCTGCCAAAAGGTCGGAACATATTACACTATAGCCGTCTGAAAGCGGCTGTACGGCAAGCTGAGTGCCGTTTATGGACTTTATCGCTAACATTATTCACCCCTCCTTGCGCGGTCGCTATTCACGATTTGCAGCACTTCTCGGCTGAATTCCTTGGAATTTTTGAAAAGATAATTGATTATTTCTACGTTCATTCCCGAACGCAGAAGTTCAATAATGATCCGCAGCAGTTCAACTATTTCACTGCTGCCGCCGCTGTCGCCGTCAAGCATTCCTTTCAATTTGGACAACGGCGCGATAACTTCGGGGTCTGTGGCAGCGTTTTTGTTATCGCCGACCATAGCCAATGTAGGCGCAGTCGCAAGACCGCCCTTAGCCAGATGTGGGATCTCAGGAACACCTATCGTTGGCAGCCATGAAAATGGCTCCCAATCCATAATTTCCAGCCCTCTCAGACCGTCAAGAGCGTCATTTATCGCATTGAACGGCTGGGCAATTACCCAGTTTATGCCGTCGATAAGTGAGTTTACAACGTCCTTGAAAATCCCTGCGATGTTCTCAGCAATACCCGAGAATATCTCACCACCTGCTGAGAATACATTTTTGACCGCCTGCCAAGCTTCGGAAAATTTGTCCCTGAACCAGTCCGTCACATGGCTGAACACCGATGTGATACCGTCCCAGACACCGCTGAAGAACTTGCCCACTCCTGAGAACGCGTTCTTTATGCCGTTCCATGCACCCGAAAACGCATTGCTGAACCATGTTCCTACTGATGAAAATGCCGATGTGATATCGTTCCAACGATTCTTGAACCATGTTCCCACACCCGAAAAAATTCGTTTGATAGCTTCCCATGCCTGACGGAACTTATCGCTGAACCACTGGTCAATATCATCGAATATCTCCAGAATAGCGGAAAGCATTTTCGAGAATATTTCCTTTATTTTTTCAATACCGTCCGAAATCGCATTGAACAGACCGTCAATGATAAATCCGCCCATTGTTCCCATTTCCTTGGACGGACTGGCGATCCCGAATGCTTTCTTGAAACCGTCTATAAACGGTTTGAAGATATGTTCGTATATCCATGTACCGACATTTTTCAGCGCGTCAAGTATACCGTTGAACAGCCCGAGGACAATGTTTCCACCTGCTTCGTCAATTTTACCTGAAAAATATTCTTTTATCGCGTCAACTACACCTTGCAGCGCACCCCACAAAAGGGAAACTGCTGCGCCGATAGCACTGCCGAGCAGCTCGAAAAGTCTGCTTGCGATTCCGCCCCAGTCAATGTTGGCGATGAATTCAGCAATTTTCGCGCCTATGCTTGCCCAGTCTATTGTCTGAACTATCTCTATTAGTGTGTCAAGAACACCCTTGAAGCCTTCAGACAGCGTTGCTCCAGCTTTGCCGAAGTCGAGGTTGTCAAACCAAGCATTGACAGCTTCACCTATGCCCTTGCCCAGTCCCTTGAAGTCAAAGTTTGTGACAAACGCGAAGCCTGCATCAATAAACGCCTTTAGCTGCGCGGAAAGCGCCTTGCCAAGTCCCTTCCAGTCGGTTTTCTTAATGGCACGGTTCAAACCGTCAGCTATACCTTTGCCGATCTTGCTCCACTTTATACCCTCGAAGAACGTGTTGATCGCCGAAGTGATAGTGTTCAGACCGCCTGCAACTGTATCGCCCATAACGCCCCAGTCGATATTATCAATAAAACCATTAATTCCGTCAGTTACCTTGGATATGCCGCTGTTTATCTTGCTGCTCAGTTTTTCCCAGTTTATTCCTGAAAATACAGCATTGACACGTTCCGCAAGTATCTGACCTACGCCTGCCCAGTCTCCCTGCTTTATCGAATCTTTCAGGCGTTCTGCCCAGTCGGGAAGTTCAGGTTCTGTCATATCGATTTTGCTGTAGTCAATGCCGCTGTCAGATGGACCCGATTCATCGTCTCCGCCGCCTGACAGCACGTTCATTTCGTCTATGCCAGCCATGGATACCTTGGCTTTTTTAGCGGCTTCTGTCGTTGATTTCAGCTTCTTGGTGGCTTCCGCCGCCTGTTTGTAGGTCGTACCGAATATGCCCGATATGAACCCTGCAATAGACTTTGTGACCGCCGCAAGACCGCTCATCAGAGTGTTTAGCGCAGGCATTACAGCCTGCATTATCGGTGTGAATGCAATCGCTAAATTTGCTTTGACGGCATTCAAAGAATTGGAAAACTGTTCGTCAGCCTTGGCGGTTTCTATAAATCCGTCTTTCAGGGCACGGAAGGCAGCGTACAGTCCTGCCATAACAAAAACGCGCTTGAAGGTGTTTTTCAGGGTCGTTCCTAATTTGTTGACAGGTTTGATCACGCTCAGCGCAGATTTTCCTATGCCTGATATCTTACTCCCGAGTGATGAAAACGCCTTTGCGCCTACGCTCCTTATCTTGCCGAATACTTTACCGAATCCTGAACCCAGTTTTTTCAGTACAGTGCTTGACCGTGTGTGCATTTCCGACCACTTGGCATTCAGACCGTCCAACTTTTTCTGCGTTGATAAAATACGCTGCTCAACAGCCGCAGGCTGTGATGTAGTCTTGTCGGACGGCTCGGCAGCGGAAAGCTCCTGCCACTTCTTTTGCAGTATCGCCATTTGCTGGCTCGTCATTTCAATTTCCTGCCGCAGCCGTTTTGCAGGATTTGTATCGATCTGAAACTTACCGAACTCTGCTAACTTCGCATTAGCTTTCTCGACTGTCTGGGTGAGCGGTTTCCCTATTGATTCAGACAATGTCTCAACTGTTTTTGTGATTTCGGCAGCATTGTACTGCACATAGTTTCCTGTTGATTTAGATATGCGTGCAGAGGCATTCTTCACAGCTTCTGTCATGGACTTTGCCTGTGCTTCTTCGCGCTCCACGAACCGCTGCAATGCTGCTTCAACGCCATTGTCAGTTACTTCCTTGACCTGCTCCATGGCTTGATCAACGGATTCCGCAGCCTTTTTCCTGGCTGTACCAACGGATTTCTGAACGGCTTCTGCGGCTTGTTTGCCTATGCTGTTCAGCGGTTCTTCTACTGCTTTGCTGACAGCTCCGCCCAGCTTTCCAGCAGAACTCTGTGCCTGTGCCGTAATTTTTTCTATCTGCGGCAGAATTTTGTCCTTGATAACAAAATCCAGTGATATTACTCCGACCGATGTTGGCATGATTTTCCCTCCTTTCACAAAAATGAAGGGCACTCAACGCGAGTGCCCTAAAACATATTCTTAAACATTCGTTCAAACATCGCCGCAAATTGCTCAGGTGCCTGAACTGATTTCATCTGCTGTGCGCGGAAGTTCCGCCAGCCATTACGAATTCGATGTTCGTGCTGTGTGAAATTTTTCAGCCGATCAGGATTATTTTCCTTGCGAATAAGCACAGTCTGTCCCAAGGGCGTATCTTCCATTAATCCTCCGATCAGCAGCCGCCAATCAGAGTAGCGGAGCGATCCCTGCTCGCTTGGGAGAATGTGGTACTGCTTGGCTATCGACTGCTCGATCAGCTCGCGGTCGTGGTCAAGGTCGTACCACTTTTCTTCACTGTTCGGGAAACGAATCCTCGTCCTTTGGCTCTTCGCCCGTCATAGCCGCGATGACCAACTCGAAAATCTTCTGGTATGCGGCAAACGAAAGATCCATTTCATCAATTTCCTTGAACTTCTCACCGAAGGCAAGTTCCAGTGCTTCATCTACCTTTTCAACATCTCCCTTAGAATCGTTGAAAAGCTTGGTTACCTTGATCACCGTGTTCTTTCTGTCGTCCACAGGGTATACTTTTTCGCCGATCCTGATCTCCGGAGAGCCGCAAAGCAGCTTTTTATCAAGTGTGTACATTTTTCCCATTATTCTGATACCTCTACTTTCTTACGGGTTCTTTTTGCTGTCGTTCTTAAAGGCGACGCTGATGCCGCAGCCTGCGTCAGGTCGCTGGGGTAAAAGTCGGTTTACCGTCCGAGGCAGCGTCAAACGCCAACGGTCCGACCGCAGTAGAATCACCGCTGCACCACTCTGTAACGCTGATTACTGCTTTCATTGTCAGCTTTGCGCCGTCGGGGAACGTCCACACAAATGTTGTGGTAGCCGCCGCGCCTGTTTTTAGTGCAAGACCGTTGATGTAGTCATTGCCGGCATCGCCGATGTTGCGCTTGCCCGACACGGATATAGTGATAGACTTGCCCGTCATCAGTCTGCGTGTCCAGCCTTCCTGATCGTAGGGCTTCCATTCTTCGACGTTGCCGTCAATGGAAACTGAATAGCTTTCCATATCTGCGATAGTCGCAAGATTGCCCTCTGTTGCACCGTCTCCGCCCGTTTTGTCAACCTTGAACTGGTTTTCATAACAGGGAAATACACCTGTCTTTTCTGACATAGTTAATCATTCCTTTCGATGTATATAATATCGGCATCTACGATGTACTCGCAGATGCCTTTCTCATCTTTTCCTATACTGCGGATCTTGATTGAATTTGCAAACTTTATGATATGCTCCGCAGTCGGCATATCACGCAGTCCGCTGAATATTTCAGCGATCTCTGCCGCTTTTTCTTCGGCAGTGTTCGGATTGGTAGTCCAGTGTATCAGTATTCTGACCTTTGCGGTCTGATAGCTTGATTCTCCGCCGATACACTCACGGATCTCGGTCGCATCGCGCTGATACACACCTATCGTTTGTGTGGCAGATCTATCAATGCAGCCTGATGTCACCGATTCAAAATCAATTGAATTTGCGACCAGATCAGCTATTTCAATCAGCTTCAACAGTTTCATTCCAGTTTCTCTTTAATCCTTTCTGTGTATTCGTCCAGCAGGAGACCCTTCTTGTCGCCATTGATATACGGTTCAAGCCAAAGCGCACCTGCGCTTTTGTTCTTGCCGCGCTGGAAATTGTATTCAGGGTGGTAGTACAAACGCCGCGCCTGTGGTGAACCCGTAACAATTGAAACTCTGTTTTCATCGGTATCAATGAATGTCTGATTATTCTGCATATCGCCCGTGTCAAACGGCATTGTTTCGCTGTTTACAAGGTCACTCATCACAGCCTCCACAGCCTCGTGCGCTGACGTTCTTATAGCGTTTTCAACGCCCTGTATCGCACGATAATCCAATTTAATACTAACGCCCATCATATCAGCTCCAAACGAGTGTAGTTTACTGTTCCGTCAGGATTCTTAGCCTTTTCAGACGCGTATATTTTGCGCCGTATGCCCGTCAGAACAACGACTTCACCGCTGATAACATCCGTATCGGGTGCGATATCACCGTTGAACAGTGCCTCACCTGACAGCGTTATTATCTGCTTATCGGCGGTTATTTTCTGCTTGGTCTTTTCGCTGTAGAAACATTTTCCCGAAAACACGGCTGTCTGTTTCGGCGAACCGTCACGATTCAGTCCTGATTCCCTATACACGGTTATCGGGGAAGTGCATATGCGCTTCGGCACAAGCTGCGGATATTTCATTCACATCAGCCCCCTGTAACACAGTCCTGTCTGCATCAGCAGATTATAGACCTTACCTGTGGTAGTAATGCCGCCAACTGTGACGATTTTTGAGCGGTCAAAGCTCATGCTCACACCTGATATACTGTACGACGAAAGCGGAGATTCCAACATCTCCGCATTTTCGTATACAAAATCGATGTGTTTCTGCACAGCCTCTTTGATGATCTCCTGCTGGAATTCCGTCAGGTTTTCAAATCCCTTGCGAACGATTCGATTGAACGTCAGACTGTCGATCGCACGACAGGCGTCTTTGATGTAATCCTCGACTTCGTTCGCAGGGACATCGCCTTTGTACTCTTCAGGGGTGAGGTACATTACACCTCACCCTTTTTTCTTCTGCTGTCAGACTTGGACTTTTCAAGCTCAGCTCTGAGTGCCGCATTTTCATTCAGCACCTTTTCGTACTCTGAGTAGACTACGGTACCCTGTGGAGAATGTTCAACGACAGCGCCGCTTTCATCGATAATATCATATCCCTGCGCAAGATACGCTGCCTTTTCGGTTTCTGCGATAGTATACTGCTTGTTTGCCTTTACTGCCTTCATGGTATCCCTCCTTAGTACGTTACCACAATTGCCTTGCCGCTGCCGGGAGCAGTTGTAAATGTGATCTTGCCTGTTGATTTGTCGTATGTGTACGCTGCCGATGCAGTGCCGTCAACCGTTACGCTGATGATCTTGTCTGGCTTGCCTGCGATCGTGAATTCGGTTGTAGAACCGTCGCCTGTGAATGTTGCAGCGAGTGTTCCTACGCTGATAATGCAGCCGTCAATGAACAGTTCATCGATTGCGAATGTGCCGTTGTACTTGCGGTTCTGGTACAGATAATTGTCTGATGTGCGGCTGTCTGAACCCGGGGAGAAAAGGTGGATATACGAGTACTTGTTTCGTGAAACCTGACACTCGGGGTCGATGAGAATGTAGTTGATCTGCTTTGCACCAACGCCCGGCTTGCAGCCGTCAGTGAAGTCGTAGACTGTCTTGAAACGTGCAGAGGGGACTGTAACGATATTACCGATATCATCAATAGAATGCACACGTCTGTCAATACCGCCGCCCTGCTTGATGTCCAGTGTTCTCTGAATACCCTCAGCATTTTTGAGGAGTTTCTTGAACGCTGACGTGCAGAAAAGAATCATACGATCGAGCGGTACGCCCTTATCTTCGAGTTTTTCGAGGTTGTCATCGAAATCAGCGAGGATATTTGCGATTGTCAGTGCGTCTGTCTTGACCTCAGAGCCTACTCTTACCGCTTCGGAGTACAGTTTTGAAAACGTGTACGAATCGAGTTCGGGAATAGCCTGTGTTTTGTCGAAGCGGCTCTGGATGTTTGCAAGCGATACAACTGTATCGGTTTCGTCAAAGTCCATAGGATCTACTACAAACTCGATATCGCGGTCGTGGTCTAATGTCTTTGTCTCATACTCGTTGCTGTAAGTACCGCCGTTAAAGCCGAGCGAACCGCGTGTGTGATCCTTGTAACCTGATACCGAAAGCTTCGGGATCTTGATAGACTTGCCGCCTGTGATCTGAATATCTTCATTTGAGTGATAGAGCGGATCAGAAGTGGACTCCTGACCGTAAAGTTCCCTGAGCTGATTTGAATACACCTCAGCATAATTGATCGTGTTTCCCATTTTAGCACCTTACCTTTCTTATTTCTTTTTCCTTAAACCGAATGCACTTGCAAGACGGCTGCTGTCGGCATTTTCCTCTTTTTCGGAAGAACCTGCTCCGACCTTGAAGCCACCCTGCTTCTTGCTGTCGCCGCCGTCTGACTTCATGTCAGGATACTTCTTGATCACAGCCGTCAGTGCGGAATTGATGTCGTCGTTTTTGCCTGCCTTGACATAGCTCTCAGCGATTGCAACGGCATCTTCCATGCAGTCAGGCTTCACTCCCAACTGCATTGCTGCTATCTGAGTCTTTAGGCGAAGGATCTCCTCGTCTTTGGAATCAGGGGCAGCCACAGGCTCAGGCTTCTCGGCAGCTCCATCGCCGCCTTCGTCCGCCTGCTTGCCGTCAGGCTCTTTCTCCTCTGCCTTGGCAGGTTCGTTCTTCGGCTCATCAGACTTCTTTTCAGCAGACTTCTCGGGCTCTTTCGGCTCTCCCTCGGGTGGGGTCTCGGTCGGCTTCTTCTCTTCCTCTTCAGGAACGTTCTTCTTGTTTTCGTCCATGATTTTACCTCGCTTTCTTGTTTTTGGGTATAATAAAAACGCCTGCTGCTGCAAGCGCTGATATTCTGTTGATTTTTATGGTTAGCTGTGGTATAATCTCCGTAAAGGGGATGATTATATGACAAGGCAAAGTTGGTATTTTCTGAAATGCTGTAAAAAACTCGATGAACCGGATTTCAACTACAACACAAAGGACAATTGTATCCGCAATGTTCATAAAGTTCATGGCGGTATTGAAATCAAAAAATATACCAATGAAATTGACAGCATAATTGATTACCTGTTAGAAAACGGCTTTCTTAAACGTACTCATTTCGGATACGCCCTTACACAGAAAGGTCTGCACCCAAATCAAATGGCTTGGGAAGATATCAAATCTTTTCTCGTAAAGAGCATTGCCGTTCCGATTATCGTTTCTGCCATTACCGCATTCATAACCTTGTGTATAGGATCACTGTAACAATAGCAGTTATCATACTTACACCGATAGAGCAAAGAATTTCAGCAACTTTGATGTTCATTTGCTCTATCTTTTTGTCAAAATCCTTATCTGGCATAATATCACCTGCTTTCATGTGGGTATAAAGATAACACCTGCTCAGAACATTTATGTTCTTGGCAAATGCTTATTTCGTATCTGTTCCGAGAACATTTCTTTCGATTCTGTCCTCAACACGACGATTCAGCCACATAAGTGCTTCTTCGATGTGCGTTAATGCACAAGCATTTTCTCTCGTGGCAAATTCGCCCGACTGGAATTCCTTGAGCCTGTCACGGACAATTTCCAGCAGGTCAGTATCAATTACACCGTGGATGCTGGTCGGAATTTTTCTTGCCCCGTTCTGAAACTGAATGATTGCAAGCGGTTCGTTGAGAATAGTAGGAGTTTCACCATACTTATGTACAGCATAGGTATGATTTGCCCCTCCGTTTCCCGGTTCGTCAATTGCGAACACTGCATTTAGATTTTCTCTCTTCTGAATCGTGCTTAATTTTCTCATAAAAATCAACCTCTTTCTTAATTTTAGGTATAATAAAACGCCCTTAAAGGGGCGTTTTAAAAGTTATTTATTGTGATATTCTTCTGCAAGTTGTCTTATTCTTTCGTCGCATTCTTTTGCGAATATCATTTCTTCCGGATATTCTCCTCTTCCTTTTATAGGACGTTGTTTGCGTATTTCTTTCATTTTTTCATCATATTCGTTTTGTATAGCACGAGCTTTTGTTTTAAATTCTTCAAATAAAATACTGTTTTTTTCTTTGCCTTCCATACTTTATCCCCACCATTTCACAAGCTCTTTTTATTATTTCATGCTGAACATCTTCGTCTGATATGGTTAACTTATTATAAAAGCGGTCATACGAGCGTATATCTCCAACTTGATTTTTTGCATTATTGTATGCATCGTACAAATCATCTTTAGGAATAGTCTCGTCAGGAAATGTCATAGAATAGCGGTATTTTTCATCATAAGCAATAGCTATCTTTGTACCGTCATCAGCACAGGACTTTAAATCCTCCCAACTGAACGAGTATTGGCTTTCGCCTGTAACATGATTATGTTCATTTATACTTCCTCGTGTCAAATCGCCGAGCATTTCAGTATTAACAGTATATCTATCGCCATGTGATTCATAAACATCACCATTGACTGTGATCACACGACAATGTTCAATATCACTGTTCTTATATTTTTCCTCAAACTCCCTAAGCGACTGGGCAACAGCTTCTTTATCATTATAATCAATTTTGCCAATCAACTCACAATAATGACCATTACCGTCAGTAATCGGGACTTTTCCGCTACTCCTAATATTAATTATACCTTCTGTGCCGGTATAAGTCAAGCCGTTTTGCAGATTTTCATTCTGATAGATTTTTTCTTTGCCATAATCGCGCTTGAGAATAGTTTCACCCTCATCAGCATTGACCTTGTCGATAAACTCGCGAAGCTGTTTCTGTGCTTCTCGCAGCTCAGCTTTAGCCTTTTTGATATTGTCGGGGTCTGAAAGTCCCTCAACTTTCCGCTTGGCTTTACGGACTTTGTTTTCAAGCCGCCGCTGTTCCTGCTCAAGCTTATATCGCCGTTCGTTTTCTTCGTTATCAATGCTCTCGGGCAGTGGATCTCCGTCACGCCACAGCAGTATTGTATGACGGCAGTTTGGATGGAACAATCCCTTTTCTATCGCAGCACTCAGCAGCATGAACCATTTGCCGCAGTAGTTTGATTTGCCCCACATAATGCCGCCATGGTCTCTGACCTCGCCGTCCCACATAGTGTATACATCGTTTATGTAGACCCTGCCTTGCCACGGCAAACAGGTGTCACTGCACATACTGTACTTGCTGACCTGAATCGTATCGTAGCCTAATGCTTTGAACCGTTCTGACTTGCCCTGCAGGGACGCGCGTGTTGATGCCGAACGCAGTGCCATACGCGCATAGTCGGCAATATTAACGCGCCTGCCGTCACGATATACAATGCAATTGATACCTTTGTCCAGAAAATCTTTTACTGCAATGTCTACAGCCTGATTAATAGTAACAGTACCGCTGCTCAGCGCTAACTGCGCCCTTACGATCGTCTGTCTGTATACGTCGTCTACAGTCCTTAGCGCTGCTGTTTCAGCGTGTTTTTCCAGATTGACAGTATCATCAATCAGGCGATTCAGTTTGGTACGGTCAACTCCAAAGAACTGCGGCTGATCGGTTGACGCGCTCTGTTCAAATTCCTTTTTCAGCAGTTGCTGCGTTCCTTCGTCGATGACGTCCTTGTAGTCATTCATGATCGCAGTACACTCACGGCGAAATTTGTTAATGCCTTTCAGCTTTTCCGCCTGCCACATTGACCATTCCATATCCTGTGCCTTTTCTTCGCTTTCATGGCGACCAAGATTCCGTTTCAGCGACTGTATCAGCCGCATCTCGAATTCTTCAAACCATTTTGCGATGTCCTTGAAGTCGGGCATCAGATCTCACCGCCCGGCGAAGGTTCTGAAACTGTCAGCCCCTTCTCAGTCTTGATCCGTTTGATTTCTGCCTCTTTCCACTCGTCATCCTTTGAGTTACCCCACAGTTCCTCAACCTGCGTTTCTACGGACATCACACCATATGCGGATGCCTTTCCTACAGTTTCTACGCGGTTATTGAAATCAGGTGCGGCATATTCACCGAACGAAACCGATGCAGCGTAATCACCCGGGTATCTGCCGCGCATATTGTCATAGGTTTTTAGCACCCCCTGAATAAGTTTCGGGAGTTCCTTTTCCAGTGCAGACGTTATGGTGTTTCGCGTGTTGCCGGTAACATCCTTTTTTTCGCGCTGAGCGTCTGCCGATTGCATTTTTCCTACATCGATACCCAACGTAGCAGGGGACAGGATTCCCTGCAAGCACATCATCAGGCAATTCATATAGCTGTTGTAAAATGCTTCGTATTTGATTTCAGGCTGCACAGTTTTGATCTCCGATGCCGCTTCATCTCCCAGTGACGACTGTACTACGATGAATTCAGTGCCGAAACTGTTCACACGTTCTACGCTGCCGTTGTCCGGATTGCGTGGGATCATGTCGCTCGGTATGTACTTCTGCACTCTGCCTGCTCTGATTGCGTCTATCCACTGTGAAATAACTTCGTCCAGCGCGTCAAAGCAATCAGATTTGCCATTATCAAAAAGTGATACGCCCCTGCCGGGATATTTTTTTGAATCATAGAATTTCAGGGGCACTGCCATGATGTAGTCACCGGGGAAGTAAATTCTGGGTGCTAACCGTTCATTACCGTTTTCATCCCTGTATCTTGGCATTTTATCCACCAGTTCGGGAACACTCCACAGCGCGATTTCGTTGCCCCGGCTGTTGTATAATCGTGTTTCTATGTATCCTTCGCCGTATTTCTCGTGTACTTCGTACACTGCGGATTTGACATGATATATGGTCTTGAATGTCACAGAAATCAGTGCTCCATGCGAAAATTCAATTTCCACGTTATCACCGCCGACAAATTCTACTATCGGATACGGCGATATACTTTCATCGACAGATATCTTGAACGCGCCATCGCCATCGATCAGGGTATCGGCAATAGCTTTGCCCACAAGATTGACAAAATCTATTTTTTTGTCGATCTCTTTCCAAATATCGGACGAAGGTTCTATATCATCAATGTCAGACTTTACGATATGGACGAGGGTATTTATGATTACTGCCGGGAGACCACAATGTATCTTTCGTACACTTCCGTTTACAGGTACGCTCGCCCAGAATCCTCCGTCTTTGAATGGGAGTTGTCTAAAAAACTGCTGCAGTTCGTTGGCATCTCCCCTGTACCATAACCGTGATCTGATTATTTCGATTTCGCGCACCATCTGCTGCTGGATCACAACAGTCTGCAGCGGTGCAGGAGTTTGAAGAAGCCATTCCCATACCATATTTCTCACCTTCGTTCCTAATCCGAATTTCACCTCATCAGCCTCCTAATTTGTACATTGTTTCAGCAACACCCGTTGTTGCATCGGGCGCGTCATCATGGGCATTCTTTCCCTCGCGCTGGTATTTGGTCATTGCCTCATAATATTCCGGATATCGGTCACGCCAGTTAATGGGATAGTATATGTGGTTCTGTACCCACGATGAATTTGACAGTATTCGTGCCTTTTTGTTTTTCGACTGATGAAACCATGAAAAATTAGTTATGTTATTACCGATTTCTCCCGAAATTCTGCGCACGTTTCTTGCAAATCCCGAACCGCCGTTATTTGATTCAATGACGGCATTGTTTACCGCAAACCGCAGATGTCTTTCGGCTGTTTCCTTTTCTGTCACTTCCATAGACAGTTTGCTGTAGAATATATCCAAAATGTACGCTTCGCGCTGATAAACACCAAAAATAATGCTGCACAGGAAATCCGAACCTTCGTCCGCCGTATCTGTATAGCTGTATATACCTTCGAGAGCTGGCGGTATTTGCGTATACGTTTTGAAACTTGTATACAGTCTGCCTTTGAGATCTATCGGTTCTTGCTGGTAGTTTGCGCTTGCAATGTCGATTCCCATTGCCTTGGTTTTGGCAATATATGAGTCATACGACAGTATATCAGGGCAAAGCATAACGTGCTTTTCAGGTTCGACAAGTGCTTTCATCTTTATATGCCGCACTTTCGTGCCCTGCTGTTTATAATGTGCCAGCGCACGTCCGGCAAGGTCATCAGATGCCCAGCGCGTCATGATTATGATTATCTTACCGCCTTCCTCCAGACGGGAAAGCATGGTGTTTGTAAACCACTCCCAGTGCTTTTCCTTTACGTTTTCGTTGTTGGCTTCCTCCGCGTTTTTTATCAGGTCGTCCACTATCATCAGCGAACATCCGAAACCTGTAGCTGTACCGGTAGGGGACGTTGCCAAGTAGTTGTTGTATCCGCCCTCCAAACTCCACAGATTCATAGCTCCGTCGCCGCGTTTGATTTTCGTGTTTGGAAACACATCAGAATAGACAGCTTTGTATTTATCTGCTTTTGCCTCTGCAATCGTGTTTCTGACGTTTTTTGAAAACATCGTTGACAGCGTTTCGTTATACGAACCTGTCATGATTTTAGCGTTTTTGTTTTTTCCAAGAACCCATTCAACGAAACAGCTTGCGGTTCGTGATTTGCCGTGCCGTGGTGGCACGTTGATGATCATGACCTCTTCGTCCGATTCTATGAAATCCTGAAATGCATCACACAGTTCCACGATAAACGCCCGACCGGGCATATAGAAATCAGGTGCTTTCAGATGACAGTAATCAAAAAATCTGCGCCGTGCCATTTCTTCTTCAGCGCAAAGTGCCAGCATTTTTTTATCCATCGTTGATCAACTTCTTCAGCTCCTCGGTGTTCAGACCTGCGAACGGATTAGACGTAATATCAGTATTTCCGGCAGTTCCCGAAAGAACCGCCTGCATGGTTTGTGTCATTTCAGTCTCAGCAGCGATCAGCTCGGCGTTGTCCTTCAGGAACCGATACAGTTCCATGTGCCGTTTGCGAAATTCCTCCGCCAGTTTCTTCCGCTGCTTGGGTTCGCTTGTATTCAAATAGTCTTTAATGAATGTTTTTAGGTCAGTATAATCAGACTTTTTGACAGCATCTTTACTGTCCTCAAACCTGCTCAGCCCCTCGATGAGAGTGCTGATACTTTTTTTCTTGATGCTGTTCATGCTGCCTCCTTTCTCAGGGCATAAAAATAAGGGCATAAACGCCCTTATTTGCCGCCGTAGGTTTTGTGGGGTAATTTGTCACCCGAATTTATTTAAACGGTCACGCGCGCCGTTAAACGTATTTTAAACGGTAATTTTTAGGGCGTGCTCCGCCATTCGGATTTTAAAATGTAAAATCCGTTTTTCGGGTATACACATTTGCACATCAGCCGGGACGAATCAACCGTACTGATGTTGGCAAACTGTTTTTTAGATTGATGTTACAGGCAGCGTGATCGTGTGCGGCTTGCCCAGCACGGTGACGCGCACCTTTGCGCGCCGCTGCCGTAGACTGCAACTGACGATACTGTCCATGTACTGCCGCAGGACGCCTGACAGGATCATCATGTCGCCCTCGGATGTGATATATATCTTCGATGCTGCGATAGGCTTTCCGCCGTTGCGGAGCAGGTTGATATATGCCTGTTCATGTTCCAGAAGCGGTTCAGGATTTCCAAATCCAAGAAACCGCACAACGCCGGGGACGGATTTTATCTTGTAGTAATCATCATCTGTCAGTTCGCATTCAACGAAAATGTACTGTGTGAACAGCAGTTTCACTTTCGTGTGCCACGAACCGCCGTATCTGATCAGCATTTCTGATGACGGACAGGCTACCCTATACCCATGGTTGGCAATTGCCTGTGCCGCCGCTTCCTCGCAGCCGGGTCTGACCTGAAGTACATACATCTCCATTTTCATCACCCTGCCTTTGCTTTTTCTTTCAGGAACTTCTTTACTTCCTTGAACAGTTCGGGACGCTCCGATGCCATAGCCTCGAAAATTAATGACTGGAACTGCTCTGCGCCGTTTTCAAGAATATCCTTATTTTTGATATCGACCTTTCGCTTGTAAGCCGCTGCGCGTGTCAGCGCAATTGCGTGCTTTGACAGCGTATCGAAATCCAGATCCTTTAGCTGATCCTCATTCATCTGGCTGACCGCGTCAAGCATCTGACCACTCAACAGGCGGAGGATTCCCTCCGTTACATCCAGATCAGGATACTTTTCAGTTTCTTCCATGATCGCACGGAAGTTCTGCTGGCTCATTCTCAGAGCGTCCAACGTACTCATAAGGTTCTTGGCATAACGTCCGACAGCTGCTATTGAGACACTCATGCCGTTCTGCTTTATATAATCAACGATCTCACGGTACAGAGCTCCTGTCTTTATCATTTCATCAACAGTCTCTTTTACTGTGGGATCAAGCTGATCTATTTTGGAATGTTTTCTATTGCCCATACTCAGACCTCAATACATTCGTCAATTTTGGCACAGGCAATGATCTTGATGCCCTCCGCTGATACCTTTGCTTCAATCTCATCAAAATCCGAATCCGCCAGCGTGGTGGGCTGTTTAGACCGTATGCTGCGCATTTTTATGTATCCGCATTCCGACAGGTAGTTCACGGAATCCCTCAGCTCAGATTCTGCTATGGTCGGTTCAAGTGCGTACCGAAGTTCCGAAAGTGACACATACTGTGTGCGGAGCAGGTTGATTCCCTTCAGGACTACTCCGTTATTGCGGAAGAACTTCTTCTGCCTTATTCTTTCCGTCATTTCTTTTGCTTCCAATTTTACCCCTCCTACTTACTGCAATAATTATCGATTTTACTTTCCAGTCTGGTCATCACCCGGATAAAATCTTCATTTTTGGTCGTATGCTCTTTAATGTAATCAATGTTATCCGTCAGCTTCTGCATAGTTGCCTTGATCTCCGCGACTTCCGCTTTCGTGGCGTATTTTTCAGATAACAGGTACTGTGCCTCGCGGCTGTCCTTGACATCGGTTTCCAGTTTGTCTATTTTATCCATTGTGCGTTTCAGGAAGTAGCTGATGATTCCGATCGCGATCGTTATTCCTGTCGTTATAATGAAATAAATCAGATTTCCTGTCATGTAGTATCACCCCTAACCCCTAAAAGAAAAAGTAGTATAACTCGGGTTTCTGCCCTCATTATACTACTTATCCGGCACACATGGAAATAGTGATTTTATTTTTGCGGCTGTGTTTTTAATCATCAAAACTTAGCTGTCCTTCCAGTGCCTTGCCGCGGAGCTGCCGCCGTTTTTCTTTCACTATCTCTCTTATCGTCATTTCTGAAATTCCGTACTCACGGGATAACTCCTTGTAGTTGCTGCCGTCGAACCTTTCGTTCAGCTCCTTGTCTCTCAGGTCTCGCAGAACGGAATCGACCTGCTGGATATATAGCTGATTGCCGCCATAGTGGTGGATCAGTTTTTTATACGCATCAAGCCCTATAACGTCCGCGAGTTCGCGCTGATCCGGACGGAGCTGTTCAGTGCTGGAAAGTTTATCGATATCCATTATTCGCACCTGCCTTTGCTGCCTTACGTTCTGCCGATCTGACATATCGTTTCAGTTGTTCGATCAGTTTCGTGCCATCGTCAAAATTTATCCAACGGAACGGATCAACTCTGGATGCTGTAATTCCCAGCACCTTTTCAATCGCTCCGATAAGTCTCTCAACCTCCGGAACTTCTTTAGGCTCGATCTCGTCCAGACGGTAGATCAGTGACCATGCCTTTTTCTGCTGGGCAGAGGTCATCATTCCCGGGATGTCTTTTTTCCTGCTGCGCTTTTTCGTCACATTCGGTGCTGCTGATCTCAGCCGGCTCTGCAGCTCACGATGAACCGCATTAGCCTCAGCCGCGGACAGTTCGCTGACGTGTGATTTTCCTGTTATTCCAAACACAAGCTGATGAAAAGCGTCCTCCCTATTATTTCGTTCCACCATTCCGAGGCTTGAAGCAAGAGCGTAAAGTCTGCCTGTCATAGTTGCCATAGTATCACTTCCTTAATCTGTAATTTTTATCTCTGCTTTTGGGTATAATATACTTGTTACCACGGGTCATTTTTATGATACGTCCGCCAAGAGCTTCGTCTATATCTATAAGGTCATCAAGACTTAGCTCGGAAGATATCACTGTCATTTTATTGTTCCGGTCACGATAGTCTATAAGCTCAAATGCGAGCTTTATATCTGCATCACTTACAGTTTCCTGCTTAAAAAGGTCGTCAATGTACAGCACATCGGTTTTCTTGAAATCATCTATCAGCCGAACATACTCCTTATCATTTACAAGAGCTTTCAGTATAACAGAATCCTCACGCCATACAAAATACCTTGCACTCTTTCCACGCTTTATCATAGCGCCTATAATCGCAGTACAAAGGTGTGTTTTTCCGCTGCCGCTCTGACCTCCGATGTAGAAGCTGCCATTGTCCTGACCGGAAAACTTTACGGCGCCGTCTTTCATAGTCTCCTGCCACTTTTCCGTACACTCGAAGTTTTTGAATGTGCAGCGTCGGAGCAGCTCCTCCAGACCGCTGTCCTTTATCCTCTTTAGTGTATCACGGGTTTTGAGGCACCTGCACTCAGCAAGCACCTCATTCTCGTCAACTATTTTTTCAATATAGCCTTTGTTTTTGCATATCGGGCAGTCATAACCTTTGAGCGAACCGCTTTTTTTATTATAGCTGTCAGCTTTCATTTGTAAAAATTCAGCATATGACAGCTCCGTATTGATCTCCGGTATCGGTATGTTCTTCGGCAGCTCCACACTGTTCCTCCTCCCAGTCACGCCGGTTCAGCCATGTCTGAGCCAACGGTATATATTTTGTGTTGATGTGCTTCCAGTCCTTCATCTTAGCCTGTCGGTTCAGTTCCGACATAATGTCCTGCAGGAGCTCGGGTGTAACTTTCAGCTTTTCAAATGTTTTTTGTGCTTTGGGCTTGCCTTCCTTTCTCGGATACGCCTTCCAGAATCGGTCGAAAAGCGGATCATTCGTCGCTGCCGTCGTTCTCATTTTTGTCCTCCTTTACTCCTGTGGCTTGCTCTCTCAATACATTAATGGCTATGCCCATAGCCTTAACGTCCTGCATAAACACTCCGTCAGGCTCATCTTTTTCAGCGGAGTGCTCAATGTCCTTTTTTAAATCTTCAAGCTGTAGTATTGCTTCTTCGATCGTCATTTTATTATCCTATATCCCAAGCTGCTCGCAAGCCATATAGAATCCCTCTGCCCACATATAGCAGCGGAGTTTTATTCTCTGCCCACAAAGTGGAAGCCATTCCCAACTTTCGGGGAAGAGTTTCTCCAATCGGTCTGACGGGAAAAATTTATCACCGTATATACACGAAGATACTTCGTCTGCTACTTCTTCCCACATTTCTTCAAGTGTATCAAATACCTCATTTTCACTCTCCAGAAATGCGGCTCTCAGTTCATCGTCATCAACATACTCTTTTATGTCTTTAACTACATCATCTGCGTCCTGTGCATATTTGTCCGAAGTGCACTGGAATTTGCCAATGTAATATTCGACATCATTATGGATATATCCTTTTAACTTTGCCGGTGTGACTGCATTGAACCATGTTGCTATAGAATCTCCCAGATCTCCGCTTACGATCAGACTACCACGTTTTTTGTCAACTATGTAGTTGACGTAGCAGTTGCTACTTCCGTCTGCTCTGCGCCAGTCAATTATGCAGTAACGATCGGTGTCCTGAATCAATGTTGCTTTATGTGTAGAAAAATTGTGCTCACAGTACTTTTTGATTTCTTCACTGTTCATCGCTTTCACCTCCGGCAGTAACTTCCGTTTTCATGCCTCTGGCAACATTGACGGCAGCGTTGACCTTGGTTATCATGTCAGCGATTATACTGTCACTGATAATGCCGTCATGATTGACTTTCAGGATTGCGCATATGTTTTCCCATGCGGCAGCTTCGTTGATCAGATATGCGGTATCTGATGCCTCTTCTTCGGATAAACTTGCGTAAATTTCAAGGTTGTTTTTGTCTTTTTCAAAATCAATGCCCTTGACCTTCTTCAGCAGAACTTTCTTTGCCTTGTCATCGCAGCTCAGACCGTCGATGATTTCCGAAACGCTGCCCTCGCAGTATTCCCTGTGCCAGATTGCGGCGAGGATTCGCTTTGCCGGGGCTTTCAGCGTGTACTTGACTTCCTGTTTGACCATAGACGGATAAACTTTGCCAAATATAGCGGAAAGCAGCTCGCCTGCAACGACCGAAACGGTATCCGAAATTGTTACCGACGCTGTGTTGCCGCATGAACCTGCATAGCGTACTGACTTGACCTTGGTGTCCGTCAGTGCAGCTTCAGCTTTGACCTGAAGCTGTGCCTGAAGCTTGTCGTACTCAGATTCAAGTGCTTTTTCTTCCTGCTTTATGGCTGCCATACGGTCGATGATCTCTGCTATATTCATTATACCGCCTCCTTCATCTTAACAGCGCAGGCTGTGCAGACACACACATCTTTGTACTTGCGCACATTCTCAAACGCGCCGCAGAAACGGCAGCGGTCGATATGTGGTCTTATCGTCAGTGCTCCGGTGCCGTCTGCCTCAAGATCAACGGACATTCCCGGCTCCCAGCCCAACATTACGCGAAGGTCTTTCGGGATAGTGATCCCTGATTTGCTCGTGAGTTTTTTTGATGTCATAATGATCCTCCTATTCAGTTATCAAATTGCTTGGTCTGCCTTCATCAGTACCGGGAGACCGTCCCCGGCAGACAGCGGAACACGTCCGCTGTTTCGGCTATTTCCTATACGTTTCGTCAAAAATTTTGTCATGCAGCTTGCTTAGCTTAACATACTTATCGTTTGATTTCTGAAATTCGTTCAGGATCTCCCGTGTTTCACTATCCCAGATAACACGGCGTTCTTTCGGTATCGCATTCATTTTTTCGTGCAGTTTTTCTTGGCGTTGGGGAATTTCATCCATCTTGTCCTCAAGCGTTCTCAGCCGCGCATTGGCTATAACCGATTCCCATGTGACACCGATACCGATGCTATGCCTTTTCATTTCCATGATAACTTCGATCAATTCAGCCTTGCTGCACCCCTGAAGCTGTTTAGTAATGTTGTCCATGACTGTCCTCCTGTGCGGGCTGCCCGATGTTTTCGTGAATGAAATGCTTGCAGTTTTCAGAAGCGATTTGTCTGATTTTCTGCGGATAGCTTTCGTTCGGCTTGATCCTGCAAACACGGCGGTGTATGCACGCATCACATTTGATTTTCATAATCTTCCTCCGTAATGACGATCTGATAGCTGTGTATCTTTGCGCCCTCGTCAAATCCCTTCCTGTAGATCAGCGGCTGTTTTACAGCCTTGAAATATTCACACGCTGAGTTCCAGCCGATATATCCGACCAGACCCACAATTGCAGGGAGAAGTATCTCCCCACCCATGTGAAGTTCACGCTCGCAGAGTTCTCTGACTGCCATATTGATGAGCTGCATCGCTGCTGCACCTGCAATTGCTGCAACAACTATTGTTTTTATGTATGTTTTCATTTCATCGTCTCCTTTGGTATCTTCCGTACTGTCCCTGTATGTCGGTGCTGTATGACCGTTTCTGTGCTTGTAGCCTTTACGATCAGCCAGTTCGCAGGGTCGAACCTGTAGCTTCTCAGCATTATCTTCTGCGCTTTCGTAGGTGCTTTTCCGTGTTTCACGTCCAATCGCCCTCCGATGCCATGAATTTTGCCATTGCGACTAATCCCTCGTAGCTGTAGTTGTTATTGTCGTAGGCATTTGAAAATATATTTATCACGCCCCTCAGCGCATCAGGTGTTTTTGCAATGCCGTAGAGGAAATCTATTTCTGCCTCTTTGTGTTCTGCCTCCAGAATCGGGAACAGCATTTTTATATCATCGCGCTGAATTTTCGATGCAAAGAAGATTCGGTGCTGCTTGGTTCTGTTCGCAATCTGCGCAAATTCAGCCTTTTTACTGCCTATGCCGGTTATTGTGTCAAGATTGCCGATGAAACAAATCCCAAGTGTTTGTCCCTTGTCATTGAAATAGTCTGATATACTTCTCAGCACTTCAATGCATTTCAGTGGCAGGTGCTGTGCTTCGTCAAAAATGAGGATCATTCCGTCAGAAAGTTTCTTCACGATTGCGAGCCACAGTTCATCTCTTGATCTTGCTGTAGGGATCCCGATCCTTTCAGCGATAATTTTCAGCAGACTTTTAATACTGCTAAAACATTGATTAACCGTTATTAAAATACTGTTTGTAGGGTGATCCTCTACAAATTTTTGTGCAGCTTTGGTCTTGCCGATCCCTGCATCACCGCCTACAACTGCAAGTCCGCCCTTTACCTGACAGATACTTATGATGTTATATACGTTGGTAGATATGCTTGTAGGGGCGTATTTGACCTCTGTGTATGTTAACTTGGTCTTTTCCTTTACGCCGAAATAGTTGGATATTGCCTCGAATATTCGCTGCGGATCAGCAGGATATTTACCGCTTTTTATCTGCGATAGCGCTGTGCCGGATATGCCCAGAAGCTTACCGACTTCATTCTGACTAATGCCTTTTTCCCGTTTCAGATCCTCGACCTTTTCGAGAAGTTCCTGTTGTTCGGGTGTATACATACTGATCATCCCTTTCTTTTAGCTGCATTTTCGCGCATAGTTACAAGGTCTATTACTACTCCTGTACTTTCTGCGCCTACAGCACGTTTTTCGTTTATATTTTCTTCGCCTGCCATAATAGGAATTATGTTAGACGGCATCTGAATTCTGAATTTCTCATCCTTGTTTCTGCGTGCCTTCTTGATCGACATATCAATCATTGTAATACGCTGCTCCGCACTCAGATTAGCCGTTATGCCCTTCGCCTGTTCATGAATGAATTTAGCAGACATTTTAATGCGCTCCTGACCGTCGGCTATATTTTCCTGAATGTCGTCAAGGTAATCAACCATCAGAGCGTCGGCAAGCTGCCATTCAAACATGAATCTTTCTGTTTCAGCATCGTAAATCCGTACCGTTCGGAGATCTGCAGGATCATATCGCACATAAACCTCGTGTTTAAGATTCATGATAGTCTGCTCAGGATGCATATACCAGAGCTGCTCACCTCGGAAGGTGATCTGTACACCATTTCTCTTGATTTGCTGCTTTCGTGTGGAGCGCATAAGCATAAGGTTAAGATCGCTTTCGGAGGCTTTCCTTACAGATGTGATCGTGCTGTTCCATACGTCAATCCTTGATTTCCCCTTGAATTGCGGTTCTGATCCGCCGTATTCCTGACAGTTGAACTCACCGTCTATCCATACGTCAAGTGCCTCTCTTACTTCGTAATCGCAAGGGATCTCACCATTCTTGATACGGCGTTTCAGACTTTCCGGACGTTCGAGGATAGTTCCTCCGCAGAATCCTTCCCACAATTTTGAAAACTGATTCTTAACTGTGCAAAATGTTCTTTCGATCGGCTTTGCCCTTGCATTCCTTACGATTGCATTCCGCATTTCAATTCCAAGTCTTTTGAATATTGTTGTAGGATTGGATTTATTGGCGTCCGAAGCTCTCGTTCTGTGACCTTTTCCGCCCACATCGAAATTAAGGAACTCACGTCCGTTATCAACATAAATGCACTTTGGAATGCCGAATCGCATGATGCCATGCCGCAGGGCAAGTACTGTAGACTGCGATGTCGGTGAATCTGTAATGTTCCATCCGGTAAGAACTCCGGATTTGGCGTCAAGAAATGCCGTAAGATATAGGCGGTGCTTGGTTTTTCCGTCAAGAGAAATAATATCAAATGTATGATTATCCGCGATCCAGCAGTCGTTTGCCTCAAGCTTGTCGTACATTCGCATTATGTATGGCACACATCTGTCGCGGAAAGCTTTCTCTCCGTCACGCATAAGCGTTTTCAGTGCATAGTCGATATCCCTGTCAATCTGTCTGCGGAAACTTCTTTCTGTCGGAATTTCCGGCACAAGTTCGGGATAAAATTCTTCCGTCCATGCGATTGTATTACGGTAGCACAGGCTTGCCGTTGGTTTATTTTCGTCAAGCCATTCCCAAAGGAACGCGTCCCACACCGGAGCAGGTATTGCTCCGATGCCCTTGTTCCACGCGCCGCGCTTATCGATCAGCCCCTCGATGTTGTTACTGCGGTATGCATTCCATTTTCGGTAGAGAATTCCTGATGATATTCTCACGTCAGGGTGCTCGAGTTGGCATTTTCCTACATAAAGCTTGTCGAACTCGACCTTACTTCCCTGATAGGTGTTTCTCATGCCCTGCCATTCTTTGACGATATCCGTCCAGAGCATTACCTCTTCGCGCTCGTCGGCTGACAGTTCCTCGAATGAACGCTGCCTTGCTGTCTTTCGCACCTTGACTTCCGACTTTTCTTCCTTTGCCTCGGGCAAAAGACCGGCTTCTGTTCGTTTCTGTTTGTACCATTTGGCTTGCAGCGGCTCAGGGAATGCTGAAACAGGTATCATATAACACATTCTATTATTTTTTGGGTGCACTCGCTGCTCTGCACAAATTTTCCCGTCTTTTATTTGCTTTTGCAAATTCTGTAACGAACATCCTTTAAGCTCAGCAGCCTCTTTCACAGTCAAGTAGTCCAAAAATCAGCACCTCCTCGAAAAAACTTGACAAATTATGTCTATTCTGTTATACTGTTATCAGAGCTTGAACGAATGTTCCCTGAGATTGTCTCAAGGAAAGCTTCTGTTTCGGTCAGTAGAGAAAGAATGGTTGTCACATTCCTTCTGACCTGTTCAGGCTCTATTTTTATGCCCTCCAGCGTCGTGAGCTCGCAAAGCAGTTCTGCCTGCTGTGTCGATAGCAGCAGCATTTTCGCTCTGTATTGCATGATCGTCATACTTATCACCTCGTTTCTGTTTTCAAGTTTCCCGGTCTGCCATCATCAGTGCCGGGAGACCGTCCCCGGCAGACAGCGGAACTTGTCCGCTGTTTCGGCTCATACTTCAACGCAGGTCTCAATATACTCGCTGCGCTCGATCGCTACCTCGGCTATGGCTGCGGCTGTCGTCCTCGCTCTGACAACGACCTGCCTGATCTCGCCGTAGCTGTTGCTTATCCGCACTATATATGATTTCATATGTACCTCCTATTCTTCGATAAATACATCGCACGCTCCGAGCAGGTCGATGATGTCGCGCGTGTATCCTACGATACCCTCATATTCCAGCCATGTGTCCAGTATTTCAGTGGTATCATAGCCTTTTTTTATTTCTTCAAACGACTTAAAACCGCCGTTATATGTCTCGTTAAATGCCTCAAGGATCTTTTCTTCCACGGAATTACCTCCTCCAGTACTCTTTTTTGTTAATTGGTGAAACACTTGCAGTTTTAGCGAAACATTCCTGTGCGTCATCAATTGATGTAAAATAACGTCCGTTGCTTACACCAAACCCGTCTCTGTCGATGTTCCATACGACATACGGCTCTGGGGCATTCAGATTTTCTGCTATACAGCAGTCGTTCCAGACACCAAATACGGTATAGTTCTGAACGGTTGCGCCAACATGAATGTTTTCAAGAACACGGTCAAGGTCATCAGGCTCAAAGCCTGACTTCTCGTAGTCGCGGAGTTTACAAAGTGCTCCGTACAGATTGCCTTCTATACTTCCCATGTTAACTCCTCGGCAGCTCCATGTGCCGTCAGGGTTGATCTTTGTCAGCATCAGCTTGCCCTCCTTTCTCCTAAAAATGCATTAGGGGCAAGGTCAAGTGACACCGCAAGCACGATCAGTGTGGCTGCTTTCGGTATATAAGAATCCGTCTCTATCAGAGATATGTAACCTTGTGACAGCCGTGACTTTGCCGCCAGTTCCGGCTGAGTAAGCCCCAGCTCCTCGCGGCGGTTTCTTATCTTATTTCCTAAGGTCATATTATCAGTCCTTTCGTTTTGGAGTGGTATGAGATAATAATTATTGATTGGAGGTGTTATTAATGATTAAATGTAAAGCTGTTGAAGCAGCGAAACGGCTTGAAGCTCTTCAAATTCATAAGGTTGTTGGTGCTGGAAAAAAGTGTCTGCCTAAACTTGTTCAGATACGTCAGCGTTCTAAAAAGTTTCAACTTACTGCTATTGAAGAAGAGAAGATATATCGCTTGGCTGAACTTATAGGCATATCCTTAGATATTCCTTATGAAGTTGAAAGTTTGTTGCTTATTGCAGAGATAGATATTATTGCCGATCTGATTTCAAGTGTAAAAAAATCCGTTGGACTTCTTAAAGAACTTGACGAAGACATTATAGAATGTGAAGAGAGCGACAATGATTTTTACATTCAATTTTCAACATACTGTATTAATCGGACGTGATCCAATTCCAGATCCAAAGAGACGGAACTAACGCAATCCTTTCTCCGTTTTCTTTAGTAAAGATGTTGGAATTGACACAATCAGCGAGCATTTTGATTGGAATTTCCATTAGAAAAGAGTCACGGCAGTACCATTCTATATCATCATCTGTTATACGGTCGTTTTTATTGCTGTTATCACTTTTGGTTGAAATAAGTGCCTTGATTCTTCTAATGCGATTATGCACAGCGTCTATATCTCGCCGCTGTTTATCATCTAAAAGATGATCCTTAGCAATACCTTTTTTCAAAGCCTGTTCCGCTGCAACCGGAGCAGGCTTTCTTCTTCTGACTTTTACTTTCATAAAAAAATCATTCCTTTCCTATTTACATTTCAAGTTACTTGTGATAGAATTATACTAAGGTTTTTTATGCCTTGAAGTATTTACTATAAATATTATAATTCCGATTTTAGAATTTGTCAAGAAAAAATCTTCTAAAATCAGAATTTTGTATAATTACACAAGGAGATTGGTCATGTTTTATGAAATTTTCACTAATTTATGTGCTGAAAAGAATATTTCTCCAACCGCTACTCTTCAAAGCCTAAAGATAAGCACTTCTAAATTAACCGCATGGAAAAACGGATCATTGCCAAGTGCTTCTGTTTTGATTCTGTTATCGGAATTTTTTCAAACCAGCATTGATTATCTTCTGAAAGGTGAAAGTAAAAGTTCGTCAACCGTTAATTTGACCGCTGACGAGCATGAACTTCTTCAATATTTCAAAAAGCTTTCTGATAAATCCAAGGGAATAGTTCTCGGCAGAGCCGAGCAGCTTGCGGAACTTGAAACTCCGGTTGCGAAAGAGCCGGAGCCAGAGCAAGAGCCAACAATACAAATCAAGCATAGCTATTATCGTGTTTCTGCTGGAACAGGTTTTAACCTTCCCGAAGGAGACGACTGGGAGATGATCGATATTCCTGACACTCCCGAAGCACGAAGAGCCGATTTTGCTATCACGATAAAAGGCAATAGCATGGAACCTGTGTATTTTGACGGTGATATCGTCCTCGTAAAGCAGCAGCCTGCGGTTGAACTTGGTGAAATCGGTATTTTTAATATAGAAAACAATGGCTACATAAAGAAATTTGGTGGGGATAGGCTGATTTCATTAAATGATGCATACGATGACATCATTCTTTCAGAGTATGATGAGGATCGCAACCACTGTTTAGGTAAGGTAATTGGCAGGGTATGAGTTCAATATAATATATACTAATTGTATAAAAAATAAGATACCAACTGGTTGGTATCCCCTCATTTTTTAGTTGGTATGTTGGTATGCACATTTTCTTATAAATAGCCATGCTTCCCAAAAGCAAGTGTTTAAAAATGTTCGAGCATTTTTAAACCGTTAAAACGCTATATTTCGTTATTTGCACCTTTTTTAAAATTTTAAAAGTACTGTTTAAACAATGTTTAAACGCTGATCACATAAAAAAATAGCCGCACCGGTTTTGTGGGATTTCTCCCCAAATCGGTGCGGTTTATTTTTGACAGTTCACACTTTATTCATAATCAGCTTTTGCACATTTTCACACTGGATTAACGGCTATTTTTCGTACTTTTTCGGATATTTCAAGCCTTTTTTAGGCTTTTCACGCCTTTTCTATATTTTATATTCTGCCTGTCAATCCACACAGATACCCTTGCATTTTCTCGAGAAACGTAAGCTTAATAAGGGAACGCCCTCCCTTGCAGGGCGTTCCCTCTTAAAAAACAGTCCACCGGACTGTTTTTTAATTCACCCTTTGCGGAGCGCTTGAGGCAATTTACGGGGCGTTGCCCCACACCCCACCAAAGGCTCTGCCTTTGGGATCCGCTAAAGGGTTAACA
>ERZ1034855.201-NODE-201-length-31791-cov-84.835171_pt1 | contig 31791 bp, 53 predicted proteins | sample MGYA00520699_ERZ1034855 | MGnify/ENA primary metagenome ERZ1034855 (study PRJEB33766, sample SAMN09781730) | gut metagenome | biome: gut microbiome | host: Homo sapiens | place: Madagascar | study: EMG produced TPA metagenomics assembly of the PRJNA485056 data...
GCTCCGGCGTTGCTGGTTTTGGTGCAGGGCGGGAAAGCAATAATCATATCCCATTTGCCGACGTCATGCGTCTGCCCGTCCATTGTGGTCACTTGCCCCCCCTCGATGGCCTTGAGCGCATCGCCCAGGATATGCCACTCTGGGTGTCCGCCGGACGGCTCCTGAATGTCGCAGGAATATGCCTCGTGTCCCAATGCGCGGAAAGCCTTACAGCATTCCTGTGATTCCTCGCAAGCAAATAAAACCTTCATCTTCGCCCCCACACATTCTCCGAACAGCTCCCGGAACGTCATGCCCGTCAAGTCTTCCAGCGCCGCAGCGCGGTCAAAATCTCTTCTGTTTTCATTTCGTCCTCCTCGGCCCATAGCCTAATTGTTTGATCTCCGGGTAGCGCTCTGCAAACGGGTAAAACTGGTTGTCCCCGATATAACTGCGCGTTGCCCTATCAAGTCTCTCCTGATAGACGTCTGACTCCTCAGTGCTCTGCATCGCCGGGAAATAGACGTCATACGTCTCGCCCCACTTTTCCGCGAGGCGGCTGAGGCGGTCATAGCCCCAGCCAAAGTCCTCGTGCATCGTGATCAGCAGCGTGTCCAGCATGTACTGCTTCATCGTCCGCTGCATCACGTCCAGCAGCGCTTGCGTTCTCGCGTCTCTCTGCTGCAAATATCCGGATCGCTTCATTTCTTCCCTCTCCGTCTCTCGCTGATCAGCAGCCAGCTGTCGCACTTGCACTCGACGATATCCTGCACCGAGATCCCGGCGTCGGTCGAAATGAACGGGTACTGATCGTTCGCGCCCCCGCCGCACCGCGCCGTCAGATAGGCACTGCCGCCTAACCCTGTGGGATAGCTCAGCACGACCAGCGCGCCTTCCTCCGGCCAGTGCTCTGCATCCAGCGGCAACCATTCCGGCGAGCTCGCCGCCTTGTCCTGCGCCGGGTCATCCGGATGCAGCGTCCAAAGGAGGACCTCGTCCCAGTCGTTATAGCCGCTTTTCAGTCTGCCGCCGATGTATTCGTCATCATCAACGAGTCCGGTTTCATCAATCAAAACGATATGCGCGCCATCTGGCGGTTCAACGTCTGATTCATACCATCTGAGCGCAAGCAGCTCTTCGTTTCGCTCTTCTTTCGACTCGGTCTTTTTGATGGTTTTACTTGCTTGCACTGGCCCATCCTGCATGCTCATCGCCGCAAGCATGTCCCACACAGTCGCCCACGAGCGTAAAATGTACTTTTGGTCTTCACCGCACATTCTCAGGCCCTTGGCCTCCCCCTGCCAATCAAACTCTTTGCTGCCGCCTCCGGCCCACCGAAACGCTTTTTTAAGCGCCTCGATCCCTTCCTCTCGATTTCTACATCCTCGCAGCTTTCTTTCAAGATGTTCATGGATATGCCCGAGCAACTCGATATACTTTTCATCCTCTACGGCCTGCTCGTCTTTCGCTTTGGATTTCACGAACTCCTGCACGTCCTTGATCGTGTAGCTCCGGCGATTGTCGATCACCCAGTCGAGCAGCCGGTACTGCGTCTCGTCGTCCATGCGGGCGATCTCCAGCGCAGCCGCCTCCGGGATGTCGCCCGCCTCCCACTTGCGCACGATCCCCGGGACCTTAAGCCCGCGCTTGATTGCGCTCAGGTTGGCGAGCTTGGTCTTGTTGACCTGCATCGCCTCGGCTACGCGGTCGCGGATGCGTCCCGGCAGCTCTTCGCCTGCCTCGCGGCGCTTGATGTAGATTTTCGTCAAGCGCTCTGCCTCTTCTGCCAGCAATGCCGGGGACTTCACGCGCTGTCGGTTCGCCTCGATCACCGCGCACTCTTCCTGCTCGGTCGTCATGCTCGGTAAAATCCGACACAGGACGTGCTGGAACCGCTCGGCAACAGCGGCGTCCTTATGGGCTGACAGCAGCCGCACTGCATTCATCCGGCTATGACCGGAGATCAACCGGTATTTTCCTTGCCCCGCGGGCACTACGGTTGGAGGCTCCAGCAGGCCGTTTGCCTGAATAGATTCGATCAGCTCGGCGAGCTTTCCGTTGTCCGGTCTTGGATAAAAGTTCAGCGGGTTGTCGAGGATGTCATCAACCGCGATTTCCAGCGTCGTGCCCGATTCGGGCACGCCCTCAACCGGTGTGAGAAACTCGCTCATGTCAAACTTGCCCTTAGCCATTAACCGCGCCTCCCTTGCTCAGATACTCCCGCGTAAAGTCGTGATATGCCTTTGTCGCGGCATCCTTGGGCGCGTATCCTCTCAGCGTCTTGCTCGCGTTGAGGTTGGACATGCTTGCCGGCACGGAAGCCCGCAGCGGAATTGCCGCCTCAAATGCCGGGATGCCGCTCACACGCAGCGCCTGCTCTGCGGCCTCCTGGATGCGCGTACCGCGCCGCTTGGTGATCAGCGCGCCCGCGATACGCAGCCGCGGATTGACCGTGCGCATGTTGGCGACCTGACTGCGGATCTCGCCCGCGCCGTGGAGCGAAAAGCCCTCCAGCTCGACGGGAATGATGATCTCATCCGCAGCGCCCAGCGCCGCCACCGTGGCCGCATTGTAGGCGGTCGGGCAGTCGATGAGAATATAGTCTGCGCCCTCATCCTCTGCCACAGCGAGGCAAAAATCACGGATGCCGTTTTTTGCCAGCCGCTCGCCGGTCAGGGCGGCAATGTCCGCCTTTGGCAGCTCCGCACTGGCCGGCACGATGACCACGTCTTCGACGGGTGTCTCCTGAATGATCTCGTCCCAACAGCCGCACGCCTCGCCGGTCAGCACCTCGTAGGTCGTGCCGCCGTGGAGCGTGTCTGCGCGGAAAATATCGCTCAGATTGCACTGGCCGTCCGCGTCCATCACGATGACGCGCTTGCCTGCGGCCGCGAGCTCGGCCGCGAAGTTGATCGTCGTGACCGTCTTGCCGACGCCGCCCTTGTAGTTCATGATCGCAATCGTTTTCATTTCGTCCTCCTGTTATCTCTATTTTCGCAGCCGTTTCGCTGTCTCGTACTGGTAATTCCCGATGTCTTCATACTCTTTTTTCGCGTCCTTGATCTTCGCATTCGTCGCATCAAGGTTCGCTTTCCACGCGAGATAATCAGGGCATTTGTCCTGACACGCCGGATGACGGCGCTCGCACATGTAGCACTTGCTGTTGACTTTCTTTCTCATGCGCCGCCCTCAAAGCTTGAAGCACTCGCGCATCGTGTACCCAAAGACCTGCGCCTCCACCAGGAAGAAATGGTGCAGCTCGTTGATCCACACGATCCTGCCGCGCACTTTATTCCGCGCTCTCGTGCTCTTGGGGTTCTCTTTGCCGTCCAGATTGCAGTACGCGCAGGGCGTCCAGGCAATCGGCTGTCCAATATACGGCATGATGTCTCTCCTTTCTCTACCGGCGCTTTGCGCCGCTCATGCGCTCATTGCGAGCATTCCGCTCGACGAGTTTCTTATCTTCCTCGCGCTCCCGCGCCGTCTCCATCGTCATCGGCGTAAAGGTCTGCTTGTCGCCGTCGAACCACAGCAGCGTGCGCAGCAACAGGCCCTCTTTGTTCTTGACGATCCGCAGAAATCGGGACGTTGTGGGGTTATAATCCCCGCCATCGACGGGGCGGTAGACCATGAAGATCATGTCCGCGTCCTGCTCCAGCTGGCCGGACTCCTTCAGGTCGCTCATGCGCGGCTCGTTTTGCTGCGGCTTGCCCTTTTTGGGTACCGCAACGCGATCTTCGCGCGTCAGCTGCGCCAGCTCGATCACGAGCTTTTTTCGGCTCTGCGCAAAAGCGTGCAGCTCGCGGGAGATCTCCGCCACCTGCTCACTGCGCATAATGCGCGTCGAGCTTGGCCGAATCAGCTGCACGTAGTCGATGACGACCACGTCAAAGTCATAGGCCTCGGCAGCGCTCGTAATGTCGCTGACGCTCCACCCGGCCGCCTCGATCAGCGTAAACTTGAGTGCGGATGCCGCGGCGCTCTTGGCCGCAAATCGCTCCCAGTCCTTGTCCGTCAGCTCTCGGCGCTTGATGGCCGTGAAGCTGATATCGTTCAGCGCGGCAACCACACGGTCGGTCACCTTGCGCCGGTCAGTCTCAAGCGAGAAGAAGCCCACACGCCACTCCCGCGCCATCCGCAGTGCCATTTGCAACGCCAGCGCCGTCTTGCCGTCGCTGGGGTACCCGCCGATGATGACCACGTCGCCCTGCTGCGTGTATGTACCGGCGTCCACCTCGGCAAGACCATAGCGGACGTATCGCACCGGATCTTTGGCCGTCTGCCGCGCCGCGAAGTCCTGTATCATGTCCTCCATCGTGTAGGCCGTGATCTGCCGCCCGCCGCTCTGCTCCTGCTGGAGCTTCGCCGCCAGCTCGCGGCACTCCTGCGCTGTGCCAGCTGCGGCCACCTGCATCGCAAGCTCCTGCATGCGCCGCATGCTGGCCTGCTCGGCCATGATGGCGGCATACTCGCGCCAGTTGGCGCTGGTCGTCGTGATCTCAAGCAGCTGCGCGAGATACTCGCTCGACTCCTTGCCGACCCTGTCGCGGATCGTCACCGGCGTCACCGGCTTTGCCCGCAGATACAGGTCGCGCGCCGCGCGAAAGATCTGCCGGTTGATCTCGATGCGAAAATCCTGCTCGCGGACGGCAAACAGCACGTCCTTGACGATCTCCGGCGCGGCAACCATCGCGCCGATGACCGCGGTCTCGGCTTCCAGCCCCGGCCGCGCCTTTGTCTCCTGCGCCATGCTCACACCCCCCAGCCGAGCGGCAGCGCCGCGCTGCCCTCGTTCTCGACCGGCGGCATTTCGTCCGGCTTAAGCTCAAAGACGGTCAGCCAGTTGTACGTGATGGCCTTGCGCAGCATTGCGAGTTTCACCTCGCGCCGCCCGTCCGACAGTCTGTCTAACTTGCGGAGAATAAGCTTCATCGCCGCATCGGTTACAACGGCTTTCTTTCGGTTGACCTTGATGCGGTTTTCCAGCAGCCCCATGATCGCCTCGCGCAGCTCATCGTCCTCGCCGCAGTAATCCACGACGCACTTTTCGACCTCCGCGGGGGCTATAGGGGTTTGATTCTTTCTGTCTTTGGTTCTTTTAGTATTTATTTGGGTCGGAAAACCCGATGACGGCTTTTCCCGTTGTCGGTGTTCACCGTTGTCGGTGTTCTCCGACAACGGTGGCGCTTCGTCCTGCAAAACATAGACATTACCTGCAAAATGGCCGTTCTCGTCGTGTGTCTGCTCGCGGGTTAAGTACCCCACTTTTTCCAGCTTTTCGAGCAGCCTGCGGATCGTGTCTTTGCTCACGCCCACATAGGCTGCAAGGCCCTTGACGGAGTACTGCCACCCGTCCGGCAGGCCGACCATGATGGCCAGCAGCCCGCGCGCGTCCAGCGGCAGGCGCTTGTCCTCGATCGCCGATTTGTAGAGCACCGTGAAGCGCTGCTTCCGACCAAACTTGATCCGGCTCTCGCTCATGTCATCGCATGGCCGCGTGTTTTTTTCTTCTGCCATGTGCATCTCCTCCAATGACTTCTACGAAGTCCACAAACTTCGTCACCAACGTACCCACGCCCACGAATGTAAAGAAAATCGCCCATCCGCTCATCGTGCATACACCCCCTTTGCCAAAATGGGGCTTGCATTTCCGCGTGAGTATGATATACTGTCCTTGCAATCGTTTTCAGGCTTGACCGCCTGAGACATTGAACGCTTCGACGTGCCACCGTCGGGGCGTTCTTTTTTTGCGCCGTCAGCATAGATCACTTGATAGGCCGCGGCGATAGTCTCGCGCAGCTCCTGCACGATGACGTCGAATTCCGACCGCTCGCTCTCGTCGATCACGCCGTCCTCGGCGATGCGCAACAGTCCGTTGATGCAGTCCGCCGCATCTCTCAGCCGGTTGGTCAGTGTAATCGTCGCCTGCGGCAGCGGCTTTGTTTCCACCTCCGGCAGCACGCCCAGCTGATCCGTCGCGCGGCTGTGCTCCAGCGCGAGCCACGGTAGATCATAGACCTCCACCATCTTCGCGACCACGCCGTCCGGTGGCACGCGTCGGCCGCTCTCATATTGTTTCAGACTTTCCGCCGAAAGTCCAAGCCGCTCGGCTGCCTCTTCCTGCGATAATCGGGTAGCTTTTCTTGCCCTTTGGTATAAATTTGGGTATTTGGAATGCATGGATATTTTCTCCTTTCTGTGCTATGGTTTTACCAGGTCGACATCCACCGTGCCAGCGGCACGATCGGGATGATGTACCGGCGTCCGACCTTCTTGACGGGGAAGGTCTTGTCATTGAGCAGCGCCATGCGGTCGACGCATAATAGCTTTTCGCTTTGTTCCATCGTCAGCACCTCTTGCCCTTCGTAGCGCTCGCGCAGCGCTTGCAGCTGGTCGCGAAAATCCTCTCGCTCTCGCGGCATATTTACTCGCTCCTTTCGTCGTCTCGATAAAGATCGTTGATCGTGCACCCGAGCAGCTGTGCAATCTGCGGCAGCGTCTCGGCCGACGGCGCGTTCACGCCTCGCTCCCAGGCGCTCACGGCCTGCACCGTTATGCATAGATGCTTGGCAAGGTAGCTCTGGGAGACGCCCCTGCGCTCACGCATCGCCTTGACATTCAGCTTCAGCAAAATATCGGCTCCTTTCTTCCTCTTGATTTTTTCGCCGTGTCGTGATACTCTCTAAATTGCAAATTGATACACAGTCAAAAAGAAAAAGAACGGGGGAGCGAGGACGAGTCGAACGCCCTTCTGGCAGTGGAGGAGACCATCCAAGTGATAGCCCAGGGAGAGAAACAGCAAGAGTACCCAATCATTTGCCGCGCACCGGCCGCTCCGTATTCAATTCCTAAACTGTGATTTTATGATACGTCGAAGATTTTCGATTGTCAATACCATAGTCGAGAATTTTCAATTTATTGTTTAATTGCCCAAATATAAATAAGTAGGTGACCCCTGTGCAGACGGATATCTTTGTGCAAAACGTAGAGAAATATTGCAGAATCAAAGGCGTCAAACCTACTGTCGCGTGCGATGAAAGCGGCGCGGGGCGAGAATTGTTGAGCAAGCTAAAAAATAAAGGCGTGATTCCGTCTGTTGAGCGCACGCAGCTCCTCGCACAGTACCTTGGCTGCACTGTCTCCGACCTGCTGGGCGAAAAAGCAACGAGCAGCCCGCCATCCGAAGACGACGAGCTGCTGCAAAAGATCAGCACTCTTGCGCCGGAACGGCGCAAGCAGGCAGAAGAATATCTGGACTTTTTGATAACTCAGCAAGGAAACCAGTAAACCGCGCTCGGTTCTCGGGCGTCAGCTGACGGAGCTTGTCTTGGATGCGCTGGAGATCTGCGGACTTGCCGCGGTCATTTGGCTCATGCATGATAGGTCCCTCCGTTAAAAAAAATCGCCCTCTCCGCCTCTGCAACACCAGAGAGGGCGGCAGGCTTGCGCCTGCACCATTATTGTACCAGCGCCGTCCGGCCTTTTTGGTCGAAACGGCTGGTGAATAAAATCGGTGCCCAAATCGGACACCGGAAAGGAAGCGTCACATGGGCAGACGATACCGCAAGAGCTTTAAGCTCGGCCCGCTGCGCATCAATCTCTCGAAGTCCGGCATCGGCTACAGCGTCGGCAATAAATTTTACCGCGTCACCAAAAAAGCCGATGGCGGCATGCGCACGACCGCGACGCTGCCCGGTACCGGCATTAGCGATGTCAAAGACTACAGCAAAGATCAGGTAGAGGAGGCGGCTCAAATGACCCGCACAAGAAGAAAGAAAAAAGCTCCCGCAATTGTCAGTGGCGCGGCTGCGCTGTTGCTGCTCATCGGCGTCGTCGCCGGCGGCGGCGATGACGCGTCCAAGGATAAGGACGCCACACCCTCGACACGTCAGGAGCAGACAGTCAAGCCATCGACCTCCACCAAGACTACAACGACCACCACGCCGTCCACACCGACCGAAACCCCTGCCCCCGCGCCTCAGCCGTCTACCAAGACGGACGCAAACGCGCAGGACTCCCAGCCCGCCACGCAAAACGAGCGCAAGGTTTATCGCACCAAGACCGGCAAGCGTTATCACTACGACTCACATTGTAACGACGGCGACTATTACGAGGTCACGCTTTCCGATGCCCAAAACGCCGGTCTGACGCCGTGCAAAAAGTGCGCGGGCGGCTGATATGGCCAAGTATCCAAAATATTACGTCCGGCCGGACGGCCTGCATGAGACGATCATCCGTATCAACGGCAAGCGCAAGGCATTCCGCGGGAAGACAGACCGCGAAGTCTGGGAAAAGGTCAAAGCGTTCGACCGCGCCGCCGCCGAGGCCGAAGCCAAGCAGGAGGCCATAGAGGCGACCACTTTCGCCGCCCTTGCGAATCGTTGGTGGGATGAGATCGAGCCGACGCTCGCCCCATCCTCGCTCAAGAGCTACAAGCCGGCGCTTGCGCGGGCAAAAAAAGAGTTCAGTTCCCGCCAGATCGGCACGATCACCGCGCAGGAGATCGACCGTTTTATTAAGGGCATTTCCGCGCAGTACGCGAAAAAGACAACGGCGATGCAGCTGCAGGTGATCCGCCAGTCCATCCGCTGGGCGGAGGTCAAGGGCTACGTGCAGTATAACCCCGCCGCTTCCGTCCGTCAGCCGCGCAGCAATAAGCAGACTCGCCGTCTGCCTCCGGGCAAAGACCAAATCAAGCTCATCAAGGCTCATGCTGAGGATACGCCTTTTGGCTTGTTCGCGGCGTTGATCTACTACACCGGCTGCCGCCGCGGGGAGGCACTGGCTCTCACTGGCGCGGACATTGACCGCAAAGCAAAGCTAATCCACATCTGCCGATCGGTCTACTACCTGAGCAATGCCCCATACGTCAAGCTGCCAAAAACTGACGCCGGTATCCGTTCTGTCCCGCTCCTTGACGCGCTCGATAAATCGCTCCCAAAGAAACTCCCGGAAGGCTACCTTTTCGCCGAGCCGGATGGTTCCCCCTTAACCTATAAGCACAGCCAAAAAATGTACGACGATTATTGCGCCGCAACTGGCGTCACCGTCACCCCGCATCAGATCCGTCATGGCTACGCAACCGCTCTCTTTGAGTGCGGAATTGACGCCAAAACGGCGCAAACGCTGCTTGGCCACGCTCAGATATCGACCACAATGGATATCTACACTCACGTCTGCGCCGACGTCATTGCCGAGGCCGCGCAGAAAATGGAAAAAGGCTTTTGAACACACTTCGGAACACAGTTATCGGTTTTCCGCTGAAAATACACGTTTTGTTAATAGTTCAAGTCTCGCCACTCGGACCAAAGCAAAAAGCCTTGGTATCACTGGGAAAACCAGTGATGCCAAGGTTTTTTTGCGTTTTCTGAACGCTTTGTTACTGCCAGTTACGACCAGTTATAACCAGTTGCATGAACACAGTCGCGAACACAGTCATGTGCCGCGATACATGTCCTGCAGGCGTCTGACGTCGGCAGCTCTTTCGATCTGTTTCTCGTGCAGATAGTCATAGATGGCCTGCATCTTCTCGGGCGGCTCGCCGTGCTCCTGCCGGTACTTCTGAATGACCGCCTCGACCTCTGCGTGCAGCATGCTCATATGCCGCATTTCTTCGCCGGACAAATCGAAAAATGTCTTTGCCAGCGCCGGACGCTCGTCCTTGTACTTGAGCGCGCATTTTGCGTATTTCTTCGCGTCCTCGATTTCCTCGTCGACCATCGCCGACAGTTTTTCAATGAGTTTCATTTTTTTCCTCGCTTTCTGCAGCTTCGCCATTATTTACGGCATTAGCAAATAGCAGCAAAATTATTCCGAGCAGCAGAGCCTCCGAATCGTCGTTCATAGTTTTTCGACCGTGACCGCAAGATTGTTGACGACCGATGCCACGCCGTCGAGCGCCAGCGACAGCAGAGAGCCGTCACAGCCGCAGGCATTGCGCACAATGGCCGTGATCGCAAGGCTCGTCGTGCCGTTTGCCGCAACGGTGCTGCTGGCCACCGCTCCGATGATGGGAACGCCGTCCTTCTGTGCGGTCAGGCTGACCGTACCGGCAGCCGTGGGTGCGACCGTCGCGCTAACATTGACAAGGTAATAGCCCTGCCCACACAGTGTAATCGCGTTGCCGTCCTGACGGATATTGCAGCCGAAGCGGCGCGCCGTGCTGCCGACCGGGACGATGCCGCCTACGGGTACAGTAGGCGCGCTCGTGTTAGTGGTGTAGATCGCAGACTTGCTCATAATATCATTCCTTTCTCAAAATAAAAAGCGGAGCAGCTATTGCCGCCCCGCCTGCCTCGCCGAATAGGGCGTCAGATGTTGCCGTTGCCGCAGCCGCAACCACAGAACGGGGAGTTGCCCGCGCTGTAGGTGTAGCCGCTGGGATAGCGCACGACACCGCACATCTGCTCGCGCAGATAGAGCTGGTTGTTGGCCTGCTCAAGCTGTGCGATGCGGCCTTCAAGCCGGCTCTTTTCGAGCGCTGCGAATTTAGCGTCGATGTTGGCGTTGATGGCGTCAAGGCCGCGCTGCGTGGTGCAGCAGCAGTCTGCCATCTGGCGCTGGATGTCGTTACCGGTCTGCATGATGGCCATGTTCGTGCCGTTCTGCGCGAGCGCAACCTCCTTGCCCAGCTGACCGATGCCGCCCTGCATCTCGTAGCCGAGATTGCAAATGCCGTTGCCGATGTTGGTCAGGCGGTCGTTCAGCTGGCCGAACTGCTGGCCGAAGAGAATCTCCTGCTGAGACGCAGCAGTAGCATACTGGCCAAACTCGCCCTGGCGGTTCCATCCGTTGCCGCCAAAGCCAAACATGAAGAGGAAGAGCACAACAATGAGGAACCAACCGGAGCCCCAGCCGTTCTCATCGTTCGCACCGCGAGTGACCGCGGCGATATCGCTGAGAGACATACCACTATCCATGTGTCAAAACTCCTTCCTGAAAGAATTTTATAAATAAACCGTTGCGCACCGGCTTATTTCAGAAATTGCATAAACTCCTTCGCCTGTTCTTGGAGCTGCTGAAACTGCGCTTGAGACATCTGCCCAGACTGCAAGAGCCTTTCGATTTCCTGCTGCGCCTGCTGCGGTGTCATGTCTCGCGCAAACTTGCAAAATTCTTTCAACATTGCAAGGGGGTTATTTGGTCTTCTGCTGCTTCCCTGTAGCATCTGCATTATCGGATTTGGCATTGAGCATTTCCTCCAATCTCTTTACTCGGCTTTCAAGGCTGTTGACGTCTACCGGCGCAGCCGCCTGATACGGTGTGACCGTGTACGGCGTGACGGTGGCATACCCAGCGCCGTCCGTCTGTTTGAGCCAGACAATGGGGTCGTTCTCGTCCATCAGCAAAATAGAGCTGTTCGGAGCGAGCCTGAACGCCTCTGCGCCGTTTCTTCCGTTCACGCGGGTAATTTGACCCGCAAAGCCTTGCATCGCTCCTACGCCGTTCTGTGGGCTTGCAGGGGTATATCCGCCGTAAGGGTTATAGCCCATCGGCTGCGGCTGATAAGGATTGCCAAAGTATCCCATGCGCGCACCTCCTTTTGTTGCCTCTATCATATCGTGGATCGCGCCTCGCAAATAGTCATCGTTTGGTCATTATTTGGTCAAAAAATATTTTGCAAAAAGCTCAAAAAACTCTTGACTTTACGCCAATATTGGCGTATACTAAGCACATAAAGCAAGAGGGAAAACCTCGGGAGGAAACAAAAATGAAGTACAACAAGAGTGAGATCATGAAGAGCGCATGGAACCTTTTTAAGATGTCTCAGAAGTGGGCCGATTCCCTCGCTTTCTCCGAGTGCCTTCGCCGCGCTTGGAACGCCGTTAAGAAGTCCATTGAAAACACCAAGAAGCTGATGTCTAACGGCTGCATGAAGGTCATCAACGGCGTCCGCCTCGGTCTCCGCCGTACCGTCGCCGCTGACTATACGATGGGCTGGATCGTGACCGGAAAGACCTACGCCGCCCGCAAGGAGCTCAAGTCCGCAGGCTTCCGCTGGGATCCGGAATCCCGCAACTGGTTCACCACCGACCGCAAGGTCGCTGAGTATTTTTGCTGATAAGAGAGGAGACCAATCATGACGACTTATTACGTTACCGCAGATCTTGACCGTGCGCCGACGGAGCAAGAGACAAAGGAGATCGGCGTACCGCACGCAAAAATCTTCCTTGGCCGCGTTAAGGCCATCATCTGTGCCGACAGCATCAAGGACGCTTGCGCGCGCGGGCGCAAATGCATCGAAGGGTGCATCCAAGAGGGACGAACGATCAGCAACGTCGGCTGTATGCCGGTTGCAGACGCTAAAAAGCTGGGAGATGACGAAATATACAAAGGCTATCCCACAACAACGTGGCTGCTGTATTACCGTCTTAAAAGCGGCATGACACAGGCCGAGTTATCGAAAAAATCCGGCATCTATATCCGGCAGATCCAGAAAGTTGAATCCGGCGAAATCGAGACGGGCAATATGGCTGCAAAAACCTTATTTGCGCTTGCCGACGCGCTGGGTGTGGATATAAGTGAGCTGCTGTAATGGGCGCGTATGACCTAACAGGGCAGACTTTTGGGCACTGGACTGTGCTTGAACCTGCGGAGCCGGATAAATACGGTCGGGCAAAATGGCTCTGCCGATGCGATTGCGGCGAGGAACGCGTCGTGACTGCCAGCAATCTCCGTCGGGGTGTCAGTACGTCATGCGGACATACCAGAGGCGAAAATCACCGAAAAAATCTGATTGGACAACGCTTTGGGCGGTTGACTGTGACGCGTTATGTGCGCTATTCTTCGACCGCGAATAGCTCAATATGGCGGTGCCGTTGTGATTGCGGCAAAGAGACCGACGTATCGGGCAGGAATCTTATGACCGGGCATACCACGTCCTGCGGCTGTGCTATGGCAGAGGCCCAGCAATCCCCAGCCGCTCGAGTTAAGGCGCTGCTGGAATCCCCGTTGACAGGGCCATATGAGACCAATATCCGCGCAAAATGGTATCGAATATCAAACGGTGCTCGTGAGTGGGAGATCAAAAACTTATCGAAATTTGTCAGAGATCATGTGGAGCTGTTTGGCATTGACCCAGAGGATAAGTATGAGGCCAAGCGTACGGTCAAGATGCTGTATGCCGCGTCATACAATCACTGTCGGTGGCACGGATGGACGGTCATCCAGATCGAACCGAACGACAAAGAATAAAAAAGAGAACGCCGAACTGCGGCAAGGAGGCTGTACGCATGAAAAACGAATATTATATCCCGAACACAAGCGGAGAAAGAATTTCTTTTGACGGGAAAGAGTACATTTTTGCAGAAGATTTGCACGATGAAATCTCACTGCCGGAAACCCTGAATGACCCTGCGGACTGTGTGCAAATTTCTTATCGCGCGCAGGTAATTGACCCCGACACCCCGGAACGCTTGCTTGAACTCCATTTTGCGCCCATTCTCGCGTGTGATGACGCTCGTTTTGATTACAAAACTGCCGAGATACTCGGGATTATCGAGACGGATAACGACTAACCGGCAAAACGCAGAACAGAGCCCCGCCTACACTACAGACAAAGCAAACAAGATTATATAAGCAAAAGAGAGCACCGATTACCCTCGGTGCTCTCTTTGTCCGTCTGCTATTTTTTGGTATGCCCGCCTGCGGCAACGGTTGACCGCCTCCGGCGACAGGTGCAGCGCTGCACACACTTGTGCGTAGCTCTTGCGCCGCACGTCGCACTCGATAAGGCACGCCGCCTCGTCCGCTGGCAGCTCAAACGATAAGATATACGCCACAGCCCGCTTGGGGGCCATAGAGGATAATTGCGCGCGGATCGCTCGGTGCTGCTTGTCCATGCTGTGCACCGGGGCTTGCAGAGCGCTCACGCGAGGGGAGACATTGCAGATCTCCCGCCCGTTTCCCTTTCCGTGCCCGATTCGGGCACAATTATTTCATCGTTGCGAGCTTGCGGATCAGGTCGCTGCCGTACTTGTAGGCCGCGAGGTAGTCCATCGTCTTGTCTTCCAGCCCCGCGCGCTTTTTGAGAACCTCGCGGTAGCTCGCCTCATACTTCGGGCGGTACGCGCCGAGCACCAGCGACAGCTTGCGCTTGCGGCGATACACCCCGTCGCCGTTGCTCTGGCTGCCGGTGTTGCCGTTGGAGGTATTGCCCTCGATGGCGGTGACATACTGCCCGCTGACGCTCTCGCAGATGCCCGTATGGTCGGTCTTGACCTTTGTGTTGGGGAAGTCATAGATCAGCACGTCGCCCGGCTGATAGCCGGACGTGACCCATTGGCCGTGGGCCTTGGCGTAGTCCATCAGCTCGCCGCAGCTCGCGGTCTTTCCGCCGCCGTAAAAGAGCTGCTTGTCCGCCTGCTGGAAGCACCACCAGACGAACTGCATACACCAGTACACGCCGTCCATGCCGTAAGCCTTGCCATACTTCTGGCGGTTGCCCGGCTGCTCCACCGTGCCGATCTCCTTGCGCGCGATGGCGAGGATGTCAGTTGCTCTCGCCATGTCTTACGCCCCCTTGTCAATGGCGTCCTGATTCTTCTGCGACTGAGTTCCGAAATAGAATGCGATGATAGAGCTGTAGATCAGCATGAGCTGCTCGCCGGTGATCTTGCCAACGACAAATCCGTAGATCACCGCGCCGGTGGCGGCGATCGTCACAATGCTCTTTACGCTGCACAGGTTCGCAAATCTCTTTTTCAGCAAATCGTTATTCATTGTTATTCTCCTTTCGTTTTCGTCCAACGATAATTTCCACCAGCGTCAGAAGCCCGGTAAAGGCCTCGATGATGCCGCCCGTACCCAGCAGGTACGGGAAAATGTTGTCCCACTGCCACCCCTTAATGCTGTAAAAGATGACTGTGTAGATCACAAAAGCGGCGATGAAAATGCCAACAATAATCAAGATGATGTTCCTCGTTCGCAATTTCGACGCCTTTTTGATAAGGCGCTTCATCCGACCGCCCCACTCAGCAGCCACGCGATAAACGCGCCCGCCAGCGCTGCGAGAGCCTTGTCGACCAGCCCGTCCCACCGTTTCCCCGCCTTGCCCGTGATGGCTTTCACGTCCTCTTTGATCTCTTTGACGTCGCCCTCAACGGTCTCCTGCTTGGTCGCCAGCACCTCGACCGACGTTGCCAGCCTGTCAAGCGCCGTTTGGTGCTCCTGTAGCTCGTTGATGCGATGCGTATTGCTCTTGCATCGGCTTTCGATCAGCGCGATCGACGCGTCATCGTAGTGCTTTGCATTATCCATATCCCGCTCCCTTTCTCCTTTACTCTTCGATCTCCACCCCATACCGCTCAAACATTGCGCGGATGGCAGAGTTGCGCAGCAGCTTTTTGCGCTGGCCTTGGTTAAGGTCAGAGTAAACTGCCTGTAGTGCATCCTTGACCTCAGTGCTGTACGCGATGACTCGCTCTTTTAGATCACTCATGATGTCACTCCCGACAGTAGTGCTTCCAGCGCATCGCGCAACTCGGCATTGTCCTTTTCCAGCGCCGCAATGCGCTCTTCGGGTGTAGGTGCGGGTGTGGGTGCTTCTGCCGCCAGCTTTTCCAGCTCCGCAATTTCTTCGGCGGTCATATCTCGGTAGATGCCGTTCTCACAAATTCTCATGCTTTCCACCCCTTCGACAGTACAAGGCAGCGTACCTTTGTCCCAACGGGCAAATGATCCCCTGCTATGTTTACATACAACCTAACGCCGTTAAAAACATCATTGTAGCTTCCGTCAAATGTAGCCGCTTGCTCTGCGCCGGAAACAAATATTGCGCGATTTGAACCGGCATACAAATGATTGTAAGTTCGGGAAATGGTTTTCCAACCGGCAACGGATTGTATAATACGCAACCCACAGGAAAGACCAGCGGTGGTCAGCGGGTATACCCAGACGTTTCCGCTGTTCGATGTTTGCGTACTATCTGCCGGAATCATAAAACACAAAACCATGGCAAGTGCATGATACCCCGAAATTGGCCTGCCGTTTTTGTCGGTAGATATGATCAAATCGTTCACAGCTTCTGTGGTTTCCGTGTCGATAACCTCGTACCACTCTACGCCGCCCGCCGCATCCACCGCCTCCCACGCGGTGGGCACGCCGTCAGTGTCAACGGCCTTGACCTTGATGGTCTGGTCCACTGTGGCGGCGGTTAGACCAAGGGAGATATCAGTCCCGCCAGACGGGATATCCCTCACCGCCTCAGCCATCCCCGTCGGAAAGCTCAAGGGAGCAGTTGTCCCGCCCTTCTCGCGGATAGCATCGGCGACTGCCGTAATGCTTTCGCCCTGTACTAAGTATTCGGCCATTAAAATGTTCCTCCTTCCGCCGCGGGCACGGTTTCCGCCACCCATTTCTTGTTCCGGACACGGAGAAAAGCGCCTTCTTCTGCACCATCCGGCTTTGGCAAATCAGATTCCTGCCCCACATATCTGCGTAAAGTGTTACCGGTAACCTTTTTTGCCGTCGCATTTTGCTGCACAACAAAGAGATCATCCGCCGTTACAGCTTCCGCCGCAAGCAGATCGTCAATGGTTTTATCCATAAAGCTCTCCTTTATCGTAAAATATTGATTATATGGTACACGTCCACCGCACCGTAGACCACGGCAGCAACGTATAGCGCATACCGCGCCGAGCGCTCCCTGCGCAGGCTCAGCCACCATAGCAGCGCCCACACGATGATGACCTTGTAGCCCACCATCACCGTGACCTCCCGCATCAGCGGGTTTAGCTCCACCGCCCCATGACGCAATGCCCAGAGCGTGCAGAATAGGTCAAGCAGATTTAGGGTGTATGCTGTAATACACAAGTTATTCCGCATAGACGATGCCCCCGCCGGTGCACAGTGTCTGCTTGCCGTTGATCACAACGGTTTTCCCTAAATCTGCTGTTACAAATCCGTTCGCATTGCGAAGTCGATACAACTTGTGCTCGCCGCCCCACCGTAAATTGACAAATGTTCTTGTCGGAGTAGTGGCGGTATAGGCACACGGCATGAGCAGATAGTCATATTTGCTGTTAACGACAAGCGATGCAGAGCCCTCAAGCTTGCTAAAACTCACTTCTTCGTAGGTGTCGAGTTCCGGGCTATACAACAATGCGGAGCTCGAGTCGATTGGGAACGCCAATGTGTTTGATGCAAAAAACTCTTTTTCTCCTGTGGAGTGTACAAACTGCCCATAGCTCCCACAAAAGTACACGTATGGGTAACTGTATTTGTCGTTGTAACAAAAAAACCCACTGTAGCAGTTGCCAATACTGTAATGCCCAATCGTAAAAATGGTGCCTTCCCAGAAGTAGGTTCTGCTGTTGGTATATTTGCCGTCGACCCATGACCCATCCGCCTTAAAGCACCCATTCCTGATAAAATAGTTGGAGTTGGAAAATATTGAAAAACCCACATTGCTGTCTCGCACTCGCAGTTTGGCATAATAAACGCCGTCTTTGTTGACACCGGAATCGACGAGGTTCAAGTTGCTATCCATCTCAAGAATGGTTGCCACGATGAGTTTCATCATATCCGCTGAACTTCTACCGTTGCGGTTGATGTTTTTCGCAACAGTGTATTTTGGTGTAGTAGACATACCTAACCCTCCGAATAAGACGTGACAAATATGATGCTCGGTGCATCGACCACGCAGATTGGGACATATGGCACAAGCAGCGATTTGACCGGAATGATCTCAAGACCGCCACCGCCTCCGCCTCCGCTGAATCCGTCGCTGCCGGCAGCCCAGCCCTTGAGCGTCCTGCCGACCGAGATCCCGGCAAGAAAGCTGTTTTTATCGTATTTCACGCGCCATCCCTCCTCACCACCGAATCAGCGTCGCGTGCCCGCTGTTGTCCGTGATCCTGATCGGCCGGCGCTGATGGTCAAAGGTCACCGTGTAGCGGTACGGCGTCTTTTCTCCGTCCACCAGCTCGGCAAAATATCCCTTGTCCCACTCGGAAAAGTCCAGCGCCGTGCTCTTGCGCAGCCCCATCAGATCCAAATACCCCTCGTCCCGCGCGGCGAGGCCGAGCAGCTTGCCCAGGCTCGTCTCGTACGTCAGCTCCAGCGAGTTCTGCCGCTTGACGAGGTAGCCGCGCTGCTTGCCGTTGGTGTCGCCCGCGCCGAAGATGTCCACAGGGTAGTAGTATTTCCCGTCCGAAGTGAAGGAAATCGCGCGCTTGACCTGCTCCTCGTACTGATAGACCATCACCGGCCAACTCGACTGCTTGGTGGTGGTGAAAATGCGCTCGCCGTTTGCGTAGGGGTAGCCGTCCGCGCCGATCGACGCGCCCGCGGGGTCTGCCTCCCAGTAGATCAGCTCCCCGTTCGGGTTGCGCGCCTGCTCCGTCGTGCCCTTGGCGATGCCCGCGACGAACTCAAGGCTCTGTTCTGCCACGCGGATGAAATTGTCGTCCGAGGTGTCGCCCGCAAGGTACTTGACCACCCGGCGCGAGGTCGACAGCCGGTTGACGCTTAAGTCCGCGATCTCGCCGAGCGCGGAATACAGCGCGTCCGCCGAAAGCTGACCGGAGACGTCCACGTTGCCGTCGAGCTTGATGTAGCCCGTGTAGTTGTTTGGGCCGACCTTGAGCGTGATCGTCGCGGTCGTCTGGCCGTCCGGGCTGGACGCTGACGTAACGGATAAGCTGATTCCATCGACCGTTTGCGTGATGTCCGATACCCGCCCGTCAATACCCTCGACCTTGAGGTTGATCTCCTCGCTGGTCTTGGTGATGAGCGACCGCGTCTTTGCCATGTTGCGCTCGATCTGCCGCTGCGTCGGCGATTTGTACGGGTACTCGTCGTCCAGCTCGTCCGCGTCCGGCGCGGAGATGTCCGGCGCGAGCAGCGGCTCAAACGTCATGTCCAGCGCGACGAGGGGCACATACAGCCCGTCTACCGTCACCGCGTCGCCAAGCTCCACCGCAGGGTCAAGCAGCGCTTTGCTGCCCTCGTATCCAACGTGCTTGTATCCTGTAACTTTGGCGAGGATCGCCGCCGCCATCGCATTTGAGCCGTCCGGCTGCAAGGCCGTCAATGTCCGCCCGGTGTCCGATCCGGACACACCGACCACATCGCCGGTATCGTTCAGCAGCTCCACCTTGGAGATAGGCTGCGATGCAATGCCGGGGGAAAAATTCGCCAGCCGCCGCCCTAAATAGGTTTTGTCCATGTTGCCCTCCTTACACAAGGATGCGCACGCCGCCGAAGGTGATGGCGCTGCCGCCCTCCGTGATAAGATAGTGGGTTTCAGCGGGCATGGAGTTAAGACCGACCAGCAGCAGCTTCCCCTCGTCCGTAATGGTCCAGTTGCCCGCGTTGGCGACCGCGATACGCCCAAGCGCCTCGCGCATCGTCATATCTCCCTTGTCATCCACCGGGTACTGCATTGGAAAAGCCGCATCCAATACCGTGCGGCTGTCCACAGCAACGCCTATGCGCGCCGCGATGTCCGCAACTGCCGTCGCCGCCGGCATCGGCCAAGTCTTTGCGTCATAGCTGCTGTCAAGCCACGTTTCCTCGGCTTTGAGCATCGCATCATACCCGTGCACACTCAAAACACCCGTGATCCGGTCAGTCTTGCGCGTGGAGAAGAAAAACACGCCCTTGGGGACCCACTCGCTCACCTGCTCGCCCAGCCGCAGCCGCATGTAGACCTCAATTTTCGCCTGCCTCGGGATCGTCCCCTGCGGATAGATCTCAAACTCGATCTGCCGTGCGCAGCAGTTTCCGATGCCAAAGGTGGAGTACAGCCCGCCGTCGATCCGCAGCGAGCCATCCACGATTTTGTCTTCGCCGTAGGTGACGCCCGCGATCACGAGCTTGACCTCCTTGCGGTGCCCTGGGCTGGCCAGCAGCGTCCGCCATAAATCACTTACACTGTGCATGCGCTCACCTCTGCGTAAAATTGAGCGTCTTGCCGCTCCAGTATCGGCCCGTCTGGTCGCGCAGCAGATACGCGAGCTCCAGCCCGTCCACGGTCATCTCCTGCGTCACCGGCGTGCTGCCGAGCGCAGGGTTTTCATAGGTCACGCTCAGCGTCGCGCTGCGCAGATCTGCGGCCAGCGCCGCCACCTCTACGTCAGTGATGTCGTTGAGCTGTGCGCTGCACCAGCTCTGCCAGCGGATCACCGCGCTGTGCCGTCTGCCGTCCATCGTCACGACCTCGTCGCTGTAGATCGGCGTAATGCCCGCGGAAAAGCCATACTGATTAAAAAGCGCCGTGCGGTCGTTGCCGTTGATTTGAAAAGTAAAATTCTTCATTGCCTCGCCCTCTGGTCTTGCTGCTGGTACCGCGTCACAGCCTTGCTCACGGCCTTGCCGTCCAGCGTAGTCGTCAGGTTGATGACGATGTCAGCCGGCTTGCCGCTGCCGCGGTCGCTGCGGTAGTCGTCCGCCTCGCGCCGTGTCAGCACACGCTCGCCCTCGTGCAGGATCGCCGGATAGCCGTCATACGGAACATAATCAAGACCGTTGGCGTACTGCCGCACGGTAGACGTCGTCTTTCTCGTGGTCTTGGATTGTCCCTTGGTTTTAGCCGTCTTCTGCTTTTCCTCCACACCGGCGAGCTTTTTAAAGGCGTTGATTGCGTTGTTGACAAAGCCGATCAACTTCGTCACAGCGTCGGCCGCGATGTTCACCGCGCCTGCAAACACGCTTTTCATCTTCGCAGCCACCGGCGCGAGCGCCTCGCCCAGGCGTCCCATTGCCTCGTCCAGCTCGCCCTGCGCTTCGTTGTACTCGATGATATCCTCGTTGGCGTCTCGCCATGCCTGGCCCGCCTGCGGCAGGTTTTGTTTGGAGAGCTGGTCCAGCACGATCTGCGCGCGCTCGGACGAAGTATTCGCCGCCGCAAGCTTCTCGTTAAAATCGTCCTCGCTCTCGCCGGCCCAGTTGAGCACGTCGGCGAAGGTACCCGTCACCTTGCCGGTCTGGATCGTCTCATTGATAGCCTCGGACAGGCCGTCGATCGGGATGCTGTCGCCGTAGGTGGCCCACGCGCCGGTCGTCGCGTCAATCAGCGTCATGAGGTCTCCCTGCTCCAGCCCAATGGCCTGCAGGTTGGCCACGGTCGTCGCCGCCGTCTGCGAGTCGCCCAACACGCCATTCAGGCGGGTGTAGGCCTCTGCCGTCTGCTCGGTTGTGTAACCGGCCTCTTTCGAGCTGGTCTCCAGCGTGCCCATGATCTTGCGGTATTCCGCCGTATCGTCGACTACGCCGATGATTGCGTCACCCAGCTCTTTGAGTCCGCCGACGATCGCGCCGCCGATCAGCGCCCCCTTGAGGTTTGTGAGCATCCCCAGCAGGTCGCCGCCTTTGCCCTTGGCGCTGAAACCGTTCTGCAGCACGTCCGTAAACTTCTCGATGCCGCTCTGCGCACCGTCAGTCTCCTTGCCGAACTCGTCGATGGACTTCGCGCACTTGTCGGCGCTCTTGCGCGCCTCGTCGAGATACTTCTCGTTTTCATCCAGCGCATCGTTCATGTCGATCAGCTCTTTTTTTGCCCGGTTGAGCTGCTGGCGATAGTTGTCCGTGCGCTTGTCGTTCTCGCCGTAGGCCTCTGCGGCGTCCTCTACAGCCTGTTCCAGGGCCTTGACCTTCTCGGTCTGCTGCTCCTGAGCACGGCGCAGCAGCTCATTCTTCTTGGTCAGGGCTTCCATTGTGTTCGCCTGGCCCTTGAATTCTGCGTCAGCAAGGCTCATCTCGCTGCGCAGCGTCTTGAGCTCGCTGTTTGCGCTCGACATGGAGCGTTTAAACTCAGTTTCGCCCTCGATCGCCAGCCGCGTTGTGATCGTCCTCGTCGCCATTTACGTCTCATCCTCCTCTCTGCGCAGCCCGCGCCGCCTGGTCTCAAGCTCCTGCAAGTCGAGCACCTGCCCGACCGTCAGCAGCATCCCCTCGCGGACGCTCAGCCGGAGAAATTGCGTTGTCAGATCCAGCCACCACGCGCGTGTCACGTTATTTCTTTCGTTTTTTTTTGAAGCTCTTCAAGGAAGAGGTCGCGCTCTCGCTTTTCTTCTTCCTCGCGGGCAAATCCAAGCGCAATAGCCTCGCGGATCGCCTTTTTTGCGTCCGAGACCTCCAGCGGCTTGAGATTTACGCGGAAATACTGCTCTGGCGCGATCGGCCCGCGGTCGAGCCCTTGCCACCGACGTACCAGCTCGCCCTGCTCGGCAAGCTTTGCGAGCAGCCAGCACGTATTTTCAAAGCTCTGCTTGTCTTTCCCCTCAATGTGCTTTGTGAGAAAGCCCTCGTAGCCGAATTTATCGTAGGCATCAAAAAGCGCCTGACCGTTCAGGCACAGATAAAACGTGTGCCCATTCAATTCATAGGGGATCGTCTTCATATTTTCCTCCAAACACAAAAGAGACGCAGCGGGTGCCGCGTCTCTTCGCTTCTCAGCCGCCCGCTGCGGCCTTGATTTTTTCATTGACCCACGCCGCGGCCTTGGCCTCGGTGTCGAACTCCTCGCTCTTGTGCTTATACTTACCGTAAAGCGGCTCGAAAACGGTAAACGTGAGCTTGGCATTGCTCAGCGCGATGCTGTCTCCTTTGGTCTCGTACTCCTCGCCCTCCATGTTGGCCTTGACCTTCGGGTAGAAAATGCCCTGATAGTATTTTGTCCCGTCGTCTCTCATGTGGTTGGTGTAAAAGGCAAGGCTGCCATAGGGCGCGGTGTCGTTGCTGCCGAACTTGAGGTCTTTGTTCCCGTCCGTCGTGCCCAGCTCTGCGCCGGTCACCGCCGCTGCGTTCGCGTTCGAGAGATACAGCGTCTCCACAGCCAGCGAGCCGTCCTTGAATTCCACGATCTCAACCTTCTTCACGTTGTCACCGAAGGCGCTCGTGCGATTGAAATTGATCGTCTCGGTCACCTTGTTCAGCGCGCCGAGATTCGCCGGCGTGCCGAGCTTCGGGGGCGCGCTTTCCGTTTCCGGATCAGTCGCGGCAAACGGCGCCCATTGGATCATCTTTGCTCCGTACTGCATGGTAGTCCTTTCTACAGCCCTTTTTTTTCGAGGTAGCGGCTGTACACCTCAAACTCCGCCGCCGTCGCGGCGTCCGCGGCTCGCTCATTCGCGATTCGGATAAAATTACGCGCATTGATCGTCCGTGTCCCATACTCATTCAAAAATGCAATCTCTGCATTTCTTGTCTTGGTTTTCCCTCGCCGGCGGCTTCCTGTCGGCGTGATATACAGCATCCGCTTTCCGTTCTTGACTTTGACCTTGCCTTTTTTTATGGACCTGGCAGTCGTTCCATGCGAATAGTTTTTTGTCTGCCCGTGTAAAAAATTGGTCGCTGATGTATTACGCGTATTGTTGTGGGTGGTCGCAGTCTTGTACATACCGAGTTTACTTGCCTCCTCGCGCTGTGCCTCAACGACCACGTCGGCGCGGGCGTTGAGCATCGCGTCGATCACCTCGTCCGGCAGCTCGGAAAGCTCTGTCAGCGATGTCACGACCTCGTCAATGCCTTTAAACTCGACCTTGGCCATCGTCTTCCGCCTCCCAGCGTCCCACGGCGTCAAATTCCAGCACATAGTGCTGTCCCATCTCGTCCGTGGCGTTCTCGATGCTCGGCAGGGTAAAATCATCTACCGCCGCGATCGCGTCGCGCAGCGCGTGCCGCGTTTTGATCGTCGACTCCCTGAGTGGCGCGAAGTAATGCACCTGCACCACCGCCCGCGTCAGATGCGCCGCGTTGTCCCCGATCCCCTCTGGCAGCTCCGTGTAATTAAACGTGCAGTACCGCTCCGGCGGTGTTTCGCCCGGCTCTGTTACCAACAGATCCGGCACACATACCGGGACAACCGGAGAGACAACCGCAATGATTTTTTCATTCAGCGTCATACCGTCCCCTCCTGCGTATATCGCTCGCACCAGTACTCCGTGTATTTCTCCTCGTCTCCATACGTGTTGATATACACAATGCTGTACTTCCTGCCCTGATAGCGGATCAGGAGCCGCCTGTCGAGAATATCCGGATAATACCTGGTCAAAAAACGCACCTTCGCCTCGCCGAACTCTGCTCCCGCGCGGATCAGCTCTGTGCCGCTTGTCTGACTGTACTGCGCCCAGGTCTCGCGCACGACCTTTTCCCCTGCAGCGACGGGATACCCATCGGCGTCTCGCTCGCTCAAAGGCATTAGGAATTGTATGCGCTTGGTCAGTTTTCCGGCGTCAATGTGCATTATGTTTTCTCCTCATCCTCCCCGGTGCCCGATTTGGGCACCGGGTTAGACATTTTCAGTTGATTCAGCATCTGCCGGAATACGGGGTTTTCGCTCACCGTGCCGTCCACCGTTCCCTCGCGCCTGTCGTACATTGCAAGCACCTGATACTTGATGCACTGGATGTAGATCTCTGCGCGCGGTGTGCCGGCCTCCGGCTCGCTGACCCCTGCTCCCTGCAAATACCCCTGCGCAGCCGCTGCAAAGCCGGGAAGCTGCGCGTCATCTGCATCAACCTTGCAATAGTCGGCAATGTCCGCCAGCTTCTCGCTCGTCAGCATGCCTTAGCCCTCCAGCGTCCAGCTGTTGACCGCCGGGTGGTAAATGTCGGCCGTGGCCGCCATCACCGCGCAGATGACCGCGGCTGCGGAGTCGTGCTGGAACTTGACGCCCACATAGCGGCCGTCCGCAGCATTGGGCTTATAGCTCACGCTCGCCAGCACCTTGGTCATCGCTTCGCTGGCCTCAAACACTTTCTCCGCCACCTTCTTCGCACCGGTGCCGTTTGCGTCATTGCCCGCGTAAACGGCGACGGTCAGCTTCTTGCCGTTGGCAAGCGATGCCGCAGAGACGAGGAATGCGACCTCGCTCTTGCCCTTGGCGTCGACAAATCCGCTCGTCGTCTCCGTCGATGCCGCGACGCTTGCCGGGGCCGAAACGCAGCTCAGCTCATATAAATCAGTCAGTCTTTTCATGCCTTTTCCCTCCTATCAGGTGCGATCCGCAAGACCGACAAACGGGCTGCGGGTCTTAGTGCTGTTGCGGATGGTGAGCGGAGTGTTGACCTTGGGCGCGCCATTGCAGCGGAAGATCATGCGGAAGCAATTCTGCGCCGTCAGGAACTCAACATGCACGCTCCAATCCTGCTTGGCCGTGCCCTTAACGAGCAGGATGTACTGCAGAGGATCGATCAGCAGCACGTCGCCGGCCTTGCCGAGCGCCGAACAGCTGTCCTCAAAGAGCACGGGCTTATTGAGCACGCGCTGCGTGTCAAAGCCGCCCAGGCCACCCTCGGGATTCCACAGGAACTTTGCCGCGTCGCCGCTCTTAAGCGCCAGATACGGCAGCTGCTCTTCGAGATCGGGATGCATCACCCACACCAAACGCTCGCGGCCGCGCGGCATGCTGCGCGCCTGCATCTTGATCGCGTTATCACCCGTAAAGGTCGCGGCCGCCTGACCGGTTTCCTTGGCGACCTTGATCAGCGCGCCGGAGTTAAGGATACCGAGGGGCTTGCCGACGCCGTCGCCGGAAATGATGCTGTCGATCAGCAGGCGATCCGCCGCCAGCGAGAATGCATTGCCGAAGAAACCGGACAGGAACGATGCATCCTCCAGCATCTCGTCCGTGCAATAGGCAAAGCCCATCATCTTCTCGAGATCGAGCTTCATTTCGCGGAACTGCGGCTTGCTGGCTGCCACCGTCGCCGCCTCAGACGCCCAGTGCATCTGCACGCCGCCGAACACGCTCTTGGAAACGTCCGTCTCGTCGGCATAAAGCCAACGCATTGCATTCGCCGCGCTCGAACAGGTGTAGCGATCCAGGCGGTTAAGCAGCTCGCTGTTCTGCACCGCGCTCTCAAGGATCTGCTCGGCGAAATCTGTCTGCAGCAGGAAGCCGCCGTCTGCGCCGGTACCGCCGTTGGTGCCGAGTGCAGCGTTGTTCACCTTGTCCAGACGCTCATCGCGCTTGCCCTTGCTCGCGGCATAGATGGCCTTCAGCTGCTCGCCGAGCGATGCGAACGGCTTTACCGCTTTTTTGTCCTCGGCCTTGCCCTTGCCGCTGTCGTGCAGCACACCGTCGTAGCCGCCGACAGGCTCGGCAGCGCCGGCCGCCGCCGCGTGCAGTTTTTCAAGGCGCTCGATATTTGCGTTGATCTTCTCCATCTCTGCACTCTTGGCGTCCACCTCGTCAAAATTGCCCTCAGTGACGAGCTTCTCCGCATCCGCGGCGAGCTGAGACTTCTGGGCTCTCAGCTCCGTGATCTTTTCCATGTAGTCCATTGCTTTTTGTCCTTTCGGTTAATAATTTGCAAGCGCACGGAGCTTTGCCCGGGCGCGTCTTGCCTTTTCTTCCGTCGCGGCGCGCTCGCGCTCCGCCGCAATATGTGCCTGGTATTCCTCGCGCATATGCGCCGTCAGCCGGATGCGGCCATCTGCCGCGGCAACAAATGCCGCCGGATCTCCGCCCAACCCTTCCAGCGCAACGATCTCGTCGATCAGGCCGTACTCTTTTGCTTCCGTCGGCGAGATCCACGTGTCGCGGTCCATCAGCTCGATCAGCTCGTCGCGCGGCTTTGTGCCGCCGCGCGCCTCATACATTTCGAGAATGCAGTCTCGCGCACTCAGCAGTCCCGCCGCCGCGCGGCTCATTTCGCGGTGGTCGCCCTCCGCGCTGCCGCTTGGGTTGTGATAGCACAGCAGGGCTCCCGGCTCGCAGCGGATCGTACGGCACGCGGAGATCGCCAGCGTCGCCGCACTGGCCGCATGGCCCTGGATCAAAGCGGTCACATTGCCGCTGTACCGGCGCAGCATCGAGCGGATCTCGCCGCCCACCGTCATATCGCCGCCCGGCGAGTTGACCAGCACTGTCACATCGTCGCCATTCGCGTCGCGCAGCGCCTGCTCAATGTCCATCGGAGCCGTAATATCGCGCCACCCCCACCAGCGCAAAATGTCGGAGCTGTCATTGTCCCACAGCTCGCCTCGGATCGGGATATCAACCATTGTTTTCTCCTTCCAGCACGGACTCAAGCGAGCCCAGATTTTTTGTCACCAAGAACCGTTTACCAGCGCCGCCGGGGATCGCATTGCGTTCCTCCAGCGCACGGCACTCGTCCGGATTCATGATCGAGAACGAAATCATTTTTTCGTAGAATGCTGCGCGTGCCGCGTCATCTCCGCGCATCAGCGCCGCCACATTGCCTTTGAAATAAATGCCTTTCTCTCGCTGCCCCGGCAGCAGCGCCTTGTAGGTGTTCTCCTGTTCCCACTGCGTCACATACGGCACCAGCGTATCCGTCACAAACAGCAACCGCTGCTGCTGATTGCTGTTATATGCCTCCGATCCGCTCTGCAGCATCGCCTTCGGTATGCCGGAAAAGCGCGCGATCTCTTCCACCGAAAACGAGCGGCTTTCGATAAACTGCGAATCTTTCTGATTCAGCCCCAGCGGCGTGTACTTATATCCGCGATCCAAAACCGCCACGCGGAACGCATCGTCGCTCAGCGGAGTAAACTGCCGAAACTGCTCGCGAATTTTATCCTTGTACTCCGGCTCCAGATCTGCGTCGACCTCCACAATGCCGGAGATCATCGCGCCATTCTGATAAAATTTGCGGCCGTACTGCTGCGCTGCTCCTTCCGCGCCGATCGTCTCGCGCGCCATATCCAGCATGCCGCGTCCGCGGATGCCGTCGTAGCTCTCAAAGTAGAGGAAACTCAGCTCATATCCTGAAAACGTCCGTGTCACGCCGTCCACGTTGTATGTCCAAAAATACTGCTTCGTTTCCTGATCCTGCTGGATCGTGCAGCAGTCGGTCGGCAGCGGGATGCGCTCCACGATCTGGCCGCCCTCGCGTCGGTTCCACACCGCGCCAAATCCGTGCCAAAACGCATTGCTCATCAGTGTCCGCCCGCACATATAGGGCGTCATATTGTCATTGGGCCGCACTTTAAAGACCTGATCCAGCTCCGGCACACTGACTATCTCGCGCTCTTCGCCGTTTTTGCGATAAGTCGAAAAAGGAATCATCCCGAAGTCGTTGCACAAAATGCGGTGCGCCGCCGCAATCGGGCTTAATTTCTCTGCACCGCTGCGTCCGGCATCATATTCCGTGCCGGAGAAGAACAGGTTTCGAAATTTTTCCTGCATCTCATCCCACGAATGTACCGTGTACGCGGCTGCACGCGGCGTTGCCGCCCTGCTCAAAAACATTTCCTTACCTCCGTCTGCTTCTTGCGATCACCATTGCATAAGCCGTCAGGCAGACGCCTGCAGCTGCATAAGCCGCCGCGTCTCCGATCCATAAATACGCCGCGCGAACAAAGCACGCGCCGCCGCCAAGCAGCAGGAGATCGTCAATATAAAGCGAAATTGTCTGAAAAAAACGTTTCATAATGTCCAGCCCTCGCTCAGCTTGCGCGTATCAAAGTCCTCTGTCGTCCGCTTGATCATCCACACAGCCATTACAATAATGCTGGCAACCGTCGGGTCGATACGCCCTCTCGATTTGTTCTTCAGCGGCTTAATGTTTCCGTTTCCGTCCTCATGGCATCTCACGTTGCCAAACGTCCAGCGGAAACACGTGTTATGCACATGCAGCAGCGTATGCCGCTGCATCATGTCGTCGATCTCCTTCATCGCCGGACTCATGTTTTTCAAGTCCTGCGGGATCTCAATGACCTGCGCAATCGGGGCGAGCCGCTGCGTGATCGTGCGGCTCAAGAACGGGTCGAAGCCGACCGCCCGCAGATCATACCGCTCACTTGCCTCGCGTATGCGCTCCTCGATGTCGTTATAGTCATTTACCTCACCGGGACACAATGTCAGAAAGCCTGCACGCTCCCAGTCCCGATAGGGGACATGATCGCGCCGCTCCGCTTCGTCTACTGTGCCCTCCGGCCTCCAGATGCCATACGGCAGCAGTACCGCCACATCAAGCCCTGGCTGAGGTGGAAACAGCAGCACAAATGCCGTCAGGTCTCGGCTGGTCGACAGGTCGACGCCGCCGTAACACTTCATCCCTTCCAGCTTCTTGAGCCACTCGTCGCGTTCTTTCTTTTTGCTCGGCCCCCACTGCGTCTTGTCGTAGAGATTCAGTGAGATCCAACCAACAGTTTTTGTTGTGATCCATTGGTTCAGCCGCAGCCAGCGGAACAGACGCTCGCCCGCCTCGCTTTTCTTGGCGGCCATTGCCTCCATGCGGATATTGCGCAGGCTTAAATGCTCACCAAGCGACGGATTGCACAATTTCCACAGGTTTTCATCCCAAATGTCAAGGTTTGCCAGGTCGTCCGGATCGTCGCCAAACATGGCCGTAAGTCCGTAAAGGATCGGCAGCCAGTTTTCCTCGTCGCGTGCAAGCAGTGCTTCCTCGGCGTTTGCAAGATCTTCCTCCGCTGCATGCCGGAGCGAAAGGATCTTGCGCACGTCGCCGCCCTCTGCCTGCACGCGGCGCAGCAGTCGCGCATCGCGGATCGCTACCGCGCGCTCATGGATCTCCCATCCGATGGAGTTGCGGTCTGGATCGTCGCCGGCTGTAGTCAGCACGATCCATGCCGGCTGCCGCCTGGATGCGCCGGCCGCGCCGGTCATAACGTCCCACAGCTCACGGTTAGGCTGGGCATGAAGCTCGTCGAAGATCACGCAGCTCGGCTTGTAGCCGTGCTTGCTGTATGCCTCGGCAGATAGCACCTGCATCACGCCGATCGTGACCCATTTGCGCCCGCCGTTTCCTGTCTTCATGCTCTGTCGGTATTCAATGCGTTTCCGGCTTTCCGTGATCTTGAGCTCCCCGCGGGCGATCATCTTAGCCGTCCACGGCGCACTTGTCGCCATAAAAACCGCCGCATTGTATACGATGGATGCATTGTCTTTATCCGCCGCGCAGATATAGACTTCTGCATTGAGCTCGCCGTCGCCGAACAAATGATAAAGTCCCAGCGCCGCTGCCAGCTCGCTTTTGCCGTTTTTCTTAGGGATCTCCAAATAAAGATACCAGTATTTCCTCAGCCAGCTTTCCTCCGTGCCCAATTCGGGCACCTGCCGGCCGTAGAATTCCCCCATCGCTTCCTTCTGCCAGGGATAGAGCTTAAAGCGCTCACCCGTGCCGGTCGTCGGCAGTCTCTCGACAAAGTCACAGACAAACTGTGCCGCGCCCTGATCAAACCGTTCAGCCATTGCCTGCGCGGCTCACTGCCGCTTCCTGGCGCTTCCGCAGGATCTGCGAGAATTCATCCTCGCCGTCGTTCGGCGTAAATGCCGCAGCCGGCAGGGAAGAAGGAAGCACCAACCTGCACCGGCTCGAAACGGTAAGGCCCATGTCATTGGCGCAGTTGCGCGCCTGCTTAAAATAGCGATCCTGCACACGCCCCCAGCTTTCTGCGGCCTCAAGGTCGCGCCCGCGTCCGGGAACCGGCTCCAGTGCCCGCTGTACCTCTGCCGTGGCGCTGATATACTCGTGATGTGCGATCAGATAGCGACCCAGATTGTCAGCATCGAGGTCGGTGTAAAGTCCGACGTCAAGCAGTTGACGACCCAGCGCGCGAAACTCCTTGTGCAGCGGCTTGGGCAGCCACTTGGGCGGCTTGGCCCGCTGCGGAGGCGGCACAACAACTTCGCGGTCGCGCCGCGCGTCCTCTTCGGCTTTCGTCATGTGTTTGCGCCCTTTCGCTATAACCAGATCGGTCGGCTGTCTCGCTCCCGCCATCGCTCCGCTCCTTTCTCCGCTGCCGACGGATAAATTTTTCCATATCCCGTTTGAGATGTGGGCTGCTCGTCTTCGCAATAATTGCTTCAGCTTCAGCGATCGTCACTGTCAAGCTCTGCTTTCTCGCCGGTCAGTTTTTCCCAGCGGTCGATAATAACCTGCGCATAATGCGGATCAATCTCCATCATGTAGCAGGTGCGTCCAAGCTGTTCGCATGCGATCAGCGTTGTTCCGCTGCCGCCAAAACCATCAAGCACGACATCGCCGACCGCAGAAGAATTTAACAGCGCGTTTTCCACAAGCGCGACCGGCTTCATCGTTGGGTGCAAATCGCACTTCCGCGGTTTCTCCACATCCCATACCGAGGTGTGGAATTTGCCTTTGCCGTACCAATTGTGCCGTTTTGTCCAGGTGTAGAAGATCGGCTCGTGCTGATAGTCATAGTTGAGCCGCCCCATCGAAAACGTCGGGGATGACTTGCGCCAGATCAGCATGTGACGGACCTGGAGCCCTGCCTCCATCATCATCATCATCATCAGGCCAAGGCTTCCGCCCTGCGGGCTGGTGACGTAATAACTTGCATCTTCGGCGCAGGCTTCCCGGATATTTCGCATTGCCGCAAGCAGCATGTCGTGCAGCTCGCTCTCGCTCATCGTATCGCCGTAAATATCCTCAGTGCATCGTCCGCTCTTCCCTCCTGCCACATCATCCAGCATTTTATTTTTCGATCCGACCGCAACTCCATAAGGAGGGTCCGTAAAGACCATGTTGGCTTTTACGCCATTCATGAGCCGCTCAACGCTCTTCTTGCTGGACGTACTTCCGACCATCAACCGATGGCATCCGAGCTTCCAGAGGTCTCCGTCGCGCACTGCGGTTTCCTCCGGCACACTGCCGTCATAGTCATCCTCATGCGCTTCCGGCTCGGCAGACCGCTCTTCGACTGGGTTCGTCTCGATCTCCTCCATGGTAAAACCGGTCAGCTCGGCGTCAAAACCGAAGCTCTGCAGCTCCTGCATCTCAAACTTGAGCCGCGCCGCGTCCCACTCGCCCGCCTCGGCAAGTCGGTTGTCGGCAATGATGTAGGCGCGGCGCTGCGCATCGGTCAGGTCGCTCACCGTCACATACGGGACCTCGGTCATGCCTTCGGCCCGCG
>ERZ1034855.202-NODE-202-length-31670-cov-16.816353_pt1 | contig 31670 bp, 23 predicted proteins | sample MGYA00520699_ERZ1034855 | MGnify/ENA primary metagenome ERZ1034855 (study PRJEB33766, sample SAMN09781730) | gut metagenome | biome: gut microbiome | host: Homo sapiens | place: Madagascar | study: EMG produced TPA metagenomics assembly of the PRJNA485056 data...
CCTCCTTCCAAAGGAAGGAGGGAGAAAAGAGGAGTGTGTTGACTGGTAACTAGGGTTCAGGGTTCAACCCCTGAACCAAATGAAAGCAAAGTAAAAAGGAGCTGGGAAGAAATGAGGATTCATTTCTTCCCAGCTCCTTTTTTAGCACTCTATCGAAAAGACGATTTCCAGAAAGTCGATCACACCAGCTTGCTGAAGTCGCCCCAGGTATTGAAGAGGGCGAGGGTAGCGAGGAGCTGGGAGATGCGGTTGTTCTTGACGGCTTCGTCATCGACCATGACCATGACGTTGTCGAGGTAGTCATTGATCGGAGCCGTAAGTTCCTTGAGAGCCGGGAGGGCTTTTCCGTACTCGTAAGAAGCAAAGAGCGGAAGGGCTTTGGCAGAAACAGCTTCGAAAGCATCCTGAAGCTTCTTTTCCACGTCTTCGGTGAAGAGGGATGGATCGACCTTGCCGCCGGTCTTGCCCTTGGTGATATTCGCAAGACGGGTGACAGCCTGTCGGAGCTCGGCTTCGTCCTTCAGCTGGCTTTCTGCCATGCTGCGGGCTTTCAGGAAGAGGGCATAAATGTCATCAACAGGACCGGCGAGGACGGCGTCGATGATATCATAGGCGATGCCTTCGTCGAGCATGATGGCTTTGATGCGCTGGCGGAAGAAGTCTTCGATCTGGGAGAGAACGGTCTTCTTCGTCTCTTCATCGCCCGGAAGGAGGGCAAGGGCTGCCTCGATGCCGCGGCGGATATCCCAGTGGATCTTTCCGTCGGTCAGGATATTCACGGCGCCGATGGTCTGACGGCGGAGCGCGAAGGGATCCTGAGAGCCGGTCGGGATGAGACCGCGCAGGAAGGTCGCAGCGAGGTTATCCAGCTTATCAGCGAGGGAGAGCGCACGGCCGATTTTCTGCTGCGGGAGGATATCTCCGGCAAATCTTGGCATGTACTGCTCGAAGATGGCCTTTGCAACTTCCGGTTTTTCCCCGTCAAGGAGAGCGTATTCCTTGCCCATTTCGCCCTGCAGTTCGGTGAATTCGGTGACCATGCCGGTCGCGAGGTCGGACTTGGAGAGGAAGGCGGCGCGGTCGGCATCAGCGGCTTCCTCTGCCGTGAAGCCCCAGTCCTTGCCGATGGCTTCCGTCAGTTTCTGAAGACGGTCTGCTTTATCACGCATGTCACCCATGCCTTCCTGATAGTTAATGCGGGTGAGGTCGTCTCTGTGGCCTTCCAAGGTCTTCTTGCGGTCGTTTTCGAAGAAGAATTTCGCATCGTCAAGACGGGCACGGAGGACTTTTTCGTTGCCGTGCTGGACGTTTTCGAGGGCTTTCGTACCACCGTTACGAACAGTCAGGAAGTACGGCATGAGGGAGCCGTCTTCGTTTCTGACAGGGTAGTATCTCTGGTGGTCACGCATCGGGGTGACCACGGCCGGTACAGGGAGCTTCAGGAATTCATCATCGATCCTGCCATAGAGCGGAGTCGGGTATTCGACGAGGTAGTTGATCTCTTCCAGAAGGTCTGCATTGTGCCAGACGTGACCGCCGAGCTTGTCTGCAACGGCGAGAAGGCCGGTACGAATCATTTCGCGGCGTTCATCCTGATCAACGATGACAAAGGCTTCCCGCATGGTTTCCTTATAGGAGAGCGGATCAGAGATCACGACAGGTTCCTTGCAGAGGAAACGGTGTCCGCGGCTGACATTGCCACTCTTGACGTGGGCAAATTCCATCGGGATGATTTCCTTGTCGCAGAGAGCAACGATCCAGCGGACAGGACGGATGAAATGGGCTTCTTCATCGGCCCAGCGCATGCTTCTTGTGAAGTTCAGGCCGGTGATGAGGGAGAGGAAGAGCTCGGGAAGGACGTCTTCGACTTTCTTGCCCGCATGTACGACATGCGCCCAGGTGTATTCCCCTTCTTTGACGAGTTCAGATGGATCGATGTGCTGGCCGCGGGCAAATCCCTGGGCAGCACGTGTCGGATTTCCATCAGCATCGAAAGCAGCTTTGACGGATGGGCCGCGTTTCTTGACTTCTTCATCCGGCTGGCGATCTGCAGCGCCCTTGACGAGGACGGCGAGACGGCGCGGGGTCGCGTAGATGGTGATGGTTTCAGCAGCGATGCGGTGGGCTTCGAACTGGGAAGCCGCGAGTGCTTTCAGCTGATCTACGACACCGGACATGATATTGGCCGGCATTTCCTCTGTACCGATTTCTAAGAGAAGATTCTTACTCATTTCGCTTCGCCTCCTTTAAGCATGGGGAATCCCAGCTCTTTGCGCTTTTTCAGCCAGGCCTTGGCGCACATGCGGGCCAGGTTTCTGACACGGGAAATATATTCTGTACGTTCCGAGAGGGAGATCGCTCCGGCAGCGTCCAGCAGGTTGAAAGAATGAGAGCATTTCAGTACATAGTCATAGGCTGGGAGTACGAGGCCGGCCTTTACGACGCGCTGTGCTTCTTTTTCATACATGTCGAAGAGCTTGAAGAGCATGTCGTGGTCAGAGAGCTCGTAGCTGTAGACGGACTGCTCGTATTCATTCTGGTGCCAGATATCGCCATAGGTGACTCCGTCGGTCCATTCGAGGTCATAGACATTGTCTACTTCCTGAATGTACATCGCGATACGCTCGAGACCGTAGGTGATCTCTACGGAGACCGGATGCTCATCGATACCGCCGACCTGCTGGAAATAGGTGAACTGGGTGATTTCCATGCCGTCGAGCCAGACTTCCCAGCCAATGCCCCATGCACCTAAGGTCGGGGACTCCCAGTTATCTTCGACGAAGCGGATGTCGTGTTCTTGCGGATCGATACCGAGCTCTTTTAAGGATTCCAGATAGGTCTCCTGGATGTTATTCGGAGACGGCTTCATGATGACCTGGAACTGATGGTGCTGGTAAAGACGGTTCGGATTATCCCCATAACGGCCGTCATCCGGACGGCGGGATGGTTCCATATAGGCTACGTTCCACGGTTCCGGTCCGATGGTGCGCAGGAAGGTAGCCGGATTCATCGTGCCTGCGCCTTTTTCTGTGTCGTAAGCTTCTCCGAGTACGCAGCCCTGCTTGGACCAGAACTTCTGGAGTGCTAAGACGATCTGCTGAAAAGTCATTTGTTCCTCCTGATCGAAGAAATGGGGTGTGACCGATCGATCACTGCGTTCCCATTTCCTGACAATATAAAAATCCCTGTAACAAAAAGTTACAGGGACGAGTTACAGGGATCATTAACCCGCGGTTCCACCCTCATTGACCTAAGGAAACACTGATTCAATCGCAGAGTCTGATTTGATCAGTGTTCCCTAAGGCCCACCTTGATTTCTCTTATTTCCCTACTCTGTTCAGGAAACAGCTCAGAAACGCCTTCTGTCCATCGCCGACCTCTCACCACCGCCGGCTCGCTTTGTCGGACATACTCCTCTTCCTCATCGCCGTATATGGGAACATTGTAGCAAATCACGATGGAAATGTAAAGGGGCGTGATGCCCATGATTACGTTTGAAAGCCTCGCTTGAATGAGAAATTAGAAATGAGAAATGCGAAATGGTGGTGCGGCGCATAAAAATATAGAAGCGCCGCAAATATATATGGGGCGATGCCCGCTTAAGACGTTAGACGTTAGACATTAGAAGTCTGATGTCTCTTAGTCTCCCATTCTCTTAGTGACTAGTCACCAGTCACCAGCTACCAGTCACCTATTCTCCCAATAAAAAATCCGCTCATTGAGCGGATAAAAAAATGGAGCGGGTGAAGGGAATCGAACCCTCGTAACCAGCTTGGAAGGCTGGCGCTCTGCCATTGAGCTACACCCGCATAAAAATGGTCGGAGCAGCAGGATTTGAACCTGCGACCCCTTGGTCCCGAACCAAGTGCGCTACCAAACTGCGCTATGCCCCGACAACGTAGATGATTATAGCATTTTGTTTTCTTCCTGTCAATAGGATTTTTTGTTGATACTTGATCCATCCTCCCACCTTTTTCTTATAATAGCATTTTACCGTCATTGGTATCGAACGTGCGAAGCATTTCCTGTAAAAGGGGACACCGGTATGGCAAGCGGGTATGTCCCTTCCGGGCAGGGACGTACCCGTTTTTATACGCAAAGACCGCAGCGGAGGCGGCCGCTGCGGTCTTTCATTATTTCTCTTTATTCTCTTCCATGGCTTCTTTCTTTGCCTGGTAGGTGCCTGGCTGCGCCATGACCTTTGGTTTCTTCATTTCATTGTACGCCTGGATCATCATCGCGCATTCTACACGTTTCTTCTGGATCTCACAGGTAATGTGGTACGGCTTATGAATGTCGCCGGCAAATGCTTCGTTATTCGCATGGCAGCCGCCGGAGCAGAAGAATTTCGCCCAGCAGTCGACGCATTCAGGCTTGCTGAAGACGTGGTTCATGCGGAAGTCGCGCATCATCTTAAAGTTCTTGAGACCTTCATAGACGTTGCCGATGACGTAGCCTTCTCGTCCGACGAACTGGTGGCAAGGGTAAATATCGCCATTCGGTACGACGGCGAGATACTCGTGACCGGCACCGCAGCCGCGAAGGCGCTTCGGGAGGCAGGGGCCCTTCCAGAGGTCCATATTGAAATGGAAGAAGAAGAATGGACGGCCTTCTTCTTCTCTTGCGATGAAGAGCTTGGCGAGGCGGTCATATTCCGCTTTGACGCGCGGCAGATCCTCTTCCTTGATGGAGTAGTCGGCCGTGTCTTCGCCGACGACCGGTTCCATGGATACAGCCGGGAAGCCCTTGTCGATCATGTCGATGACGTCGGTCGTAAAGTCCATATTGTAACGGGTGAAGGTACCGCGGACATAGTATTCCTCGCCCTTGCGGTTCGCCACGCAGTACTGGAGATTCTTCACGATCTCATCATAGGTGCCTTCGCCATGGACGCCCGGACGCATACGGTCATGCATTTCCTTGCGGCCGTCAAGCGACAGGATGAGACTGATGTGATTGTCTGTCAGATATTTTACCTTTTCCTTGTCGAGCAGAAGGCCATTCGTGGTGAGGGACATCTTGATCTTCTTGCCGTGCTTCTTTTCCTGCTTGTGTACATAGTCGATGGTCTGCTGTACGACATGCCAGTTCATGAGCGGTTCACCGCCGAAGAAATCAAGCTCGCAGTGTTCACGCGGACCGCTGTGCGCGATGAGGAAATCGACAGCTCTTCTGGCAACGTCGAAGCTCATCAGCATACGCCACTGGCCATAGCCGCCCTGTCCGGCGAAGCAGTACTGGCAGCGCAGATTGCAGTCGTGAGCGATATTGATGCAGAGTGCTTTGATGATCGGACGGTCTTCGATCGCCATTTTGTAATTCTTATCCATCGGTGCAAAGAGCACTTCTTTGGCGATGAGTTCATCAAGGTCATCCATGACTTCATTGAGTTCGGCCTCTTCGTAGTCTTTGGCCAGATTCGCCAGAACCATTCCCCGGTTGGTTCCATTGTAATACGCGAGGACCTTGTACGTCACATCATCGACGACATGTACGATGCCGCTGTTCACATCCATGACGATATTCATGCCGTTCTGCTGGAAACGGTGGATCATTGGCTTAACGTTGTAATCCATGAAATGTTATTCTCCTTTTATTGATTGCTTGCTGGTATATCGGGTAAGGCTTATGGTCTGGAAGGGCTCAACAGTTTTTATGGCTTCAAAGGGATGGTGCGGCGCAGCCGATCAGGAAGCGCCGAAAATTCTGATGCTATTTCCCTTCCACCCTCATCCATTCTCTCACAAGAAAAGCCCCCGGTCTCAAGGCCGGGGGCTTGGCCGTGCATCAGCTTATGCTCTCTTTGCTTCTGCTTCTTCCTGTTCTGTGCAGATCAGGTTGCCAATGGTGCAGCTTGTTTTGCAAGCGGACTGGCAGGAAGTCTGACATTCACTGCAGCCTTCGAATTTGATGGAGTCCTGCAGAGAAGACTTGTTGATTGTAACGATGTGTTTGGACATGATGTCACCTCCCTGAAACCAAGATTTCTTGCATTATCATACCATAGGTGAGGGTAAATGTACACCCTCTCGAGAAAAGTTATTATAAGGAAGTGGGGCCGGGCAGGCACATCGGTCCATGTTCCCTTTACCGTCATGGTGAAGAGGCAGCAGGTTCTGCGAATCCAAAGGAGAGCAAAGCGCATGAGGGCCGGCTTCCTTAGTATGCATGCCACACATCCATTCCTCATTTACAGCATCTGACAGATCCCGTAGATCGCGCCCACAGGGATAAGAGCCATCATGGCGAGCGCTGCCAAGCAGCCATTGCCTTTACCGTGTACGGTGAACCAGTCGTCCGCAATGCTCTTCATTTCCTGGAATTCTCTTTCGAGTCCCTGGAGGATACGCCAGAGCTCGCGGCAGTCGGCCTCGGTCATTTCTTCGCTGGCATCGACCTCAAAGCCTTCCTCCGCCTCAGCTTCGCGCTTCTTGCGCTCGGCTTCCTTCTTCGCCTTCTCTTCCGCAGCCGCCATCTGTCCTTTGATGGAGGATTTCCAGTCGCCGGTCTCCTCTTCCGTTGGAGCGACTTCCACCGCTTCCTCTTCCTTCGGCGCTTCTTCCTTCGGCGCTGCCTCTTCCTGATCGACGACCTTGAGCAGTTCTGCCTTCAGGGCTTCCATGTCTTCGGTGTATTTATGAACGGCTGCATCCCAAAGTGCATAGTCGAGTTTCTTTTTGAAATCATACATCGTCCCCATTGTCGCCTGATTGAAAAGAAACTGGGTGTTGTCCATATCCGCAAAGATCTCGCCAATGCGTCCCTTGTGTTTGAACTTCGACTTGCCCACTTTGACAAAGTACATGTAGGTACCGATGTGCGCTCTCAGGTTTCCTATCGGGGTGTCGGATTCGTGCTTTTTATCAAAAAATCCCATGGATGGTTGCTCTCCTTACATTTTTATTTCTTCTTATTATATAGGGAACGAAGGGAAGGTTCAAGGTTTTTAGAAACAGTGACTGATGACTGGCAGCTGGTGTCCAGTCGCCAGTCACTAAAATCCCCCTCAATACATCGCTTCATATCCTTCTCCCATCGTGATGAGTCCGATGCCCATGGCCTTCATGAGCGGCTCTACGAAGGGGAGATCCCGCAAAAAGAGGTCGTACTGCATCCCCTTTCCTACGACGAGACGTACCTCGAGCGTCGTTTCCTCCGGCAGCCGAAGATCTGCCATCAGCTTTTTCCGATCGACCAGCACAAGATGTGTGAACGCGCGAAGTACGCTCCGAAGCAGGCTGTCGGACGGATCGACCCTTTCGAGTGCTCTCACAAGAGAGTACGTCCCCGTCCCTGACGGATTTCCATCATAGAGCAGCATGGAGGGGCGTCCTAGCTCCTGCGACCGATTTCCCAAAAGCACGAGCGCGACAGGCAGCACTTCGCCAAAAGGCGGAAAGACGCGCTGCTTGCGGATCCTTTGGAGATCGGGATCCTTCATCATGATGCTGACGCGATTCCCTTCGACCAATCGGTAAAGACCATGCGCTACCCCCATCCACAGATCCCGATGCCTGGTGAGCCAGCCGGCTGCGACAGCCGCGTACGGCTCCTTCGTATCCGCCGTGAGGCCGAATCGATTGATATAGTCCTTCTGATACAGAAGCTCCGGATGCTCGGCATCTTTTTCCAGGAGCGAGAGCAGCTCCGCGCGCGTCATCTGCGCCGGAGCCTGCGCTCCGCTCACGGGGACGCCGTACAGGCCGTGGAAGAGATAAAGGCAAAAAACACCGAGCATCCCGCCCAGCTGCTTCAAAGGAAGAGGCACCGGCTGTCTCCCCGCAGGCGTGAAGTGATCACTTCCTCCGCCGGTGATGAGCGTCACGATGGAGATCCGCGGCAGCTTTTCCATGCCGAGCATCTGCAAAAGAAGTGCTTTGTTCAGTGAGGTTTTGAGGCTCCAGCAGCGAAGGAGACGCGAAAGCGGCTTTTCTTTTTCCGGATATGGCCGGATCTCAAAGAGTGTGAGGCTCTTTCCTTCTTTATCGAGCGTCATAAAATCAAAGTATCCGATCTCCGCCATCGTCCCATCTGTCAGACGCACATCTCCGTCAAGCGGAATGGCATGGAAAAAGTCCTTCTCCGAAAGCAGCTTCTGCGCCATGCGGCTCCCTCGCTCGGAAGTCTTGCCGATAGCGGTATGCACCATGCCCCAATTCATATCTGTCATTTTCAGTGCTTCTGCGTGAGAGACGAGATACGTGCTGATGATGACCTCATAGGAGCGCCCTGTATCACTCGCCGCCCCGCCCTCTTGTATATAGTCCTTTACATACAGCTCGCCCGGACGCGCAAGATCCTTCTCCAGCTGACCGATCAATTCCGCTTCTGTGTATGCCATCGTGATCCACCTCCACTGCTATTGCTACTATCTTATCATATTTCGGAAACGGGTATAAGGAAATGCCGGAAAATCGCGGGATCAGTCTTTCCCTTGGATGCACGAAAGGCAGGCGCCAGTCATTTCAGGCAATAAAAAAGCCCGCCCCAAGAGCGGATCGTTTCTGGAGCGGGTGAAGGGAATCGAACCCTCGTAACCAGCTTGGAAGGCTGGCGCTCTGCCATTGAGCTACACCCGCATAAAAATGGTCGGAGCAGCAGGATTTGAACCTGCGACCCCTTGGTCCCGAACCAAGTGCGCTACCAAACTGCGCTATGCCCCGACAATGTTTAGAAGTATAGCACGGAAATTCGGATTTGTCAACAGGTTTTTAAAAGCCCATGACGCATATCCTGTTTCCTGCTTACAGGCGCATACGCTCGGCATGATCCCTGGAAAACGCGCAGCCTTCTCTGAAAATAGCAAAATTCATTTGACAAACCCCCACTCCATTTGTTACAATATTTCATGTCAATGCCGGTATAGCTCAGCTGGTAGAGCGGCGCATTCGTAATGCGTAGGTCGCAGGTTCAAATCCTGTTGCCGGCTCCAGAACATGAACGCCCATGTGTATGCATGGGCGTTTTTTTGTGATCCCCATCCCATCGGTTCTCCTTCGCAGAGCGCCGACCGGGCCTTCCCATGCTTTTCCCGCTTCCATGCTCATTCGCCAAAAGCATTTGTGATTGAAGAAAATACAGACTATACTAATGAAGTAGATCGGAGCTGCCACAGGCAGCCCTAGCCATTAAGGAGGATACGATATGGAAACATACAAACAGGCTCCCGTCATCGGCTCGCGTCGTGTGGATGAAAGCGCAGAAGGCAGCCGCGCCAAGGTGTACTTCACTCGCGCGATCGATGCAGCGCACCTGATCTCGCTCTACGCACGGATCAATGATGCCATCTATGGCAAAGTAGCCATTAAACTGCATACAGGTGAAAAGCATGGGCCGAATATCCTGCCGCGTGACATGGTGGAAGCCTTTCAGAAGCAGGTGAAGGACAGCACGATTGTAGAAACGAATACGCTCTACCAAGGAGACCGCTACACGACAGCCATGCACCGCGACACCCTGCAGGTGAATGGCTGGACCTTCTGCCCTGTTGATATCATGGACGAAGAAGGGACTATCGAGCTTCCAGTCCGCGGCGGCAAGCATTTCAAGACAGTCTCCATGGGCAGCCACATCGTGAACTATGACTCGATGATCGTCCTCACCCATTTCAAAGGACATGCCATGGGCGGCTTCGGCGGCTCGATGAAGAATCTCGCCATCGGCTGCGCGGATGGACGCATCGGCAAGAGCCAGGTCCATGGCGTCGATGTAAACAACCAGCCGGAAGACTGGGACGCCTGGCCAGGCAAGGAGCTCCTCATGGAGAACATGGCGGAATCCGCCAAAGCCACCATTGATCTCTTCGGCAAGCACATCGTCTACCTGAATGTCCTGCGCCGCATGTCTGTCGACTGCGACTGCGCCGGTCTCATCGCTGCCGAGCCAACGATCCCGGATATCGGCATCCTCGCCTCGACCGACCTTCTCGCCATCGATCAGGCATCGGTCGACCTCGTCTATCAGACCGCCTCGAATCAGGATCTCGTCAAGCGCATCGAGTCTCGCCACGGTCTCCATCAGCTGCAGGCGATGAAAGAGCTCAAGATGGGAAATCCACAGTATGAACTCATCGAAGTGGAATGATAAAGGTTCAGCGGATTCTATAGGTTCAAGAGGTTCAAGAGGTTCAAAGGGATTGGTGCGGCGCATCATAATCAGAAGCGCCGCGGAATTTTGATAGCGCTTCGCGCCGTCGTCATTTCGAGCGTAGCCGAGAAATCTCTATGGCAGAACGCTCATTGCCTGCTGTGAGACAGCACCAAGACATCGTTTTCCCTCGGCGCATGCACGCTGATTTCCTGCGGTGCAGTAAAGATCCCTCGGCTACGCTCGGGATGACGATGCCGGAGAATCCCAGTGACTAGTCACTAGTCACTCCTAATCCCTAATCCCTAGCCACTAGCTACTCTTCCCTGCTTTCAAACTTATCCCCCGGGTCGTGCCGCCCCATAGATCCCCATAGCATCAAAAAGCATTTTCCCCGCGGAAAATGCTTTTTTGCTTTCAATTTACAGCCCCTCGTTCTTTGACTATAATTAAGGAAACGCTGATTAAATCGCAGAGTCCGATTTGGCATGTATTTTCTTGCAATGCTTCGTCATAACCCTCCTTAAATAGCTCGCTATTCGCGTCGGATTATTTCTCGCCTTGCATGAAAATGCAAGAGCCAAGTCGGACAACGATTTAATCAGTGTTTCCTTAGGATAGAATATCATCTTTCTGGAGGTGCTCTCTATGAAAAAACGTACACTGCTCCTGACGCTCGCTGCCCTTTTGGCAACAACAGCGATTTCTGCCAATGAACCCACGCTCCCCTTCACAGCCGCAGTCAAAGAAAACGGCATGTGGGGCGCAGTGAATGGTGCCGGCCAAGTCGTGATCCCGATCTCGTATGACCGTCTCGGCCTCTCACTCTCCGAGGCCGGCGAGCAGAAGGAGGACCTTCTCTCTGAAGAGGGGCGTGATGATCTCATTGAAGCAGAAAAAGGCGGACTTCGCGGATTCTTCACCCGCGCGGGAAAGGAAATCATCCCGATCTCCTATGAAAGCCGCTCCATCTGGAAAGAAGGCGCTCTCGCCGTCCGTGGGAAGGACAAGAATATCTCCTTCTATAAAAAGGATGGATCGCTGATCTCTGGTGCCGCCTACGATCAAGTCTCCGACTTCGAGAACGGTATGGCGATCGTAAAGCGGGGCGCGACCTATGGCTATCTTTCGCTCGATGGAAGAGAAGTGAAGCCTGTCTATCAGGAAGCGCGCTTCTTCGAAGACGGTCTCGCCGCCGTCAAAGAAAAAGGACGCTGGGGCGTCATCGACATGACGGGCCGCTATATCGTCTCCCCGATCTACAAGGATACCGGTGCTGCCTTCCAAGAGGGACGCTTGGCCGTCAAAAACCAGAAGAATCTCTGGGGCTACATAGATAGAGAGGGCAAGGAAATCATCCCTCCCACTTACAAAGCCGTCTCGCCGGCCTTCAGCGAAGGCTACGCGGCTATCAGGGACGACAGCAAGCTCTGGGGATTCATCGATACCGAAGGACACGTCACCGCAAAGCCGCAGTTCAAAGCTGTGCTGACCCCCTTCTCCGAAGGTCTCTCCGGTGTCAAGACCATCGACGGCAACGGCTATGCCAGACCTGACGGCACCATCGCCTTCATGGCAGACTACGACCGGCTTTTCCCCTTCAAGGACGGTCTTGCCGAAGTCAGAGAAGGCGAGGTGGAGACGCGCGCCGTCCGCAGCCTTCCTCCTATCTCCATCGGCATCGGCTGGGGATGGGGCGACTGGCTTGCCTTCCGCCATCACCATCACCCATGGGGATGGGGCATCGGCCTGCCCATCTGGTATCCCGGCCGATACGACTATGAGCCTGTCACATCCGTCACGGAGAAGCGCGGCTATATCGACAAGAACGGAAAAGTCATCGCCAGCCCCGCCAATGACCGCGTCTTCTCCGCCGGAAGAAAAGGCATCCTCCTTTCGAAAGACGGCCGCTATGGCTGGGTCGACCGCGAAGGCACCTACATCGCTCATACTATCTATACCGGTCTCCTCCCTGATGAGGAAGACGGTGTACTTCTCGCCAAAGATGAAAACAAGAAATGGGGCCTCCTCTCCATGGAAGACGGTCACGAGCTTCTGCCATTCTCCTATAAGGAGATCCGATCCTTGGGCAGTGGTCTTTTCGGTTATAAGGAAGAGGGCAAATGGGGCATCGCAGACAAAGAAGGGACACGCCTCACCGCCCCCCTCTACCTTGCTGTATCGAAAGCAGGAGAAGGCCTCCTTCCCGTCAAGACAAAGAACGGCTGGAGCTTCCTCACGCCTGCAGGTCATGAAGCCTTCCCTCATGACGATACCTTTTCCGACGTCACCCCCTTTTCCTCCGGTCTCGCCGGCGTCAAGGTCAAAGGCAAATGGGGGCTCATTGATAAGACGGGGCGCTATGTCATGCGCCCCGCTTATGAGGATCTGGATATTTTGTGACAATGGGACAGAGAGCGCCATTCCGTGAAAAAACGCTGATCCGATCGCTTTGCGATCCGATCAGCGTTTTCTTATTCCTCCTCGATCTCGCCTTCGACCTCAAGATACAGCTTCTCGAGAGCATCCACAGTCTCCTCTTTGGCCTGCCACAGACCTCGCCGCGCTGCCTCAAGGAGCGTCTCGGTGATGCGGCTAAGCGCCCAGGGATTCACACGCTTCATCCAGTCCTGCACCTTGGGATCCAGGGCATAGGCGGCGGAGAGCTTCTCATACATCCAGTCCTCCATGACATCGCTCGTCGCATCCCACTGGAAACTGACGGCGACGCGATTTGAAAGATCTGCCGCGCCTTTGTAGCCATGCTGCATAAGGCCTTCGATGAATTTCGGATTCACAGTCTCCGTGCGGAAGATGCGCTTCGCTGCCGCTTCGACAGTGCGTACCTTGATGCGGCTCCGATCGCTGCTGTCCCCTTCGTAGGCATGCGGTTTCTTCCCCGAGCAGCTTCTGACCGCTGCAATCAAGCCGCCGTGGTAAGCATTGTAGTCGTCCGATGACATCATATTGGTCTCATGGTTATCCTCATTCTTGATCGTGACTTCCATATGCGCGAGACGCTCACGGAAGAGCTCGGGCTTGTAGCTGCCATTTGACTTCGATCCGTAGGCATGACCGCCCCATCGGATGAAAACATTCGCGAGGTCATCGAGGCTGTCCCAATTTTTCTCCTCCAGAAGCGCCGCAACGCCTGCGCCATACGTCCCCGGGGCATCCCCGAAGATGCGGTACGCAGCCTCCCGCCACGCCTCTTCCTTGGGCGAGCCTTTCTCTTCCATGATCCGGCTGTCCTCAGAAATATGTTTCCTGACGTAATTATCCTCGTCATTCTCCGCAAGAGAGGCGGCGAGCAGCACCGCCCTGTCCATGAGCGAGACGACAGAGGGCATGGTATCACGGAAAAGACCGCTGATGCGCGCCGTCACATCGATGCGCGGACGCTTGAGCTCCGACAGGGGGATGGGCTCCATACGCTTCACATAGAGGCTGCCCGGCTCCCAGATCGGACGAATGCCCATGAGATAGAGAAATTCTGCGATGCACTGCCCGTGACTTCGCATATTCGCCCCCGACCAGAAAACCATGCCGACGCTTTCCGGATACCGGCCTTCGCTCTCGATATATTGCGAGATGACCTGATCTCCGAGCTCTTTTCCCACCTCCCATGCCGTCCTTGTCGGCAGACGCCGCGGATCGATGCCGTAGAAATTCACCCCTGCCGGCAGAAGAGAGACACCGCCCGCGTGCGGAGAGCCGGAGATCCCCGGCACAATGTAACGGGCAGAAAGCCCGCGAAGGGTATGCTCCATTTCCTTTTTTGTCTCTGCAAGACGCGGATATACCTCCTCACAAACGAAACGAAGCAGCGGCTGCTCCCTCTCTGTCCCCAGTGCCTTCGCCTTCTCTTTGTCGAAATGCATTTCTGACAGCTTGCGGACCAGTCCCTCTGCCTTCCGCTGCAGGCGCGCCATCCACTCGCCCCCGGTGAGACCATTCGGAAAAAGTGTCTGTGCCTGTCCCACCAGCATATCCACGGATGTCCCCTCCTCCTCAGCCAGCAGCTCACAGATCGAGGGGATGTCACCATTCGGCAGACGAAGAAGAGCCAATATTTCATGGATGAGCGTTTCCCCCTTCGGCATCTCTCCCAGAATGTGCAGTCCGACATGGCACTCGCTATTTTTAAGATCCTCGATATAGCAGTGAAGGCGCGAAAGATACCCTGCCAAATCCGCTTCCGTATACGGCACCTCACCGTCCAGACTTGCTTTCTCCGCAAGCTCACGGATCCGTGGTACCAGCCGCTTCGCCGTTTCCGGTTCCGATTTCTCAAAATGCGCGTACTCATCCATCGCCTGCTCCAGCTCAGCCAGCTCCTCATACGTCCCTGCCTCTTCCATCGGTGCAGGCAAATGATCCACAAGACATGCGCCGCCGCGCCGCTTCGCCTGGATCCCCTCTCCCGTGATCGTCATATGGTAGGGATAGATATTCGGCAGGCTTCCCAGCGCCAGATCGGGATAGCTTCCTCTATCCATCCCCGCACTTTTCCCCGGAAGCCATTCCAGATTTCCATGCGTCCCCACATGGACCACGGCATCGGCTCCCCATACATCACGGATCCACTGATAGTATGCCAGATACTGATGCGTCGGTGCTATAAAAGGATCGTGATAGATCTTCGCCGCATCAAAGCCATACCCACGCGGCGCCTGTACCGTGAGGAAAATATGCCCGTCCATCAGCCCCGGTACCAGAATATCGCCCGCCTCCGTCGTCATGACCCTGCCAGGCGCCTTTCCCCAGTCCTTCTCCATCTGCCGCCGCGTCTCTTCGGGGAAGGTATCAAAGAAATCACAGTAGAGCTTCTTCGGGACCTTCTGACACGCCGCCTCCTGCTCCTCCGTCAGCATCGAGCGGTCATTCGTCGCCTGCGCCGTCAGCCGCTTCATGAAGGCCTCCGTGTCCTCCGGGATGAAATCGACCTGATAGCCTGCCTCCTTCATGAAGCCGAGCAGACGTCGTACGCTCTCGATGCTGTCCAGACCATACGCACTCCCGATGTTCGAATTCTTCGGCGGGTAATTGTGGAAAATGATCGCGATCTTCTTCTCCGCATTCGGTTTCCTGTGCAGTCTCGCCCATGCCCCCGCCCGCGAGACCATCGCACGCATACGCTCGGGGATGGGCAGGTACTCCACCTCCCCATCCTCCTTCACATGCTTCGCAGCGATCGGCATCCCGTGGATGATCCCATCAAATTCCGGCATCGTGACCGAGATGGAGATCTCCATCGCATTCATCCCCTCCGGCGATGCCTCCCACTCCTCCTTCGGAGCGATCAGAGAGTAGGCCTCCAGCACAGGGACACCCATTTCTTCCAGCGCCTTGATGGAAATCGACCCCGACGTCGTAAAGGAGAACTTCATCACATTCACGATGACATCGACGAGAGGCTTTCCCTCCTTCATGAAATACTTCTCAAATACCTCACGGATCGTCGGCATCCCCAGCTTCGGATCCGGCAGACCATTCGTGAAGACTGCGATGACATTCAGCCCCTGCCGCTCCGCCTCCTCTATGAATGCCTTCTGGTAATGCAGGTCATCCCAGATCCACTCATCCCGATAGAAGAGAAGCCCCAGCGTCGGACGCCCCTCGCGCAGAAACGTCTTCTCATAGCTCGTGAGATCCGTCATGAAGTTTTTCTCCATGCCGGGGTGGTAGATCCCAGCCCAGCAGATCGGTGACGGCGGCTCTACAGCGTGCAAAGGTTCTTCGAAAAGTGCCCCCACATAGCGCCACAGATTCTTGTAATTCGTCAGACCCCCATAGAACGAGTACGCCTTCATCGCCGCGATGTCCTTTGCCGCGACCCGCTCTATGCACTCCTCCTCTGCCGATCCCGCCGCATCCATGTAATACGGGATCCCTTCCCGCGAGAGAAAATGCATACACGCCGTCCAAAACTTCGTACGGATCGTATTTCCCATGAAACGGATCATGACCAGTGCGCTCCCGCGTAGTTTTTCTTCCCACGATGCGCTCCACACAGAGCCATCCTCCGTCTTTACGACCTGTGAGGATGCGGGCATCTCTCCATCCGCGATCAATTCGTCAAGCGCACGGCGCATCATGAAATAGCGACGATCGATATTCGTCATATAAATGATTTTGGATTCCATGGGTGAGTCTCCTTGTTGAAATAGAGAAGTTGTTAGTTGATTGTTGTTAGTTGATTGTTGTTAGTTGATTGTTGTTAGTTGATTGTTGTTGGTTGTTGCTGGTTGACTGTTAGCTGTTAGCTGTTAGCCATTGGCTCCCATTCGCCCCTTCCTCTGGAAGGTAATGCTATTAAGTTAAGGAAAACATGACAATGTTTGGTCCATCGGACCAGTTCCCCCTCCGGGGGAAAGGTGGTGCCGAAGGTGGCGATGGTCCGATGGACCTCTCAACCGTTTCGCTTAACTTAATAGCATTGCTCTGGAAGGGGCAGACGAGCGTAGCGAGGCAGGGTTGGCCTGCGCGTTTGTTAGAAGCGCCCCCGCTTTCCCTGCTCGCATCCGCCTCGCGGATATTACGGCGCGGCGCAGCTCGAATTTCTTTCTACTCGTCCCGAGTCCCCAGCCACCAGTCACTAGTCACCAGCCCCTAATCCCTAGTCACCAGCCGCAAACACTTCCGGATACACCGCCCGCGCCGCTGCTTCCACTGCGTCCACGACATGCTGGCTCATGACGTACTTGTACTTCTCCGAAAAAGGCACGAGCCGCCTCTCTTTGACCGCCCTCACCTCACGAAGTGCAGGATTTGACAAAAGCCCTTCCTCGAAGGCCTTCGTATCATCCCCCGCCTTCACCCGCCAGGTGGGAAGAAGGATCACATCCGGATCGATCTTCGGGAGGATCTCCAAAGAAAGGTATGCATCCGCCCCCTTCGGCACCTCATACACCGCTGCCCCATCCTTCACATGCGCGAGATGCAGGACATCCGAAAAAAGCGTCCCCTTCTTGCCAAGGATCCCGCGAAATGACATGCCGAGAGCCACCCGCTCCTTATCCGGTGAAACCGCCGAGAGCTTGGACGCAAGAGCGGCCAGCTTCGACTCCATGTCAGAAACCAGCGCCTCGCCCTTCTCCTCTTCGTGGACTGCTTTCGCGACGCCGCGCACCTTCTCCTTCATTTCCTCTACCGTCGTCGGGATGGCGGAAACATAGACAGGGATCCCCGAGTGCGTAAGTACCTCGACCGTCTGCATAGGCGTAGACGTCGAAGCAATCACCAGATCCGGCGCAAGCGAGAGAATATGCTCCGGCTCCATATCGACCCTCTGCCCGACTTTCGCTACTTCGTCCTTTGTGAGGAAACTGATCCCGTCATCTCCCGCATACTTCGAGTAGGCGGCAATGCGCGCAGAGGGAAGAAGCGACGTCAGTATCTCATCCGTCCCATATGTGAGCGAAACGATGCGCGTGGGATGGATGGGCGCGGATATAGTGCGCCCGACATCGTCCGTCATGCTTCGCGTCTCGCTTTGCGGCGCGGGCGTGACCGAGCAGGCAGGAAGAAGGATCGATGCCAGCGCGGCAAGTATCGTAAAAAGAATTCTTTTCCACATAGCTTCCTTTGGGCTCATCAAATAAAAAGCGGCGGCAGCCTTTGGCTGTCAGCCGCTTTTGAAGATCAAATGGCGTCCTGAAGGAGATCAGAACTTATGAGAATAAGACAGTCTCCAGTTGTAAGGAAGTTCCAGATTGCCAAATTTATTGGCATAGTTCTCATGATCGAACAGGTTATTCAGAGTCAAAGAGAGCGTATCATTGGGCGTCACATCGTAAATGGTATTCCATGTCACGCGAGACAGAGACGGGATCTGCGGATCAGACGTCTTTGGTCTGCTGGTATATTCTTCCCGATCGCCCAGATATTTCCAGGACAATGTGCTTCTGATCTTGTCCGTTCTGTAGGTCACAGATGCGACACCATCCACTCTGGCCGAATCCTGTACCCATCCTTTCTTACCGGTTGGATCATTAATTTCTGGATTACCATACGACAGCCCGATACTGTAATCCCAATGGTTATTAACCACCTGGTCGTATGTCACTTCTACACCTGTATTTCTAAAATTGCCTTTGTTGATCGCATACTGCAGTCCATCTGCCTGTGGCTCAGACCAGCCGATTTTATTTTTAAAATCCATATGATAGACGGAGAATTTCAAACTCTGGCTTTCACTAAAATTGTGTTTGATTCCCGTTTCATAAGTCCAACCTTTTTCTGGCTTGAGTGTATCTGATGCTGCTTTTTTGCCATAATATGAATCAACCGTCGGCATCTGGAAGCCGCGACCAATATCTACATACCAGGAAGTATTGTCATTGAATTTATACAGAGTCTGGAACTGCGGATTAAAAACATTCTGATCCGAAACGGGATCCTTAATGATCTCAGCACGCAGTCCGAGCGTCGCACTGAATTTCGGAGAGAACTCATCGGTATAAGACAGATAGAATCCATGATTCAGACGATGGGCTTTATTTGCTTTCTTGACAAGTCCTTCATAGTCCTCTCTCTTGAATGTATAGCCGGCAATGAGGGTATCTTTCCCCAGTTCCCATGTTTTCTGTACATCCGTGATATAGCTGGATAATTCCGCAGAAGAGTCCACAGGTACATTCTTAGCGCGATCGAAGCCATCCACTTTACGATAATTGTATCCCACGATGGCTTTGATCCCATTCTCTTTTCCGGTATACGTCACCCCTGCGGTAGCGCGTTTGTCATCAAATCTATAGTTATAGGGCACTTTTTTCGATCCCACCTTGACATGATCGGTGAAGCTGCCTCTGGTGATATTTCCTTCCTGATACATCAGATGGAAGCCAACTTCATCCGACAACTTGGCCGCCACAGCAGCTCGGTTCGACTGCCCTTTACCGACCCACCAGTTGATCTTCGATCCTTCCGGATACGCATTGCTGTGGTTAATAAAATCGCTATACTCCCTTTGAAGCGAGACAATCAAATTCGGCCCCGCGTAAGTCGCCCCATAATCATTATAGTAATTCCCCACGGTTCCTTTGAGCGTGACCGTTTCCTTTCCATCCTGTGGTGTCTTGGTCATAATATTGATGACACCACCCATGGCTTCTGCCCCATAGAGCGTACCTGTCGCGCCTTTGACTACTTCGATCTTTTCGATCATGTCCGTCGGAATGCCCGCAAGTGAATTGTAGTTTTTCAAATTCATCGGGATGCCATTGACCATGACCAACGTACCACGATCGTATCCACGCACGACCGTGCGTCCAGAGCTGAACCCGAAGTCCTGCCCCGCATCCCCATACCCTGTGCTCTCTACGCCCACCTGAGACTGGATCGCATCGAATGCATTTTTATAGCCGGCTTCTTCGATTTTTTTTGCCGTAACGACGGTGACATTGGCTGGCACATCGATATCTGCCTTCTCCGTTCTCGTTGCGGTCACGACGACCGGATTCAGCTCATACACTGCTTCACCGGCAGCAGACGCTATTCCGTATCCCCCCCATGAAATTCCGGCAAAGACAAGCGCTGAGAGCAAACATTTGACATCCTTTTTCATATATATCCTTCTCTCTTATAAATCACGCAGGCGATTCCATAGACCCTGAGCAGACCCTATCGACGACTGCGTAAAAACCACTGATAGAAAATAAAAATGAGAACCTGAAAACAAGTCCGGCTTCGGGTCTCAAGGTTCTCATTATATGAAGTGATTCAAGTCGTATTATTATTATTGTTTTATGTATTATTATGGATATTATTATGGAACATAAATCTTATATTGTCAAATTTCTATATTATAATTGGTATAGTTATAGACTCATAGCATTTAAAAGAAGTGTTTTGTCCCCTTGTCCTTCCCCCAGCCAAAAGCCCCCGCACCGCTATGCGGCCGGGGGCTTTTCTCACTTTGTGAGTTCTTTTTCTATTTTGGTCAGCGCCATTTCAAGCGTATGCCAGCCTAAGGTCGCGCACTTGACGCGGACGGGCATCTTGGAAATATCCTTCAGCGTGATAGCGGCTTCAAGCTCTTCGAGCTCGCTTTCCTCCGTCACTTTGCCGCGGATCATATCGAGGAAGAGGCGGCAGAGGCGAAGGGCTTCCGGGACGGTTCTCCCCTGCAGGAGCTCAGCCATCATCGCGGTCGAGGCCTGGCTGATGGCGCAGCCGCTGCCGGTGTAGGCGAGGTCTTCGATGACGCCGTCCTTGATCTTGACCTCGATATCGATGTCATCGCCGCAGCTCGGGTTATGTCCGTGCTCATGGACGGTCGGGCATTCGATCTTGCGTTTGTTGCTCTTATCCTTGTTGTATTCGAGGATGAGGTCAGTATAAAGCTGTTTGAGTTCCATCAGTCGTCATACCCCATGACTTTCCGGACATCCTTGAGCTTTTCGAGGAAGTAGTCCACTTCTTCTTCCGTGTTGTAAAAATAGAAGCTGGCACGGCAGGAGGCATTGATGCCAAGGTAGATGTGGAGCGGCTGGGCGCAGTGGTGTCCGGTGCGGATGCAGATGCCTTCCGCAGAGAGGATCTGTGCGACGTCATGCGGATGGACGCCTTCGACTTCGAAAGCGACGAGCCCTTCTTTTTCTTCCGGATCCGTCGGTCCTATGATGTGAATGAAGGGGAGCTTCTTCATGCCTTCCAGGCAGCGGGTGACGAGGCGTTTTTCCTGTGCGCGGATCTCGTCAAAGCCGATGGACTGTACATAACGGATCGCTGCGACAAGGCTGACAGCGCCTTCGACATACTGTGTGCCGGCTTCGAATTTGGCAGGAAGCTCGGCGTAGGTGGTTTCCTGCTCATGGACATCCTCGATCATGTCGCCGCCCATCAGGAATGGCTCCATGTCATTCAAGAGCTCTTCCTTGCCATAGAGGACGCCGATGCCGCCCATGGAGCACATTTTGTGCCCGGAGAAGGCGAAGAAATCGCAGTCTAAGTCCTGTACGTCGACAGGCTTGTGCGGCGTGGACTGCGCGCCGTCTAAGACGACGATCGCACCATGAGCGTGAGCTCTCTGGATGAGGGGCTTCGGATCGAAATCGATGCCAAGGACGTTCGAGACTTCGGCGAAGGCGAAGAGCTTCACTCTCGGATCGTCGATCTTTTTCAGTTCTTCTTCGGGGAAATGGCCGGTTTTCTTGTCGACGTAGATATAGTCCAGGGTGGCGCCGGTCTTTTGGGCGACGCGCTGCCAGGTGACAAGGTTTGAGTGGTGTTCTGCGATGGTGATCAGGATGTGATCGCCTGCCTTGAGATGTGTCTCGCCGTAGGAGCGGGCTACGAGGTTCAAGGATTCGCTGGTATTTCTGGTGTAGATGATTTCCTTTTCGCTTCTGGCGTGGATGAAGTCACGGACGACCTCTTTCGAAGTGTCATAGGCTTCCGAGGCGGAAATCGCAAAGATGTGTGCGCCTCTGTGCGGATTCCCATTTTCATGGGTGGTATAGTCTAAGACCGCATTGACGACGGGGAGCGGGCGCTGCGTGGTGGCAGCATTATCAAAGTAGACGATCTGATGGCCGCCGACCTTGGTTTTCAAAATAGGAAAATCATTTCGAATAAGTTCGCTGTTCATTGTTTCTCCTATGTGTTTGTTGTTTGTTGTCTGTTGTTTGTTGTTGGGGCCAAGGTTTGAGGTTTAGGGTTTAGGGGTTGCGCGTTAGAAATAAACCTCAAACCTTAAACCCTCAAACCCAAACAACAACCAACCATCAACAAACAACTATTTATCTAATTTCATTCTAACCGCATTCAGCACTTCTTCCCGAAGTGCCTCATCCATACCGTCGATGATGGGACGGATCAGAGCTTCGACCACGATGCGGCGGGCTTCTTCCAAGGTGAAGCCGCGGCTCATCAGGAAGTAGATGGTATTCTGGTCAAGCTGCCCTGCGCTGGATGCATGATTGCCCTGTACGTCATCCTCGGTACAGAGGAGAAGCGGGAGGGAAATGTTTTTCGTCTTCGGATCGAGCTGGATGGCGAAGTCGCCTTCGTCGCCCACGGATCCGGCGCAGCCACGCTTGAAGTCGAGCGTACCGCGGAAAATCTTCTTCGACTCATCCGCCAGTGCGCCTTTGAGGTCGATCTCTGCCTTCGTCTTCTTCCCCACATGATTGATGTGGTAGAAGAAGTCGAGATGCTGTTTCCCGCGGCCGGCATAGATGGCTCTTTCATTCATCTCGGACGCATCGCCGGAGAGCTTTCCATAGCTGTGAACGATGATCTTCTCTCCGCCGAGCTCGGCCGCATAGAAGTCGGCGCGGGCACGAGCGGCGAGTACGCTGTGACGCTGGTCATAGATGATGGTCTTGGTGAGGCCGCTTTCCAGGCGCGATACGTGGAGCCTTGCATCCTCCGCAAGCTCATAGTACGCAGCAAGGACGCAGGTCCCTTCCCTGTCTCCGCCCGTGAGCTTCCATGTGAGGGAAAGGGACGCGCCTTTTTCCAGCCGGAAAAGAAAGGCTGCCGACGCGCCCTCTTCCGCCTGGACATCGATGACGAGACGGGCATCCTTTCCTTCGGGGATAGTGATGGTATAGTGACTGCCTTTTTCTGCAGCGAGCACGGTTTCCTTCGATGCGCCATCGAAATCTTCGGGAAGCACGCCGCCTTCTTTGACATGGGTCATGTCGGAGAAGGTGAAGCTGCCTTTCCCTTTCGGCGTTTCAAAGGAAAGCGGCGTATCATTCGTATGCAGATACCGATAGGTGAGAAGCGGCAGACGGTTGACTCTGATTTCTTCCATGATGCCCTCCTTAACCAATCGCGCCTTCGAATTCAAGATCGATGAGGCGGTTCATTTCTACCGCGTATTCCAGCGGCAGTTCTTTGGAAATCGGCTCTGCAAAGCCGCGAACCAGCATGGCTTTGGCGTCTTCTTCGGAGAGGCCGCGGCTCATGAGGTAGTAAATATCTTCATCCGGGATGCGGCCGATCTTGGCTTCATGCCCGAGATCGATATCATCATCCTCGATGATGATATCCGGGATCGTATCCGAGCGGGACTCATTGTCGAGCATCAGGGATTCGCAGCTGATCGAGCCCTTCGTCCCCGTAGCTTTCGGCCCGATGTAGACGACGCCCCGGTAGATGGCGGTGCCGCCGCCCTTGGAGATCGATTTTGAATTCACGGTGAGGGAGGTATCCTTCCCGAGGGCTTCGACCTTCGAGCCGGTATCGAGATACTGTCCCTTTCCGGCAAAGGTGATGCCGGTGAATTCACAGGTCGCACGGTCGCCTTTCAGCACGGTATCCGGATAGAGGCAGGAGGTATGAGAACCGAAAGAGCCGGAGACCCAGATCATGTGTCCGTCTTCTTCGATGAGAGACTTCTTCGTGTTCAGGTTGTACATGTTCTTCGACCAGTTTTCAATGGTCGAGTAGCGCAGCGTCGCGCCTTTTTTCACGTACAGCTCGACAGCACCGGCGTGGAGATTGGCCACATTGTAACGAGGCGCCGAGCAGCCTTCGATGAAGTGGCAGTCCGCCCCCTCTTCGACGATGATGAGCGTATGCTCGAACTGTCCTGCGCCCGGTGCATTCAGACGGAAATAACTCTGGAGCGGCATCTTCACATGGACGCCCTTCGGCACATAGACGAAGGAGCCGCCGGACCAGACGGCATAGTGCAGTGCCGCAAATTTATGATAATTCGGTGTGATCAGCTTCCCGAAGTACGGCTTGATGAGCTCCGGGTATTTCTTCACAGCCGTCTCAAAGTCGACATAGATGACGCCCTGCTCTTCCAGCTCTTTCTGGATATTGTGATAGACCACTTCCGAGTCGTACTGCGCGCCGACACCGGCGAGCGATTTTTTCTCCGCTTCCGGGATGCCGAGGCGGTCAAAGGTGTCACGGATATTCTCGGGAAGATCCTCCCAGCTCGCTTTCATATCCGTCTTCGGACGCACATAGGTATCGATGTGCTGCATATCCAGCTCGGAAATATCCGGTCCCCACGGCGGGAAGTCCAGCTGATCGTAAATCGCAAGAGCCTTTAACCGTTTCTCGAGCATCCATTCCGGTTCTTCCTTTTTGGCAGAGATCTCGCGGATGATCTCTTCCGTAAGACCTGTCTCTGCTTTATAGGAAAATTCCACCTTGTCCTTGACGTCATAGATGCTGCGATTGATATCTTCGACCTGGCTTCTGACTTTCTCTTCTGCCATAGTCACACCTCGCTGCGATAGACATCGAAGCCATTGGTCTCGATCTCATCCACGAGCTCCGGTCCGCCTTCCTTCACAATCCTGCCATCGATCAGGACGTGGACGAATTCCGGCTGGATAAATTTCAGGATCTGGTTCAGATGGGTGATGAGAAGGATCGCATTTCCTTCATTGTGGTATTCAGAAATATTCTTCGATACGATACGGACAGCATCGACATCAAGTCCCGAGTCTGTTTCATCGAGCATGGCGAGCTTCGGATCGAGGATCCTAAGCTGCAGGATCTCGCTCTTCTTGCGTTCGCCGCCGGAGAAGCCGTCATTCAGATAACGGTCTGCGTAGGACGGATCCATGGCGAGGTCTTCCATGCGCTGGCGCATGAGACGCTTGAAAGGGAAAAGCCGCTGCTGTTTCCCGGAAATCGTCGTTTTCGCGGTACGGATGAAATTCTCCATCGTGATGCCGGCGACCGAGATCGGGTTCTGGAAAGACAGAAAGATACCGAGCTTCGCTCTCTTATCGACGGAAAGCTGTGTGATGTCCTCTCCTTCGAAGTATATATGCCCCTCAGTGATCTGATAGACAGGATTTCCCATGATGGCGTGAAGCAGCGTCGACTTGCCTGCCCCATTGACGCCCATAATGACATGGACTTCTCCCTGATTCACGGTGAGGTTAATGCCGTGAAGGAGCTCTTTCCCGCCTACAGATACGTGGAGATTCTCCACGCGAAGTAATTCACTCATTTGATCACCTCATGATATATTGTAAACTTGTATGCGTATTTTCCCGTATACAATCGATAACTTATTTCATTATATTCGATTTAGGCAGGGATTACAATGGGGAAATGAATAGGGTTCGGGGTTCCAGAAAATCAGGACTGCGGAATAAGGAAGGTGGCGGCTTCTCCGCCAATTTGAAAAGCAGGATAAGTGACTAGTGACTAGTGACTGGTGACTGGTGACTAGTGACTAGTGACTAAAAGACTAGGAGACTAGGAGACTAGGAGACTAGAAGACATCAGACTCCCGTATCCGTCATTTCGAGCGAAGCGAGAAATCTTCCTTGCAGACCGACAAACGACGCCTATGTGAACGCAGATACACGTAGCAACAACATCGCTTTCCTGCCAGTGCTTATGTGATACTGACCGCAGTGCAAGAAAGATCCCTCGGCTGCGCTCGGGATGACGATACGAGAAATGACTGTCCTAAAAAATTTGAAAGCAGGGATGAATAGCCAGGGACTTGTGCCTGGTAGCTAGAAGACCCCGGGCTCCCGCATTGTCATTTCGAGCGCAGCGAGAAATCTTCCTTGCAGACCGGCAAACTACGCCTATGTGAACGCAAAAACACGTAGCAACAAGGCATCGTTTCCCTGCCAGTGCTTATGTGATACTGACCGCAGTGCAAAAAAGATCCCTCGGCTGCGCTCGGGATGACGATACGAGGAATGGCTGCCCTAAAAAATTTGAAAGCAGGGATGAGTAGCTAGCAGCTAGTGACTTGTGACTGGTAGCTAGGGATTAGTAGCTAGGGATTAGGTTTGCGATACGAGAAAACCGCTAGTTTCAAACCTTCGCGGCGCTTCTGCTTTTTATGCGCCGCACCAACCCCTTTGAACCTCTTGAACCTATAGAACCCGCTGAACCTCTTTCTCACACAATCAATAGACAGCACGCCCACGGGCTAACCTTGACCCCAGCCCAAAAAGGATTCCCTCGTCATGAGAGAATCCTTTTCACGCTTACCTATTTCTTCACATCCGGTTCTTTTTCAAAATTCGTATCGGCAAACCATTTGTCATAGATCTTATCATATTCTCCATTATTCATGAGCTTGCCCAGTGCCTCATTCACTTCTTTCTGGAGCGCAGGGTCTTTCTTATTGAGAAGCATGACGAAGCCGCCGCTGCCGGAAATGATGCCGGCGGAGCGGAGCTTGTCCGCTGCTCCATGCGTCATGTAGAAGAGAGCGACAGGCTTATCGAGGATAAGCGCATCAGCTTCCTTGCTTTCCACGGCCTGAATGAGCTGGTCATGGTAGTCGTACTCTTTCACGGTCGCGCCAAGCTGCTTGGCCGTCATCACATAGACAGTGCCCTTCTCGACAGCGACCGTCTTGCCGGAGAGGTCCTGCGAGCCATGGATCCGTTCATCATCCTTGCGAGACAGGATGGAGACGCTTTCCTTATTGTAGTAGATCGAGGAGAAATTCACCTTATCTGCGCGGTCCTGGGTCATATCACAGGCTGCAACGGCGATATCAGCCTTATTGTCCGCGACGGCCTGTACGATCTGGTCAAAAGGCATGCTCTTGTACTCGGTCTTCGCTCCCATTTCTTTGGCGACTGCATTCGTGATATCCACATCGAAGCCGATGATCTTATCTTCTTTATCCTTATAGACAAAGGGCGGATATGTCGCGATGCAGGCGACCTTCAGTGTCCGTTCCGCGGCTCCTGATGCCGCTACTTTCTCCGGGCTGCTCTTTGCGGGCGCTCCCCCGCAGCCAGCCGTGACTCCCAATGCTGCCAAAGTGAGAAGGGCAGCTCCTGCTTTCATCCATTGACGATTCATACAAACGCCTCCTTGAAAGACTGTAGGATACATCATGCCATTTCTTTCATTATAAAAGCTGGAAGAGAAATAGGCAAGGAAAAAAAGGTTCAGGGTTCGGGGGTAGCCCATGGGGCGTGCTGCCCCTTGATTATTTGCGAAAGAGGTTCAGCAGGTTCTACGGGTTCAAACGTGTTGGTTCAGCGCATAATAATCAGAAGCGCTGCGGAGTTTTGATAGCGCTTCGCGTGCATCGTCATTTCGAGCGTAGCCGAGGGTCTTTATTGCAGAACGCTCAACGCCTGATGTGAGGCAGCACCAGGACATCGTTTTCCCTCAGCGCATACACGCTGATTCCCACAGTGCAGTAAAGATCCCTCGGCTACGCTCGGGATGACGATACCAGAGAATCCCAGTCACCAGTCACTAGTGCCAAGACAACGACCAACCAACTTCCCCCAAAAAGAAAAAGCCCGCCGGATGAGTCATATCCGGCGGGCATAAAAGGAGGAGCTTATTTCTTATTATTATATTTTACTAATGTATGTCTATTAGTTCGGGAAGAATGGCCATACGATCGGGATGACGATGACAGATACGATCAAGCAGACCACCACGAGGCCGGAGCCGGATTTGACATAGTCCATGAAGGAGTACTTGCCAGGACCAAGCACAAGGGTGTTTGGCGGAGTGCCGACAGGGGTCGCAAATGCACAGGAGGAAGCGATGAGGATCGCCATGAGGACTGCTCTTGGGGAAGCGCCGACCTGGGTAGCCAGAGCGATACCTACCGGGCAAAGCAGAGCCTTGGAGGCGGTGTTGCTCATGAACTGGGTCAGGATGACTGCGAGGATGAAAAGAACAGCGGTGATGAGATAAGGAGACGGGTTACCGCCCATAGCTGCGACAGTGAAGGTCGCGATCATCTTGCCTGCACCGGAGGTATTCATGGCAGTAGCCATCGGGATCATGCCGGCGAAGAGGAAAATGGTGACCCAGTCAATGGAGTCATAGGCCTGACGTTCTGTAAGGCAACCGGTAACGACGCAAAGGAGCGCACCGATGACAGCTGCGATTTCCAGCGGAACAAGATCCGTCGCCATGGTGACGATGACGCCGAGCATGATGACACCGCAGATGATCTTCTTGGTCTTGGAGGTTTCGTTCGCTTCGATCTCCTGTTCGACTTCTGCCGTCTTTGCGAAGGAGTCATCCACCTTCACTTCCGGAAGGATGTGACGACCGATGAACAGCATATAGATGATGCCGCAAACGGTGATCGGAATACCGATATATGCATATTCAAAGAAGGAGAACTGCAGCTCAGGCATACCAGCGGTTTTCAGAGCCACGTTTGCAATGATGTTTGGCGGCGTACCGATCAGTGTGCAGGTACCGCCGAGACCGGCAGCAAATGCCAGAGGCATGAGAATACGGGATGGCGAAAGATTTGCTTCCTTGCAGACGCCGATGATGACCGGAATGAGGCAGGCCGTGGTGCCGGTATTCGAGAGGAAGGCAGACATGACAGCTGCGATGATCATGACGCCGATCATCAGCTTCGTCTCACTTGTACCGAAAACCTTGACGATACGGGCGCCGATGTCCTGGGCCAGGCCCGTGTAGAACATCGCCGCACCGACGACGAACATGCCGCCGAAGAGCACGACAGTAGAATCAGCGAGACCGAGGAATACCTCTTTGAGCGGTACCAGCCCGAGCAGCCAGCAGCAAACAGCAGAAGCGATCGAGGTGACCGCCAGCGGAATCTTTTCGGTAACGAAAAGAATGGCGACGACAAGCAGAAGCAGCAGACATTTCACTGCTGGATCCATCGCGATTAAGAAATCCATAACGTTCTTACATCCTCCTATGGGTGTGAATCTGAGGAAGGAATCTATATCCTTCTAAGAAATATATGTGGAGAGTTGCTCTTCAAAATTCTCATTACGTTTTCCCCTTTTTTATGAAGCGGGATTCTTTTTCGGGATACACGATGCTGACCGGCTGCCAATCTTCATAGTGACCATAGGTACTGATGAGTCCGAAATTTGATTGATCTGTCTCTATGAAGCGGAAATAGTAATTTTTATCCCATTCCTTCATGAGTGGCAATAGGTCCAATCCGGTGTTCCCTTTTTGTTCTGTCACGTGAACCTCCTTTCTGAAAAATCAGCAAGAACAACTGACAGGGAAAGCATAGCATTTATGTGAGTAAATTAAAAATATATGATAGGAATTTTAAGTGCTCCTATTTATCTTCTCATTCCAGTTGGTTTGGTAGTTCATCTTTCTGCCGCATTTATGCTTGCGCGGAATATGTTATTGCTCTTGCTGCGCAGATGCGACACCGACCAATGAGCCCCCGGGCGGCTTTTCCGCTGACGAACCTTGTTTCTCCGCCAATGAAAAAATCTCTCGCTTTCCTTTTGTCATGACCACACGAGAGGGATCATCGGCTGCCAGGCGGTATCTCCCATGCCCCATCCCATAAAAAAAGGACCCGCCGCTGAACGGGTCCTTTAGGCAAGCCATCTTGCATTCAAGCTGAGGAAGGTAACAGGATGAAATACATTATAGTGAGACAGCTTTCAAACAAGGGGAAGATGATGGGCTGTAGGCGATCTGTCCTGCGCCCATGTATATTTTAATGAAGGTGACCGATGAAGCTCAGTTTTCTTCTGTGCAATGTTTCAAGCTGAGACAGAGTCAGCTCATTGCCCTGAATGGTATCGGTGAACTGGCGAGTCTGTTCCTTATCATGAAGATACTGGCTGGCTGCATCAAGCCGATGGGTAAAAATTCTGTCAAATGGGGTTGTGTGTTTTGCTAACATTTTCCATCACTCCTTTGTGAAATTGGCCTTGCGGCGTTTTCCTGTCCTGGCAGACATGGGATTTAACTTGGCTATATGATACAAAATTTATCGCAAAATTAAAAATATCTGATAGGAATTTTAGTTATCCGAAGAAAATCATTGATGCTTACAGGAATGAAAGTCATGCAAATCCGAAAATAACACCACGCCTCCGCACATTTGCTATTCATTGGCGTTTATGATTGCACTTATTAGTTATTTCTTATATAATATACAGAACCATGATTCCTATGTGCATTCTTTTCCTATCCTGGCAGACATGATCTGAATGCAAAGGAGATTTATATGGAAATTGATAATTACAGAAATTTTCTTGCCATCGTCGAAGCGGGCAGCATGACGGCCGCCTCAGAATATATCCACATCGCACAGCCTGCACTATCGAAGCAGGTGAAGTCGCTGGAGAATTATTTCGGCACGAAGCTCATCATCACAACACGCGGCAGCAAGCACCTCATCCTGACCGATGCAGGCCGCATCCTCTACCACAAAGCGAAATACATCTGCTCTCTGGAAGATATGGCCAAGAATGAGATCGGAGATGTCAGCGACGGCAGCAAGGGGACGCTGCGCTTCACGGTTGCCAATTCCAGAGCGGCTGTCTTCATCAAGGAATGTCTCGAGCCTTTTCATCGCCTCTTCCCTCTCATCAATTATGAGATCCATGAAGGCGGCATTACGGAGCAGTCGCAGCAGCTTCTCTCCGGCATTGCAGAGCTCGGGATCCTTTCGGTTCCCCCGATCCACCAGAATAACTTTGACGTCCTATTCCGCCGCAAAGAAAAGATCGTCTGTGTGACCGCAGAAAATTCTGTTTTTCTGAAAGGGATCACCGCACCGACGCTGCCGGAGCTTGCGGAATGTCCGCTCTGTCTCTCCACCGGCTGTCATCTCATGATGTCGAAGATCTTCGCGGAGAAATCCATCCGCCCGCAGATCCTTTCCATCTGTACCACGCGTACCACCGCTCTGCGCTGGGCAGAAGATGACTGCGGCGTCAGCATCGTCCCTATGGAGCCGAAAGAGAAGCTCCCAGAGGGGCTCATCGCCAAAGCCATCACAGGGGTCGATACGGATCTGTACAAGACCGTCGTCCGCGTCAAGGGCCGCCCACTCTCTGTGGTCTCGAAGAAATTTTTGCAATTCTACAGTGATGTCCGTGATTCGGAACGCATGATCAAGATCAAAGATCTGTGATCAGAGACCGGTGAGGAGCATAGATCAATCCGTTTCGCATATTTCCTGTCCCAAAAATGAAAGTTATAACACATGGGCATATGCTATAGACGAAGATCTGCTTATCTCTTATAATGAAACCATAAGAATTTCGAAAGCAGATACTCATACAGTAAGCGAGAAAACGATGTGTAAGCAGACGGAACTACGCTTCCCATCGCTTACTCCATAGCACCTGATGAGGTCTCTGCTTTCTATCCCGCTGCCGCAGCAGCGAAGGAGGATACCATCATGGGCAGTTTATATGACACCACAATGAAGCGCGAGAAAATGATCCATGACTTCGAGCAGCTGCTCGCTCAGTACAGAGCCTACTTCAAGGATGCCGGGATCGACATTGATGGCAAAGCGCCTGAACTGATGCTCTACAAAGAAGCTCTCCGTATCTATACCTCTCTTCCGCAGATGAAGAATTTCGATCCGCTCTGCATTCTGGAAGGCGAATATGATCTTCTTCGCTCTATTTTGTCGGATATGCAGACAGGAAACTGGATAACCTCTCCCTACTATAAAAAAGATGCCATCTGATACGAAAAAGGGTGTGACCTAGGTCACACCCTTTTTTATGTATGTGAAAAAACAAGAGCTTTCTACTTCCCTCACTCATACATCCCATTATGATCTGATGCCATCCCTATAGCTCCTCCCACGCAAAAAGGTGATGTAAAATAACGATCATCTCATTTTCGCGTTCCATCTGCCGCGGGGGACTTGCAGCTCT